>Ga0179593_1760031_pt1 | contig 12443 bp, 18 predicted proteins | sample CZODoug2_1_08_16_FD_185931 | JGI IMG/M metagenome (GOLD analysis project Ga0179593, IMG submission 185931) | Vadose zone soil fungal communities from Angelo Coast Range Reserve, California, USA - CZODoug2_1_08_16fungal (PacBio error correction) | ecosystem: Environmental > Terrestrial > Soil >...
TTGGCGGAGAAAAGATGCTCGTTCGCATCGGAGAGGCAGATACTCGCCGTTGATGGCGTTGACGGTGAGAGTTCTCTTATTTGAAACCAGGTCTTCTTTGAGAACCCTACCGAGTAAAATCTTCTAGAAAAGGGAGGTTAGCAGCGGCGAACTGTTCGGGGGGAGGGAGATCCCGGATCCGAGCCGGGGCCTTGGCTAAGAAAAGAGAAGATTGAAGCATCCGGGAAGAATCTTTTCCGTTACGCCGAGAATGGGGGGTGCAGCGGATATACGAGAGAAAAGGAAGGAGCGCATCGCCCGTCATGCGAAAAGACGTTCGACGGCGCCGCGCGCGAAAGGGGGCTCGCAATTTCCCGAGAGTTGAAAAGACCAGTACTTGGGGAAACGGAACGGTATTCGGATGGTCGGGCAAGAACATCTATCTCACAAAGATTTTTTCGCTTGGAAGGAAGAATTGAACTTCCTCGATCGCCTTAGAAAAGAGACGGACGGGAAAAGAAAAAAGACGTTCTTCCGTCTGGACAGGAGAGGGGGGCGGAGGTTGGGGTGACGACCAAAGGGATCAAAGACCTAGAGGGGATTGTTGGCGCTGATCAGAGATAGAAAAAAAGAAGGGGGGAGCGTGCATATTCCTGAGGGAGAGGGAAGGCAATCTCGGCAGGAAGGAGGCTTTAGCGTCCCTCAAAGGGTTGCAGAGCGGAAAGGGAAAAGCATAATGGCGGGAAAAGGGTGCGGAAAGTTTTTTGCCGGGAAGGGGATCGTCCGGCGGCCCATCACAGATGGGGGCGTTTATCATCTTACGAAGGAGGTTTGGGTAGAAAAGCCCTTTGGCTCGCTTGCGAACCGCAAGAAAAGAATTATATCCCTGTCCCTGGAAGAAGGGGGGAAAGGGGGGGGGTCCATTCACAAGGAAAAAGGGGGGTCCAGCCTATGCTGATCGGCACCATCGGGACGTGCGTCGCACTGTGAATGAGAGGAAAAAAAACTTCTAACAGAATGAAGGTACGAAGCTTCGAGCAGTTTCTGCCGAGGGACAGATAAAATCTCCGAGCCGTCGTTACAGGGGAGGGGAAAAAAGGAATTCATCTTGTCAAAAGGAAGTAGGGGGGGAGACCCTGGCCATTCAGTTCGATCGCCTAGGGAACGTGTCATCTTTATGGGGAGGAGAGGGCCGTCCTTTTGGAGAGGGGGCGTGAGGGAATCTGGAACGGCGATATCCTGACGAGGAAAGGGAAGGGGGAGGGTCTTCCTTGCGGCAGGGGGAAAAAACAGCTGTACTGCCCGCGAGGGGAGCGATTGCCTCGTTGTAGCTAGGAGAGAGGCAATCCCTTTATGGAAGGGGAAGAGCAGGTTTCCCGATGCCTCTCGGGGGAACGTCGAGCAGTCTCGGAAGGAGAGGAAGCTTCATTGATATAGACTGGTCCGGATTGACGAGGTGGAAAAGATACACGTTGAAAGAAGAAAAAGTTTTACTGTTTAGGGGGGAAAAGAGGGGTGTCTGCGAACAGGATGAAAAAGCCTCATAGTTGGTCAGCGGGAGGGGAGTCATGCTCGTGGAGCTTGAGACTTTCTCTGCGGCGAAGGGGAGGGTCTGTCCCTTAACGGGAAAAAAATTCCATCGCTGGGAGAAAGTCTCGAGAGCCGTCTACGGCGCCGCGAGGGAAAGAACGATCCCTCGTTTGTCAAAAGTAGGAGGGAGGGGAAAAGGAAGGGGGAGCATTGCCTTCACCAATTACGGGAAACGGTCGTCTTAGCTGCTGGCTAAGGGGATTGCTCGTTCGGACACGGAGAGATAAAAGAAGAGCGCTCGCAATCTTGAGAGAAGGGAGGACACAGGATTTCATTCGCTTGGTGGAAAGAAGAATTCTTCCACAGGGGGAGGGGGGCTTTCTCTGAAGTAAAAACTTCATTTCCTTCAGGAAGAGAAGGCATGAGCCGTCCTTTGGGGGGGAGAGGGAAAAAAAAAACAATCTTCCGTCAAAAGAAAAAAGGACACAGAGGCTTGGGATCCAACCCGGCAAAGGGAAGGCGCTGCACTCTTGGTTTAGGGAAGGAAGGGGGGAAAAAGGAAGGAAGGCAACGTCTTCTGCGCAGACCGCAGGGAAGGAAGGAAAAGGCCAGATCCTCCCCGGCGACAGGATTTTTCGGGAGGGAAAAAAAAAAGGGGACGTGCTGGCGACCGGCACCAACGCGGAGGAGGAAAAAAAAGAAGATAGAAAAAAGAAGGGGGAGGGAGGAAAAGGAAGTCTCATGATTTTTTTTTTAAGAGAAAGGGGGGGAAGGGGTTAAAAGACCTGGCCATGGCCGAGCAGGAAAAAGAAGGAAAAATCCTTGTCGACGTTGAGGAGAGTGGGAAGGGGGAAAGAGGTCGGCTGTTCTTCTCCTAGCAGTGAAGGAAGGGAAAAACAAGAAGGTTGCCGGCAAGAACCAAGAGTGCCCTGAAGAAAGGAGGGGGAGGGGGGGTCCACATTCCCGGGGGGGACCGAAGTTTGGGGGGGGGCTCCCGTTGTTGTCGTGCAGGGAAAAGGGGAGAGTCGTGTCTGTCAAACCAACAGGAAGGGGATAAAAAGGGAAAAAGCCGTGTGGAAAACATACGTTCGTCGCCGTACAGAGAAGGGGAACACAGCCACTCGATGTTGAAGAAAGAAGGTCCCTAAACCTGAGCCGCCCTGTGCGCCGTAGATAACGAGGGAAGGGGGAGTGAACGCTCCTCCTTCCCGAAAGGAGAAAGGAAAGAGGATTAGCAAATTACCTATGGGGCTGTAATTGGGGGGAAAGGAAAAAATCTGTCTCTGCCAGAAGGGGGGTTCCTCACGTTTCGCCACAAAGGAAAAAAACGACTATCTCTTCGAAGGAAAAAGGAAGGGATAACAATCTTCTCCAGAGGGGGGGGGGGGAGCGACCTTCCATTTTAAGTGTCCAAGAAAAGAAAAAAGAAGGAGAGAAAAGGTCGTGGAGAGCAAGCGAACCGGAATGTGTCTTACGCCCGAGCCTGAAATGAGGAGGCCGGATCAGAGAAAAAGGGGAAAGAGGGCAAAAACAGTGCATACTATCATTACTCAAGAAGGTAAACACATAAACAAGGGGAAACCTCTCTATTCGGCGTGGGAAGGTTTCGGCACAGACCAGAGCAAAAAGACAAAAGGGGTCGTTTCACGCTTACAGGGGGAGGAAAGCTACGGGTCGCACCTCGGCAATCCTGAAGAATCCGCTCCATAGACCTGCCGAGCAGGAGAGGGGGGAAAAAGGGGGGAATCGGGAAACGATATCGGATTGGGAATTGCGAAGCCACAGCGCGAGCGACAGGGAAGCCAGCACCATCGCGTGCCGTAAACGGAAGAGGAAAAGGAAAGGATTCCTAACGACCTGCAGAATGATCGCCGGGGTCCAGATCAGAAACAGGGGCAAAGAAAAAACAAATTGACGGAGAAGGAGAACCATCCATATTTACAAGGGTTTGAAACAGCGATGCGACCTAAACTGAAGGGAAAAAAAAGGTGGACAATATAATTAATAAGGGGGGGGCATTCCCTATAAACGACGGCCTCGGGGGGGGGCTATCCCGCAGAGTGAGAAAAAAGGGATCTCACTATCTATAATAGAAAAAGAGTTGACAAAGGGTTTATCATCACCACGATAAAGAGACGTCCAAGAAGGGGGGAGGGGGGGGGGAATATCCTCATAAGGGGGAATCATACTTCTGAAATGAAAAGGTACCATCTTCGAAGAAAAATGGCTCTGCTCCCGGAAAGAACAAGAAACAAACCATCGGCTTGCCGGTTTAAAAACGCTCCAAAGGTCGGGAAGAAGGGAGAGGACAACGCAATATTTATGAGGGGGGAAAGGGGCAGATGGGAGAAAAAAACGAGAGGGGAAAGAAACCCTCTAGGAACCTTCCCGCACCGGAGGGGGACCGCCCATATCACGAAAAAAGAGAAAGCCGCTCGCAACAAAGGAGGGCGGGGACAGCCATGGATTTCCGAAGGAAACTCGGAAGAAAAAGAAAGGAAGGAAAAGGCATCGCGAAGAAAAAAATAGCTGCTCCGGGGGGAGACAGAAAGGGCCCCCCGATGGCAGGGGGGAGGGAAGCACGCATGAAGAAGGCATCATCCTTCCAGCCCGGCATAAACGAGCCTGGGGAAAAAAAGGGGTACTTCCGACAAAGAGAGAGCTATTATCTAGAAGAGTTAGACACAACCGGAAATCTTGTGAGATAAAAGGGGTAAAATGTCCTCGTCAAAAAAATCCCTAACTAACCGGCGCGGGGAAAGAGGGGTCATAGGAGGGGGAAGGGAACTTCTATCAACGGGAACAGAAATTCGCGCTCGGCGCATCGAAGAAAAAGGACTGGGCGATTCGAAGGGGGAGCCTACGTGGATCTAGGAGAAAACTTAATAGAAGGAGAAGAAGGAGTAAAGGAAAATTACTATCCCCTTAGAGAGTAACTTTTCTTAGACCAGATAGGGGAAAGGGGATTCCTTTATTCCCTAGAAGAATCTTAGAGGAAATTTAAAAGGACCTCCCTGATCCCAAGGGGGAGGCGGTGCCTATTTCGGGCAAGAAAAAAAAAAGGAGCGCCAATCCGGAAAAAAGGGAGCCAAACTCCAGAAAAGAAAGAAAGATCTCCCGCTCCTATCAGGAGGAATACAGACGTGGCGACCGCCAAATCATCAGAAAAAGCCGGGCAGAGGAGGCGCCAAAGTGATCCTTATCATGGGAGGAAAAGCCTATCCTTAAAAGGAGAAAAGGCCACGTCGACGAGGAAGGAAAGGGGATTACCCCTTTCAGTAAGGGAAGGAGGAAGAAGAATTACAAGGTGACGTCCGCAACATAGCCAAGGAAAGAGCGTAAACAACCCTTCTTCTTCTTAAAATATAGAGAGGAGGCACTGGATTTGCGGAAAAGAAAGAGGGGGTGTCCTCTTTCTCCGATAGGAGGAGAAAAAAAGGGTCATCCATCTTATCTCCAGGGGGGACGAGTCCATCTTTCCGGATAGGAGAGGGGGAATGCTCGTACCTCGGAGAAGAAGGGGGGGAGCCTGCTTTTCTAGGAGGAAAAAGGCAAAGTGGTTCCCCTGGGGGGGAAAAGAGGAAGAAGAGCATCGTGCTCGTGCATAGAGGAGGGGAAAGAGGGGGGGAGTTGTGCTATTTACTTTGGAGAGGGGGAAGTGGAGCCCGGTCTGGCTGTGAGAGGAAAAAATAAATCGTAGAGTGTAATCATACCTAACTTTTCGGCCGGAGCAGAGAATAGAAGAAAGAAGGAAGGGGAACATTTTTCCTGGGTCAGCGGGAGCAGGGGGACGTCCTTTTCCGGGACGCCGAGAAGGAGGCAGCGGAATATCCGAAAGGGGGGAAAAAAAAGAGAAGTCGCCGAGAAAACAAGAGGGAGTCGACGGCGCGCGAGGAGAAACGTTGCTCGAAGGGAAAGGAAGAAGGAACCCTGACTTCTTCAGAGGAAATTGGAGGATTTTAGGGAAGGAAAGAAGGGACCATCTACTCACCAGATAAGGTTTTCCTGGTGAGAAATCACTCCTCGAATAGAAAGGAAAGTGTTCTTCCTTTCTCTTGGGAAAGGAGTATGACTTCTTAAACCTTCGATGAATAGAGGGAAAACATTGGTACGCCCAAAAGGATAAAAGAAAAGAAAAAGTACTATCTTCTTTTTGGAGAGGGGGGGGAAGAAGCATTCTAATAAGGCAGGGTTGACGATAGTCCTGCGGCAAGCGCGGCAGGAAGTTCCATGGCTGTCACCGCGAAAAAGGGGGGGTGGGGGGGAAATTTTCTCGGAGGGGCATATGGAAATCAACTGCTTAAAAGAGTTTCCGGGTAAGAAGGGGGGTTGTGAAGAGGGGGAAGAAATACTTGCTTTGGAAAAGAAAGAGAAAAGGGGGGGGGAGGAAACACTTTGCCGCTGGCGAAAAAAAAACTGGGACGTTGGCCTAAGGGATAATGCCCTGGAACTCCAAAGGGGGGGGCTTAAGGAGGAAAGGGATCCATCCGAGTAGACCACCCTCTACATAAGGGGACCGCTCACTGTTACATCGTGCGGCCCGGCGACCGAATTCCGGGTCGGAGGAGGGGGAAGGGACTGCCGCTTTAAAACTTCGGGAGGAGGAGAACCGCCGTCTTTCTCTGGCTGAATAAAAAAGGGTCAAGGAGAGGGGAAGGTCTTTTCGGAAGGTAAAAAGTTCGATCGAAGAAGAAAAGGATCGCCGTGTCAAGAGGGGGAAAAAAAGGACAGGCTTGCCTTCCTTTGGGAAGGGGAGAGTTCCCTGTGGAGGAAAAGTCTTTCCTTACCTAATATGAGGAGGGGAGTTCTTCCTTGAAGGGAGAGGGATACCAGATGGCTTCTGGAGCTGAGAGGAAGGGGGACGCTCTCTCTGTTGAAGAAAAAAGGAAGGAAAGGAAGGGGGAGCCTCCTATCTCGTTCAAGGGAAGTAAAGAGAGCAGGCTCGTCATGTCTAGGAGGCGGAAGGAAGTTGGCCGTTTTCAAGAAGGGGGGGGAAAAAGAGGAAAAGAGCACCTCTACACGTGACATGAACCTCACCTGAGGTTTTTTGGGGGTTTTTTTGGGGGGGGGGTTTTTTCAGGGGGGGAAAGGGTCTGGCGACACCGGAAGGAGGGAAAGGGGGTTCACCTAAGAATTGACTCTCTGCGGAGAGGGAATAGATCTCTTATTCGGAAAGGGGAAGAAGGTCTTCTTTCGGCCAGGGGGCACGGAAATGTCTTGCACTTCCACTGGCAGGGAAGAAAAGATTTCAATCTCTGGAGAAGAGGGGGGAAAAGAAGAAGATCTACGAAGAGCGGAGCCGTTTCTCTCCGAAAAAGAGTGGGGGGGTTTTCCCTTACTCTCTGGGGAAATTGGATGGAAGGGAATCTTTCATTCTATCTTAGGGCTTCGGGCTTTCTCTTTTCCGGAGAAAAAAAAGAAAAGGCTCGCTCGAAATCGGGGGGAAAGGAAACATTCTTCTTTCAGAGAGGGGGGAGGAGAAGGAGGATTCTTCCCCATCTAGTGGAGGGATCAGGATTTACTGCGAAAGGAAGGGGGAAAAAAAAGGAAAAGGAAAACCCTTCTTTCCTTCATGAAAGGAAAGTGGGGGGAAAGAACGCGAGAAAACCCCCAACACGAAGAGGAAAGGACAATTGAACAAACATTCTTCTTGGAGACAAAAAGAAGGGACCCAAACTATCTTCCGCGAGGCAAGGAAAAGAGGGGGAAGAAAGGAAGGGGGCCTTACCCTGCCGATCGAAAGCGACGAGACTCCTTTCTTTTCACGGCAAGAAGAAAAAAAACGGAGGCGTTTTCTATGTCCAGAAGGAGGGGGAAAAAGGAAAGAGGGAGGAAAACTCATCCTCTCACACCACAAAGAAGAATGATTGGGGTCATCTCCGCGTTGGTGAAGGGGAGAAAGAAAGGGGGGACATGGCCTATCGCCAACGAAAGAAAAAAAAAGAGGGGAGGGACGGTGCGGATCTTGCCGTTGAAAGGAGCGAGGCGCCGAAGCCGTGACGAGAGGAGAAGAGAAGGGGGAAGAAAACCAACTAGTTGCCTCTCCTCTTGCAGGGGGAGGGGAAAAAGTGGGTCCCATTGTTTTATCCAAGCCCGGGTGGGGGGGGAAAAAAAAGGAGCTCGTTGTTTTTCTTTTGGGGCCGGGGGCAGATTGCGTGGGGGGAGGAAGGTAAACCAAAAAGGCTCATGCCGCAGCCGGGGGGGAGGAAAAGACGTCATCAGCGAACGAAAGAGGAAATCTGAAAAAAAAGAACAAGCGCTGAAGCCCGAGGAGGAGGAGGGGAGAGCGCTGATGGTTTCTGGAAGAGAAAAAGAAGGGGAAGAAAAGAAGAAGTATAATCTGCAGCGGACCGATTTGGGCAAGGGAGTGGTGAAAAAAAAGTCCGTCCCATCCGACTAATTTTCGAAAAAGCGGGGATCGTCGGAAGAAAGGGGCCGTATCCGGCGCGAGAAAAAAGGGAAGCGTATTCACTATTTTCCTTAAAGGAAAGGGGGGGAAAGCCAAGCGCTTCTCCTCTCTCCTCCGGAAGAAGACGAAAAAAAGGAGACATTACTAATCCGAAGGGAAGGGGAAGATCTAGGCTGGCGGGAAAAAGGGGGTTCTCCAGACCCAGGAGAAAGGAAAGAGGAAGGGGGGGGGCCGTCTTAAACTTGTAGAGGGTGGAAAGGGGGGAAAAACAGCAAGAATGAACGCTCAATATAAAAGATCCTCCGAAAAGGAAAAGAAACGCTCCTTATCGACGTGAAGAAGCTGGATCTTTAACGATATCGGAGGGAAGGGGGGGGAGGGGAGAGCCACATCGAGAGAGGGGAAAAGGCGGCAATCTCGAGAAGAGAAGAAAAATTCTCTTTTTCCTTACGGAAGAGAAGGAAAGAGACGAGACCTCTATTCTTGGAGATAACCGTCAAGGATCATCAACCGGTGCAGCGAAAACTGAAAAGAAAGGGGAAGAAGGAATTCCTACTCACCATCATATGAAAGAAATGACTTCTATGCTATAGAATGGGAAGACCCCCTAACATGAAAATGAAAAAAAGGAAAAGAAATTTTATTTCATCCCGAAAGAAGAACCGGGATATTTTATCTGTACAATAAAGAGGGGGGAGAAACTACTTCCTCGAGAAGGAGAAGGGAGGGAAAGTTTTTATCATCATCACGATGAAAAAGGAAACAAAAGAAAGGATTTCGATGGTGAAAAGAAGAGAGTGATCAATCGTACTTTCTTACTCCAGAAAGGGAGGAGGGGAGGAAAGGGGACAAGTTCTATCCTTATCACGGGGGGGGAAGGACTGAGGGTTCGCTGAGCCAGAAAAGATCCCAACGCCCTGGGAAAGGGTAAAAAAAAGGGATGGATGATGTCCGCCGTCCGATGAAAGGAGTGACCCGTCAACGAGGGAAGAAAGAAAGCCTTTTTAAAAAAGGGCAGGAATTCAACGACGGAAAAATAAAAAAAAAAGGATGTACTCGGTGAAAGGGACAGGATAGGCCTTCCTGCTTGCCTCGAGGACGTCAAAAGAGGAAGGCCGATCATCTCCTTCCTTATGCCTAGAGAGGGGGGGAAGGAGGGGAAAAAGCCGCTCTTCATGGGGGAAAAAGGGGGAGGCCCTTTTGGTCGGAAAAGGAAAAAAAAAAGAGGGACCGCTTCAGCTAGAACTATCTTTTTCAACAAATCTGACCGAAAACGCTTACTATGCAGGCGAAAAAGCGCAGGATAAAAAGAAAAGCTGGGTGCGCGAGGGGGGAGGGGAAGAGGCCCGACCATCCGAAAGAAAAAAGGGTGAAAGAAAGTCCTTGTTCATAGAAATCTCGTTAAAGGAGAAAAAAGAGGGTACGCCGAGTCGCTCGCGGCGGGAAAAAAGCATGCTTTCGAAGAAGGGCTATTCTACTTGGAAGGCGCTCGAGAGAAAAAAAAGGAAGTCTCATTGAAACTGAAGAGGAACGGGAAAAGGATATCTCCCTGGGAGAAAACAGTACAGGGTCGTAGCCCATTATCCGGATAGAAAGGAAAAGGGATGCCCTTCCCGTCAAGATTCTCAAGAAAAGGGGAGGGGAGGGGAAGGATGTTCACTACGAGGGGGGTGAATTTCGGGCAGAGAGCAGACCGTCGCGAAAAAGAAAAAAGAAGCACCCCGCCATCTCCACGCCAAAAAAAGGGGGAATATCTTCCCTAGCAAGAGGAGAAAAAACATGAGCGTTTTCTCAAAAGAAAGGACAACACCTCCGTCATACTCAAAAGGGAGGAAGGCGTCCATCTTGGAGGAGAAAAAAGACTGAGTCAGTTGGGAAGACAAAAAAAACAGGAAGAGAAAAGGGCCTCGTACTAACTATTCTAATCGAGGGGAAAAAAAAGGGGGGAATCATTTCATGAGGAAAGAACATCGAAAACTAGCTTTTCTTAAAGGGAACCCTCTCGCAAGGGAAGAATGACAAAACACAACGAGGAGGGAGGAAAAGAAAGCGCCCTTTCTATTTTGAGAAAAAGAGGGGCCAGGTCCCGATCGCAGAAGAAAAGGAAGAAAACGGATCTCTCGTAGAAAGAGAGAGGTCCTTATCTGCTTGGGGGAAAAAGAAGAAGGATACCCCCCCAAAAAAAAAAAAAAAAAAAAACAAAGGGGGACCAGATGGCGCAGGGAAGAAGGATTACTTCTTTTAGGGGGGAAAGGGCTCCCGAAAGTAAGTAGCTCTTCGCATCGTGAGAGGGGATCTCCTTTGATGTGGGGGAGGGGGGGAGATTACTTTGGCGAGAGGGGAGAAAAAAGGGAGCGCCGTTCTGCGGTTATCTGCCCGAAATAAAGGAGGGGGGGGTCTATTACCATAGGAGAAGGGAGCGAACTTGTTCGGGAGAGGGATCCGTATCCAGAAGGAGAAGATCCTTTTCGAAGGGGGAAATGTTTCGTGGAGAATCATAAGGGGAAAGCTTCTGGTACTTTACTTCAAAAGGGGTGTCATCTTATATAAGAAGAAGGGAGAGAATTCTCATCGCAAAGGGGGAAGGCGCCATCATGCGTAAAAAAAAGCAGCGCGCGATGGCGAGGAAAAGGGAGGTTTCCCTATATGGGGACCGAATTAAACCATTACTGGAGGGGTATGGGCTTATTTTCCGGGAGAAAAAGAACCTCTCTCTCCCCAGAGGAGGAGGAGTTATCCTGCGAGAAAAGAATCGAATCCCTTCATCGGAGAGGGAGGGAAGGGGAACGTTTTTAAACACTCGAAGAAAAGACGGCGAGGATATCTTCTTGCCTGGTGAAAAAAAAGGAAGGGCTTCAATTCCCAAGGGGAGGAAGGGGGGAGGAAGAAAGAGATAGGCCTCATTCCTTCTAGGAAAAAGAAGCATTCTGTTTACTATAGTCGAGGAGAGAGGAAATCCATTTCTTTCACCGAGGGAAAGGGGGGGTTCATATCGCATTGTCCCAGGAGTCTTTCAACCTGCGTCCGGTGCGGAAAGAGGTGAAAGGGAACAGAATCTTTGGAAAGAAAAAAAGAAAGAATCACTACTTGCGTGGGATGACAACCCGGGAGGGGGGGGGGAAAAGGGTCGCGCGGGAGAAAAAGGGGAAAAGAGGGGGGGAAACGTGTAAGGTAGCCCTGGAATCGGAAAAAGGAAGGATTAAAAAAGGGAAAAGACGCTTATCTTCACCATCGAAGAAGAAAAAAAAGGGTTCATCTTTCCTGATGATCAAAAGAGGAAGGGGAGAATGCTATCGAGCATTTTTGCCGCCGTAAGGAAAGGGGAGATAAAACTCCGAGAAAGGAGGGGAAGAAAAAGAAGGGAGGGGAATACCACTTTATTCAGGAGAAATTCAGCGTTCGGCCTGGCAAGGAAGGGATCTCCGGAATGGAGGGGAAAAAGGAAAAAAGGGGTTGTCGGCTTGCAAAAAACTTGGGGGGGCGATTTTTGCGAGGAGGGGGGTCTGATCTTAACGGCGAGGGAAAAAGGGAGGTCGTCTACTGGCGGAGGGTAGGACGCGATGGCTGCTGAAGAAGGAAAAAAAGGGGGTCGCTCGCGCTGGGGGAGAAAAAATTCTGCGCGGGGAAAAGGCCAAGGAGAGTGGATTCGCGAAAAAAAAGCATCCGGCAAGGTCCTATGGAGGGGGGAGAAGGAGTTTCTTTAGGGGCGAGGGAGAACCATCGCACGCGAAAAAGAAGGGGCCCCGCACCTTTGGAAAAGGGGGGAGAGGGAGAATGGGTCTTGCGAACCGAGGGATAAAAAAAAAACGCAGCCGAGGAAAAAAAAGGGGGGGGGGGTCCTCGCTTCGGCGGGAGGGACTCGATTCGGCGGAGGGGAGTAAGCGGGCCTGCGAGAGGCAAAAGGGGAGGTCACTTCCACTTTCAGGGAAGAGGAAAGAGGAAGAATTTCGCAGCGTGACAGTCAAGCGCGAAGAGGAGAGGAGCGCCGATCACCTCTTGGGGCGAAAAAGGGAAAAGCGGATGGGCCGGACCGCTTGGAGCCAAGGAACATTGCCCATCGTTAAGACGGAGAAAAAAAAAGGGACTTGCTCTGTTAAGAAGAGTCCCGCAGAAATCGCGACATCGCAATCGTTACTACGGCGAAAAAAGGAGGGGAAAGGGAAGGGGGCTGCGCCGGTTCAGATTCTTCCCCCGAGGGAGGGAAGGGGGGGGGGGAGGGAGGCGGATGTACGTCTAAGCAGGGACATGGAAACCGCACGGCATAAGCCGTCATTGGGGGGTGAAGAGAAGAAAAAGAAAAGATCCTTCAAAATAAAACACTGGAAAAAAGGGAAAGGGGGGGAAAAGTAAAAAAAGGGCACGTGTACCAAACATGAAAAACGAGTTTCTTGGAAGGAAGGGGGAAAAGAGAGAAGCCTTCGGTCTGCATACCTCCGACGAAGGGGGGGGAAGAAAAGAATAAACGAGACAAGGATTTTCGGTGCAGAACGAAGGAGGTTCTGCGAACCGGCAAAAAGAGGAGGAG
>Ga0179593_1360668_pt1 | contig 12442 bp, 13 predicted proteins | sample CZODoug2_1_08_16_FD_185931 | JGI IMG/M metagenome (GOLD analysis project Ga0179593, IMG submission 185931) | Vadose zone soil fungal communities from Angelo Coast Range Reserve, California, USA - CZODoug2_1_08_16fungal (PacBio error correction) | ecosystem: Environmental > Terrestrial > Soil >...
CTCATCTCAACAGCGACCCTAATAGGTTACGGTGGGGAAACCGGGAAGAGAGCAAAAAGCGGCACAGGTAGGGATCTCAATTTCCCCCCGAGAAGCAGATTTTCCAAAGGAGAGATGTGTAAATTGGCGGCGTATCAGGCTGCCGTTCTCTAGGGAAAAAATGAGCAAGGCCTGCTGATGGGAGTGGTTTGAAGTCCCAAGTCAACCTCCTCATTATCGACGCTAAAGGAAAGGGGGGGGGGGGGGGGAGGATGTGTCTGAGAGGTCTCCACCTGGAAGACTCGTTCTTGAAACAGGGGGGGGGAATGGCCTTCTCGAAAACGTAGGGATACGGAGGAAGCCAACGCGCTACCTCCCCAAATTCCATTCTCCTCTGAAATGGGAAAGAAAGAAACCTCAAGGACAGGCCCGGGGGGAGGGGGCCATTCCGCTTACAAGTTTCCGCATCAAAGAGCCCTAAAGGCCTTGAGGAGGAGATGCAGCCTTTTCCTCTCATCGTGGGAGAGGGAGAAAAAAAAAAGCGCTAAAAGAGAACTTGGAAATATACGACTGACGTGCTCATTATGGGGGGAGAATCGAACGCCTTCTTTATTGGCCCATGAGACAGTCTGACTTTTCAGGCAGAACTTTAAAAAATTCCTCGGCGGGAGTTCTTCCAGGCCTCGCTCAATAATATTTTTGCCATCGGAACATCCGGAAATCGTCTTAAGGCCATTGGCCACAGGGGGAAGAAAGCGGAAATTTCCGGCCGCATTTCTCATTCATATTAGTCGACTTTGGGGAAGAAAGAATTTTCTTTTTCCAGTAGAAGGAGTTAACCTTCCCTCTCTCAGACTTCCGACCACCACAAAACGCGCGGGGGGAGGGTTATTCCAATCGAAAGACTTTGGGGGTTGAGGGTATGGGACTGGAAATCCCGAGCTCAGATCCATTTCTTCTATCCTCATCCTGAGAAAGATTGTCCTATATTGTAGTTCCCTCAGGAGGAAAGGGCTACTTCCCTTTTCTTTCGAAATATTGGTATGCAAAAACTAGCTCTTATCATCTCCGCCTCGGGAGTTCAAGGGCTTCTGGAGTGCATCTCCTCAAAAGGGGAAGTTGAGCGCTACAGTCATGGGAAGAAGAAAGGCTTCCATTTACTCTCTGGACACGCGGAGTTGTCAAAAGATTCCGGTGCCCGGCTTGACTCATCCTGCGAGACTGGGGGAGTGGGAAGTTTGCATAAACTTGGAAGCCTCCAGGGCGTCTAAACCTTTCCATGTCACTGGGAGGCAGGGTATTTCTTCTAATGGGAGGGGAAGGGAGGGGAACATCTCGAGGGTAAGGAAATCCCACAGCTCTTAAGGGGTGGGAGATTTAAAAAAGGGAAGAAAGGAATATAAGAGGAGGGTTTAGGGTTCCCTTTTTTCTCTGGACGTTAATCCTCCATGGGGTGACCCTACTTAGGGGAACGACTTTCTCCATAAACGGGTGTTCTTTCGTGGGGTCGAAAAAGAAGGGATAGCGTACTCACTCGAAAAGAAACGGGATCCTAGTGACGAGAATATTATCGAGGAGTCTGCCCCATAAGTGAAAAAAACCATCGAGCACTCATTCCTAGGAGGATTAAGAGGTCTTACTTCTCAAAGATTCGCTCTTGCCGGGTTGAAGGTTGTCGGTCTACTTTGCTTAAAGAGCATAACAAAACATGCTACAGATAAAGTGTGTCAGGAGGGAACGGGGATTTATCGAGGGGGGGGGAGGCTGCTTTAATCCGGGGAAAAGGAAGGGAAAGGCGGCTTCAGACGGCTCGAGGAGGTAACCGACATCTCCTATTTAGAGGCTGCTACTGAAGCAAAATGCCGAAATAATGGTCAATCTCCACTGAACTCCGGGGGGGAAAGAAGTTTAGAAACAGACTTTGACAAGATCCCTGGGAAGAGGGGAGAACCTGACAGAGCTCCAAATCAAAGATTCTGATAATTATTAAAAGGGGTGTTCGGAGAGGTGTCTCCCATTCTATCACAGAAAAATGAGTCAAATCACCTCCATTGTATCCTAAAATGACCACTTCTCCCCATCGGAGAAAAGCAAAAGCCTCTACTCAAGAACGTACTTCCACCTCTTGGGGTAGAAAAAAACGGCTCTCTAAGAAAAGCCTGAAAAACCAGCAAAAACTCTCTCACTAAGCCGGTTTGCTGCGACGCCCAAATGTTCACCTCCAGATGGCCAAAACTACCTGGAACCACAGCCCGGTTTTACTTTCCACAAAGGAAGGTCGCCGGAGGGAAACAGCCCACAGCCTTTAATGACACCCTTCAAAACTTCAACCTCATCTGGGGACCATAAAGGAAAGAGGCTGGGGCCAATCTCGCCGTCAGGTAACACCTTCATCTAAGAAGTCGGAGGGGGGGGACCCTTTGTGGCTCATGACTTGGAAGAGCAAGTAGGAAGAGAGAAGAAAAATTATTTTAAAAAGAGGGGAAATCATGGCTGCTAGGCACGTCAATGAGGCAAAAAGAAGTAACGGCTGTTCCTGAATGCGCGGATTATTTTGTGACAACAACTATTCTGGGAGAGATTCTTCCGCCGCTCCGGAGGTACACGCCGCTGAGCGGTTCCTACCAGCAACGGGAGGGGCCCGTCCTGAGGATTGGGGAAGGGCCAAGGATCCGTACGGTGTTTACGCAACAAAGAAGGAAGGGGGGGAATTGAAAAAGGGAGGGCCCTGTAACACTTTCTTTCTTGTGTAAGGGGCGTCGTCATCAATATTAGCTCTTGGGGGGTTTTTGAAGTTAGTTTCTTGAGGAACTCCCCCAAAAAGTGGAGAAAACTGAATAATGTCTACTCTCTAGTTAAAAGGCTGGGGGGACTAAGTTGCAGGGTCATTTTGGGTATAGTTTAGGGGCTGGAAGGGATTTTTGGGGTGGGGCTCGTTGGTTTCACAGAGCCGACTTGGTCATGAAAACAGAGTGGTGCGGTGAGTTTATCTTTGAGAGGGCTAAGCTTGCCCTAGCTGTAAGAAAAAGCTGTTTATTTGCGCCAGACAAACTATTCGTTGAGGGGGGGGGGATGAAAAATGGGCAACATCATTCTGAAGAGACAAGAACAACCAAGAAACATAGAGATGCCGCTAAAAGAATAAAATCCCTGGTTATAACTCATCAACCGGGGGGGAATGGAAACGGATTCCTCTCGAAAAATCTTTATGAGCTCGCCCGTACATTCAAATCAATTTGGGGCCCCGGTTTTCTCTTTGATCTTTGTAGCCTTTAGTTAAGGAAAGAAGGGGGAGTACAACTTCCATAGTCTGAACAAGCAATTGCTCGCGAACGAAAGGGCGGGAACACCCTCTCTAGCGCAGAGGACCTGGCCAGCTTAAAGGCCGGGAAACTCAGCGATGGAGAAAAGAAATCGTCCTCGTGCGAAAAAAGGGCTTTGCTTCGGCCTCTTTCAAGCCACGTGACTAAAGAAAAGCGTCTTTCCTGAGAGAAGCATAAAACTCTATCCTAACAGTCATTGGAGTTAGGGGCTAAAAAAAACACGTAAAAAAGAAACAAATTAAAATCACTTGGAAATTAACGGGGGGGGGGAACATCTCCAAAACCTTACCGATTTTTACGTCAAAAGGGAAGAAGAGATTGACCACATCAAAAATGACTGGAAGAAAAGAAAAATTTGCGCAAAGGGACCGGGTTTGTTTCCCCACGTCATGAGATCACTTTCGAAAAAGGGGAAAACGCTCAGGGAAGGTTCGCCTTAAAAGGAAAATACTAACGACGCTGCAGAAACTGTTAAAAAGTGGAGAGGAATGCTTTGTCGAGCAAAAAAAAAAAAAAGACGCTTTTACGCGCTGATTAGGCACCGCCTCTCGTAAAGATTCCGATGAGGAGGTGAGAATGATCGGAGAAGAGGTTGAATACCTCCAGAGGAAAAGGGAACAACAAAATTAAAAAAAAAAAACTTCCGAAAGGGAGATGGAAAGATATTTTAAACTTCATCTTCCAACTAGGGGGAGGGAGAAAACTAAACTGCGCGAAGCGAGGAGAAGGGGGACAGCGCCAATACTACGGGGCTTCTCATCGAAAAGAGCAAGGGTTTAGCAGCTCTGAATAGCGAATCAACTTCAGATTTCTTCTTGGGGTAGACCCATTCCCCTGGGTAAGGTAAATTTCACACACGGAGAAAGGAGGGGAAAGGGGCACACCCTCTTGCGAGCCTTTTTCCTTAAGAAAAGGAGACTTGCAGGGCACATCAGATGAGAGGATAAGTCAATCTCGCCTATTCACTGTAAAAAGAGGGGGATGGACCGGGATCACCATATCCGTTTCTTCATTGAGAGATGGGGAAAGTCAGGCCGATTCGAAAAACTTATCACAGGCTTAATAACGATCAGAGTAGAATGAAGGAGAAGTTATCCGCCGAGTTTCTCTTCACCTGAAGGGGAAAGAGAATAGGAAAGGGGTCAGGAGACTTCAAGGGGTGAGGCTTTGACAACAAAGCGCAAGCGAATGGTCCTCTCAAGGGAGAGGGAGATCAAGGTCCGCTCACTTCTCTTGGAAGGCCTGTTGAAGGGTGAACGGAGCTGCTCTCCTTGAGCTAGTAACAGGAAAGAAGGGAAAGGGTCTATCAATAAATTCCCGAGAAATAGCCAGGTACTTCCCGACTTAGAGAGAAGATGAGCTCATCTCCACGCGCCTCTATCCTGGCTTGAACGTTCAAGGGGGAAAAAGCGGAAAAAAAAACTAGGCTCCATGCAGAAAAAAGGGGGGGGGGGAAGGGAGACACTAAAAAACCTGAGAGGCTCCGCCAATTCCATCTAACTTTACAGGGAAAAAAAAAAAATGATTCAAGATTAGGAGCCTGCGGGTTGGGTCCATGTGAAGAAGTCCTGGGTCTATGCCACACTCGTAAGAGAATGAGGTACGGGTATGCTCCTATTCTCTCGAAAAAAAAAAAGGAGGGTTGAAGTAGAATATCTAAGCAAGCCCCGCGAAGTATAGAGATGGAACTCAGGAGCAGGGGAAAAACTTTTATCTCAAGGGCACTTCATTTTCAGAGGTCAAGGGAAAAAAAGAAATGGCTGCACGGCGCCCCCAGGGTAAGAAGCATGAGGGGAGCTGTTTCATCTAAGGGGACCCAGTCTAAAGGAAAAACACCTCTTATCTTCCGAGCCGAAAGGAGGGGGGGGGTTGAGGAAAAACTCAAAGTCTCTATTTCCGTCTCACCGGCAGGTAAGGGGAGAAAGCACGTCTTTATTGGGAGAGGGATGAATGCTCGCCAGGTACGTCTGAACGCAGAAAAAAGGGAGAGGGAAAAAGCAAACCGAAAAGGGGGACATCCTCCGCTCCGGATTGACGATCAGACAGCTCTTCCAAGAAGCCGGATCTTTGTACATCAGGAAAGGACAGACATTCAAACTTCTTGAGGGCGGACCAGTCATCCAGGGGGCTTGTGTCGCAAAGAAGACCTGACTGGGCACTTCGACTTCGACCTTCATATTTAAGAGAAATTTCGATTATGTTTATCATCCAGAAAAGGGGGGAGAGGTAAGGCCCGAATGCAGGGGGGAGTCTGTGGTCTCCATGAAAATAGAAAAGGGCTTACAGGGAGAGCAAGTCCGAGGAGGAAAGTCAAAAAAAGGGACAGCCTTAGGTGGCAGGACGACAGATCCGAAAAGAGAGGGGGGAAAGGAGGTCTACATTCCTGTCCCGGGGGTTGCCCGTGCTCCAGAAGCAGTTTTGGCCGTACCGTAAAGTCAGAGGGGGTAGCAAAACCTAAACTATCCTTATCGACCGGAAAAAGAAAAGAGCCGATTCTCCAACCGCGGTCGTAGGAGGAAATGAAAGACACTTTTAGGTTCCCTGGCCCAGTCGGAGGAAATTAGTAGGACTAGCTCCTCATCCCGGGACGTGAGATTGAGTTCCATCTAGTGTCAAAGTGCAGCGATTAAAAAGGTGGCGGGGTAGAAGTGTCAGTATTCTCATGGGGGGGGGGGGGGGAAATACTTTCTCCTTTCGGAACCATCTCCAAAGAGTTCAAAGAGGGACAGATCAAAGAAGAGGATGCAAAAGTAAATATCCTGGTCCCAAAGAGCTTTGGGGGGATAATACAAACGGGGGGGGGGGGAAAATCCGAGGATGTCGTCCCTCGCAGTTACTCGCCTTCGGAAGGCTGGCCACCTCTAAAGTTCATAGGCCCGATATACTTCTTGCTGGGGGGGGGAAAAATCAGCCTTAAAAAAGAATCATCTGATCGCCATGTCTCGGATGACATTGGGGGAGGTCTAATAAGTCTTCACCTGGTAACTAAACATAGGGCTTAAAAATGGCTCTAACACCCAATTAACATAAATTAAATTGAGTTATTCCCGGGGGGAAAGGGAGTCAAGGAACTCCGACAATCCTTTTGCCGAAGTATCTACCGACATGAGTCCAACTCAAGAGGGAGGAGGTTTGTGAGGTCGCAATGTTTAACTCTTAGGAGCAACACCTCCCAGAAGAGAGAACAAGATCTCAAAAGGAAAAAATCTGCTTCTTGGCCCAGGCCTTTCACCAGAAAGAGGGAACTTGACTCGGAGATCTCTTCGGATCCAACGCCTCTTATTGAGATAGGAAAAGGAAGTTTGTCTCTAAGCTGTGGGATCCCTCGGACTTCGTAAATGCAGACATACAAGGGGGGGTGCAAGTTTAAAGGGAGGGTTCTTACTTTTGGGGTAAAGGTACTAAATATTGCAAGGAGAGCTTTCCGAAGGGGGGGGGGAAAAAGGGGGGGAGAAAATCTCCTTCTCCTGGAACGGCTCTCGGCGACTCAAGTATGTAGATATGGGGGTGTCAAAAGTTCCAGACTCAAAAAGATGAAAAAAGGGCGAATCTTTATAAGACAACACGCAATTGGAAAATTCGACACTAAACGACCAATGTATTACAGAAGACCATCTTAGAGATGCCTTGAGAAAAATAGCGAAACTCACCCCTCTCAAGAAAACACTCCGTATCCAGGGAAGGGACAAACTTCTCTAGGTAAGAAAGGAGTCCCCCAAAAACGGATCCACTAACCTCCGATTCGCCACCTTACCGGCGAAACATCCCTAATAGAACCATAAAGGAGAAAGAGAACTCCTTATCTTCAAGAAACGCTTCTCATGAAAAAAGGGGTCGCCGACACGTCCAACCCTAGATCCTATCCAAAGCAAGGTTCTCGCCAACCCAGTGGGGGAAAAACATGAACAGGTCCTCTTCCGCTACCTCTCCCTCAGTGCCTAAGTCCACAGGGGGGGTTCCAAAATAAAGAGAGGACCCCTTCCACATCATCCAATGTCCCATTCCAAACGGAACACCAGAGGAAAAAAGGGGGGAGGGTAACTCAAGATCTTTCATGAGGTCTCGGCCGCAAGAAGACCTCCAGACAAGGGGGGGAAAAACTTCATAAGATCATCAGGAAATTGAAAAAGGAAACGCCGGTGTCGATTTGAGAAGGAACTTTAGGTAAGCTCTCTACAAAAGAACGGATTAAGTACTACTTTGTCTTACGGAAAGGAATTAGCAAAATCAAAAGTCGGGAAAAACTTTACTCTATTTAGAGTAGCAGGCTAGGAGAGACGGGCCGACGAGGAGGGACTTGAAGAACGCTGCGTTGAAGAAAAAAGACCCTGTGGTAGAATTCGTGGGACGAGTTGGGGGAAGGCATCCCGAAATGGTTTACCTCCAACAACGTGCGTGTGAGGGAGGGACCCTTTATAACCAGGGAGTTGACTAGGGTGCCAGGATGTAGTGTAAGGTGGGGGGCGTCTCACAACGAGGATAAAGTCTTTTGGGTGAGGGAGGCAAACCACTCATCGCGGGGATGGGGGGGCAAAAAAAAAAGTTTTAATTGGAGTACTTCTTTTTGCTGGACTTTGGTCTCAGGGCAGTGTAAGCTATTTGGGGGAAAGGGAAAGTTGTGGGAGTTTATCGGTGGAGCACTAGACAAGAATCCCTCAATTATCGAGAGTTTTCTGGATAGATTATTCTTGGTGGAATGAGAGCCCTGGGGGGGGAGAGCTGTTATTGTCAGAAAGGTAACATTTGTAGAGTGGGGGGAGCCTTGACCTCTTTAAAAGGGGTACTTGAGCTGTTATACTTTCAGCCAGAAGGAAATCCTACAAGAAGAAAGGCACTTTTCTATACGGAAGACCTTTTTGGAAGGAGGGGAAGAAAAGGGCACTTCACAAGTTCTTAAGACGTCTCGAAAAGGTAACTCAAAATAAATGCCCTACATGTAAAGATCAATTTCAAAGACAAGTTAGCCCGGTACGGTGGCGGAGGATCACCACTCCACAGGAAATTCCCTATCCTAGAGCGGCCGGACCGAGGAGCGCTCTAATATGGGAGAGAACTTGCCGGGAAAGGCATTTCCGAAGTAGGTATTCAATTTTAAGCAGGTTTCCTAGGGCTGAGGAGGGGGTGAGGTTTCTAGGTATCCAACGCCCGCGTGGCAAGGTTGCTTTATAAAAGGCAGGGATACAGTCCTAAAAAACTGGAGGGGGGGGGAAAGGGGTAAGGAAGACCATCTCCCCGGACCAAATAGTGAAATGGGGGGGAAATACATGGTTTTGACAGACCAGCCTTACGACTGCAGATGGGCTTTCAGAGGACAGAAGGAATCCCCTACCCAGGAACGTCCATCACAAAAACGGTTCTAAAAATAGGTTAATGGATTGTAAGAGAATTCGATAGTTGAGGGGGGCAAAGCAAAAGTCCCATCAGTCGGGTCAATAGGACCGAAGGATCCTTTTGGACTCCACTCTTTCCTCAGCTAGGAAGGGGGGGAGAAGGGAGTATCGGGTCATTTTTCGTTGGCGCTCAAGAGGGGAAGGCTCTTACTTCTTACACCGAGATTGACCTAGGGTAACTGAAGAAAGCAGGCTGGGCCCTGAATGATCCTACGCGGTTGAGAAGCGGAAGGAAGGAAGGCGACCCCATTAATGCCTCCTTCCTTAGAATCGCTCAATAAGAACGGAATCATTCGCTCGGGAGAGCTCGCCGCACGGCAGCAATAGAGCCGGGCTGCGCACAGGGAGAAAAGAAAAAAGCGGGCAAAATTCTCAAAGAATCTCAAAGCGGGGGGACAGATGCGGCGATGATGACGAGAAATGGCTCAGGGCATTGGGAGGGGACACAGCCCGGTTGGTGGCACTGCATAGAGAAAGAGGGAAAAAAGAAAGGAAAGAAAGGGACACCCTCGCGTGACCTTGCCAGAAGTTCTTTAAGATTGCGGCCTATCAAAAAAGAAGTCTGGCGGGAGCTCTAGACTCTTCAGCCGAAAAGGGGGAAGGGGGAACACAAGGGTCCTTGACGGAGAACCCCAGCCGCCAAGAAAAAATTCCGGAAATCTATCTGCAGGCCGACCATCCTTATTTACCTATTCTAACTCAGACTTAGCACGGCGATATACAGAGGAAGGAGAATTCATGGAGAGGGAGGACGAAGGAAAGTTCACGGGAAACCCATGGAAGGGCCTCTCCGATCCGGAATCTGAGGGGTCTAAACACCTCTTAAGAGTGTTTGTGATAAGCCTGGCTCGATCGTTCAAGACGCGAGGGGCTAGACCGTTAAGTGGTTTTCTCTTATTGGGAGGGTCGAATTTCTACAGAGAGGGGAGGCATGACATTTGAAAGAAAATAAAGGGGCTAGTAAAATGATTGATACGGCCTCTCTCCCTCTCCGGGGGGAAAAAGAGGCAACTCTCACCCAAAAAACTGCGGATAAAGGAAAAAGGGAGCTATCTTCTGAATGGGATGAAATGAAAAATTCCTATTAGAAAAGAACAGGGCTGGACCCGAGACTCTGAGAACCCATGGGAAGGGGGACTGAAAAAAGGGTCAGGCATTCTCATCGGACCGTTGACCATCCTCTCCCCTTTTGAAGACCCAGGGTTTACTGACGGTTTGGCCTGGGAGATGCTCTCCCGCGCGTTCCACACTAGGTCCGGGGAAAAAAAAGGAGGGCGCGTTATATGACCTCCTAGAACTAAATATCTTAAAACAAAACCTTTAGAGTTATCGAAGGAGCTGCCTCTTAAGCCCAGGGGAAAGCGACTATTTTTTAAATGATTCGCCTAAAAAGACAAAAAAAAAGGGGAGGCGGAACGATCTGACACTCTCCGGGTCCCTTTAAAAAGGGCTGGATTTGAGCCTCCCTTTCTCATAGACGGAGCGAAAAAACAGTCTACATTTTATCCTCGGAATTGGGGAAAAGGAAAAGAAAAGGGACCAGCAAAGAAATCTGCTCACTCATTTTGGGTGGGGATAGGGGCTTCATCACCTCCTCTCGCAGGCAGTACTACAGGCATTTACGGATGCGGGGGGGAAAAGGGGAAAGGATCGGCAACAGGAGGTAATTCTTCCGCTTACTAAAAAAGGCGCGCTAAAAGACTTCAATGCACGAAGGTGATTCATTTTTTACCGGAAGCACAGAGGAGGGACACTTCCATGGGGAAAGGGAAAGGAGTTTTTGGTTAACATCATCATCAAAAAGGGCGGAAGAGGGGAAGGGGGAGCAAGAGCCTGGTCTACGACGACGATGCACTTATCCCATCTATGCAGGGGAAACTTTCTCATGATGGGGGGGAAAGAAAAAAAAAAAAGACCTGTGGTGAGGGCCAGTCTCTAAAGGGAGCAAGTGCATTTAGCTTTGTCTCATTTCTTAGAGGGAGGGTGAAGTGACGTCTTCGAGACGTGAAGGAGTTACAATGCCTCTCCGAACGGGAGGGGGACTCATCGCAACTAAAAAAAAAAAAAAAAAGAGAACGGGAACCGATACAACTCCTCCGCCGGGTCAGGTTCAGGTGCTTACAGATTCAGATAGAAAGGGGGGGAGTAACCATAAACAATGGGTAAATGATAAGGATAAAGGCGGTCCCATAGAAGAGGAGAAACCTCAGTTCTATTATTGTCACTATAAATCAGTATCAGGGGTCCAGGAAAGGGGAAGCGGAGCCGCCCAGGGGGCTCCTACGTCTGCAAACGTATTCACGTGCGGGAGGGGTCACTCAGTTAGACACGTACTGACGGAAAAAAACATTTTTCTCCTAGAGGTCTCTCTGGGGAAGGTTCGCCCGCATCGATCTTAAGGGACAATTTTGCAAAGAGATCGTGCACCGGGCTGGGCAGCGCCGGGCCCAAATTTGGGGGAAAAAAAAAAAAGGCACATGAAGAATCTAAAAAATCTGAAGGTACGGCTCCTTAGGAAACTCATGGAAACCTGGGGGGGAAGACCTTCATACAATGGAGGAACTTTTTGTTTAAAAACTTGAAGGCTTGACAGGCAAACCGGAAATCAATCGGCGTGTCTACATCTTGTGATTCCGTTCATGTGATTGAGGGAAAGTAACTTCTTTAGGAACCACATCGATTAGTAATATGGAGGGGGGGAACAGTGGAAACATATGCAAGAAAAGGTTTCTTTTCCCTGGCTTTTCTCGGAAGTAACTACATTCATCAAGGGGAAGAGCCTTATCTATGAACACTAAAGCCAAAAAGGGGGGGTTTCCTTCTGATGGGGGAACGGATACCTTCGCCACGCAACGCCCTCTATATCCCACGAGAAAGGGGAGAGGGAAACTGCTGTCCCGGTGGGAGGCCTCTATAAAAATTCTAAAGAGAGAGCCTCTGAAAATCATCTGTAGTGATTTCAGAAAAGGGCCAGTTCTTTGAGGGTCTCCCTGTGGGGGGGGGGAAAAGGACGCCACCCTCACCCACAGGAGTTGTTCGAGGGGCGTGCCAGGGGGGCATAGGTGGGACGAAAGGAGGGGGGGAAATTCCAATGCCAAGAAAGGCCGTCCACCCCAATCCGACTAGACCCGAAGCTCTATGTCAGGAAGGAGGTGGTGGCCCTGCACGGCAACAAAAAGAAAAAGGAGAGGAGGCCAAAACAAATGGGCGGACACAAAAAAGTCCGGAATCTCTGGCAAAAAAAAAAGGAAGGGGGCAACTCACGAGCGGAAAAGAAGGACTCACAAATCATCAAAGGAAGGGGAGCTATCGAAACCCATGGAGAGTCCAACAGGCCCACTCAGCGAAAAATACCAAGAAAAGAAAAAGCCCCGTCCCGCATACAGAAGAGAAGCCCATCAAACTATCTCCAAAGGCTGCGCCAGCCCGCTGAGTAGCCCCCTCCAGTCACCGGGGGGGGGAAAAAGTCCTATCCCCTTGCACTGTCTCCTCCCAAGTCAAAAAAAGGTGGAACCGAAAAAAGGGTTTTATAACTCCGTTCCGCCGGACAAGGGGTGGCCGGTCACCACGACGTTCGCCGGACCAAAGAAAAAAAAAAGAAAAAAATCGGGGCCAAAAGACCTCACTGGGAAAAATCCAAGAACTGTCACAAATCCGGGAGCAAAAACGACTCAGCAAGACTCTGTGGAAAAACTGAATATAAAAAAAAGGGGGGAGGGGCAGGGGGGCTCTTGCTTTAGTAAAGTCAAG
>Ga0179593_1381471_pt1 | contig 12442 bp, 6 predicted proteins | sample CZODoug2_1_08_16_FD_185931 | JGI IMG/M metagenome (GOLD analysis project Ga0179593, IMG submission 185931) | Vadose zone soil fungal communities from Angelo Coast Range Reserve, California, USA - CZODoug2_1_08_16fungal (PacBio error correction) | ecosystem: Environmental > Terrestrial > Soil >...
CGGGAACTTATTCCGAGAGGGCAGAGAGGCGATCTCTAGCTTCTCAAAAAGAAGACCTTTAGCGCAGGTTCAGCTGACCGCGCAAGCGATTTGAATTCCATTCTGACGGACGCAAAGGCGCCGTGTAAACCAAGAAAAGGGTGAGAGGGGATCTGGTGGCTCCCTCGAATCAAACTCCGAAGTATCCCGCGGGGTGATCAGAGTTTAATGAGTGGCAGCCGCAGCAGCGGCACAACGCAAGATGGGAACTTTGGAACAGGGCGTGAAGAGCTGTAAACAAACCACGATGAAGGGGAGACTAAAAGAAACCGCTCGCCCGTGTCCGCGAAACCGGGGCGACAGACAAAATCAGGAACTGTGAACTTCAAGGAGATGCAAAGGCCGCCAGTGGCGGAAACCTCATTACTAGAAAAAACAGAAAATTGGCGGATGGTAAAATCAGAAAAACGCCCGCGCCCTCCTAAGCGAAAACGAGCACGAAAAATTCCTCCCACCCTCGATCATACCATTCACGAGCGCGTAAACATACCTCGGCCTCGGAAAGGGCGCAACAGGGCTACGAACTCGCAAGAGAGTCTTCGCGCCCGCGACATTAGCTCTCATCCTATATGGTCGGTCATCTCGCAGCGCTTGGCGTAAAAGTCGAAAAGATCCGGGCAATAAGTCGAAGGGATGTATTTCCAGCGGAGCTAACTGCAAGAGTGTTCTGATCTTTAAAATGCACCCTTCGCCAACGAAAACCACTCGCGCGCAAGGCTTAGATAGGGGTCTGGACTCAAGGCTAGGAAGGAAAGATATCCGATGCAAAAAATCGCCTTCTACTCAAAGATTACCCGTTTGGAGTAGAGGAACGGACGGCTGGGGCATCGAGAAGGAGCAAAAAAACCAACTCGGTACTCATGAAAACTAAAGTGTGAGTGAAGAGCAGCACGAGGGGTTCAAGATTTCAAGGGAAAAAAAAATCTCGGGGTTAATTTCCCGTTTGGGAAAATTTCCATGGACCGAACAAAAAGGATCAAAAAAAAACGTCCCTTGAGAGGGGGGAGTGGGGTACTTTTAGGATAAAAAGTCAGCGAACTAGTAAAATTCTGATTTTTAAACAAGGGACTGCCAAAGGGCAGAAGGAGGGGGCTGTAAACCTTACCAATTTCACTTCGAAAGGCAGTGAAAGAGGTAGCGGTGACAGAAAAAAGGAGTGGAGCATTTGTAAGGCCAGTCGCTTGTTCGGCCCCCCCAAGAACCAAACAAGAGCCAAACAACACCCCCCCCTTCTCGGGCTCCGAAAAACCTACAAACGGCGATGGGGAGGTCGAAGGGGATCCCTCGAGGGGACAGCGAAGGTCTAAGATAAAGGAACGGGGGGAACCAAAAAACCCACCCACCAACAAAAAAAAAACCACCCCACCAAACTGGTTGGCATTAGGTTGAAAAAGGAGGAGACATCGAATCGCCTTGTTTGAAAAAAAAAACGACCTTGCCGCGGGAGAAAAAGATCACTTGGGGCTAGATCGAGTGTTAACAACGGAGGAAAGTTGCTCAGATCGAGGATTAGTTCCAGTTACCTATTCCGTGTCGCTTCTAAAAGACGGCCTTACAAGATCATCACTTCTCGCATGGTTGCAGGGGTTCGGCAGGTAAGCAGCAGGCGAACCCTCTCACTGCAGGAATCGAGAAAAGGTCTCGAATTCCGCCGGAGTAGGAGGAATAAGAAAAAGAGGTGGCAAGGCGCAGCAATCGTAATGCCTCCAGAAGAGTCTAAACAAAGCCATGCAAAAAAGACCTAATAACAATCGGGACGGCGATGACCATCCTGGGGTCTCAGGACCCGACCCGTCCGGTAGGGGGAAGGACAGAAAAACCAGAACCCTACAAATACTAGACGAGTGAAAAAAAAATGTCAACGCTGATCGTCGAACGAAGAGGAAAGGGGAAAACCATTGTCATTATGCCGGCCAGCTGCGGAGACCCCATTGCCAGGGGAGTAGTGCCACGTGACATGGCGACCCGGCCCTTGCCTGTAGTCTCACAACCAAGCGACAACACCCCTAGCCATAAGAAAAGAGTCAAAAAAACGTTTTCCTTACAACATAGGGATTCAAGTGTCAGAAACAAAAAAGCTTTTTTTGAGGGGTCACAATTGGCCGCCGGGCTGAAGAAATAAAGAAAGTTTTGGGCGACCTCAAAGGAGAGTCGAAGCCCAAATCCATTTAAAGGGGCCGGGGAATAGCGCCGGCACTGACAAGCGTCGAGGACGTACGCTGTTTTGCATCAGACCGGGGGATCTTTTAAAGAGAGTTGCCTGTAAACATAATCTCCATAAAGGAAACTTCGTCGGTAAGAAGGTTGGATTCGGCTCGGTATTGCACCATCTCACCACCCGAGGTTGGAAAAAATATGTGTCCGGAAGTCAGAATTGGTATGAAGGGTTATTTACCGAGAGAAGCCGCCATAAGTTGGAAACGACGCCTAGTCGGCCTGCTCAAGACAATCGCTCGACTGCGAGGATTGGAAGAGCAGCGATCACAAGCTAAATGAGGATTACAGAGCCGTGGTGCCTAGGGTCGGTTTGGACAGGAGCATGGAAAAGGTTGAGTGTTCAAGGTGTCGTTTAGATAGTTTTATGAGGAACAGTTTGGAACATCCGGTGAATCCTCTTCGATCGGACGTTTGGTATTCTCTTCTTGTCTATGCCTTAGCTCTTCATAAAAGGAAGAAGAGGACCGAATTAGGAACTAGATTACAACGCGCAAAAGTATCGACGTAACGATCGAGAAAGTGTCCTCCCCGGTGGGGAGAAAACCGGACGTCCGGGATTGAACTTGCTAGGTGTGGCGCTTCAGAACTGAATGCATAATCCGTGTGAATATTCTTTGAAGCGGACTCAGACACTATAGGGGGGTGCAAAAAAACTCCGACGGTCCGATAATGCATGGGGTCCCCAAAAAAGTTAGGTGGAAAAGGCTCTGGATAAAACGATGGGAAAAAAAAAAAACAAACACGGAAAAAAAACACCAAAAACAACAAAAAAGCGGAATGAACATCCCTTGCCTCTCTGCAATGTGCTTGAAAATGTGACCTTGGGTCGAGGGGTGTGTACCAACCAAGCCTCATCCGAGGGGAAGGGCTGCTAGAGTAACTACGAAAGGCTTTTTGGGGGAAAACGATGCAACCTCTACCATCGAAAGAGGTAACTTCAAGCGGTACATTGGGACGGTCCGCTGGGAGAAACGAGACGGAAATCCGAATTCTTTAACACGTTTATCCGGGTTCGGTCAAGCGCGCAGTGGAGTTGAGGGAGGCTAGAGACCTCTACGGATTGGGAAAAAGGACTAACGAGATGCCGAAGGGCCGGAAAGGACTTAAGAAAAACAACTAAAAAACGCTAAGGTCACCATCGACAGGCGAAGGAAAATGGACTGACAAATTCCTGCTTCGGCACAGAGGCAAGAAAATACAAAAAACACAACTGGGGGGAAAAAATAGTTGGAGGGTGCAACGCCGGTTCAGGACCGCAATTGGAGAAGCGACTGGATATTGGACCTGGTCGAAGGGGTCGTCGTATCCAACCGAAAAGACGGCTATCGAACGCCTCGCGCCAGGAAGAAGAGAGGGTTTGACATTCTCCACATCCTTGCTCACCGGGTCCAAACCTGCTCATCAGGCGACGAGGGAAACTTGGCTTCCCAAGCAGGAGAGATCAGTCTCGGTGCGCCACAAACCCGCGCACACAAGGACCGGGCATGCACGTGCCCGATCGCCGGGAAGAGTGTGAGTCGAAAAAAAAATAAGGCAGGAAGACGAAATAGCCGACACCGAGAGAGTGACACCCGCGACAGGAACGTTGCAAAGCCAGAAAGGAAGGGAAAGGTCGAGACGAGGACGAACAACCCCGCTTATCCAGTGTGGAAAAAGTAACTTGAAACTTAACGCGAAATCCGTGCAACTCAAGGGTCCAAAGAAGCAGGAAAACCGCTTAGATTGGATCGTACCCGACACACCCCACTGAAGCGTAGAAAAACTTGAACTCGGGGACTATCAATTTTCGCCCGCCGCGTAACTCATAGGGGAAGGAAGACTGGGGTCAGCCTCGACGTAGGCTTCGGAGGACCTCTACTATATGGACGAGACCGGATCGGGGAAAAAAACAGGAAGGAGAAAAGGAAAAAAAGACAACCCACTCTGACATGCCTTCCAACCTAAAAGAAAATCCGGGGAACATTGCGCCTCAGAAAGTGGAGAGATCTCGAAAAGTCTGGCGCAGCGCGAGCAAGTGCCTGCCTGAGACGGAGGAGCAGCGCTCGATATAGGTAAATAAAAGCAATACCAAAACACTCACGGCCCTACTGGAGTGGGTACAGTTGGTTGTTGAAGGTGGGGGGGGTGGATACCCGAGAGACGAAGAAGGCCCGGCTGCCAGAGGTGATTGTAAGAAACGCAGTTCAGTCAATAAGAAGTCAAGGGCTGTGGGGAGAAATCCCCTTCGTGCCCGACATAGCAGGAACGAAGCGAGGGATTTCGCTCCGAGCTAATGTGAGTTCAAAATGCCCTCCGTTAGAGTCGGAAAAGCCAGGAGGGTCAAATTTGAAAAAAAAACCGGAGGGGCAGGCCGTAAGACGAGAAAGGGTAAAGGGTCAACCTTTTGGGTAAGAGGTTGTACTATAGGTATGTGTTTCGAGTGAAACGCGCCACTGCCGGGAAATGGCCGGAAGAAGAGGGGGCCGAAGATGGCACCATTAATTAAAATTTTCGTCCTAGTCGGCACGAATCAGAGGAAAACTCTAGACACTAGTCAAAGGAAAATAGGGGTAGGGGTGAGGGGGGACGGGTTTCCTCTACCAATCACGGCAAGGAGGACTGGTGCGCAGTCATGGCGACTGACTCCTTTCTGAATGGTGATTAGGTATCTGAGGGCGGAGGGAGGGGGAAAAGGGAAAGAAAATTTTGGACCGATTTGCAAAGCGCCAGTAATCGAGTTAGGGATCATCATCAAAGGTCGCGTCGAGACCGTCGATCGCATGACTAGGACCTTGGAATAAGGATGGGAACTACTGCCGAACATTCAAAAGGCGCGAGCAGAGGCGTGGGTCTTCAAAATCCCGGCGCGACGAGGAAAGAGGAGAAAAGAAAGAACCTCTATCTAGAGCAAGTGACTACAAAGGAACCTCGTATTTAAGACTTTTAGGGGGGATCAAAAACAAGAGCAAGGAGTCCGGCTACACAACCAGAGGGGCGAGATTCTTACAAAGCCTTGTCAACGAAGCAGAACCATGTTGGGAACCGTGACCGGCTCTTAGACCGAGGGAGCGAAAAACTCAACTGGAAACCGGCAAAGCACCATCGACGTGAAAGTCGGTTCTAGAAGCAAACTCGAAATACCCCAAGGCCGACATATAATCCAGTGAAAGGGGGGGAAGGGGGGTATATCTCGACGACCCCGGTCGAAGACTATCTACCGGCACCAGCCCCCCGCGAAAAGAAACAAACTCGGGTCGAATTCCCTGTTCCACGGGAAAGAAGACAACGGAATCGTTAGTCAGTTGCGAAAAAAGTACCCGCAACAAACAATCTTTTTGATAAAGGTAATGGAGGCGGAACCGGGAATCGGACTTAAAAAAAAGGAAAAAAAGAGAAAAGAAGAACCGGGAACACCTCGTGAAGGATATTTAAAGAAAATGATTCGGTTGTCGAACGAGATAGCGTAGGTGGTGAAGCGACCCCAATTGGGGAATACCCCCACGCGCAAGGACAACGTCAACGTTACAAACCGGGCGTTAGAGAAGCATCGCTCAAGAATATGCAAGCGGGAGTAAAATATAACTCGAAGTCGGGGGACAGCAAGCGCGGGTTGGCGGAGGAAAAGGAGGGAAAGCAAAACATCAAGGTACTCCTCACAGCAGTCTAGGAAAAGGAAAAAGCGCGACCGAATGACGACTTGACGCACGCGCTGACGAAGGTATAGGCGGCGAGGGAAAAGAAGGGAAAATAGGTGGCTCGACAGAGAAGGAGCGCCGTTGCCGCAATCAAAGACGAGGCAGCGGAGAAAGGGGAAGCAGGGGATTCCCTGGTGAAAAGAGGGGGGAAATTCGTCGGCGTCAAGGGAGTCAAAGCTTTGAAAAAGGCCGGCAGAGCGCCAAGGCGGCTGGCCGTCATTGTACGCGCACGCGGTGCAGAAAGATCCGTGAAAGGACACCTGTTAACAGACGTGGGATTTCGGTTCAGGGATGTGACGCAGGGCGAGAGGGGGAAACTGGCTAAGAAGGTACGTTTTCGAGCAATAACGTAAGATAGCACGCCAATGATGGCACCAGGCCAGCCGGAGAGGGCAACGAGAAAAGTGCAAAAATCATCAAACGTAGATCCTCCCAGATACGTTATACGAACCGTATTCTTATCGGCCATGGACCCCCAAGATCGCAAGAACCAGGGCGGGTCTTTACTTCGACCGGTGCAGGGACAAGAATGCAGTCACCTCTCCTTGGAATTCAAGAGAACCCGCAGGGTTGGAGAAGACGGGAAAAGAAAAAACTATCACTGCTTCGCCGAGAGCACCTCAAACTGAGTATTCCGATACTACTCTTCTCAAACAACCACTGGCGAGGAGGAAAGAATTCTAGACTTATGAGTATATCGGTCGAAAGGTCTGACTCTATTCCTTCAAGGCCACAAACCCATGGCGCGCACTTAGCTCCACACCTTCAAGGGCGCAACATTGAAGGAATGCATCTCGCAGCAACGGCCGGGCCAGACCAGAGTTGGAGACGATCTTGTCTCCATCCGATCCGCTCCGTCGGAGAACGCGGGAGACCATCTTTTAATTAGTTGCAGAAAAAAAACACGCGCCGAGGCCCGGGCCGCAATGCTTGGAAGGCAGGTCAACAAGGCTACGGTGCGCACAACCTCTAAAACGGAGGAGGGACCCAGGAAACGCGCGAAAAATGCGTCACATCCCGGACGAAATATCAAGATTTTAAGGGGATGAGAAGGCGGGCACCTCCTGGAGTCGAAAACCTCGACCTGCTTCCGCGAAAAGCATCCTGCTGTGAAAGAAAAGAAACCCCTCTAAAAAAAATAATCCTCGAAGAGCCGACGGAATTCAATAAAAAGACTGAACAAAAGAATCTCGAGTCATCCGCGGCCCTCAGAAGCGCCACAATTTATCCTCGCGGAAAAATAGGCTAATTTCTCCCGGAGGGGATCACGCGCCTACCAGGGCACGACAGGGCATTCCTCATAAAGCAGACGCAGGAAAGGGAGAGACGATGGGAAGAGAAATTGAGGAATGGCGAATGGAAGGAAAAGCAAAAAAGCAGCTTGCTTCAAGGAGGGAACGAGGTTATATTGGTAAACTCAAGAAAGGGACATAGATAAAAAAAAAAGTGTAGAACCCTGGTTTTTGGGGGGGACCGAGACGGAAATGGGAAGGCTCTTGCCAAGTGGGGGCGCGCGACACAAATCAGATCTCGTCGAAACTAAGGTCATCTTAAAGAGCATCACTAGGGGTCAAGTTTCGGTCGGACTTTTACCAGCGTATGGTTGGGTACCGTTTGGCAAAAAAGATTAAAAAAGGTTCCTCAAAAACCGGAATGCTCCACAGACCTGAAGAGTTTTCTCGGTTACTTGGAGAACCGGCGCTAAAGGCCCGAGGGCATGATTTTTCCCGAACCGGGAAGTTGAGAACAAGCGGTGCGCATCTTGGGGCAGGGGTCTTGAAGTCCGCTAGTGCAATGCTAACGGGGGCGGATTGTAGCCGGCAAGTCAAAGAGGGGAAGGGGTCTGAAAACTACAGGGTGCAGGTCCTCGAGCTGGCGCCGCAGCCTCCACAGCCGGGACGTTCGAGGTTAGGTCGAAAGGGGCACGCGCTTCGAGGGGGACGAAAAGAGGTCTAAAAGGAACTTTCAGGGGGGAAAAAAACAAACTGGGGGTGGCATTGTTGACAAGCCAGGATAAATCGAACTAGCAGGTTTGTGAGAAGGAAAATCCGTGATCGGAGGAAGCTCACGTGCTCAAGATCATATGGGTTTCCCATCCTCAATAAAAGGGGGGCTCTCAGATCGAGGAGAAGTGAAGGGAGGGGGTCCGGGGAATCCGGTGCGAGGCGCGACCTAAGGAAGAATTACTCCTCTACCAAACACTACGCGAGTGTAAGGGTTTCGGACATCATCTGCCTGCCCATCTCAAGGCCGATAATGCGAAGTAAGGAGAGGACACCAAAGGGAAGGAGTAGGATCAAAGAAACTGTGACCAGGGCTGAAGAGACTGTACCAATGTAACAAGGACAGAAAAGGAAGAAGAAATATACTAATCACCAATCAAACAACTGCGCCATGACAAGGCTTCATCCCTCCTCCTGTCATGCGGTGCAGAGAACCGAGTTGAACAAGAAAAACGACCGAACCGGGAACGAGGTCGCGATGTCCCGAAAGGGAGTACTAATAGAGAGACCATTGTAATTCAGTTCTGCCAGCAGGAGGCTACCAAAAGTCCCTTTGGCCCCGACGGGGGACCCTCGAAGGGAACTCGCTATCGACACCCCAGACATAGCTTGAAAAAAAAAAGAGTACAAACCAAAGTTGACAAAGAAGAGGATTAAGGCCTGCCCCTACATCTCGTGTGGTGGTCAAAAATCTGGGAACATGGCTGAAAGAAGGGGCTAAAGGGACAGTGGAAAAACTCAAAAAAAGGGAAGATAATCCCGCCCTTCGGCGCGATGAGCTGTAAAACAGGGGGCACGAGGAATGCCGGCACATGAAAGATATAGGGTTCCAGTATTAATGACTAAATCTCTAAAGGGACACCCTAGGTGAATTGAACGAAATCATTACGCGCATGGGGAGTGCACCAAAGAATACACAAAAACCATATGGAAAAAAAACATCCGGAAGCACGGGACTGGAAGGTTCCTGCTTTGGATTGAAAAAGAGAGAGCGATGGATAAGGAAGGAGCGAAGAGACAGGCAGCATTCTCGATAGGAAAAAGATGTGATCATCTACTCGAAAGATTACTGATTATCAGTTCCGGATCATGCTGTCTTGAAGGATGCGTTTAGTGACGAGGAGGTGGCAAACTGGGGGGTATCTAGACCTGTTGGAAAAGATCATACGCGCTCGAAAGGACGAGGAGAGAAAAAAAAATTAAAAACAGGAAGCTTACCGGGGCAAGACCCAAATGACCGGCGGCGGGGACAAACGGAGAAACCAAAACAAAAGCCCTCAGGAGAATCTGGAAGGTTCTTAAAAACGGGGGCGACTCTGCTTGGGGTGAAGCCTGTAAAAATCTCAAAGAGAGAGTTGAGAGGTGGAGGCCTCGACCAGCCAGAAACCAAAAGAGAAAGGCATTTCCAAGTTAGTTGGAAAGGAGATGGGAAGAACGCGTGGGGTCCGGGGGGCGAGGAGAAGGAAGCCTCTCCTGATCCGAGAATAAAACGGAATTGCCAAAAGTCTACCCTGTAGCTGGGTTGGGACACCGCAGCCTCAGAACCATGTTTCAAGATAAATCGTCGACGCCGGGGGGGATTTGCTTGAAGAACCACCGCGAACAATCGAAAATCGTGAAAAAAAGGCTTTTAAAAGTGTAGGTTCAGGTTCGCTGGGGATAAAAGAGACGTAAAGGCGATCATGACTGGGATAGCAAAGTGTATCTGAGGTAAGGGACCAGAAAAATCTAGTTACAGGGAAGAAAGGGAGGGAAGAAATAACCCTCTACTAGGAGGTTTCAGGCGCGGATATTCAGACAAGGAACCTTGCGGCTGCCGTATCCAGACAGAAAAAAGCTAAGTGGGGCAAAAAACATACGACAATGGCGACTGCGGAAAAAATGTCTAAATAACGCTCTGCCTGCGGAAACCCGGAGATCTAACAACAACACTGAAGAGGCGGCAGAAAGGGGGATAGAAGGTGTAGGTGCCGAGAGACCAGGAGGTCTGACAATGGTACCTTCCAAATTGGCAGGAGGGTGACCGGTATCAGACGTCGAATCCTGTCAGACGACTTCAGAGGGAGAGAGCATCCCTCTCTCCCTAAAAAGCAAATCATAGACTCGTGCCATCCCTCCAGTCTACCGGGGGGAACCAAGCGGCGGACGAAAAGCGAGAAAGGGATCCAAAAGCGGAGGGTGTTACGTACGGCTTACGGTAACAGCGACCCCAGCGAAAAACGGTACCGCATGCCGTTCAAGGATAGAAGCGTATCGGCTCGAAAAAGAATAGGAGGACTATGACTACACAGGCGAAGAGTAGGTGCAACACCGCGAGGGAGACTTTGGCAAAGCCGGGAACTACGGGATAAGGGAGGCGTCTTCAATCCCAAAAGGAACAACGCGGATCGAAGAAGAAGGCCAATAAAGTTGTGAAAATTGTCCCCATGCGAAAGTATGGCAACTAGGCGGTAAACAGGAGCGCCATCAACCTGGGAGAGCTTTTTAGCGTACAACGGATCACACACAATGAAGATCTAACCAGGGAACAGCTAACTCGCACTGTGGCGTCCCAGAGCGTGACTCAAATCGGTAAAAGGTCTCCGGTCAGAAGGCGTAAGGCGTACTCTCCCTCGAGAGAGGCGAGAAAGGTCGTGAATAGGGAAGGCAAGAAAAACGGTAAACCCTCCTCGGGAAAGGAAGGAATACAATCCTAAACCGGTAAACTGCACTCAGGATGAAATCATAAGGCAGGTATCTCTCTCAAGACCAAAGGAAAGAGTCGAGAAGCGTTGAACGCGCGGCGCGAAGGTCATGAGCAAATAACTCGAGACCTAAGGTGCAAATACAAAAAGACCCGAAACTCAGCACGAAACGTATTTTTTAAAAAAATATTGTGTTGTGGATGAGGGAAGAAAAAAGCTAAATCCTTCCCGGCTGCCAAGGGGGAAAAGTTTTTCCTGGGGGAAGAGGCGGGCAGGGCAGCCTGGGAAGAGAGAAGAGTCAAAAGTTGAAAGGATCCCTCGGAAAGGGTCCAGGAGAAGGCTCCGTATGCAGAGGGGACCGGCTTCGGATAAGGGCGGGGGAGACAATGACTCCTGCGCGTATAAATCATAAAGATGAAATTTTGAAAACGCGAACCGAGGGGAGTGCAGAAGGAATCAACACTATGATGTGGGGGCACAGGGGGGTTTTGGGGGAGAGTTGGGGGAAAATATGTTAGGGTGTGCGAGGGTTGACCTCGGCCCAAAACTAAATGAAGGAAACAGGAACAGGGGTAGCCGAAGCGGACCGGGGGAAAAGGAAGTGAATGGTACATAGCCTATCGTCGACTGGACAGCAGAATCTCTACGATGCAATGAGGAGGGGGTTTTTTTTGGTAGGTGGCGGGGGGTGGAAAGGGATCGAAATCAACTAGAGTCATGCGCAAGGTCATTGCGCAGTCAGAAGCGTAAGGGGGGAGGAGAGTATCTGATATGACCGGTAGGGTACTGCTTACATGAAAGAGTTCAGAACCATAAAGAGAGGGGAGGGAGACATACATCAAATGAAAGTCGATTGATGAGAAAATTAGAATCGCATTATCGCCTGAAAGATGTGGAAAATGAGAAAAGACTACCACTAAAACCCTTTCCACCTGCAAGAGTAAATGCTGGCCGGTGAAAGGCCGTCCGCTGAAAGAGACAACGGAAGTATGAAAAAAAAATCAGTTACTCCTACTAGGAAAGAGAAAGGAAAAGGTAGCGGAGGGGAACCTGATCTTTCTATCCGAGATTGGGACTCACCGCCGGCAGGGTTCCTCTCAAAAACTGCTGGGTGGCGAATCTGCTCGCCGAAGGGGTTAAAAAAGGCAAAAACAGGTGGTGCCCGTTAAAAGCTTATAATCGGTCTCTCAAACCGGGCTGGGAAGCAGGTGGAAAAGGAAGGACCGCACCATCGGACGTCATTTGCGGGAAAGTAGGCGGCGCAGCTCGAGTAAGAACCCGAAAAGGAGAAAAATCAGACGGGTCCGTGGACCTTCAGACTCGGAAAAGAAAAACAAAGTTAATCTAACGACGCAAGAAAGCAAGCCCAACAGCTTCGCACTCGTGTGTAAATTGAAACCAGCCAACGGGAAAAAAAAGAAAATAGGGCTCGTTAGTCGACGGTGAACTTTGAACCGCTAACAGATCAAGGTCTTGGGGTTATACTTAAAAGGCGGCGGGAACGGAAAATCGGGAGGCCCACAGGAAAAAAAAAAATAGAGACGGAAGAAAAGGGAACAACCTCGGTGGGGGCTATTGAAAGCAAAAAAGGGATGAGGGGGGTCGAGAAACGAGAATATAAGGGGTTCTCTCTAACCCAAGGTGCAGAGAACCCCACCAACCAGTTCCTTAGGGAAGGGGACAAACTTTAGAGAAGGAGAGAGGCGAGAGAGAGAGAGAACCGGGCGTACAATATAACCCCCCGCAGAGAGGGGGACAAGCCACTACGTTTGACGGAAATCACAGGATAGAAAAGAAGGTAAAGATAAGGGGACAGATGTCTCGT
>Ga0179593_1412262_pt1 | contig 12442 bp, 21 predicted proteins | sample CZODoug2_1_08_16_FD_185931 | JGI IMG/M metagenome (GOLD analysis project Ga0179593, IMG submission 185931) | Vadose zone soil fungal communities from Angelo Coast Range Reserve, California, USA - CZODoug2_1_08_16fungal (PacBio error correction) | ecosystem: Environmental > Terrestrial > Soil >...
AATCCCGAACTAATAGGCCAGGGGGGAGGGTCAACTAAGGGGAGAAGAGGTCAAAAAAACCCCAGAGCGAAAAAGAAGGGGTCCTGGAACGTAGGGGGAGGGAAACGGGGGGCTTGAATTAAAAATGAGAGGCCAATGGGGAGTTTGGGGGGAAGAGAGAGTCGCCTCTCTTCATTGTGGGAGGGAAGACGGGGGCAGCAGAAAAGGAAACAAAGGCAAAAAAAAACCCAGAAACAAACTCGGGGAAGAAATCTTTTGGGGGTGGGGGGGGTCCTGGAAGATGGGCGAACAATCGGTCCAAAGAGAACAATGGTTCGCAGGGGGAAAGGAAAAAAACAAAATTATCGCAATGGTGAAAAAAACGAAGGGGTGTCCGGGGGGGGGAGCAATTTAGATTTTGGGGGGGGGTCCACTGTTTGTCCAAAAGAGAGGCTTCCAGGAATGGGGTGTACAAAATGGGGGGTCAAAGCCCTGGCGAAAAACGAAAAAAAAGTCGCAGTTCGATTTTGACTGGGCTAAATTTGTAGTCCCCGGCCAGCAGGGATATTGGAAAAGTCTTGGGGACCGGGGAAAGGAACCAAAAGGAAGGTGATATGGTTGGGTAAATGCCAGTGTTTGGGCAGGGGAAGCAAAAAAAAATGTGCAAGGGGTGGGCCAGAAACAAGGCCAAAGGTCCGGGCCCAATAAAGAAATCAGATCCGCCAGGAGACTGCAAGAGATGCAGGATCCGACCACAAAAGGAAGTTGTGATGTGGTGACATAATTCAGGTTCATAGGTGGGGGGGGAGAGACAATAGTTGACTGACACCATTTCTAAAAAAAAGGGTCAAGATTAGTCAAGTTGGTCATTGTTAAAGGGCGGGAAGAACAGGGGGGAAAAGGGTCGGAGCAGGAAAAAACATTGACTAAAGGAGTGGAAAACTCATCAGATCGGGGGAAAAAGGTGTACGAGTCTCGGGGACGGTAACCGCCAGTCAAAAGAAACGGAGGGGGTGGGCTGGGAAGCTTTGGACAGCGAAAACAGGTTTGAGACGGGGCCGGGGTGAAAAAGAAGGGGACGGAGCAATGCTTGGGCATAGACCGGCGGTCTATTGGTACGTTTTAGAACCGCCTGGGGGTCCGCCCCAAGAAGAACAAGAGTTGGGCAGAGAGGGGGGGAAAAATGAACTATACGACTAAAAAAAGACGAAAGTGGTCTAATGAAATTAAGAATTTTTTACTTGAAAGGGACTACGGGAAAACACCTGAGCTAAAAGGAGGGGGGGGGAAGGAAAAGGAGAAGGGGATGGTGGCGGCAAAAGATTGCGAAGCCAGAGATGAAAAGGACAAAAGACGGTAGAAAAGCCCGGAGGGGGAACCGTGAAGGGGAAAAAGAATTCAGGAACCGACCGGATCACTACGGACTCTGGTGGGGGGAGGAGGATAAAAGTTCCATAGCTATTGGGGGCATAAAGTTGAAGAATGGGGTAGGGTGGCAGGATGATGCAAATCATTGGGTGGAAGGGGCAATGTCTGGAAAGAGGGCAGCTGACCCCAAGGAAAGACTCAAGGAAGTAGAAAAAATTCTGGAAGATAAGAAGCAGACTGGGTTAAGGGAGCGAGGTGCTGGCGAAAAGAACTAATAAAAAAAGGTGGGGGGTAAAAAACAAGGGAGGAAAAGGGGGCAATTCGGTGAGGGGATCTCAAGAGAAAAGAGGAGAGATTCAAAGGAAAAACTTAAAAAATGGGGACCGGCGGCTTGGAAAGAGACACGGAAACCGAACAGGAATCTTTCGGGGGTTTGGGGTCCTTGACGATCAGGGCAACCAAAAAAAAACACACGTTCCGAACAGACTCAGTGCAAGGTGAAGGTGGCAAATTCTCCGGGACGAAACACCAAAATGACGATGGGGAAAAGACCGGGATCACCCGCCAAAATCGCCACCAACTAGGAAACTCTGCAACACCGGCAAAACCGTATACACTGGAGGAAAGTGCAAAAGGTAAGGGGACGTCAACGGGAACCAGGTGACCCCAACAAATCAAAAAGGACCCATGGGGGAAGGGGCGATAATCCAAACGTCATCTAAAACGGGGGAGGGGAAAAGGGGGGGCAAGAAGGGGACGCCACCTAATTGAAACAGAGGTTTGTGTCACCTGAGAAAAAAAGGGGGACCGTAAGAAGGACCAGGAAAAGGAAACAAAAAGGTCTTGCCTTGAATCGGGAAAAAAAGGCAACTTGGGTTAACTCACGGGGCAGGGAGATGAGCAACGCGGCCAAAGTCTGGGGGGGAAAACGGCGAGTATCTAAACGTTCAGGGGAAGTAACACTAAGCAAGAGCCTGAAATGCGGGTCTTGGACGCCTATTTCGGGGCGCGAAAAAAGTGGTTAGCCACCAGCAGCAGAAAATGGAAAAAGTGGCCGCAAGATGGGTCCCCATTTACGATGGGACAAAACAAAACAGAAAAGAAGGGGGCGGGAAAAATGGGGTGGAGGGGGAAAAAAAGCACCGGAGTCGGGGGAAAATTAAGCGGGGAAAAGGCGTGGCTATGTACTGAAAAAAAAAGTCGGCCGTGGTGTGGGGGGGGAGTACATTGGAATGCCAATCTTTTTTTTGGGTTTGGGTTGTTTGGGATTTGCGCTGGCTGGCGGTGGAAAAACCTAACAAAAGTCTTTTTCCCAGCAAGTCAAAGTTTACGCGGCGGACCGCGGCATTGGGGGAAAGGCACGGTCCGCGACCAAACTCCCCCTGAACAATGTCATGTCACCCCACAAAAAACATGGTCCAGGGGGGGGGGGGTTGGTGAACCAAAAAAAAGAGAATGGGAAGGCGCAGGGCCCTTTTAAACCCGGAAAGTGGTAAAAAGGAAACCGCCTTTGGTATATGAAAAAATTTAAGCGGTGGGAAAAAAAAACCACAGCTCTTGGAAAATCCGGGTGGAGGGTCAGGGGCCATGTTTTTATGGAAAAAAGGGTCGAGCATTTGAAAAAGTGCAGAAGGTGGGGGAGCGGCCTGAGTACCCTCCGTGGGGGTTTGGGGAATCTGTCATAATGTATCAAAGATGAGAAAACAAGAGAAAGGAAAAATGCAATTCCTGAAGAGAAAAAAAAATAAAACGCTTTTCGTGCCACAGGGAAAGAAAAAAAACAGGGAGAACCAACCGCAATCAGGGACCATCAATAAAAAAAAAAAACACAAAAGGAAAGGGAAGGGGAGGAAAAAGAGAGAGAGGGAAAGAGAAGAGGTTTTTATCAGATGGAAGAAGGGGGGGGGAGAAAGCTATTTTCGTCCAGGTAAAAAAAATGGAAAGGACGGGGGGCATTGTAGCAGTTATTCTACAATAGGAAAAAAAGAGGCCCTAAGGAAGAGACCCGGCAAGCAGGTCAAACAACTGCTCCCGGAATTGGTGGAAAACATAAAACAAACACAGAAGAGGATGACCGGGGGGAACCAATTCGGGGAAAAACCAGAACCATTTACAAAACAGAACTGGGGGAAAAAAAAGAAACGGGCCAGGTAAACTAAAGGAAAAAAGAAGTTAAGGAGGCAGGGACAACTTTCGGGGGGACAAGCCCATCGAGAAAAGGCAAAAAAAAAAAAGCAGCAACACAATGGGGACTGGTTTTTTGTTTCGCAGAGGGGGGTCAGAGGACACCGTGAATGTAAAGAAACTCAAAAGGCGATTCTGTCGGACAAAAGGCCCAGAAAGGGGAAGGGATGGGGCAACCAAACAAGAAAGCGACAATGAAAAAAAAAAAGAGGAGAATCACAACTAAAGGCACCCCCCACTAAGCCGTTGGGGGGGGGAAGTTACCAGCACAACAGCAATAGGGACAAAAAACTTGACGAATGTGACTGGCAAAAGGGGATGGGGAGGAAACACACAAACCCTGGGAAAAAAGTAATGTGGGGGGGTGGGGCCCATCAGTGAAATTGGGGGCAAAAAGACGTTGTGGGCGGGGGACTGGCCAAATTGAGGCGATGGGGGGGGCTACAGAGCACGTAAAAAAACGACAGCCGACTTCTGGCGAAAAATAAAAAGGGGGGTTTAAAACAGGACATTACAAAAAGAAACGTTTAGAATCGGCGGAAAAAGGAGGGGGGAAGCGGTGGGAAGCGGTGAGACCAAGGGCGGGCCACAACAGAGGAAAAGATTCTGTTGGCCAGGTGTGAAAAAAACGTGTACGAACACGTGGGGGCAGGGAGGCAAATGTATAGGAAAGGTTGTCAGTCCCGAAAGAAAAAGGCCGGGGGGAAACGAATTAGGGAGAGCAGGACAACTCACCTTGGTCATTGAAAAAAAGGAAGGGGGTTTGGTGGGCGGGAAACAACTGAAAGGGGGGGGAAGGGGGGGGGGGGGGACACTCAAGAAGGGAACCGGGGAGACGATAAGGCAAAAGGAAGGGACCATAAAAGGGCACTGTGGCGTACGCAGGGGACGTTGGTTAAAAAACCTGGGGCGAGCTGGGGAGATTACGGGGTGTTGCAGAAGGAGAAAAATGTGCAACGCACCTTCACTCCCAGGGAGGGGGGTGGGGTGGGGCCGGGGGCAAAAACGGCAACTCAGCAAACAGGCGAAAGAGAATGTCCTGGGAGGCAGACAGAGGCGAGTGGGGACTGACAGCCCAGACGTTGACGAAGGAGGAAAAAGGATCACGGGTGGGGGATGAGAAATAAAAGGGTGACCAGGGGGGTGGAAAACCGTGGGAAACAGGAGGGGGAAAGTAGTATACATAACCAAAGAGGAAAGCAAAGGGACTAGCGTTCTAAAGAACTCATCAGGGGAAGACATCTGTCTGACAGAATACGCTTGACCGATCCAAATGGGCCAAGAAAAAGAAAACTGTAAAGAAGAAGGCTGGGCAAAAAAAGGCACAAGGCCAATCTTAATTGGGACGTGAAAAAGGAAAGACAAAAAACTAAAATCTTGATACTGCTGGGCAGGAAAGGCTTGGAATCAAAAGCGGCTCAGCAAGGGAAGGAAATGGGGGGCATCTCTTCTTGGGGCGCAGAGGGGGGGCATCAAGCTCGGGAACCATCCTCCTTCTCAAAAAAAGAGGAAGTTTCGGACCGAAAGGGTCGAACCGTCAAACGAAAAAAGGGGGGAAGGGCAAAAGGATTTCGTGTAACCACAGGGGGGGTTCGAGCGCGCAACGTTTGTGAAAGGGAAAGGTATGGCTGCAGGAAAAAGAAAAGAAAACGCGATTCTCAGGGAGGGGGCCCAAGGGTAAAAAAGCGGACGGCTGTCCCAAAGCTGGGCCCAAAGAAAACAACCACAAATGACCGAGACTGCTTGGGGTGTACAACGGGTTTCGGGACAAGCAAGAAAGAGGAGGGAGGAAGAAAAGTTGGTCCCAAGGGGGGTTCCGGAGACCGGTTCAAAAAAACGGGAAGTTAAAGGGACAAAAATCTCAAAACAAAGGGAAGGAACATCTGTATAATGGGGGGACAAAGTCAAATAGTAGGCCTATAGAAGGGAACTGAGGAAGGTGGAAACAAAAAAAAGAAAATCCAGTGCGGGCGCTCAGCACTCAGGGGAAACGAGGGAAAAACTGCCGGGCTGAACTTCGGACGGAGGGGGGGGGCGTGGGGGACAACCAAGGGGGCACTTTTGGACGACAGAGAAAAAAAAAGGTGAAAAAAAAGAACAAAGAGCATGACGGGGGTACGACGGAAAGACAAGACGGGTCAAAAAGGGGGGACAAATCGGAAAAATTAGGAACGGGAGCAAAAAAAACTCCGCGACGGCCTTTTTTTAGAGGGGAGTCGGGCCCCACCCCACAAAAAATGTGGGGAAAGCAAGGGGGAGAAGTATTTGGAAACTAGCCTGGAAACCGACACCCGTGGGTTGATACGGACAGAGAGAGGGGGGTGGTGTTCTCAGAGAAAATGGCTCGTTGAACAGAGGGGGGACCAGCCATCCGGACAAAGGAAAAAAAAAGCTGGTGACGGTTTTCCGAAAAAAAAAAGGTGTCACTTTTCCTGCATCACCGATCGAAAGGAATGAACAAAAAAGCGATCGAGAGAAAACGCCCGACGCAATCAGTGGAAGAAAAAAAAAGTCGGAAGGAAAATCGAACGGCATTACCAATGCAGTTTCCTGGGCTGGGGGAGGATCCGCAAAAACCTCAGTAACGCAAGGGAAGCAGGGAAGGGGGGGGATCCTAAAACCAAAAAAAAAAAACCAAAAACGGAGGGGGGAGGGGGAAAAAGAGAGAGAGATCGACGAAAATATTCCATGTCGTGGGGGGGGAACTGACGAGGGCATCTCAAGGCAAAAAGAGGAAAGCAAAACTTTGCCCCTTCCAACAAGGGGACGAAGTTTGGGCGGTGGCCGTGGTTGGGAAGTTAACACGAGTGGGCAGGCGCGTTTTAGAGAAAAGCTCAAATTGGGGAAGCCGTTTGAAAGAAATGAAGGGGAAGGGGGTCATTAACGACACAAAAGAAAAAATCAAAAGGATGGTTTTGACCAAGGTTTGGGTCCAGATGCAGCGATCGCAAAAATTGGGAAAACTAGAATTCAACAAGCATTTGTAACGGGAAAAAAAAAAAAAGGAGGGTCAATCTGGAAAGGTGGTAGGGAGAAAGGGGTTCGTTGGGGTCATGGGGGGGTGTAAAATAGCTGCTTAAATTGATGGGGAAAGGGTGGACGAAAGAAAAGTAAAAAAGACGACTCCGGAAAAAAAACCGCAGGGGTCCGATTTTTCTGGGCTAAATTTGAAAGGGCGTGGATTTGGGGGAAAATTCTGGGAAGGAAAGTGGAGGAGATTGGGGAGTGGGGGGAAAAAAAAAAAAATTTGGTTGGGGTTGCCAGTCCGCCAACAGGGGGAAGGTGGGACACCAGACCCGGGGAAAGTGACAGAGCCCGGAGCACACCACCACTCAAAGGCACCCGAGGCAAAGGGAAGGTCCACCAAACGTGGGTAGGGGTGAGAAAATGAAGGGGGCAAATAGTGGAGTGGAAATGAAGCCTAAGAAGCCTAGTGTGGGGGCGAGGAAGATCACCGGAAAAGTAAGAGAAAATCGGGTTAAAAACACATGTGGAAAAAAGAGGGAAAAGGGGAAGAACGATGGTGGAAAAAGTGTGGCAGAAGGGGAACAGGGGGGGAAAAAAAGGGGGAAAGATCCCGAAAAACCAAGGGACCCTAAGAAGGGTGGGGGGCCGGAACCTGGGCCTTGGGGGGAAAATAACTGCCGGTAAACAGCAATGGGAGGAGGTCAAGTTGGCGGGGATCTTGGACAGCAAGGGGGGGGGGGGGGGGGGAAAACAACTGCACGGGGGGTGGAAAGATGGGCAGAAAAAACAGCTTTGGCGAATAGAGGGGGACTATTGGTCGTCAGACGGAGGTACCGGGGGTCCACAGAAAAAACAATGCTGCTCAAGAGGGGTTGGAAAATTTGGGGGGGGGGGGAAACGCCCCAGAAGCTGGGGCGTGAAACGGCGAGGAGAGAACAACAGGGACTCGTGAAAAGGACGGGAAGAGGGGGGACACTGACCGAGGGTGGGAGACGAATAGGAAGAGATATGGGGAGGGTTTCACAACACAGGGACTATCCCTCGGATGGCCAAAGTAAAGGAAAGGGAGCAAAAAGAGAAAAACAGCGTTGGAAGAACAATCAGGGGTCAGCAGCCAAACCATGGGAAAGGATAACTTCTTGTGGATGCGGGGAAGGGGACTACAAAGGGACAATAGGGGGTTATTGGAAAAGACGTTTGTAAAAGAGCAATTTTTTTCGAAGAGGGAAAATCTGCAATGTCACTATGAGGGGGCGAATCCATGAAAAAGGGAACTAACGAAATGAGAAGTGGGGCTGAATAGGACTCGACTGAAGGTGGAACCGGAGAATGGGTTCGGGGAGGGTAGTCACGGACGAAGAAGGGTACAAAGGAAAAATGGCCCAAAGGGGAGAAGACGAAAGGTCCAAAATCCAAAGAGAGCGAGGTACCGTCAAATGGGGACGTCCAAGGAAAAGGGCGCTTTGGGAAAAAAAAGCCACGGGAGGAACAGCCCAAGGAAATCAGGGTTCCTGGGGAAAAAGGCCAAAAAACAGGCCAACAACTGAGAAAAAGGTAGTGAAAGAAAAAAGGGGCGGTGGGACTACTCCGAGGAAAAAAAACAAATGCCATAGCGACCATCACGAAGAAAAAAAAACATCAAAGCGACAAATAACAGATGCGATGCACCGGCAGCTATAAGGGGGGAGACACTTAAAGGGGAAGAAATGTCCACACCAGGGGGGTTGTGTGGGCGTCAAGACCAAAAAACAAAAACAGTAGGGGAAAAGGGTGAATGGCGATCAGTCAGAAGAGACTCGGCGTCACTGAAAGTGGGGGCAGTGAGGGAAGCACAAAGGGAGGGTCCACTTTTTCAGACGACCAAACCAAGGGGGGGACGAAAACCAAGGGGACAGTTACCCCACTGAAAAAAAGAAAAAGAAAAGGAAAGCCCCATTTTGGTGGCGGGCGAGAGGAAGACGGGAAAAAATGGGGGAAGCCCTCAGGAAAAAAGATTCCACGAGGGGGGGGGGGTGGAGGAAAAAAAGGAGACTTGGGTGGGATTAAAACAAGCAGGGGAAAGAGGTCCCAAAAAAAAATTGGAGACCTAAGACAATAATTTTTACAGGGGAAAGCGTTTCCTAAGAAAAAAAACGCCCTAAAATGGGGACCCCCAGAAAAAATTCCAACTTTGGACAGCAAGGGGTATTTTGAAAAAGTACCGGAGGGGTACAAAAAAAAAAATAGCGGGGGGCAGGGAAGAAAATTGGGTGAAGGGTGATCGAAAACATCAAGGGAAAGGAGTAAGCGGCGGGATTTGCCAGGGAACTGGCTGATTTACTGCAAGTGACGAAAGACGGCACGTGGGGGGGCAACTCGTGGGGCAAAAAGGGTGGGCTGGGGATTCTGGGTTTGGTTCTGGAAAACGAGCTGGCGGTGAAAGAACTAAAAAGCCTGGGGGTAGGTTGGCCGGACCATACACGGAAGGGAACGCGGGAGTGGGGGGGAATCACGCGAAACCCAGGGCAAAGAGCCACGCCGGGGGCTGGGTCACCTCAAAAGCACCAGAAAAGGGGGGGGGGAATTGCGGACCCAGGTGTGAAGGGTAGCGGGACGTCAAAAAGGGGGTCAAGGGGGCCAGGAGAAGGTGAAAGTCAGGGGGAGAGCCATGGCAAGGGTTTTGGAAACCAAAAGGGGGTGAGAAGCGAGTTTCAAACCAACGCAGGGGAAGAAACGGGGTGATGGGGGTCAAAAGCCATAGGGTTGGGAATGTTAAAAGGCGAGCAGTTTGAAACAGTTTCTAGGAAAAAAATGGCCGGCAACGGGGTAAGCAAAAAGAGGGGGGGTTGGTTCACACAGGGAAAAGCAAAAATGAAACAAGCTAAAAGAAATAAAATGCAAAGGCATTTTCTGAAAAAAAAATAGGAGTATAAGGTGAGCCACAGCAGGATTAAAGGCGCAAAAAAATCAGAAAAAAAAAAATAGCCGTCTCTACTAAAAAAAACCAAATGATGATGGGAAAAGGAAAAAAGATATATGGGACGGGGGGCCTCCTCTGTAATCTGGGGGGGAAAAAGGAGTCCTGGGGTAACTAGGGAAGACGAACTTGACAGTTTTATCTTGCCTTGGGAGCATTATTTTTAGAAAAAAGAAAAAAAAAAAAAAAGAAAAGGCCCAATGCAAATCAAATCCAGGGGGCAAGCGCAATTTAAAGGGAGAACACTCACAGGGGAAACCTCACCACCCAAGGATTGCCCCGGGAAACCAAAAAAGGAGGGAACTAGACCTTTGGAAACAACCCGTGGGGGACAGAAATCATGGTCCTAGGAAAGGGGGACACAACTGACCTAAGGGGAAAAAAGGGTCCAGAAGACAGGTTCAAGCCCGCAATCCAAACCAGGGACTGGGTGGGGGGCGGGTTGGCTCAGGTCGGCGGACCAAAGGCACGTGAAATTTCAACGGGTACCGAGTGCTGCCCAACGACCATCTTTGTGGGGGACCTTGGACAGAAAAAGAACTCCAAAAAAAAAAAAGAGGCAGCAAAACACTGATAATGCCCACAACACGCCATGGGTGGGAAGACATAAACAAAAAAATCTGGAACATGCCGCTTGGGTAATTCACGCAAAATTAGGCCCACAACCAAAAAGAAAAAGCATCACAAAAAAAAAAGAAACTCATCACGTGGTAAATCGTACTGGGTGCGTGCGGCAAATGGGACCATGGGGTCGGACATTTAGGAACAAGGTGTGATCGACAGCAAACAGGCGACGTGAAAGGGGAGTCAAGATTCCGGCAGGAAGATAGATGGGGGGGGGGTGGGGTGGGTTCACCTAAAGGTGTAGATGCCCGGAGACACGCGGGCCGCATTTGGTGTCCGGCGGGGGGGGGGGGTTTAAGAAAAGCAGCAAAAAAACCAAGGACTGCATAAGGGGGCAGTAGAGACTGTCGTTGCCTGGGCCTGGGACAAAAAAAAAGGGTGACTACCACTGTGCAGGGGGAAAAAAAAGGGGTAGAAGGGCCAAAATGGTGAAGTTCAACCACTGCAAACAAAAAAAAAAAAAATAAGGTAACGCAAAGGGAGGAAAACATCAAACTTGGAAAACTTTCAAGACAGTGTCGAAACCCAAAAAAAAAAAGAACCGTGGAAGGGGAAACTAAGAAGGAAGGAAAGTGTACGATGCCGGGCAGCATGGTGAAAGAAAGTTCCGCGGGGGTGATGGTGATAAAGGACCGGGCGCAGTAGAAAGAGTGACAAACTTATATTTGCCAAAACCTCAACTTCAGGGGGGACACGGAGGGGGGAAAGTGGTTGGCCGTTGTGGCAAGGGCTCAGGAAGAATGCACGAAGTTAGGTACCTGGGTCAAGAAAGCACGGACTTTGGCCGAAGAAGCAAGGACCGTAAGTGGACGTTAGGTAACAGCGAGCTATTGATATCTGGGACCGACGATAGGTAAAAAAGGGCTTGCAAAATGTGGAAAACCGGGGCAGACCCGTGAAATTGACGGGAAAAACACAAACAATAGGAAAAGGCGTCTAGGATGTCCATGCACATTTCTACCCGCGTCGCCAGTGGTAAACGAAGGACTGAACTCGAGAAAAAGGGCAAATTCAAACCGGTCATAGAAGAAAAAAACCAAGGAACAGAGGCAAAAAAAAAAAACATGGATATACATAGCCGCCCATCAAACCCACTGAGGAACGTGGAGCAACTGAATGGCTGGGAAAGAAACTTCAGGTGGGCATCACGAGGGGGGCAGATCTACAATGAGGGATTTCAATGAGAGGCCTCCAGAAATACGGGGGGGGGGTGGGGCGAAAAAAAAAGGGAACAGAAAGGGGGGGGAAAAAATGACTCCGCACCTTCCAAGTCTTCCTGGTCGCCTGAAACCCGGGAGGACAGATTAAAACAGGGGATAGAAATCGCAGTAAAGGGGAAGAATTTCAAGACCACCGTACGGGTGGGGTGTCAAAACAAGAACGAACGGGGTCTGCACTGGGTGCAATTAGGGAAAAAACTGCGAAAGTAGAACCGACGAAATCGAGCGGAAAGGCAGGAGAACAAGGGTCAAAAAAACATCGAATGATGTGACAAAAGTCACAAGATCCGAGAAGGGGGATGGGGTAAACCTGGAATCGGGGGATTTCAGAAAAAAAAGGAAAAAACAGACGTCAGGGAGGCAAAGGCACAAGAAACCTTTGAAGTCCATTGGTGGGTCTGGGTCCTGACGGTGGTCCCGGTTCATGAAGCAAGAAAACTTTGAATCATAAATACTAAGGTAATTGGGGGAAGAAAAAAAAGAAAGTGTGAAGAAAAGGAAGGGATGCACAAACTGGAAGGAAGAACTCTGCGGGGTACGACTGAAGGGAGAATCCGAGGGACGCAGAGAATGAAGGCCGGCACTCGTGGGAAAGCTGGCAAACGAAACAAAAGCCAATTGGGAAAAAACACAGTGCATAAGGTAACAAAAGTTACTGGGGAAGAGAAAGAAAAAAAGACTGAAAAACTTGTGCTGGAATGTATGAAGTGCGCCCGAAAAGGAAACTAAATGACGAACGTCCCGTGGGTGAAAGCAAGTTGGAAAAAAAGGGCAGGGGGTTAAAGGGAGTGGGGAAACAAAAAGAACACAAATCTCACTTGGAAAGAAACACCCGTGTCTATGACTCTCTCGAATAAGTGTGGGGAGGTCGGACAAGGGACGAAATTTATATTGGACCCGAAGGAGACCTAAGTACACCAATGGAAAAAGAGTGGACGCGGGGGGGGTGTTGGAACGCGGGTCAGTTTCTGCCTTGCACCGGAGTATAAAAAAGGCCAGAGAGAGCCTCAAATCATAGAAAAGGGTGCTAAAGTGTAAAACGCCATCGGGGCGCCAGACGGCAGGACCCCCGGGTGCTGTTTGAGGGGGAGAAGGCTGTGGGATAGAGCAAACATGAAAAACAATGGGGAATAAGTCGGGATGT
>Ga0179593_1510189_pt1 | contig 12442 bp, 8 predicted proteins | sample CZODoug2_1_08_16_FD_185931 | JGI IMG/M metagenome (GOLD analysis project Ga0179593, IMG submission 185931) | Vadose zone soil fungal communities from Angelo Coast Range Reserve, California, USA - CZODoug2_1_08_16fungal (PacBio error correction) | ecosystem: Environmental > Terrestrial > Soil >...
CTGCTCAAAAAACAAAACGTGGCGCGCGAGGATCCAGTACTACCTGAAGAACAAAAAGTGGGATCGGAATCGAGAATCCGGAGTCCAGAGGAGAGGCTAGAGCGCTGTTTCAGGCCCACAGACAGGCTCTTCAGATAAAAACTGCCCCCCCGGGCCAGGAGGGGAAGGATAAGAGGGAGGTCTGATGAAGTTGGCAAGGGACCCCGTATCAAATAACGTTAAGACAGATCTCTGTAGGAAACCCCCGCGTGACGGGAAAAATCGAGACGAAAGGATTGAAGTCGCCACAATCGCCGACGGCCTAGATCGTCGAAGTTACCGTAAAGCTGTGGGCCAGGTCGTTTTAAAGTAAGGGAATCAGCGAGAAATCATACGATGCCCAACGCTAGGGGCGGAAATAGAAGTTTCGTAACTTGAAACATGGAGGCAATACGTTAAGGCGTTGGCGACCAACGGGATTGGTTGGTGGGGTAAAAAAGTTTTGATCTGATGGATCCCTATCATGCGCTTCTGGAACAAAGGCATGGGCTGACTGCAGCAAAAAAAAGAACGGCGGAAAAATAGGAGAAATCTACCGTAATACGAAGGCGAGAAGAAGGTAGGAGGGAACAGGAAAGCGATTCGTGTTGATAATGACGGAACTGAGGCTGCGTCGTAGACAGAGAAAGAAGATGAATTATAGTCAAGCAGCTTCTGCTAACTTCGTGCCCGAGCACGAAGAGGAGAAGGACCTCGCGAAAAGCGGGGCCCTAAACCGAGGAAGGAGAAAAAAGGTATCAAGAGAAGAAGGAGAATAAAACTAAATCGTGCTGCCATAGTAGTAAGACTAGAAAAAAAGGCGCCGATCTCGGATAGTATTGAATAGGAAAGGTAAGGTGGAACTGAACATTTTCGCATAGAGGAGTTCTGCTCCTAGATTCGCTGAGAAGGTACAATCGAGAGAGAGAATTCCGTCTGCCGAAGGCATTCAGCAGATAAGGTCAGGTAGAGTAAGGGATTTAAAAGAGGACTCAACAAAGCCAAGAGACATTAAACCGCATGAGGATTTCTCTGGAAACGTGGGATAAAGGCTAGAATAAGGGGTAGCATTCCATGACTTTCCTTCGATAAAGACATCCGCCGGAAAGAGGCGGAGAATCTAAGAAAAGCTCGGGACTTACTAGATAGGCGGGGTCGAGGGTAGAGGAAATAGAAGAGGCGGAGCTCTTGAGAAAAGAGGACCACGGGTGGAGAGCAATAGAGGGGACCATACGCCGAATGCCCTTAAGTATCTCCTCTTAAGAACACTCTCTTCGCAACGAGTATTCAGAGTCTCTTCCGGGAACGACCGGACTGAGATTCTTAGAGCGATCAACTCCATTAAACATCAAAATACGAGGCAGCTCCTAACCCGGACTTCTTTGAGTCACAAAGCCACCGGAAGTGGAGGTTTAAAATCAAGGAGGTGAACTGACATACGCGCGAGGGCAGTACTCTCCTGCAGCGCCCGGGGTAAAGAAATACATCGGCATTCCCGGCTAGCGTATCAATCGAAGGCGCTAACGACTGAAATTAACTTTCGGCATTGTAAAGGCGTTGTCAAAAAAAAAATATTAAAGAACTTTCGAGGGAATCCGGAACTTATGATTTCATGGGAAAGGGAAAAAGTTCCGGCGGGTCAAAATTACGGAAGTCGGAGGGGACCCGGAGGGATCTCTCGTCCTCGGCCAAAGAAGGGGGAAAGAAAAGAATCGAGCATGGCACCTATCCGTACCTCGAGAGGGGAATTGAGGACCCTCGCCAATGGCTGGGGTATGAACACCATGAAAAGAATATCTGGAAGCTTAAGGAGATTTCAAGGGGGGGGTGTCTGTTCAACCATAGGGCCTACCGCATCTTAAGGCACGCTCGCAAACTCAGGATCGGATTCTCAGGGAGGCCAACATCTTCACATCAGACCGATGGGGAGGGTCTACGGAAAGGAACGTGCACACAGTAGTGGATCAACGAGTGGAATTAAAAGCTCGCGCCTTTGAGAATAGTGGGACGACCCCCAGTAAAAGACGATGGGAGGTTATAGATTCTCAATAACGAATTTTTGGACACTGTTGCAATGGCAATGCGGGGGGGGATTCCGGCGGTAATGCGGGGGGGCAAGACACCAACAAAAATAAAACATATACGACCCTTAAGAGGGGGAGGGGGGGGGGTTCAAAAAAAAGAGACGCCGACAGCAAAGTGATGCCGTGGCCAGCAGATGAAGTCGAGGCGCGATTATTCTAGGAACCGGGAGGAACTCGTGATTTCAGCGAAGCCAAATATCGAATGTAACGAGGGGGAATCCCGGAAGCGAAACTGAAGGGGGAAGACCGAAAAACATCGTTAGGACTGCATGGGGAAAATTGCATGAGCCAGAGGCACCCTAAAGGGGAAGCAGAAATAAGACGATTAATTGAAACCTGGTAAGAAAGGCAAGATCGATGGGGAAAAAAAGAGGCAAGTTGGTCCAATGTACTGCATCGGCACCGTAGACCCGGCAAAAGTTAGAAAGCACTCCGACCTTATGTCAACTGGGCCGTCTTTAGAATCAGGGTACTCGAGTAGATTTCCTTGGTTTTAGGACATGTCCTCTGGTTCATCGAAAAGCCGACGAAGAGAAAGCAAAATCTTTTTTAGATTCACAAAAAGAAAAAGCAAGTCCAGGAGCTCGCCGCGGAGGGGAAGGGGGTTCGGCGAGACCTAAACAAACGGGCAATCGCCGCGCGTACGACGAGAGGGAAGCAGCCAGAAATCAATAGTAGTCATAATCGGCGCCCGACAAAACAGGATCAGGGAGGGGAGGCGGTTTCTCTTAAAGCAGGTAGCCTCATGCTCAGAAGAAAGAAGAATCGAACCTCCTTTACAGGAACGGGTAAGACCGACGAAAGAGCAGGGAGAAGAACTTGGTGAGCGAAAAAAAGGAGGTTTTCCTTCGAAGTAGATGGAATGGAGGGAAAAAGGATCTCAAGATCGGAATCCGAAGTTAGTTCTAGAAAAAGTAAGAATCGGGGAAGATGTCTCCCGATAAGCAGGTTGACGACAACCACATACTGAGAAAAGAAAGGAATGCCGTGGAATAGGATTCAGATCAACATTAGTAGAAAAAGGAGATAGATAGATCTTGACAAGTGAACTGAAAACTTATCGGTCGGTGGAGCTAAAGTCGGTGGCGAGGTAGAACAGACTGATATCGGGCAAGACGAAGAGAGGAGAAATAAGGCGCGCGCCGCAAAGGTCATGGCGAGGGTCGAAGTGTTCCTAAGGGCAAAGGAACGAATGGAAATAAACAAGGGGGGTTGACGCGGGGAAGGCTCAAAGTAGGTCAAAACCAACCCAAAAACAGCCTACGCGTAACGCACGCGGGCACTGGTAAAAGCGCGGGGCCTCTTCGGGTGGTAGGGAGAGCCGCTTGGGCAGAGGAAAACCCCGAAAATCAAGGAACGAAATCTGGTTCGAGGAAAGAGTTACGAAGAGAGGACTGATCGCGGATTCGAAAGAGGGGCTCTCTCTATAAAGGGAGGGAGACGCGGTGGACGAGTTAGCGATAACACAATCAAAGAAGAGGAACAACCTTTACTTTGTCAGAGGGGGCGCGCAGTCCAAAATTTCAGCAAGACGCGGCGGACTCTAAAGGGGGAAGAAGCGATATGGACGAAAAAAACCTATCCCTTCGGGGCATGAAAATGTCTAACGCGCCCGAGGTGCAAGGTCCTAGGAGGGGGAGGTTGCGACGAGGGAAAAGCGTGTCTACAGTCCCGGAAAAAAAAAAGAGGAGTGGGGCGGCTCAGGGAACTCGACCGTGAAGCCCGGCGGGCACCTGAAGTGTATCGGCTTCGAAAAAGCTGTTTCCCAAAAAGAGTTCGGAATAGTGGCAAGGATGTGAACGGATGGAGCGCACACTGCCACTACAAGGAGACTCTGAACAACGACGTGCTCGAGTGTTCCGGGCCAGTCGATAAGTCCACCAGTAAGGAGTCTAATCAATCCGCGGCAATCGAAGCACGGCGAGGCTGCCCATTCAAGAAACTTAGGTCTATGGGGTAGTGTATTGTACTTGGGGATATCCGTAGACGGTTGGCAATCGGCTTTATTGTTAGGTCTGTCTCCGCCGGCCACTGTCTCTGCTTACATCCGAACTTTGGGGAATGACCGAAATTGCCAAGGTGAAAAATGAAGCAGACCGGGCTGGCTGGCCATGCAAGGAAAAGTAGTTGAAAAAGGTAGGGGTCAGGGGAAAAGACCTAGATTTAATCCCAAGAGCGAAGTCAAAACTGTTGTTCAATCAGGGGAGGAAAAAGAAATTGTCAGGGGGTGAAGGGGAGAGCAAAAGCTGAGAAATCTTTCTGGCGACGCGTGCAGGAACTTGGAGGGAAAACTATTTTGAACGCCTAACGGAAACAGAGAAGAGGACTCGGAGAAGGAAAAAAAGAGTCTTGGTTCCTTAAAATCTCCAGGCCATGCAGCGTGGCAGACAGCTCTACGTGAACCGCTCGGGAGCTTGAAAAATTATAAGCAGGCAGGTTAGTGGGTGAACGGGGGGAGGGATCATACCTCCGCCTCGAAGGAGGGCATCTGAACTGTCGAGACAAGGAGTTCGGTTTTTGCCAGAGGCGCAAGAAGGGCTGACCTCGGTTTGTGGCCAACGCTGAAACCGAAGGAGGAAAACTCGCTCGTACGCGTCGAGAGCCGATCGACGGGACTGGATTGAAGGGTCAGGGGAAGACCGCGAGAGCCGAGCAGAGGGGGAGAAGGGAAAAAAAGGGGGGGGGCGAACGCCAGCCGGGATCAACTCGAGGCTGTGCTCGCATCCAGAGATTGTATTGAAAAGCGATGGCGCTTACTGGTGTGTGGGGGTGGGGGGGGTGGGGGGCGTGGAAGCAGACATGAAATTCTAAGTGGGGGGGTGGGGTGTGGGTGGGGGTGTGGGGGGGGGGTGGGGGGGGGTTGTGGGGGGGGGGTGTGGTGTTTGGGGGGGGGGTTTGGGGGGGGGGGGGGGGGGTTGTGGGAGGGGGGACCGCCTCTGAAAGGAGACTTTCTCTACTTTTATGCCGTCGCTAGAATAAGGAAAAAAAAGCAATGGGGCCGCCTATCTCGAAAGGAATCATCAGTGAAGGGCTCGGGGGGGGGGGGGGGGGGGGGGGGGGGGGGGGTGGGGGGGGGGGGGGGGGGTGGGGGAGGGGGGGGGGGGGGGGAGGGGGGGGGGGGGGGGGGGGGGGGGTCTCTATCTAGCCGAAAAACAAAACCAAAATGATCTCCGGCCGAGCTGAGCTCTACTAGAGGGAAGGTACGGCGCATGGAAGAGAGTTGAGAAACTTATCTAGACTTGGAGGTTCTTCTAAACCGGATCGACGAGAATTCTAAATTCGACGGGCAGAAATGACGGGTACCGTCTAGTGGATGAAGGTGATGCAGAGAGACCAAGGATGAAGCTTCCTACTTATAGGGAACCTTTACCAGGAGCGGCCGAGATAGAGAGGGATGGGTTTGCATGAGAAGGAGAAAATCGTCCAGCGAAAGAAGAAAGCAAATTAGGAGCGCTCTACCATCTGGAATAGAAAAAGGAGAGCAGGCGTGGGGGGGAGATAATAAATGGTAAGCCTACGGACGTTTCGGGGGTGAGGCCGAGAAAGTGGTAGGCGGAGGGACTCTTTGCCAGGGGGGAGAGGATACCATAAATCGCTGAGATTCGGCGCGGGATATTCGACAGGAAGGAGAAAATCTGATCAAGCTTGAAGCTAGGGGGGAGACCTGGAACAAACAGGGTAGTCAACGTCCAAGAGACTTTAAGTCGAGAAGGTCGCTGCCGAGCCGAGGGCGAAGACGTGCGGAACAGGGCTTCCGCCAGTTAGCACGGCTGGACCAGGGATATGTCGAGAAGGAAGGAGAATCACGTCTGAGGAGTCATCATAGAGAAACAAAATGTGTTGACCTCACCACAAAAAAAGGGTCTCCACGGAAGGAGAGATACATGTAAATCCGTACAAAAGGCTTCAAAGAAGAAAGAGGGGTTCACAGTCACCGCAAAACAAGGGCGCGCTGGAATGCGAATTAATAATGCCAACTCGTGCAGGCGCAAACTCACTACATCAGGCGTCGCGATTGGGGAGTTGAGCGCAATCCCTTCGTAGAGAAGCCTGGATAGGTATCGAGAAGGCGAGATCGGCTCTTGTCAAGTTTAGACCCCTTCTCCAATAAACGAGAGGAGGGCAAATCCGGCCCAAAAGTCCGTGAAGGAAGGAGGAAGTGTAAGGGGTTTGCGTGAGCGCTAAAAAAAAACCTTCGGGAGAATCGGCCTTCGCGGAACCCAGGTAAGGAAGGTCTTCGTATAGAGGTGAAAAGGGGTAAAAGAGATAATCAACAACAAACGGAGAAGGGATTAAAAGGATGAGCGCACCAACGGTGACTCGAATAGCAGAGAAAGCAATCGACAGGTTGGAGAGGAATCGAGAAATCCTGACCTATAGAAATGAGCTGTGAATCGCGCTGTGTACCCAACACATTCCCTCCTCGCGCCAGCCCCCAAAGTTAACGGGAGACTGGAAACAGAGACTTTATTAAGTGGTTCGGAGAAACGAAGCTGGTCCTCGGTCGGTTAAAACGAATACTCGGTGAAGGGGGGGGAAGAATCAACGACCGAAGGATTGCCGATCGCCATCACGACAAGGAAGACGCTAGATCTTAGGAGGGAAGAGAACTCGCCGGGCATCTTTTTGCCTGAAAGAGAAAGAAGCGCAAAAATCTTTGCTTTAGGGCGAAGCCCCCATAGCGGGAGGGGCTTACAAAAGGATCAGGGGACGGTTCAAAGTGATGGTTGGTTAGGATGAAAAAATTTTTGTAGGGGTTAATCCAGATCCGAAGAGATGACTCAAACGAGCGGAAAAGGGGCCGAGGGGAGAGAACAGGAATTTAGTAAAGGGTATCTCAAGAGAAAAGAAAGGATCATCAGCACCATTCAAAGGGAGAAGGAGGGTTAAGGGCGTGCCAAAAAAGCAAAGGCGAAGGTGAATTGCTACGGAATGCGGAGACAAAACTGCACTAAGCAGGAGATTCACTCGCGCCAGAACAAGACGCCTGCCGAGAAATTCTACTGTCAATACAACGAAAAAAGGAAAGAAAGGTCCGGTCCAAACGTACTCGAAAGAAGAAGAGTATCGGATCGCGAAGAGGGAAAACTGGGGTCGAGGAACAAACTACAGTGGGAGATATGGCTTTTCTGAGCCGAGAAGCAAAGACACAACATCGATGGGAGCCGGAAAGATTTAAATGGCAAGGGCTAGCAGAGAAGGCGTACTACGGGAAAACCAAGCCTCGAGACCCACTCGAAAAGGGTGAACTGTTCCCTCGGAGGAGATTCTCGAAGGCGCGGAGCGCTATCACGAAAATGAGAGAAGTTCCCTTACGGAAAAGGATGCAGACATTGAGTAAAACAGGAGGGCGACAAAAAGGAGGGATTCGGGGACGCGCATATCGCTCTGAGGTACGAAAAAGGATTCGTCGAAAATTTTGCGAGCTCGGCGGGCCCAAGATCTACCTGCCGTCAGCGCCGCGACCTCCACAATCTAGGGGAAAGAAAGCGACTCGGAGGTTAAAGCCTCAGCATTCGCGATAAGCCAAGGGAATTAAGAGCAAAGGGCCGGCGCCTCTCACAGGAGGGGTTGGAGCAAGAAACTATGGGGAGTTGAAAAGCAACGCTTTCGACGAGGAGTCGTCTCTTCTCTGATCTCTGGCGTAAAAAAAAAAAAAAAGAGAGCAATAAAGGGGTATCAGGATCACCGAGATAGCCCAGCGGACGAGGAAGAGCTAAAACGGGCGGAAGGTCCGTGGGAAAAAGAAAGAGGTTCCTCACGTGTTCGATGCGGGAATCCTGGAAAAACTTAATCTTTCGCGCTGAAGAGCAATGTAGTTCCAGCAGGCAGGGAAGGGAGTTTTACCATCTCGCAGGGGGGAAGAATCAATGACGCAAATAGAAGGAGAAGAGGGCAAACTAGATGAGTACGAAGAAGTTAAATTTAATTGGTCCCCGCGCTGCATTTGGATCGGAGGGAAGCCCTGGGAGAGCCAAGAAGAAAAAAGAGATCAGAAAACGGAGTAGAGTTAAAGTTGTCTTCAGAAATAGGGGGGAATCCCGCTATGCCAAATCACCGGCGAGGGGGAAGAAAAACGCCCGATCGAGTGCTAGCTGGGATTTGCGCCAGCTGACAATTCCTATGGAAAGGGTATGTCCTTGGCAAAGGGAAAAAATACAGCGTGCTTATACTCTTGTGAAAAATCTCATGCAGTTTCTATAAAGGGGTGAAAAAAATGAGCCATGTATACTTCGGAGGGAAAGGAATGGGACGGGGAAGTGGGAAAGGTTAAAGGGGGCAATTTCCTTCCGGAGGGGAACTCTAACTGGACCTGGAGAAGAAAAAGAACAGACGCACTCTAAAAGGAAGGAGGGAAGGAAGGAAGACCGAACGACGACTAAAAGAAAACCGTGGAGGGAAGGGATCCTCGCCGCTACCTTACGGATGGACTTAGAGGCCTAACCGGGGGGATCTTTGGGAAAAAAATGAGGCTGTATGCGAAGGGACTAGGATCCTTAGAAGCCAGATGAGCACGAAGGGAATCTTATTAACATGCAGGGAGAGAAAGGCCTTTTGAAAACAGAAGGACCAGGAAAAAATTCCAAAGAGGGACACCTCCTGTTGTTTAGAAGGGGGGGGAGAAAGGAAGATTGGGCCGCGTCTAAAGAAAGGATACCTTTACTCTTAGGGTGGGAGGGGGAGGCTCGACAAACTGGGTGGGAAGCATCCCTCAAAGGGAATCAGCAAAAAGCTGAAAGAGGGGGGGAGGGATTCAGAATAGTTTACACCTGTTGTCAAACAGATAACGCTTAGGGGACATTGAGAGTGCACGAGAGGGGACGTAAAACAGAGGGTTTGTAGATGCGATCGCAAGATAAAAGCAGTGGACCAAGTAATCTACTAAATGGGGGGGTTCGCAGGAAGGAGCTCTCAAACCGCGGCGAAAGAAAAGAGGGGGACCCTTCGTCGAGATGAACGAAAGGGGAAAATGAGCCTGAACTTATATAGAAATAGGAAAAAATCTGTAACGCATAGCTGGAGTTTAAAGGGCAGATTGTGAAGGGAGGTCCACTAAGGCTACAGCAATCGTCACACGGCATCGGACAACGGCCGCGTAAAAAGTTAACTGGGCCTTTGATATATTGAGAAAAGAAACTGGGGATAAGAAAAAATCTATTTTAATGAATTAACAGGACCTTTCGTTTGGAAAAAGGAGGAAAAATCCTCAGCCGATAAGCCCTTAGTTGAGGGGGAGGATATTCACGTAGGCGACTAGAGGGAGAAAGGAAAGAGGGACGAAGCCCACCGACGTAAGAAACAGGACATCAATACCTTTTCAATATGAGATCGAGAAAAAAAACTGATAATGTAGGAGACGATCGTTGACTCGGAAACGTTTGCAAGGAGATGAAGTGGCCTGTGAAGAAAAAAAAAAACAGGCGACGGGGACTCTCCTCACTGGGAGGGTCTAGTAGATTCGACAATCTTTCTCGAACATCTAAGAAAAAGAAGGGAGGCTCCAATCAAAAGGTCAGCCCGCGAAAAGGAGTCAGGTAAAACTCACTCGGCACAGTAGAAAAGAAAAAAAGGGTGCCTGCTTCTGAGAGGGGGGGGGTATACCAGTTTTTCCCTAAAGAAGAAAAGCCGGGGCCCGATGTTAGAGAGAAGAAATTACGCTATTCTAGACTTAGAAAGATTGAGGGAAGTAGTGACTCGTAAGAGCGGCGAGAGGGAAGCGAGTGTCTGAGGGAAAAAGTAACCGAAGGAGGATATCCCAGGGAACTTAGTAAGAGCTGTTACTCGCAATAAAAGAGAGTAGCAAGTCGAAGGTCGTGTCGGCATTAACAGAAGCGGAGAGGACGACACAACCTACCAGAGGACGAGAAGGGTCTCCGATCTCAACTAGAGACAGAAGGGAAATTGGAACGGCGAGGGAGAATTAATGCTCACGGTTGTAGGAGGAGGAAATTAAACCACCTAATAGGAGGGGGGGGAGATGGTATCTTATTAAGGAAGAGGGGAAAATTACTCATCGTCCAAGAGGGGAGGGAAACCCGCGGGGAATATTTTGAAATAAGTGTAAAGGCAGGACAAGGAACTGAGGGGAATCTCTTCCTTAAGAACGGAAAGAAGGAAGCCTAGCTACGGAGAGGGAGTCCTCGCCGCCGTAAGAAAAACCGAATTAATGACCGTGTTAGCCATAAAGAGGAAGAGAGAAGTCAGAGGAGGTGGGTAGGAAGGAAATAAACTTGGGGCTTCTTGACGGGGAGGGATTGAATACCTAACTTTTTAGGGTCATGGGGGGGTTGTGTATGCAAGGGAAAATCCATCAGACTCCATTGGGGACGAAAGGGAAGGTCAACATTTGCCATGAGAAAGGAATGTACCTTCGAAATAGTTATGGAAAAAGGAGAAAATCGTGGACGGAAGAAAGACGAGAAAGGTAGATCTCCAGGGGAAAGAGAAGGGTATTTGAAAGGGGGGGGCACATGCTGCAACCTGCAAAAAGCTGTGGGGAGGGGGGGAACGCCAATAATCGATCGGAATTTTAGAAAGGGGGGGAGGAAGATTGGAAAAGGAGGCCCTATGTTAACGACAGAACGGGAATGTATAGACTCTTATACGGATGGAGGGGGGGGATCGTGACCTATAAGAAAACGTTTTAAATTCGAAAAGGCAAGTAAAACGGGGAGAAGCTTCGGCCGGAAAGAAATGAATAGAGTCTGTGGGAAAGTCTTCTGAAAGAATCAGGGAAGAAGGAATCATTAGGGTAAAGGGAAGGCAGAGGATGGCGGTTTTGTAAAGTTGAACGCCTAAATTTCGTCCGCATGGGGGTGCAATCGGGGGAAAAAAGCCTCAAATTTTCCGCTAAGAGAGAAGAACAGATGGATTTCGATCGGGGGAAGATCGAGTTAATTAGTATGTGGGTAAAGGAAAGGAGTCTAAAACACCATATCATCCGAGAAGGAGGAGGGAGAAGCAACTTTATCAACGAGCTGTGAGGAGGAAAAAAAAGCTCTTGGAAAGAAGGAGAATCTATGGCGTGAGGGAAGACGAGGTTGCGTAGCCTAATTCTACTAGGGGGAGGGGAGAAGTCTCATCACGAGAGAAGGGGGGGGGGGGAAGGGAAGAGAGAATAGGATCGAATCTCTTTGGTTTACCTCTGGGGGAGAGAAATTTAATCTTGTGAGGGGACGAAACGGCGCGATCTATGGAAGAGAAAAGACTCAAAAATTATCGTGAGAGGATCAGTAGAATATCGAAAAAGGAAAGGCTATTTTTTCTAGTGAAAGGGATGCAATGGAGGTAATGCATCTCAGTGAGAAGGAACCTTCAAACTACCCATTCCAACCGGAGAAAAAGAGGTAGGAGTCAGCTGTGTGCTAAAAACAGGAAGGAAGATTCGGCTATCGTATGAAAATTGAAAGAGCAGGGCATATCCTTCCTAATCTCTATGGGGTTGAAGGAATCCAAGCCAGGGCGGAAAAGGGGAAAACTTAGTGGAGAAGAAAAAAGAAGGCGAAGTCAAGACCGATCAAGGCTTTATCGAAAATGGTAGGACGTGAGTTGACGGGGAGGAAGGGGAAAGTCCCGTCAGGCATGTCTCAGGGAAGAAAGGGGGAGGGAGGGGGCAGGCTCTTCGTTCGGGAGAAGAAGAAGAGATCGGGACCTCTAAGAAAGTTCGACTTAGAAGTCGGGCCGAAAAGGAAAGATGTAATCAAACGTATGAACAAAGAATCATGGAATGTTGCTTGACGTAGAGTCTAGAAATCACTGGGGAACTATAAAGGGAGGGAATTCTCCGCCGTTCTTCCAAGGAAGAGTGTGGTATCAGCGAGGAAAGGAGAGGAGTCTAAATACACCGGGGACTCACAGAGGACAAATCCATATCAATAAAAGAGGTCCTATCGCGAATCTTCCCCGAAGGGGGGAGGGGGTGCATAACTAGCCACTCACATGTTGCGCAATGTCTGTTCAGGGCAACGGATAGAGACACAGAAAGGGGGAGCGTCAATAGAACGATAGAGAGAAGGAAGAGTGGTGTGGGGCAAATCGGAAAAGAAAGGTAGGCTAGAGACTTCACTCTGAAAGTCGAAGTAAAAGATAACCATTTGGGTTCTACAACTGATAAAACCGACGAGTCGGGAAGTCAATCCTTAAAAGGGGGGAGTTTACGGGAAAAATCTTACGTATGGGGATGCACACATACAGCCCTCCAGGGCGAAATCTGACAGCTAGGAAGATCAAAAGGAGGGGATTAGGGGGAGCTGCGCGCGCACCGGAGCGTGGGGGGGAACGAGAGAGATAGTCGACAACAACATGAGGGGAGGACAACTATATCATACGGAGCCACGGAG
>Ga0179593_1338229_pt1 | contig 12441 bp, 12 predicted proteins | sample CZODoug2_1_08_16_FD_185931 | JGI IMG/M metagenome (GOLD analysis project Ga0179593, IMG submission 185931) | Vadose zone soil fungal communities from Angelo Coast Range Reserve, California, USA - CZODoug2_1_08_16fungal (PacBio error correction) | ecosystem: Environmental > Terrestrial > Soil >...
CCGGGTCATGGGTATCATCTTGGGTGGTACCGGAGACAGTTCATTTGGTCAAAGCGAGGGGGTAGAATTTGCCCCAAAAAAAAACAAGTGACGAAAGGGGAAACCAGAGGGAGAACCGCGGAAAAGCTGGACCAAAGGGAGATCCGATAAAAAAACGATATACCTGGAGGGGAGCGGCCAAAGAGTGTTATAAAGAAGTGATGCGATGTGCCTGAAACCAGGCTAACATGAAACTTAGACGAAAAACCAATACTGGAACTATTCTTGCAGGGAAGGAGAGGGGAGGTTAAACATAAAAAACCAGAGGTCATCTTAGGCCTCGGAGCGAAGAGGGAAGGAGATAAGGACCGGCCCTATCTCGTACAGCTAGGAACTGTCGCGCAAGTGAAGGGAGATCAAGAAAAAGGAAGGTTGTGCAAGCTACCCCAGGGGAGGCAATTTAAAAATTGGCTGGTACAGGGGGAAAAGGACGAAAAACCCGCTGGGAAAAAGAAACAGATCCTGGCGAGCATGGATACAGGGAAGTCGGTCAGCGCCAGGGAGGAGAACAGCAAGAGAACTTTGGATTTCCTTCCTAGTCCGTAAAAGCGGGTCCTATTGGGATAACCTGAGGAGAAAGGAGTCGATCTTTATGTCATTCAGGGGAAACAAGATAGGGGGAGTAAAAAAACCAGAAACCGAAAAAGGGGGGGTATAACAACAGGAGACTTACGATCTAGGAGAGGAGACGTAAACATCACCCCGAAGGAGGGGAAAAAAAGAATCTTACAGCAACTGGTCGGGGGAGAAAGAGGTATATTCCGAAGATAAGCAAGTACAGGTGGAGAGGGATCCTTCAAATCGCTACCAAGCGCTCAAGAAATACTGGGATGTTCCAATGGAGAATCGCCAGTATCATAATATCCTGAATCAAATTGGGGGGGGGGGGGGTGGACAAGAGAAAAAAAGAAAAAAAAAAAAAAAAAAAAAAAAAAAAAAAAAAACAAAGGGAAAAAGGCCCCCTCACAAAAACAAATGACACTGAGTAAACGAGGTGCAAGCTCAATGCAGCTAGGGGGAGAAGGATACAGCGATAAACAAAGTTGTGCGAATACATACATCAGGAAGGGGGGGGAGAATAGCTTCCTTTGGGGTGACGGGGTGAGTGGGGGCTAACCTTGGCAGGATGGGGGGGACTAGGACACTCCGGGGGAGTGATGTCCCAGGAAAGGAAGTCTTCAATGATCTATCATACTACGGGGGAGAAGGCCGTGGGATGGTCAGATCTATGTGCAGGAAAGGATGCCGTGGGCGTATGGGGGGAACTGGGGAAAAAAAACTACATGTTAAGAAAAAGGGGAACGACTACAATTCTTCTCCGAGGAAGTGCATGAAGGGAAGACCATCTTATAGAGAGGGGGGACATGGTAATGCCGTGTTTGGACCGGGGGGAAGCGAAATCACTGCATTACAAAGGAAATCCATAAACCTTGAGACTGATCTAGGACACTGCGTGAGTCTGGGGGGGGAGAAGATTCAGCTCGGGAAAGGGGGGAATGATTGGCAGGTGAAACGCCGCAGGGACGGGGGTCGACGGAAAAAAATCGTGGTGGGACATATTATACGACAGCTAGACAAAAGGTCACCAGCGCTCCTCCGTTGGGTGCGAGCGGTCACCGCCCAAATAGAGCACAAAAAAAAGGAGGAGGTTCGGGTGGGAAGGGGGGGCCGGGGGCTCATTTGGTGGCCGGGAGGAAAGAAAGGCAACCAGTTTCAAACGCGAAAACCCTTCTAAACGATCACAATGGCGGAAGTTCAAATAAATCAGGGAAACAAAAATTTGGGGGCGACAGGAAAGGCGAATGACGGATCAGTTGTTACCGGGCCCCCGTGGACTCCTGAAAAAAAAAAGGCTTTCAACGTTAAGGGCGAACAAAAGACTCCAAAGGGAAAACGGAAAGACAAGCCGACGACTGGGCTGAAGCTTTCGCTTGCGAAGACAAGAATTTGTGCGAACCATACAGGGGGAGTGGAACGGAAGGAAGAGGGGGAACCTACCAACGGAAATGTGGTAATCAAGGAGGGGGGAGGGATCCACTTGAGACGGGATCAGGGAGGAACGGACTCGAGCTTTGGGACGAGGGACGACAATCGAGCTCAGACAGGTTTTTCTTGGTAGGGGGACAAGTTCACGAGAATGTCCTGAGGGAGCAATATTTCGGAAGGGGAAATTCTAAACACCTGTTCCGAGAGAGGGTTGAAAGGAGAAGCAAACCGAAGAGGGGGAGATCCTGAAGGGGCCGAGTCACAGACCAAATCTGCTTTAAGACATTAACTATGTGTGAGAGAAGAGATTAGACCATAAAGAAGTCTAGGCACGGGTAGGAAGAAAAAAAGGGGCGTGGAGGGAGGGTTGATGGGGACTAAGAAGAACATGCTATAATTACTCTTACAAAGGAAACGAGAAAAAGCACGAGATTAATAGTAAAAGGATAAAGGGCTCTTGAAAAAGTGAAAGTGAAGGAAAGCCTCGACAAAAACTAGTAAACAAAATAGGGGGACCGGGACAAAGAAATTGCTCGAAACGTCTTCCATATTGGGAAAAACGAAAGAAGAAACGTCTCTCTCATGTGAAAGAAGGGAAAAAATTGGCCTGAAGGACAAGAAATTCAAGAAACTGCACGGTCACAGGGGAAGAAGGACACACGGCTAAGTCTATGATGAAACAAATCAACGCGCAGGAGCCGCATAACAGAACTTCGACTCGACTCGAAAACAAAAGGGGCTTCACACGAGACAGAGAAGAAATCTCAACAACAAAAAAGGATTATTATTAAAATAGAGCTACTTCTAGGAGGAAGGGTGACGAGGGGGGTAGCTCTAATGGAACAGAATCTCAGAAGCGGGAACAGGAGAAAAAGGCACCATCATCTTATTGGGTGGTGACGGGGGAATGGTACAGGGACTTTGGGACGGAGGGGAAAAGTTCCCCTGTCAGCAGAGGAGGGTCAGATGTCCGGCCTAAAGAGGGGAAGTCGTTAAAGTAAAAACCATCGGGAAGGATTAAACAGGGTGGCAATAGGAAGGACAACTGTAGACTATCAAAGGTATTATGGAGGAAAATCGTACTTGGAAGTGTCGAGGTAACTGGGAAAACGGGAGGGGAACCGCAGCTAACATTTCGCTAATGCAGGAAGAGAAATAGGAGACCCTCTCTTCATTCAAACAATCGCAAAGGGAGACCCGTAAGAGGACGCAAAACCTTTACTCTAAAACGTCCAGTGGTCGAGAATTCCCACCAGGAAAAGTATAGGCAGGGAGCCACCGCGGCCAGGCCAGAAGCAAGGGAGGACCGCTGCAGATATTCTAGGCGTGAGCTCCAGAAAGCTCGCGAAGACATGGCAGGGGAAAGGGGGGAAATTGCACGCCGAATTGCTATGATTTCGCCTTCATGATGAGGAAAAGTGAAAATTTATACCCATCAAAAAAAAGAAAGAAGCAGGGTTGGTACGAACAGATCATCACAGAAAGCGTTCTTGCTATTTCATCCGGAAGAACGGATAGCTAAGTACAAATGGAAAATGAGGGGGAGGATGAATCAAGACAGGGGAGCAATATATCAATTAGGGATGTCACCTCCTATTGACGAAACAAAACAGACACTCTCAGAAGGATCAAAAAGGATGCCATTAGGTCTTGCTCCAAAAGACAAAACCGGATGAAGAAAGAGGGAAAAAACCGCCAATTGGACGGAGGGAAAGGAAAGAGCATTACGACACAATGTATCGGAAGGGGGAGCGAGTAGGCCGAACTGGGAGAAGAAATAGAATTTTAGCGTAAGTTGGTGTCAAGAACCGGTAAAAAAGGGTGCAAAAGCGGCCCAAACCGCCACTACGAAGGTAGGTGCTATGATCGGGGGAAGGTGCTGCAAAAATAGGGAACGCGGAGAGATAGGTTCGCACATCCTCTGGAGGTAAAAAAACTCGAGTTCTATCCCACCATGGCGTCGTAAGAAAAAAAAAAAGGGCCGTACAGAGAAAATGACAGCATGTACTCATTTTAGGAGAAGACAGAGCCGCATAACCGGGGGAAGCTTCGAAAATATCGGGGGAAAGGAATGCGGGGTGAACGCTTTCGGGACTAGACGTGACAAAAGATGCGAATGAAAGCGACCAGCTCCTCTCCTGTTCGCAAAAAGGCAAGAGAAACTCGACCCGGCGGAGGTCATATTTTAGGTCCCTCTAAGGGAAACGGGGCACAGAACAACGCGGACATCACTTACCTTATGAAGATCGACCCAGGAGTGGGATCCAGGCAGACGAACCTCAAATGAAGACTTTCCAGCTGAGTGGGGTTGAAAACGCGCGAGAGAAGGGGTCTCAGGGGCGCAGCTCAACGACCAAGGCTACATCACGCAACAAGGAAAAGGAGGGAGGAGAATCGTCAGCTTATTACGGGTCAACAAGGTGTGTATAATCGTAGCAAAAGAGCATTGGGCAGATTGGAAAACGAGGGGGCAAGGTCAGTTTGAGGTTGCACCTTGAAAGAAAAGACCAAAACGGAAGTAGGGACTTGCTCTTATAGGAGGGGAAGGGGGCATCCAAACGCGGTGACGAAGTGCATAAATTGTCCTTAGAAAACAAAAAAGCGAGTATCGTCCTCTCTGGGCACGAAGAGATCACGCAGGGGAAAAAGACATGGGGGACCGGGGAGTCAAGAAGGCGATAGGTGAAGGGAAGGGCGGGTTTACTATTCAGAACGTCCAGAAAGTTAGTGTGGCAACCATCATAGATGGGGTTAGGGGAAAATTGGTATATCTTCTGGGTTGACTAGCAGTGGGGAAAAGAAAGAAACTGGGACTCTTTAGAAAAAGACCGCAGCAGGTCGATCGGGCTCGACATTGGGATAGTGAGGTGAATTCCTTGAATTGGCGATGAAAAAAAGGCCATGAAAAGGGAACCAAGTGCTGGGGGGAAAAAAAAAAAGGTCGTCAGTTGAAGGGACCGAAAGAACAGGGGAACGGTTAACCACCTGCTTTGTAGGTGAGGACGAAGGGAAAAAGACATGCAGAAATAAAAAGAAAGTGCCGGTCATGAAGAGACGACCTGCGACTCTCTTACTCATGGAGGGTACCGGACCTCCCAGGAAAAAAAAAGTCCCGGGGGTTCGGCCACCGGGCATAAACCTGCGGCCCGTCCGACAACTATGCATTCATATAAAAAAACGATAAAAACGCTCTGGACCTGAAAATAAAGGGGGAGGAGGGAGGGATAAGGAAGAAATTCGCCCAGGTAGATAAGCGGGGGGATCATCTGCCCTTTCGGCTGTGTGGAATCGGCTCGCACACTACGCTATAAGTCACTTAAAGGGAACAAAAAAAGAAGAAGAAGGACGCAAATCTCTCACACCCCCAAAAGAGAGGAAGGGGAAGATGCGTTAAGAAAATATGGGGGGGTACCGGGCGTGGCCACGCAAAGGTTTAGAGGTTCTAAAGGAGTGGAAAAGACTTGCCGAAGGGCACCCAAAGAATGGAACTCTCTCCGCACAGGGCCAGAAAGGAAAAAATCGAAAAGTCCTCGATACCCAAAACATTATGCAAAGAGCGGGCCTCAATAAAGGAATGCGATTGTAAGAACTGTGTCAAAAGACTAAGTCACCTTCTGGAAACCAATAAGTTGAGCGAGAAAAGGGAAGAACGATAGAAAAAAAGTGGTAAACTTCTGGCGAAGCGAAAAAAATCTTCAGCCTATTCATCTCCTTCACGCTGAGGCATAATCTCGTCGACGCTAAAAGTGTATGCAAGGTCCGGATGATAAAGAAAACCCAGGGGGGGGGGGGGGTGGGGGGGGGAAAGCAACCTACCCGTTCGGAAGTGGCAACCTATTACGCCAACACCTTGCTACCGCAATTGGAAAAAAAACGGCGTCATCAGGGTCAAACTACGGTAGAGGTCAGCGCAAGACTGCATCTCGCCAGAAAAGGGACTTTCAAAAACTATCCGATCTACAAATGTTAGGAAGGAGGGGGAGGAAAGCTGTCAGAAAAACACGGCGGCGAATTGGCTATTGTCAACCGAAGGCATGATTACCAAAACCACAATCATGAGGAGACTCCTGAACGAGGCTGGACGAGAGAGTCACCCTCAGCAAAAACAATATCTGCCAACTATCGACTAAAGCGGCTTAAAACAGGTAGTCCTACTTGATGTAGGATCAGTCGCAAAGGGAATACTTCATAGGGGCTAGTGTGCGGACGAGGAAGCGACAAGTATCAGACAAAAACTCGCGTCGCCGGGAGTTTCAAAATGACGTCTAATGGGAGATAAGTGGGGGGCCAATGGAAGAAGGGACACATCAAAAAAACAAGAACGGCTTTAGTGGGTCCAGCTAAATGAGAGGAGGGGCCGGCTCATAGGAAGAAAAACAACAGTGAAAAAAAGACATCGAACAAAGACGCAGATAAGCAAAGTGTACGGGGGGGCTTTCAATGTCTCACAAAGGTCGAGACGTGTTGGGCGCATGCCAATGACAGGAAAAAAAGAAGGTCAAATACTAGCCGTGTAACATCGCGGTTCTATCAGAAAAGATCGAACGCATTGGGGGTCAATATCTAGAGATAAAAGGAAAAAAACAAGTCGGAACGTTTTAATGGCGCTCGAAAACGGGCCATCGGGTCAAAGCAAAGAGGACACGACGAAAATGGTTCGGCATCCCGCGTCATTACTTTTTGAGGAAATCTAAAGGCGAGATCTGGCGAGGGAGACGACTGGGGGAAGGTTTCTCGGTCCGCAGAAAGAATCATAACACGCCATCGGAAGACCGGTCGCTCTTAATAGACTCCTCTGGGCGGGAAAACGGGCTCATTCTCCAGTCACAAGAGCATATTGCATGGTGATGGGCATCGGACTGGTGGTCACGACTCCATAGGGGTGGGGGAAAGAAACGTCTATCACAAAGATCAGCTGCTGACGCCCTCGCCGTCCGCCTTGTAGTCGAGGAGAACGGAAGGGGGACAGATAAAAATCACTACCGCCGTACGTCTGGCGGGGGGGTGAAAACAAAGGAACCGCCTTTTGCCCGAGGTACCGAAGAAGGGAAAAACGCAGGGGAGCTCTAAACCGTGCTATATCGAACCTTCGAACAAGGGGGTCGACTTCAACGCTCACCCTCATAACAGAGGGGGAAGCTAAGACTATGGGAAACCGGTCAGCTGACTTTCCAAGGAAAAGTGCATAACATGAAGACTTGCGCTGAACTCCTTACGAAACCAAGAGACGAAAGCGTCATCGAAAAGGCGGGCTGGAATCGTGCTCTTTTCAAAAAGGGACGGGGGAGCACGGAGGAGTCTCCGGCAGGGCCGGATAAACAATGACAGAAGGGTGGATCTAGGAGCTTGGGAGCAGCCGTACTGGCCTATCTGCAGAAAGGGAAGGGCTGTAAGGGAGAATCTTACAATCCGGGCGGCTGAAGACTTTTGGGGGGGTATGGTCAAGTCCCGTTCAAAAAAAGGGGAAGTACCGGTCCAAATCAAGAGGGGAGCAGTTGGTTTGCAAAAGCTGCAATCCCAATGGTGGAACCCTATTGGCCGCGTTAAAGCTAGCCCCCGCGAATAAACCCGCGTCCGGGGACAAAGTTCGAAGACATACGGCCTCTTTTTTCGCTACAACTTAAAAAACCCAATGCGGGCGGGAGAGACACAGAAGTTCGGTAAAACGTTTGAGGGACCGGAACCGGAAATGTAGCCAAAGGCGCTGAATACTCACCAACACTGAAAGAGAGCGTAAGCCAACAATAAGCATGGGACGGAAGAAGTTCACAAGGGTCTGAAAACAACAAAGAGGAAAGGAATCTGGGAACACGGCAGGCCAAGTTGAAAGACGCCTCATTCAAAAAGCCCCGACGTGTTCAACAGGAGACTCTGCAGATCTGCTCCCTCGCGCGATTTTCACGAATGAAAGGTTGAAAGGAGCCTTCCCCTGTAACAGGGCATGCGGAGAAGGGGGCAAGCAATCCGACCAAGAGGCAGAAAATGTCAAACACAGCCATCTTCCCATTGTACGAGCAGCACTCAGAGGAGCGAAAGGGAAGAAAACGGAATGGGAGGGAAAAACACGACTACATAAATACGAGCACAACAACAAACGAGGGAAAGATAAGAGGGGGGGAAAGTTTGGAACAATGAAAGGAAAACCGGACTGAATCTTACAAAAGAGCGTACTGAGCGGCACAGGCAAATCTTATGTGGGTAGAAATAGAGGCCGAGACTGTTGGTCGGATTTTCCCGGTCCAACGTTTCAATTTGCGGGAAAAAAAATTCAAGGCAACTCAATTTTCACAAGCGAGCAGAGCAAGCATCAGCGTGTTTACCACTTCTGGCAGAAGGGGAAAGAGAAGTGGTTGCCCTGCTGTCCGGGTCACTAAAATCGTAGTACGGTAGAGTCTGAAGTTGCTGAAATAAAGAAAAAAGCGCAGGGACTAAAAAAGCGAAGCAGCAGGGAAAAAAGCAGTTGGAAAAAAGGGTCTCGTCCTTACAACGCAAAAGGGGACGAAATCCGGTGAGGGACACCAACCTTTAAGCTAAACAGAACGTGGTCGCTATTCACGGGATTTGGAAAAGTCTGAGAAACGGTCCGGTATGGGCCCTAAAGAATGGGGGGCGAAAACAGGGCAGGAGTGCTATACATGTGGAGAAACCGCACAAGAGCCAAACAAAGATAGAGGAAAGTCCCGGCCGAATTCGATTATTTTCGGAAAGAAGTGTTTCCGTGAAAATCACAAAAAGGGAACCCCTGCGCAGATTTTGGTCAATAACATTCTAGGAAAAGCCTCGGTCCTTGGCACGAAGAACAAGTCCAAATAGCAGGAATCACAGAGAAGAAAGGATAAAGAGAGGAACGAAACAGGCCAGACTGGTGGGTTTGATTCGGAGCGGGAGAAAGGTCACCGAAAGCTGCGAGAACCAGGCAAACGCCCAGAAGAAAGCCCGATTGACACGTCCGATGCGTCGGCTTGCAAAACGATTGGGAAGGGCACGGAGTGGTAAAACGGACCAAAAGATGCGGCCCATTTCGTACCTGACAAGCACAGCTGGGCTGAGGGTGTAGAAGGGGGGAAGCCAAGTCAACGGGAAATGGTTAGCGAGAACTGGGTAAAAAAAGGCCGACTCCGGCAAAAAGGCGATTGGTTCACGAAAAAAGCCATCAGGGACGGCGGTCGTGGTAGAGGTCTTACGGGCCGGGAAAAAGAATCGTCAACTTCGTAGCTAGGGTGACAGCACCTAAACTAGGTAACGCTCGACGTTCTCGGAACAAACTGTCTTCAGACCATCCAGGGCCGCAAAAAAACAAAAAAATCATGGCTCAAAATGTTAAGGAGACCAGACAATCACCGCAAAGCTTCTAATAAACGAAGGTGATGGCGATGCGAAACGCAGCAAAACGTATGGGGAAAAAACCACATACTCATAGCCTACTCAAGTCGAATGACGAAACTTCAGCAGGAAGGCTATATGAGGGCGTCTGGAAATATGTGGAGTTAAAAAATCGGATCAAAAATTTCCAGCAACTCGTCCGCATGGACCGGGGATTCTACGTCGAAAAAAAAATGCGTAGAGTCCAGCGTCAGCCTATAAAAACGATGGAGGGAAACGGCTAACTTTTTGAACCGCCATAAAGCAGATGTTTCGAGCGACAGATCGGAGCCAAAGACATCACAACAAAAGAAACAGAGAAAATCGTCGGAAACGGCACGGAGGAGAGTGACCACCAGGTTTGGGCGCTGAGCCGGAAATCGCATTGGGGTATGCTGAAATCGGAACGAATTCAGGGGGGGGGTGAGGTCCCTGCAAGTCTTGCGATAAACCGGGGGATATCAAAAGGTGCGATCGCATTTTTGGATCAAAAGGGACGCCGTATGGGGCGAAGCTTGTGGCGAGCGAGCACACAAAAAGGCGAGTCGAGAAAATACACGTCTCAGACAGGGACTCAGGGAGGAAAAAGAGTTGAGTTGCAGAGAGGTTGCGTGACATATCGGAAAAAGGGGAAGAGCGAAAGTTGGGATCCCCAGCAGATTGTTCGTCAGGGTAAATAAGGGGAAAGAAACTTGGTTGACATCAGAAGGGCTTTCGAGCCGGCAGGGGAACCGTTAGAAAAAACTTCGGCAAAGGGGATAAATAGCCGATTGAATAGTAGTGATGTTAGAGGCCCGTCATTGGAAAAGGAAAATAAACGAAATGAAAGCCGTTGCGGATGGTGTAAAGGGGGAGGAAAGGGGTCGACGACGGGAGGGGGGAGGACCCGGGTATGGGAAAACCACAAGCGTGGCGTATCCAAAAATTTCGCTACAGTAAAGACGTTCAAAAAATATCATGGAGGACTGCCGAGGAAAAAGGCATAAGGGGGCAGGCGGAAAAAAGCACTACTCAGTCAACCGTAGGTGGGCCACAAGGTGACCTTCATCCGAAGGACCACAACATCGCATTCAGCGCAGCCAAAAACTTAGAAAAAAAAAAAAAGACTTCCGCAAAAAATGACCAAAAAGCGAAAGGGAAAAGAGTTGAGCTAGAGGTACCGTCGCAGTACGGACAGGGGTGTAAATCGGATAAAAAAAAAATCTATTACTCGTACACTAATAACCCAAAGATACTGCCCGTCAACGATCTCAAAAAACCTGAGGGAAGAGAAATAAGTTCATTGAGAAGGGGGGGTTGACCGGGGGGGGAAGTGAGCTTATTAGCGATTTGAAGAGCCGATTTTCCCAGAGCGAAGGACACCCAGATGGGGATCACCGCGAAGGAAAGAGGGAAGAACTTGGAAAGCCGTAAAAATGAGACCATGATGGAGGGAAAAGATCTAGGGGGAAAACTTCGCTGAATGCGAAAGGTTGGGGCGCGGACTGGCCAATCGCTGCAGGTCACCCGGCTGGCAGAACCAATACGGAAGGGATTAGGCGAAGCGGCAAATACTTCTTCATAAAACGTAAAGAGAAGCCTCGGGACCTGAAGGGAAGTAAAAGAAACGACGCGTAAAAAGCTGGCATTGGAGAGGAAAGGTCCCCAGAGCCGCCACAGGAAAAGGGGGGGGTGAAAATGCAACCTACCCAGGCGACAGTTCCGTAGGTGACGCCAACACCGGGTAAAAGAAAGCTTGGCAACAGAGAAGGGATCAACATGGCCAAGGGAATGTCAGTCGGAAAAAAGGGAAAAATGACGGTCAAAATAGGAGACAAGACTGGGAAGTGCAGGAGATACCGAAGATTGAACTTCGAATGTTTTCAGAAAAAAAAGGGGGAAACAGAAGAAAGCAAATTGAACATGCGATGGGGGGTACCACGAACAGGTATCATTATTAAGAAGCACACAAAGCCTAGGGGAAAAATTCTCACGGAGGAGAGTGTCGGAAGAAATCACCCGCAGAAGGACAAAAGAGTAAAGGGCAACACTCATCACCCGCAGCGTCCTTGACAGGGAAGGCGACTGTAGCTTCACCGAGAAAAAAATCGATTCTCTGGGGGTGGCAAGAAAAAGATAAGGAAAAACCGCCACACTCCTTCACAGCCGTTTGAGGTTCAAATGAGCCAAAATATAGATGGCAAACCTAGGCAGACTGGAACAAAAAGCACCACCGAACTGCGTTCGGGTTCACCAGCTCAATATACGCAGCGAAATCGTAACACAACGGGGCGGCGAGAGATCCGTAAAAAGGAATAGGAAAAAGTGACGTTGAAAGCAAAAACTGGGAGCTGCAGTACACTGAGAAAAGGTCAAAGACATCCTTTCATTCTTGAAGACTAAATACGCAAGGGGAAAACGAGTGGGAATCTAGAGAGCCCAGGAATAGTGGGCGGCGCTTTCCCAAGGGCAGCAATGGAATTGGAAAGGGTATATAGAAGACTTTCGTCGCAATAATACGTATACGTGGGCGAACGCTCTCGCAACGCTGGCGCGGTTTCATCGGCCCCACAGACCCAGGTGTTCCGTTCACTGGCGCAGCAATGTCATTACCCAAGCCAGAGCAATACCAGGGAGAGCTGGAGAGGACGGCTGGCTGGGTCTGAGGGGGCAACGACGCTCTCATGGAAAACTGGGGGAGAAGGAAAAAAGTGGAAGCACTTTCATGAGAGGGGGGAGAGGCCATCGTGGGGGTCGAGAAAAATTTAGAAGTCCATGTCGGAGGGGAGTGGACAACGGCTCGACCGCCGCCTTTTTAGATGGACGGTAGTCACCTTCACGATATCGCACGAGAAACACGTTAAGTAAGCGGTTGGGGGGAGAGTTGACCTGTTTGCCCCTGCTTGCAACCTGGACAACGGGAAAACAGAAGTCCTCAACCATTGCTACTCCGGCGCAGGTCTGTAATCAACTAAAAATCAAACAGAGCCAAGCTTTGTGTAAACCGTACTGCTAACATCGGGAAAAAAAATCAACGCTGCTGAGTAAACTCATTCAACTGGCCGTCTGACACGG
>Ga0179593_1348470_pt1 | contig 12441 bp, 15 predicted proteins | sample CZODoug2_1_08_16_FD_185931 | JGI IMG/M metagenome (GOLD analysis project Ga0179593, IMG submission 185931) | Vadose zone soil fungal communities from Angelo Coast Range Reserve, California, USA - CZODoug2_1_08_16fungal (PacBio error correction) | ecosystem: Environmental > Terrestrial > Soil >...
CCTCGTCGCGACCCTACACGTGGGCGACAATCTAAGCCTCGGCGAGATTAGCAAAAGATAGGGAGAGGGATGCTACGAAAGGCAGTGACTCAGACGAAAAATGCTCAAAAAGGATCGGGAGACCTCTGTCTGCAGTCTCAGCCCCCAAGAACGAGCGAACGGCCGACTATCGAGGAAGTGCTCAACAACTAATAAGGAGCAATAGGAATTAATGGCTTGCGACTAAAAGGAGGACGGATTTCGGGCGTCCGAGAAGAAGCACTTCCAGCGTGCAACTCAGCCGACTGCCGTGACAGCTCTGCGAAACGTATAACCAGAGAAATCCTTCATAATCAGGAAGTAGAAAAAGAAGAAACTGTAAACGTGGGGCCCCCGTGCCTCCACTCCCTCGATCTTATCACCATTGCCTCGGCACTGACCTCGGACAAAAAAGAAACGGGACGCAACAAGAACTTCACTTAGCTGGCCTTGCCAAGACCCTAATCTTGGCAGGCGAAACCGCGGTGTGGCAGCACAAAAAAGGAGAAAGACTGTACGGTCATTGGCTTCTTAAAACGTGCCTCTCAACTACCGGACAGCTACTACCCTCGAAGAGAAAAAGGGAGAAAAGAATGCTCTACATAAAGAAAGATACTCCCAATTCTGAGAAGGGCACTAAATGAGCACGATTGCACCAGAAGTCCACCGAACGACACAGGGAATTTATCAAACCAGAAAAATTAGCACGCGCCCCGGTATTTTCAAGTGCCCACGACCCATTCCGTCCCGCGGTCTGTCCATGCCTATCCGAACGTAAGGGAAGGGAACGCAATCTACACATGTTCAATCTTCGTAAAAGGGATGACCAAGAGCACAAGCTCTTCCCCTACCGCTTCTTCGCGATCCTGCCAGACCGAAAGGCAAACCATCTACCGGCTGGCTTCTGAGAGCGTCAGTATTATATTCAGAGGAGGGGGAAAAATGGCTGCATGCCGATCCAGGCGCGATGCCTATTGTGTGAAGACCGCCGCGGGCGCATTCTCCCCGAAGGAGAGGGCCCCAAAACAGACAGACTTAGAGAAGAGGCTGACTACTAATGCATCCTGAAAAAGGGTGGTAAGATCTGGGCATCGTTACAATCTTAAGCCAGCACCGCTCAAGCTCTCAAATCGCGGCAGCACCCAAAAAGATTCTCGGCTGAAAACCAAAATGATCGAGAGGAAAGGACGCCTATGAAAATCACATAAGAAAAAGGAAGGGGAGCATCGAAACTACGACTATTTCCAGGCCATCCGCTACATATCCTTAGGGGACTAATCAGAAACAGAATTCCTGTACCTGGAAAAAAAAGACGCTCTTCTACGAACGGGGAGACAACGACGCGAGGGCAGGCTCCCCACAGGTCTCCTGGAGAGGAGAAAGGGGTCTTATGAGACCCAAAAATCAGAGATAGAGTCAAGATTCGAAGGGGATCCACATCGAGCCCTTTGAGACACCGGGAGCCGCTTTCGCTAAAAAGAGGTCCACGTGTCTAGGAAACAGAGAGTAAAAAGGATAGGGGAGCGAGCTTGGAGGAAGAGAACATTGCCGGCCTCATAATCACCGTAAGCAACGCCCCCGAGAAGAAGCGCAAGGCCGGGCAGCAATGAGGAAGGAACTTCTAGAAGAACCCTCACACCAGCGTAAGAGGCGGAATCTAAGGCGCGCTAACGGCCTACAAGGGATTAAAATGACCAGTGTGCTCGACATGGGGCGAGGGTAGGGCCGGAAAAAACCTAACTGGTCGAAGAGGGGGGGAAAACCGCGGGCAAAGACAGCACATTCGATGATCACTATCAAGGGGATCACAGCAAAAGAAAAGGAAAGAAAAAGGTGATACCTATCTATGAAAGAAAATGACCGTGAAGGAGAACCACCTTCCTACACTTCGTAACGCCTCCGTACATCAATGACGACAGTAAAACTTACGTCGTCGGGATCAGAAGAAGGAGCATGGACGAAGGATCTTCCGAAGGAAAAAGAAAGCAAAAATATCGATCCATGCCCCCACCCTCCCGCGGTGCAGCGCCCTCGCATCGTATGCAGCCGTCAATTCAGAACTCATCTCTCGCAGAAAGAGGAGGGAGAATTGCAGCAAGTCGTGAGAAACTAGGTAACCTGAAAGAAGAGGGGGACTCCCTCAGGCGCTCATCGACAGCCTCGTCGCGCGAGGGCGGGCGTCGCTCTCGTTTCATTGCCAGTCGCACCATCGTAGAACGCAGGGAAAGAAGGATTAGGTCCATCTACGCTTAGCCAGCGAACGCTCAGAGGAAAAAAGGGCAATCTACTCGCCGCCGGCCAAGTCTGAGAGGAAGAAATATCGCTGCAAGACGAGACTAGGGAGAGAAGAACCTTGAAGTTCAGAAGAGGTCTACTAAGAAAAAAGAAATCAGGCCTCGGTAAAAAAGAAGAAAGGCGCGCTTAACAGAACCTTGACGCGGTTGGTCTTCTCGTAGAAGCGCAGATAGGACGACCAAAAAGTTCCTTTATCGAAAAGAAAAAAGGGTTTAGGTATATGGTAGAAGAGGACACCAATAGTAGCGTGGAATCAGTGCCGGGGCAACTGTACGAACACCATGGGCGAATTTTTCTAAAGAATAAGTAGAAAGGACTCCAGGAGGGAAAAGAGAGTGCGAACGAGAGCCACTGGCGCAACCAAGAAATTAATCCGAAGAAAAAACACTTATAAGCACACGCAAGAGACAACAAGTGACAAGGCCACTGCAATATCCACGCAAGAAGAACCCAAAGAACGAGAGGAAATATCCCGGGAGAGCAAAAAAGAAACGACTCATAGAGATCAAATTCCGGGGGGAAGGTTTCCTCAGAGGAAGGGGGTCGCCCTCTTAAACTACGATAATAAGGTGGAAAAGCTCCCGCTAAAAACCTGAGTTAAAAAAGAGGGGAACGGCGCAGAAGCTGTTACAAACCCCCAGGGGCCGACCCTTATATTTTAAAATCTTGTGCACCGGGGGGGAAATAAAAAAATCAAAGAGGTGGAAAAAATGGGCGCGCCAAAAATGTGGAAAAGAAAGAGTCGCGAGCGCAAGGCCACATCAGCAGGAGTCCCGAGAAGGTTAAGATCTCCCACTCCCCCACTGGATGAAGGAAAAGGCCAAGTCAAGGTCCGAAAAGTTATAAGTCAAAGGAAGGACAGAGGACGATTTAAAAGGAACATCGCAACTCGGAGATGGTTGTGAAGAGTCAAAATCGGGGTTTCAAAATAGCATGTTGGGAAAAAAAGCTCAACCGATTACCGAACGCCCTTCAGCTGGCCGCTAGGATAGCTTCATCGCGGGCAAAAGAGAAAAGAGCAAAAGAAAATAAGCGATCTCGAAAGGTAACAGACCCAAAAGAATTCCAAAAAAGAAGGGGTTGCGGCTCCTTGTGTGCTTCTGGTGGTGCTTCTTGCCGTGCTGACCTTTGGTGCTTCTGTTTTATGACCGAGCGCGTACGTGTGGGGGGGGGCGGAGGAGGGGGAGAAACTTTCAAAGTTCAAACTTGGAGAAAAAAAAGGAGAGTGTGAATGGAAACAAAAAAAAAAGAAAAAGGAAGGAAAAAAGGAAAGGACCCGACCCGAGGGTCCGACACCCACCTGACGGAGGCAAGGTCATTGGAAAAAAAAAGACCAGATCAGGGTCGTACAGAAGGGCACTCGGCCCACCATGTCAGAGCACCCCTCGCAGAAAAATGTATTCTTTTTAACATAGATAGGTAAAGAAAGTGAAGAAATACGCAATCATTCTGTCGTCTTCCAGGGGGAAGAGCACGGAGATCAGAAAAAAAGACAGAACTGTCCTCGGCGACGAACTCGCGCTGGATTGCCCTGGCGGAGAGGTAGCCGCGGAACCAAAAGTCTATGCTCGAGCGCAGAGGAAGGATCCCTACGGAAACACCGTACAGAAGAGTCAAGGGAGTTTACTGAGAAGAGGGGGAAGAAAACGCCATATTGCATGCGTCGCAGCCGATGGCAAAGGATGCCCGGGGGACGGAGCTCAACGGTAGTCAGCGGACGAAGAGAAGAGGAATGCTCTACATCAAGTCTGGAAGCTTATTCAAGAAAACGCATAAACGTATCAAAAGAGATAGCGCACGGCTGATCATCCTAGAGGCAGTAAAAGCTGGTCGGGGTTTTTCATGTGGACTTGGGATGAGGACCTGAGAAAAATAAAGAGACTACAGGGAAGGAAAACATCTCGACGCGACGATATGTTCCTTAAGGCGCAAAAACCAAGAGAGTGGGCGAAATGGACAGGCACGGGTACCTGGGACCGACGGCCCGAAGGGAAGGGAGCATCTGTCCTCTACATGGAAAGAGGTCGTGGGGAGGGAAAACGAGGAGGGGAAGTCGGAGTAGGTGGGAAAGAAAATGAAAAAAAGTGGGTCGGCAAGAGAAAAGGACCGCAGGGCGGTTGAGCGCGCGCCGAGCCGTCGAGAAGCGGCGCCACTGAATAACCTAGGGCACCGGGAAAAAGAACGACGGAGACCAGCAGCCTCCGGGGTGCAGCGTAGAACGCGGATGAGGAGAAGGGAGAAATGAAATTGCCAAGAGCAGACGTCCGTGGAAATTAAAGAGGGTGCTGAAAAAAAGCTTCAGCTCGCTGAACCGGCGGGACTCTATGGATCACGGGTATAAGGATGAAAAGAAAAGGAAGGGTCAGGGTAATCTTAGAAAAAACAGTCAGAGGAACTGAGTGAGGGAAGGAAACACGATCTAGCGGCAAAGCATTACGTTTGACTAGCGCACACCGACGCTCCGGCTACACTTTCAATGGTCGGGATCGCCGCGCACGAAGAGGGAAAGCCGGACTATATATAGGGGGGTCAGGGTTGATAAAATTCTAAGAACCCGTGAGGAACGGAGTCTGTAGCGACGACTGGAAATCGTCGTCGCGGAGATGAGAAAAAAAACTTAGAGCTCAGCGAGCAACGGCGGCGAAGCTACCAGCGTCAGAGAAGGAGAGGAAGAAGAGTAAGATAGCCTAGAGAAGCAATGAGCAGGGAGCTACTGCTGAGCTTGGGGGAAAAAAAAGGAGACCGCTCGGCGCATATAGTGTATCAGACTCTGGTAAAAGCGACGAATCGGAAGAAAAAAGTCTGAGATCAAAAAAAAGGTAGGGTCTCAAAAAAAAAACAGAAGAGCGAAAGGAGGGAAAAACGCATGCCAACATTGCAACGCACGCGGGCATCTACGTCACGTACTTAAGCGCCGAAGCCTATGGCGGAGTGGGAGAGCTCGGGCAGAGCGGCTCAACGTCAGTGGGGAAAAAGAATCGCTTCGACAGCCCGGACTGTGGCCGAAGGCCGCATCGACGGACGCATCGGTACATACAAGGGGACCCTCCTTACCAGGGTTCAGGAAGGGAAGGCAATTGAGAGGACCTTCCCAAAAAAAAATTTCTGCAGGACTCGGAAAGAAACTAAAACGTCGGATGCGGTGGCCTTCATCGTCTCGCCAAGTAGGTATAGACACGTCCTTCGGTAGAAAGAAGAGAAGCAGTCTCGAAAATAAGAATATCGAGCTCGAAAGGAGGGGAAGGTCAAAGTCAACTACTGCGCGACCTGAGTCGCCCTGCGGCTGAGAACACCAACTCTTCCAAGCAAACAGGCACAACACAAGCCCAAAAAAAAAAACAAAAACCAAACAAAACACAACAAATGATTCTAAAAACAGAAGCTCGATGGGGGCTGGAAGAAAGATGGACGTGGGACACGTTAGTCACCCAGGGTCAGAATAAAGATTTCTAAGACCCGCGGCCGTGTGAAATAGCGCTCTAAAAAGAACCAAGACCCCCAATAATACTGGAATCCAGGTGTCGATCGCTCTGCGCTAGTAGGCGTCAAAAAGCCATCGTCGCCTGCCCAGAGAAAAGAAGGAGGGGGGGGGGCAGAAACGAAATCTACTAAAAATAAGTGCTAAGAAGATGAGCCCTAGCACTACCGCCGAAGAGTGTTCGCCCGCAGAGTCTAGCAGGCCGTCGTACCGCGTCCTCCTTTGGGTCGCTCGCGACAAAGCAGAAGGAAAAAGAGAAACAATGAGAGAAGAACTAGAAAATCTGGTAAAAAAAAACGATCTAGAGGAAAAGATCTGCGTAGGGACTCCCTTGCGTCACTTGTAACGTGCTCGCAGACGGAATATCAACACCACAATTGGCTTAAAAACGCGGAAGAGTACTGCGTCAGCGAAAAAGGAGGTAAGAAGGAAATTGTCCGCAGGATAGAAATCTTAGCCTCTCAAAAGGAGAGAAGGAAAGCTTGCAAGCCGACTCGGCGCGGCCTGCCGCAGCGGGCCGGTCTAGACCTCGTGATTTCTTGACACTGTAGCTCCAAAAGCTTAAAAGGAGAGAGAAAGAAAAAAAAAAAAAAAAAAAAAAAAAAACGATAGAGGCAAGGGAGAAGTGGGGGAAAGACGGATGCACGAAGCACTTCATCAAAAGCTATCTTAGGGGAAAAGAAAGAAGCCAGGGCGATCCTCCCCAATCGGAAGCCGTTCATAGAGCGTCAAACTCTAAGACACCGCTAGAGCAGAGAAAGAAAAAGATCAAGGGGCTCGCCGCCAGACGACCATTCGGAGGGGGAAGCAAGCGGCCTCGACTTCACCATGCCGGGTCAAAGAGAGCCGGAAGTCTTACCTGCGGAAAGCAGAAAGAATCCACGAAAAAAAACCGACTAAAATACCGGAGAAGGGGGGGGGGGGGAGCTTCCGGGAGGGAGCCGCCAGGCGCCTCCTGCGGGAAGCACGATAAGAAAGTCTCCTCCTAGAATCTGAAACGCTCGGAATTCCTGGGGGAAGAGCATCTCGCAGATCATTTCTCTCAAGCACAAAGAAATAGAGCCGCCATGAAAGAACCATGCACCGCTGAAGTAACCAGAGGTGAAGAGAACTGGATCCAAGGAAGGGAAGAGCTCTCCCTCTGGTGTCCAGTGCCAAGACCTTAAAAAGACGGTACCGGCGCCGTCCGATTCCGGTAGTAAGAAGGGAAGTCCTGAAAAAACGAACTGAAGAAACGCAAATCTGAAGGAGAATGTCGAAAAAAGAGATATACATCCTCCCCTAGCGCGAAGAAGTAAAGGAAGAGGCTCAAAGGAAAGGAAAAGGAACGAGGATCGAAATGACAGCCCATGGGAGAAGAAGGGGGGAGTCGCCGGCAGCGATGCGGGTTGTGTGTGACAGGCGAACATCCAATAGCTACCGATGCCCAGTCCCCTAAGACTGTCGGCGGAAACTTATAAAAAGAAGAGACTGGATGACCTACGTATCTGCAGATCAGTGATAGGTGGGGCATAAAAGCTCGTCGAAAAAGCCCGACTGCTCACTCGCAACGTCGTCACCAGTCTTCCAAATCTCCACCGCGAGAACTGACAAGAGGAGGCAAGGACCACTTGGCTCAAGCGCAAACGCGTCGGGAAAAAGATCCCGCGACGAATAGGTCCGTCGTCCGCCAAGATCAGAAGATCCCATAGTCGTCCTATAACGCGCAAGGGAGAAAGAAGAGAAACCAGCCAGAGTCCTAAAGGATAAAAGAGAAAAGCAGTCTCCGGTAGAAGGGTTGCGTCTCGGGAACCCCCTCATACGAGTGGCAGTATAGAGAAAGTTTTATCCAAAGCGAAAAAGGGGAACAGGAAAAGTATTAAAATCCTAAACCCTCGCGTTCCACTTCCAGCCGTCTGAGCGAGAAGATACATAAGGGGATCCACTAGAGAAGAAGGGAAGCGAAAATACACGTCGAGAACAAGGAAAAGCCAAATTACGGGGCCTTCCGGCGTCAAGGCTGAGAAAAAAGAATCTACACCTCCGCTGCTAAGAACGGAAGGGAAATCGCAACGTCGTTTATTCGCAAGAAAATAAGACAAAAGGAAGAGCGAGACATTCTTCATGAATCTCTTGTCTAAGCGTGAGCGCAGAACGAAAATACGTATCATCAAGAGGAAAGGGGTCAACCAATCGGAAAAACAATCGTCCGGGAATAAGGGACGGCCGCCTCCTCCGCCCGACCCGCACGTCACCAAGGGCCTATTAGAACAAATCTCGTACCCAGACCTGCGATGTGCGTAATCATTTCAGGGGAGAAAAGGACCGGGCCTTCCACTGTCTTAACGCGGACGAAGCTGCCGCCAGGAAATCCCATACGTAATAGTAAAAGCGCTAGAGGAGGCAGCGAACGATCGGAAGCAATGAGGAGGAAGGGAAAGAAAGACACGTGAAGACCAAATCCATCCATAAAACACGAGAAGCACCGGAGTTCAGCGAAAGAGGATATCGAAAGGTCATAAACATGCACGAACTCAACCGGAATGAAGTTCAGCGCCGTCTCCCCGACCTAGGACCTAAACGCAGGTCAGAGAATGCGCGGCCAAAATCATGAAACTCATCAAGCGCGGGAAACAAAATCTCGCAGACAGCGCGTCGACTCCCGTAGCCCTCCCTATACAAGAGGAGGGAAGGGCAGCAGATCTGTCTTAGATTAAATCACACCTAATAAAGCCGAAATCCTCAGCCGCGTCCGCGCGCCACCCTCTCGGATAAAAAGATCTCGCGCAACAGGCTACGAGAACCAGGACCTTAAAAGTAAGTAAAAAGAAGAGAGGGGATATCAGCAGCGAACGCACTCGGTCGCATGAGAGCATTTCCCTTGGGGGATGAAGGAAGGAAGAACACCTGGAAAGGTGTTTGAACAATGAAGTTAGGGGGGAGGGAAAAGAAAAGAGGGAAGACGGAACCAGAATATCTGCGCGCGGGGGGCGCTGTCGTGGGGCAAGAGTTAAACTCGCTGGCGACACCGAAGGGAGGGAAAGGGGTCTAAAAATAAAATTGGCATAAATCCAATACAAGGTGGAGCGTCGGCGAACGCGGCTCCGGGAAGTCAATAGCAACCCTAGCTATCACAATTAAGCGCACAAACGCAAGTAACAAAGCAGAAGGAGAAACAAGGGCAAGGCAAACGGCAACTCACTCAAAAGGGAAGGAGAAGGAACCCTGTGCACGTGGTCGGGCTCTCCTTTCGGGCCAGGAGAACACCGGGGGTAGACTCATCTTTCCGTTTGATTGGAATAAGGGTCGCAGGAAGGCTAAAAATCATACGGAAAGAGAAGAAAGAAGGGGGATCGGGGCGCTCGCCGCGTTGACACCCCAAGGTAATGGGCTGGGGCAAGGGGGGGGAGGACCCTCCGAGTTGAAAGTAATAGAAAAAGGGGGGACCCACACGGCGCGCGTCCCCGGAATCACTTTCCGTCGAGTGCCGAGACGGAGAGAGTCGAAAAAACAAGTTATGAGAGAAGGAGTCAAAAAGAATCCCTTAAAGATCAGAAAAGGAAAAGAAAGGACTCTCGCGGCCTGGGGGGACCCTGCGGACGATTTACGCCGACGGGCTCGCCACGATGTCAACAAGAAAAAAAAAAAACATGTTGGCAATCGGGGGGAATTCCCAGAGCACGACCCACGGAAAAGAAAAAAACCCTTGAACGCGGGCCTGCCAGATCTTAGCTAAAGCGACGGTCCGACCCGGAAGCAAAGGAAACCGTAGATCAGATGGGGGAGGAAAAACCTTGCTCAACCGTCGGATAAATACCAAGTGTGAAGGGTGGTGGCTGAGGGGGATGAAGGCCGGTTCCCGTGGTGCTTCTTGCCTGTTCGACCTTGGGTTGTGCTAGGAAGTGGTGCTTCTTGACCTTAAAAACAGAAACTCGCTAAACGAAGGGGTCTCCAAACAAAGAGGAAAAAATATTCTGCTTAGAAAAATCCCCGAAATCAGGTCGTACAGAAGGGACATCAGGCCACCATGGCAGAAAAAGGGCAAAGATGTATTCTTTCAGAGAGAAAAAAAAAAGGGAAAGTCAGAAAAGCATTTCATCAGGGAGGAGTAAATTTGTAAAGATCCTAAACGATAAAAGAAAAATCTCGATCTCACGACCGTGAGGAGCGCTTGCTCGCTGATGAGGAAATGCGGAGGAGTGCTCACAGTGAGACCCCGGAAAAGCTGCTCCTGTCTCTGACGGGGGGGAGGAGGAGGATGGGGATAAGGGAACGTTCCACGAACGAGGCTTCGGGAGGACAATACGAATACCGGTCGTCCATTAAAGCCGTGCAGGTCTTGAAGATGGGCGCCGTGAAACCGTGCGTACAGAGAGGGAGGAAAACTGCAACAATAGAAAAGGGGAATGAGCGCCTGCGGCCTCGGGCTTCAGGCAGGCGGACAAAGCGAGCACCTCTGGGACTAGCAAAGCAAAAGCGAGTAAGGAGTTGTGAGGTCATTGAATCGATGGGCAAAAAGAAAAGGGAAAAGGGTCTGTGGGGGGTTTCATGAGGTCGGGGGGGAGGACGTGTCGGTACATTTCGCCTGAGGAAAAGGAGAGGTAGATTCTCAATCCTCAGGACGACGATTAAGCTGGAGACAATGCAATCAAGGAAATGGAGGAACCGCCGAGTCCTACCTGGAAAAGGGGAAATCCTCGAGTCGTTTTCGGCTCCTAGACGGGGAACGGAAAATTTGTAGTGAAAGCGTCGTGGAGAGGGGAAAGGTATTTTTCTCAGTCCTTGCCAGCGGGTGCAGAAGGGGGGCGAGAGATGCCGCCGTAGGATTTGGCTCGAGCCTGAAAATGGAGGAAAGAAAAGAAAAGAAGGGAACTAAAAAGGAATGGATCTGGCCTGCATAAAAAAAGAGAGTCTTAGCAGTTTGTCGAACTTCGAGACTCGGAGAAACTTGTACGCCCTGCCTTGAGAATGTAGGAAAAAAAAATTAAAGTCTCGAAGGAAAAAGCCAATCGCCGCGCGAACGGGGAGAGGAGCGCCAGCGGGAAAGGAAGAAGGCACTAAGACTGACGTGACATGAAAGAAATATTCAAGGGGGGGGAAAGGATGATTTTTCACGACGAAAGCGCGAGCCGCCTACGCGAAGTCGTAAGAGAAAAAAAACTTCGCACGGCTACGTGCGTCAAATTAGGTCGCTCTGCTGGAGAGAAAAGACAAACTCTTAAAGAGCGTGTCGGGGGGGTATGGCGGGCGTCAGGGTTCTCGGAGCTCTCGGAGAGGGTCGCGACTGGGAGAGGACTACGTCCTGGAAGGAGCGTAACTAAGTATGGAAGAGGGAAACTTCGGCGGACGCCAGCTGCGCGCGGCCGGTGCCGATACTATCAGGACATTTCATATCCCTAGACTTTATGACACAGGAGAGGGAAGTTGGCGGATCAGACAAAAAAGGCGCGGGGGAAATCGTATCAGCAGATCACTAGGGGGGGGGGGGGGGACGAGGATCTTGGAAAAAAACTAACAGTATGCGGGAGCTGCTCGCGCGCGGATTCAACCCACCTGCTTCAAGAAGCGAAGAGACAAGCCCTTCAGAAAAGGGAAACTGCAAGCGTCATAAAATACTTTGAACGGGCAGCGCGCATAAGCCGTCCGGCTTCGGGATCATTCTTAAACGTCGTCTAGAGCCGAAGGAACGCGGGGGGTAGAGGGAGATATACTTACAAATGCAGCTGAAATGCGAAGAAAGAAAGTGCTAAAGGAAGGGAAGAACGCGGCATCTGAACTGGCCCGGACCCCCAGACGGAAGTGGGAAGTGGGACCAGGCTTAGGAGGTAAGACTGAGTGTGAAGCGCCTCTGCGGAGATGCTGTGGTCCGGCCATCGCGCAAGTATGGCAGGTCGAATGTTCCTTGGGATAAATTAGACGCCATGTCTACTAAGGAGAGAAAAAAGTAGCTCCATCTACGGAAAAGGAATTGAGTTGACTTAAGACTAAAGGGGAAAAAAGCGACGGAGGCGCCTGCTTCGCCACCGCGGATAGCGTACACTGCAGAGTACTTTCTGCGCGTGATGCACAGAGGAAAGGGGGGAAAATACTGAAAGTATGCAAAAAGGAAAAATATGGAATAATGGTAAGGGAAAAAGGGGGGAACTCTAGTGCGTTCCTCGCCCCTTCGTCCAAGCGAATTTGGCACTGGCCCGGAGAGAGGAAAAGGTTGACCAATCGGGGGCGCTCGTAAAAGAACTTCAAGCTTCGGAAAAGCGCTTCAGTCGCTCTGCGCGCTACATAATGCGACTTCTGTGCAGGGGCCGCAATCCGCGACTCTAACCTAGCGGGCGCCCGAATGAATAGAGAAGGGAAGCTAAGACGATCACGCTTTGGGAGACTCGACGAAACTACGGTAGAAACCGGGGGGAGAAATCGGCTCTCCATCGAGGTAGCAGCGCCCCGCATGAAGGATCTACTGTGAGAGGAGAAAAGAGTCCATTCGGCACTTTGAAAAGTATCTCCGAAAATCAAACAACAATGGAAAGTCTCGTCGAACCCTACAACGTGCACAGACAAGGATACTCTGAGAGAGGGAACCCTGCGAGACAGAAGTAGGACTAGTAAAAACCGCGGGAAAAACAGGAAAGAGGAGAAGAGAATCGTTCTCCTCTAATCGTGCTCCATAAGAT
>Ga0179593_1506539_pt1 | contig 12441 bp, 13 predicted proteins | sample CZODoug2_1_08_16_FD_185931 | JGI IMG/M metagenome (GOLD analysis project Ga0179593, IMG submission 185931) | Vadose zone soil fungal communities from Angelo Coast Range Reserve, California, USA - CZODoug2_1_08_16fungal (PacBio error correction) | ecosystem: Environmental > Terrestrial > Soil >...
GGCGATCTGGTTGGGGAGAAAGAGAAATCACGCCCTGACGGGAGGAACTGGGGCGCATTTAGGAAAGGGAAATTCCCGAGAAAAAGGCAGTTATGTGGACCAAGGGATCTGGGGGTGGTCCTCCAGAAGCACAAGTATATCTAGGGGGGGAAAAAAAAAAAGTTCATTGGCGGAAAAGCATCATGTCATCCGTCTTTGACCTTATGGCTGAGAATAACGTCACTTCAGGTTTCAAAGCCAATCGACTGAACGGAAAAGAAAAGGAATGGGTGCAGCAAATGCTGGATCAAGATAACCAGGACGGATCCTGCCCGTGGTCCTCGAGGGGATATAGAGAGGCGCTACGGAATATTAACAAGCCAGCGGGAGGGATTACGCGTAAGAATCTTAGGCGCCGTGGATCCCCTCTTACTGGCGCGGACAAAGCCGCACAAGGGGTGACTTCTTTAGAGACCAGGCGCGCATCAAGACCAGCCCGCCGCCAAATGCAGAACAAGGGTGGACGGCCGGGGGTCCAGAGACGGCTGCACCCTGAAGGGACACTCTTGAAAAAAATCAAAAAGTTTCACCCACTAAATGGAAGGAAAGATGAAACAAAAAACGGTCGAAAAGAGTGGAAGAAAAAAGTCGAAAATGCGTGGGGCCACGCCTGGGGGGGAAAAAAAAAGAGAGTCCGAAAAATATGTCCTCAGGGGGCAGGCAAGTCGCTGAGGAGAACGGTAAAGATGGTCCGCTGCTTTGAAGAGAGCGCGAAGGGTCGGCGTTTCTCAACGCGACTGGATCGCTAATCTTGTGCCCATGGGGTCGCCGGTTCCACGGAAACGAAGAAAAGGAAGTCCTACATTACTGGTCAATTGAGTCCTTAAAAGAGGAAAAGGCCTTTGAAAAAATTCGTGGAAGAACACACCGGTTGGGGGAGTTGTGCTGGAACGAGGCCGCCGTGAAGAAAATATGGTAGAAACTTGCCTTGGTGATAACTAGCAGCACCGTGGGGAACTGGGCGGAGCTTAGTTCCCTCGGAGGGTGGGCGTGGAGCACTTCTGAGCAAGATTGTAGGATCTGTTAGCACGATATAATGCGGTCTCAAGTAACGGGTTATCTCAAAAGTTCTGCAAGAAGATGCGATCACACGGAGGAGGGTTCTTGTCGTTGATCAAGAACGCCCTGAATACTTACCACCTATGGTCGTGGGGACAGATGTCATTGCATCAAAACCCTTGATCGCCATAAAGGGTCGTAAAAGTCTCCGTGCCTGGTCGGCAGCTTAAAGAGCCCTGTCTCCTCTTTCCGTCAATGCAAGAAGGGGGGCGTAAACGGAATCATGTATCAGGCTCCTCGGGGTTTTCTGACATCGCTACTTCGAGACGGCGCTGGGGTTCTTTTGGCTTAGAGACAGGTCCACGAACGGGGAAAAAGGTTTGGAGGCGATTTCCGCGGATGGGGATCCTGGCTTAAGGTAGAAGAGAAAAGGGTTCCTCCACACCCGTCAACAGGGGGGCCGGGGGATTGGTCGCGGGGGAAAAGGCATGGTGCACGGGGACCCTACGGCGCACGATTTCGCTGGTCGTGGGAAATTGGCGGCCGGGGACATCGCGACGGATATCGCGACGACCGCCGTTCGGGCGGGCGGGGGGGCAGACCAGATCAGACGCGAGCGGGGGAGATTTTCCCAGATTGCCCATCCACGATTTCGAACATCGACCCCCGCAAAGTTCTCCTTTCCAATCGAGGGGAAGCCCGGCTTGGAGCCCTGTCAATCTCTAGGAGGGAAGGATACGAAAGGGAAGAAAATCGAACCAACTGGAATCCGATTGCCCGAGACCTACGGAAAAGGAGAATTCCCCATTACAGCATCTAATGCCGCGAGGAAAGTATCTTATCACCTTCGGCGACCCAAGAAGCAAAAGTATTGAATGCTATGTGGGGAGCGCGCTTGGTGAATGAGGAATACCGAAACAACCAACACCGGGTTAGAGAGGACCATCTCTAACACAATGGGCCTAAGAAAATTTTTCGCGCTCGAACCTGGTCTTTCGAGGTAAACACTGCCAAAAATTCGGACAGAGGTACCACGTAGCTTCCCTGTTGTCCGTAGACTTTTTGATACATTTAGCACGATTGCCCGAATGCTTTCGGAAGGCAAATTGTCTACGGGGAGAAGTCCTCTCAGGGAAAGGACTCCGGAGAAAGGGGGGGTCTAATGAATCGGAGGTAAGAAGGGGTTTGTGGACGAGCGAGAGTAAGAGGGAAACTGGGGGAATTATCTACACTGGTTGAGAAGAGAGTGGAGGGCGGGTGACGAACCCAGGCTTCAACGAACGCATGGGGTGATCCAGGCCCGGATTCTTGAGGAGGAATGTCTTGGCCGTGTGAAGTGCATAGGGATGACAAGAGCCGTCAGGTCCAGGATGGACTGGCAAGGAGGGGGACGAAGGAATGATATCGACTCCAGGTGGGGAATCAGGGTAGGTGAAACTCGCAGCGGAAAGGCACTTCTATTGAAAAGTGGCACGCACAGGTTGGCCAGAGGCTCGCGCTTGGCGAATACGGGTGTCGCCCCCCACATTCTAAGGTCTTAAAATTCAAAAAATCTGGTCCCCCTTCCAGTAGGGGGATGCCAAAATCGTAGAGGTAATCCGAATTAAGCACACCAGTGAGGCGAAACTCGTGCTTCCGAAAAGCTTGGTAGATAGGAAAGAGGGCCGTTGAACAGGTTTCCGATCGCAGACACTTGAATGATAAACTCTTGGGGGGTCGGGCAAGCATAAGGGAAGGAGGCGGTCCTGACATCAGGGTACGCATTGTCCGACACGGGAGAGGCACGGCCTGTCACGCGAAAGATGTGAGGTTCGAAGCCCATCTGATAATGAGGGCCTCGTGGTCAAGGAAGGGATCATCGGGAGTAGTCTAGGTATATGCCGGATGGTAATGGAAAGGTCGAAGACGATATGGTCATTGGAGATATGGCACCGGGCCGTTTGCTATAATTGGCAAAGAGAATATCAATCGCCGGGTAGCGCTTTGCGACTTTGGGAAAGGGAGGTTGGAGGTTGTCAACAAGGCACCTGTGCGTAGGTGTGTCGCCCCGAGGGGTCTTGAGAAAACCAGGATTCAAGACCACTACAAACCTTTCCGATAGGGCTCGGTCACTCTCCTAAGGACTGGGGGTCAGCTACCGTTTGAGAAAAAACACTTTTCCGGGAGGAAGGAGGAGGATTTCAGGGGATCCAGTTAAGCGTGAAAACGGTTGGAGGCGGATTGAACGTAAAAACCAGAAAGAGTGGTCAAGAAAACAGACTCTGGGGGAAAGTAGGTATGTATTGGAAGGAGAGAGGCCCCAGGGAAGGAAAATTCGGAGGAACTTGCGATGGGAGTCGAATCTCAAAAATTGGGCGGATGAAGAAGAATCGCAAGGGAGGGCCCGGGAAGAGATGGGGAATTTGCACAAAGGGGGTGAATTGTAAACATCGGCGACAGCGTTTTCAGAGGGGGAATTGAGAAGGATGCTACCGGACGTATGTGTCCAATGGGATAATCTTCCTGCGGCGTAGCTGAAAGAGGGGGGGGGCACAGGAGCCTAGGGCGAATCGGGGTCGATGTGCCCAGCTCGCGGGGAAGGGATTAGGTTGTGAAAGGCCATGGTGGAAAATGACGAGGCTCCCACGAGTCTTGAGACTAAAAATAAGTTCCAGGAAATCCTTCTGCTTGGCAGCAGGGGGAGGCTGAAAACATTGAGAACAACATCCGCAGTCCTTAAGGAAGAAACGGGTATTGGAAACTCCGGAAAAGCACCGGATTCCGCTGTCGACAATGACATAATTCTCGAGAATTTCGTGCACGGGGGGGAGCTCTGAAAGCTTACTTCCCAAGAACCTCTTCTGAGGGGTTTGCTCTGCAACGTGTAGCGTGGTTAAAACAGTAATCGGTCCGGGGTTCGGGATTGGGGTCGTGCGGGCCGAGTGTGGAGAAGTAAATGGGGTCAAAAAAAGTACGTTGAAATCATCAGGGGGAAGAAATATGGGGAAGTATGATAAACGTCCAACCTCTCTCTCCAAAAAACCCCAGAAGAACTCTCGAGGGGCGCCGATGACGCAAAGAGATTGCCCACGATCGATCCAACTATGTGGGGGGTAAACACACATTATGACGACAAAAAACCAAAAAAAAAAAAAAAACAACCCCCCCCCCCACACAAGACACAACCCCCCCCCCCCACCCCACCCACAACCCCCCCCGAAAACCAAAAACAACCCCCAACCCAAAAGAAAAAAACCAAACCCACCCCAAAAACAGAACCCCCCAAAACAAAAAACCCAAAACCCCCCCCCAAAAAAACTTAAAAAGCACGACCCACGGGTTGAAAAAAAAGAAATTCCCCTTGTAAATAAGAAAAGGAAAACAAAGGAAAGACGAGTAACGGCGGGTTGGGACAACAAACTATCATCGAAAAGGAAGACCTGGGGTGGAAAATAGGTAATGGGAGGACGAAGTCAGCGGCACTGAGTTGGATTGGTCAAGAGAATCCGGTGCCTGAAGAAAAATTAAGGGTTGTTGAGAAGCCGACAATACGACGCCTTGAAAAAAAAACCTGCTCAGACAAGCGAATGGAAGGGTCCCTCGTAATTGCGGCTAAGACTAGGGTGGATCCTCGTCCATGCTCAACATAATCCGCAATCACAGGAAGGCAGCTAGCTGAACAAGTCTCCCAGAAGAAAAGAAAAAAGAAAAAACAAAAGAAAAAACAAAACCCCAGCCGTCAAAGAAACCAACCCCGCTCAAGCCTCACACACCAAAAAAAAAGAAAAAAAACAAAAAACCCCAAACACCCTCAAAAAAGAAAAAAATGAAGAAAAAAAAAAGGGAATCGTACGATGTAAACTACAGAAGCAATACTATGAAAGGGGGGGAAAACAGATTCATACACGCAACAACGTAAAAGGGTAACCGAGGGGAAAAAAGACTCTGCGCTCTAGTCAAGCAGGACCGGGGTGGGGGGGGGGGGGAAAAGGAAGCACAAAATCTTGACTTCCTTTCCACCCGACGGATTGGTCTTGAAAGGAAAGACACAGGGGCGTATTTCGAAGATTAGGAAATGAAAAGAAGGAATCCTTTCAGAAGTAGAACTTTCAGGACACGAAGAAAAATGGGGGACGTTGGTCTGGAAACACCAGAGGGAGGGGGGGGTTACGGTTCCAGAAACAACGGGGTGCCGGCTCCCTGAGATGCCAAGACTTGCGGTCGACGGCACAAGCGCGGAACAGGGTGGGGAGAGCTCTTCAAGTACTAAGATGTGGCGTGGAGGCCATCTCACACATGCACGGGCTGAAACTGGGCTCGAAAAGGCTCCCTGAAAGAAATAGGGAAAGCAACGTTCTGTGCCAACCCCTAATATTTCAACTTCAAGGAGAGGCAAAAGGTCGATCTAGCTGATGCGAAAAAGGCAAAGTGGCGATAGTTTTAACGAACCCTAGTACTTCAAAAAGTTCGGACCCAATAACACCTTCAAGGCAGATCACTACGAAGACGAACGAGGTAAAATCGTTGGGCAAAAAGAACGAATCAGAATCTCAAGGCCTGGCTGGACTACCCAAAAATCAAGGCGTGACATGCGTCGGGGATACTAGAGGATGGAAAAAGGAATCTGACCATCAGACGCGGATTAACAAATGCAAAATGAAAGAAGTCTATGGGCCGAAAATCAAAGGATAAAAGGGAAAGTTAGCAACGCGCCTGTTTCACAGACTACCTGCGGGGTGCTGGAAACAACTGGAAATCAGATTTTAAAGACAGGAACCACGGGTGGCTCAGAGAATGGAGTGAACGAGAAAGGAGGCGTGGCCGGGCATAAAATCTCCGGGATGGGTCACCCGACTGGAGGTTTCAATGATAACGTAGGGCGGGGTAAAGGACATTTCGCACCAAAGTGCTAACGGGAAGGAAAACTTGACGCAACCGGTGTTACAAATAGACCTGGACCGTCCGAGAGTCATAAACTACCATGAAGCCCAAAAGGCGTCCATAGTGCCAATAGGGGAAGCCGACGGACAGTAAAAACAGGGAATGCGGGTAAGAAACACGGGGCAAGGAAAAAACGTCAAAGGAAAGCGACGCCGAATCCTCCGGGGATAACGGAAGGTCTAGAGTGGAGGAGTCAATGGGTCGCTGGGCAAAGGACACATCCATCATGAGCTCAAAGAAAGAGAGGACTACACCATGGACGTGACTCAGTAACGATAGCAACACCGAAAAGAGGAAGAGAACCCAAAGGAGAGAAAAGAAAGGAAAAGGAAGAGGAGGAAAAGGGAAACCGTGAATGAAGGTAAAAAAGCGGGTCAGGCAAGCAGTCAATTTGCCTAAATTATGAAACGTAGAAGAAAAAGGGAGTTAAGAGGCGATGAGATTTTTTTCCAAGGTGACGATCAACGACAGCTAGGAAACAAAAATGGAGAAAAAAGGACCTACTGGATCGAGAAAATTCCACACTTATTTTGGCGGTGAAACTTCTTCCGACGACCCTGCGCGCGACCCATCGCCGTACCTACAGGCGATTAAGTTACAGCTAAATCTTGCAAGCGCGGCCAGCAAAATCGGGGAGGGAAGTTAGAAGCTCTGCGTACGGTTCGCCCATGAGTGTAAAAGGGCACCTCGGGCTGGGAATTCCTTTCTGATAGAGGCCGATATAAAAAAAAGATACGAGGAAAAAGTATAGCCAAAGAAAAGAAAAAAGGCGATGCGCACAACGCGGGGAGAGGGCGTTCGGACACGGCCAGTCGTAAAGAATTGGGGAAGATGGAAGATCAGAAATAAAGACGCTGGCAAAAAAAAAAAAGAAAAAGCTGTCGGTGTGAGATGCAGAAGGTCAGATGTGGAGGAGAAGTTCAAGACCGGAGACATAGGGACTTATCACTGAAAGAGCAAGAACAAGACACAAAGGCGGGGAGGCAAGGGTGCTAAAGTCGAGGGGACCTCAATAAATAGCCTCCATCAGAGAGGGTAAAGAGAAGAAAACCATCGGTTAAACTTGCTCGAATGAAACTAACAATCGTCCTCTGAATAGAAGCAGGATTTACAATAAAGGAAGCCCAGTATTAACGGCTGATGTAATGGAAAAACAGAAGACTGGCAAAGGGAAAAAGGGAAGCTTTCGAAAGTAAGGTACATCTAAAAGAAGGAGGCTCAATACATCAGAGAGCAGGGCGGGGTGGGAGAAAGGAGGAAGGAGGAAATCTCAGAGGTCTACAGCTGACAGTATGGATAAAACGGCACATCGGTGATGGGCGTAGATGCTTACAGAAAAGTTGTTAGAGCACATACCAGTGGCTAAGACATTATAGAGGACAGATCGACAAGATCGATTGAGAAGTGCGCAACTCACCGGAAAAATGAGGCAAAAGAAAAAACTGGGAAACTCCGAAATGCTCGGATCAAAAGGGGAAGACAGATTATTCTCGGCGGCATCGGTCCAGGAGAAAAACCTGCTCACCCCTCAAAAAAAAAGGCAAGGTGGAACCCGAGTGATTCAAAAAAAAGCATTGCGGCCGGCTAACCTTCAGGACCTGCGCCTACATGAACAGTGAGGGCAAGAAACTGGTTAAGAGACAATGGAGTTTCGAACAAAAGCAAGTACAAAGACGCGTTCACCGCGGCTCACATTAAATAGACCGGGCGATGGACACCCGAGCAGAGTCGCACGTGGGGGTTGGAAAAGAGGGCCGGCACAAGCCGGCCCTTGGTGGTAGACTATTGGGGTTTGTCAAAAACAGCGGGTGGTTGGTCATCAGGTTCAGAAAGGGTGAAAGCGGTTTGCAGAAGGGGAGGACCCGTGGTCCCCGGAAGGAAAAGTAACCACACGGAAACAAAGGAGAAGGACAACGTGGCAGAAGAAGGGGGGAGTCGGGAAGGGAGAACGGGGGAACCAAGAAGAAAATTGGGACGCGCTTTGGGGGGGGAGAGTCAAAAGAGTCCGACGTGCTCTGAGGGCAGAGTCTGAAGAAAGGTAATGTTAGAAAATGGTACGAGGCAGCGTAGCCGTAGCGACAACTACTAAAAAAAAAAATGACACTGACATTCGACTGCGGGAGCTAGGAAGAATTTTTGAGGGAAGACAAAGAGGAACTATGGGGCGACGAAAGGCATTAGAGTGAGCTCTTTAACGACTGTGACCGTTTACGTAGAGCCTTCTCAAACGCGGGGCGATAGAGGTCGGGCAGACAAAGCAGGCCGCTGAGATGGTTTGAACGAGAATAGTACGGAGTCAGAAAGAGAGAGGCACCCTTTGGCCTACATCACCTATAGGAGTAGAAGCCTTTGAAGGGGGAAGATCCTTAAGGGGGACTATAAAGTCAGGGGCGCGGTCCTCTAGAAACAAGAGAAGTAAACGATAGCTCAAAAAAAAGGAGGTATGAAAGGAGAGATGTGAACAAAGAGGTGGAAAAGAGGGAACAAGCTCCATTACGGAGCGTTGTGATTCCAATCCAGGAGGAGTCAAAGAAGAGCATATAGGAAAAAGGGTGTACGTGGGATTGATAGGAAAGAAGAACTCGTATATTATATTGGGTCACAGTCGAGGTTCGAGGGGGGAGGAAATACGCTCAAGGTGTTTTGAAGATTCAGAAACGCAAGAAAAGGCAGGAGGGAGGCGACCGTCGAAAAGGGACGTCGGGAATAAAGGAATTGTCTTCAAAAGAGGGATCAATCTCACTGCAGCAGGATCCGAAGGTAAGCGAAAAAGAATCGACTTCTACTGACGCTCGGGAAGAGAAGGGAAAGGAGATGGTAAGATCAGAAAGAGTTGACAAACCAACCAAAAAAAAGAAAGCACTCAAGAAAAGAGCATTGTTGACCGCGAAAAGAAGAAAGTTCTTCTTGTCTATCCAGGACTCAGCAACAGACGACAGCCTCCAAGATGAAAGAATAGAGTTTCGGAAGGGGAGAACGGCCTTAACCGGAAGTCACCGGTGCTAACAAAAAGAGCAAATCCGCTTTGAAAAGAAACAAAAACGATGAAAGGGGGGGAAAAAAAAAAGTTCGAGCGCGAGTGTGAAAAAAAGAAGTCCGGCTTTGCGCAGGGGGGGGAGAACATTCAGTCTCCCCACGAAATGTAGAAGATGGCAGCGCCAACGGTTACTAACTAAGCAGAGGCGAGAATGGTGCGGAAGGAGATTGGACGGGCAAGAGGCCTCGATCAGCTTTGGCTCGTGTTCAAAAACAAATGCAAGGTCTGAAAAATATTGGAAGTTAGTCTCAATGCCCGCAGAAAGACGGAAGAAAGATTCCTTAGGAGACAAGGAAAACACCTTCAAGAAAAACTGGATTCGGTGGGCAAAAGGTTTTCCGACGGTAACGGGCCGAAAGAGAAAGTAGGGTAGGCAAGGGAGGGGTGATGCATGTATCAGCCCAAGGCTTGGAAAAAGGAATCGGAAAGCCCTAGGGAAGAAATGGGGTCTTTTGCCACGTCACGAAAGAAGACTTGGGAGGTTCTGAGAAGAAGATGTCGTTATCTGGCCAGGGTAGGGATCCACCTGAAAGGCTTCAAGAGAAAATCACGTGGGAGGTGGCTTGTCGGGGATAAGCAAGACCGAAAGGCCGTAGACAAAGCAGTGAGTTCTGGGGACAAGGCAAGCGAGTTAACTCCAGAGAACTTAAGCGCCAGGATGGTGTATAATACAACCAGGAGTGGCCCATTCGAAAGGAAATCGAACCGGGTTTTTCTAGAGAGGAGAAGATCCTGCAGATTTGTGCAACTGGCAAAGAAGGGAGAGCTGGGGGGAAAAGGGTCTTGTCCATAGGATCATAGGGAGTGCGGCGCTTTTAAAGGGTAGAGGAGAAAAAAAGGAGGGTTCCGGATGGGAAGCAAGGAGGGCGGCGTACTTTTGGGAGTGCGGGAAGAGAAACAGGTTTGCCCAAAAAAGATTCAGAAAAAAGGGGGGGGACCGCGGGTCTTGGCGCTGTCCGGGTAAATAGAGAATGATGTCGGACTTAATTGGCGACGACATGACGAGAGGATCAAGAGAAAAACGACCGAAAAGTTGCGGGTCGCCAAACGGCGCAGACTATGGGAGGATATGGAAAAAACACCTTGAAAAACATGAAGGACGATGAACGTTATGATCCGAAACCCAAAGAAGGTCGACCATCTCAGCGACGCGCTGGCGGTGAATGGCGGGAACAGTAGAGGGTCTATATCACTTGTCCCGCAAAGGATAATAAAGATGGGGGTCCCTAAACCTAGTGAGAGAAAGGAGTACGATGCCCATTCCAGGCCGGCGAGGGCGCTAAAGAATTGAAATGCTGAGGAGTACCAAGGATACAGCATAAAATAGGGAGAGAGGGGGATCAGCGCTCTTCCGGTAGAGACCAGTAAAACACGCCACCAAATGAGGAACGCGAACGGAGCGCCATTTTTCGCGGATCGAATGGGGAGGGAGGGAAAGCCACGGACTAATCTATACCTGTAATGAGTCCCTTAAACTGGGGGAGAAAAAAACTTGGGAAAGGAAGGGCGACCGGTGGGAAACCTGCTGAAACTGCTGGAATGTAGTTCTGCAAGCAGAAAAGATGGGGAAGTTTCCTTCAAGAGGAAGGAGGCCCTAAGCTCGTCGTCGGAAGGTGGGGGGTTATAATAGAAGGGAGGGGGGTTTGAACGAGAGGTACGATACGATGCAGGTTGAGGATCAAAAAAAGGGCTTCGTGATCATATTGACGGTTCCGGGTAACGAAAAAAAGGGAAATGCAGAAATAAGGAAGTTAAAGGGAAGGAAGAGTCGGAGTACTTTTGAGTGTGCCATAGGGCTGACATCCAAAGGTCCCGGAGGGGAAGGCTAGCCGACGTGAAGCTGAGAAAGAGGGAGAAGAGGGTGAAGAATTCTGGGGGGGGAAACTAGAGAAGGAGCCGTCGATAGGAAACGGGGGGAGCCCCGTTGGTACAGGCGAGGGGCGAATGAGGCGAAATGAGGTAAAACTCAGACATTTAGAATGAAAGATGAAAGGCCCCGTCGGTCCAACGGGAAGAAGAACGTCCAGGAAGGAAGGTCCATGCGAGACCACTGGAATCAACTCTCGGGAAGCTTGGATAAAAATCGGTAGCCTTGAAAGGTGCCGAGATGGAAAATAAAAGTGAATTATAACTATTTCAAGAAATAATATAAGTAGTAGCTTTGAAGCCCGGGGCCTTGTCTTTTCAGAGGTACCCGAGAGATACCACTCAGGGAAGCGCCGTTATGATTAAGGGTTGAGAGAAAGAAAAAATCTGAGAGAAGGGAGTCGGGGGGGCCAACTGGGTCTAAAACGGTCGTAGAAAAATAATTTAGAAGTCGGGCCGGTGGTAGGGGGGAGAGGAGAATAAAGTAAAGAGGAAGAGATTACTCGAGAATTGCACGTTGGGCGCTGTCAGTGGCAAAGGACGGAAATGGGAGACGAAGGGGGTTGCGAACTTTGAAATAGATGGCGTGTGGAAAGGGACGTGTCGGGGGAGGGAGATTTCAAAAAAGAACTATTGTAGATCCAGGATTCAAGACAAACATAAGTCCGAGCGAAGGGTCAAAATCACGAAATGACGGTAGAGAGCCAGAGGCAAAAAGGGGGGTCCGATGGCGCCGTCAAAAAGGAAAATTCACTGGGGGGTGACAGTGGGAAGGGCAACCGTTTGTGGGAGTGGGACGTAAAAAGACAGCGTTGTGGGCAGACCAAATCCCGAAAAAGAAGTATTGCGGTAACGGAAAAGGCGAAAGAAACTTTCCTCAAGGACGGAGGAAAAGAAAGAGTATTCTAAATAAAAAAGGGGGAGTCTTAACTGAAGAACGGGAAGGTAGGGGGGGGGGGGGCCAGCCGTACATAAAAGGGGCAGTTAGGGGAAAAAGTGGGTGAGTGAGTGTGAAACCGAGGCCGAATGAGTTTCATATTTAAGGTCAAAGAGCTTACATAAGGTTTTTTCCCGGCAAAAAGCAGGCCGTCAATTGTACATCGTCACCGATCAAGAGGAGTCAGGACTTGGTGGCGAAAAGCAAGATCAGGACGTAGTGGTGGGGCCTGGTTCCTGGTAACACCTGACGGAGGAGAACAAAAAATCGATGAGAACGACGTAAGCGTGAACCCAGCCTTTGCGCAAAAAGGGGGGTAATGAGGGAATATTGATAGGATGAGAACAGGAATGCAATGTCCGGAAGAAGGCAACGTGAGTCCGCCTGTAAAATCAAAGTAAAAGATGACGGAGGAGACGGGCTTTAAGAAGTTGGAGCACGTTTGGCAGAGACGGGGATGGTCCCCCTCCGTGCCTGAGGAGTGATTGTTGCTACGGACCAAAGGGTCTTTTTAACACAGTGAATGGGAGGGGGGGGGGAAGCTTAATTGGGGGAATGAGGCCATAGGTCGTAAGTAATGTGGGGAAACGTACGTGGAATCCTAGTGGAAAGAAGGATGGTGGAAAGGTTATAGCTAACAGAC
>Ga0179593_1292287_pt1 | contig 12440 bp, 10 predicted proteins | sample CZODoug2_1_08_16_FD_185931 | JGI IMG/M metagenome (GOLD analysis project Ga0179593, IMG submission 185931) | Vadose zone soil fungal communities from Angelo Coast Range Reserve, California, USA - CZODoug2_1_08_16fungal (PacBio error correction) | ecosystem: Environmental > Terrestrial > Soil >...
TCGACAACAACGAAAGGAGGGGGCGTTAGGTTCAAAACCCCCCAACGGGAAAGGAGGAGGGCCGAGGGCCTTCCTAAGCAGGGTCTTGCGTTTAGCTGACCAGGAACGAAGGGGGGCTAACGAAGCGTTTAGAAAGGAAGGGAGAACCATTTTTGTGTAGTCCGCGTCCAGGAAAACACTGCCCTAGGAGACCTACTCAAGACCCCAAGGGGTGCCGTGGGAGTGACCCTCAAAAAATTGTGGTCCTTAGTGGGAACGGTTACTCCCAGGACTCAGTTCAAAAGGAGTCAACTGGTAGCGAGGTTCTTTAATCAATGGGCAACGAACGACGCTGGGGCCGGGTCGATCTAGAACGCTAATGGGTCGTCATAAAGGTCCCACAGGACATTCGGATAATCTACTAATGCGGAGGGGGAAAACATTGGATTTCTGGACCTGCGGACCACAACTCTTTATCCTCAGTCCGCACGGAGGAAAAAGACTATCGTCGGCGAAAAGGTCAAATAGGAACCGGTGGGTGGGAGTTCGCCACAGGGGGAAGGAGTACACGGTTGGAAGGAACAGGTCCCTTAGGCGGCAGGAGAGAGCTCGGGTGGGGTCACCCCCTCGAAGGACTATTATTGTCACCGCTCCAAAAATCTCTTGGGGGATGCTAGAGTAAGCGACGATACAGAATACCCGCACGAGTAACTGCCCGTCGGAATTAGTGCCAGGGCTAAAAGAACCCAGTCGGAGGTTGTCTATATAAAAGGAAAAAAAAGAGTCGTGAGAAAAAGGTTCCTTACTGGAAATGCGGAACGGGGGGGGGATGGTAACTCCCAAGTGGGGGCGGGGGGGGCAATGGGTGTACTCATAATAATGATTTGCAAAGCAGCTCAGCGGCAGAGGAGAAAATTTGGACCGGCATAAATCGTAATGAACGGACGGTGGACCACCGGCTTGGAGTAAAGACTTAACACTATAGGAAAATAAGGTAGGGTAGGGAATCCGTCGAATCGCAGCCACTGAGGGAAGTCCGGGGCAAACAGCAAAACTCGAACATGATACGGGAGGAGGCGGGTAGTGGGAACAACGAGTGACATATACGAGTGGGGGGGGTTTCAAAGGGGACTTGCGAAGTTATGGTGAGGAAGAAGCTTTTAAACAGAGAAAATTTATTTTATAGGTAAAAGACAAATAAAGGGAACTAAAAGGGCAATAGTATAATATGCACTGATAACATAGGGCAGTTAAGATAATAACATGTTTTCTAAAATTGAGGGGTCACCTGGTATGTTTAAGACTTGAAATTAGGCTTTTCTAGCTATATGTCTCATATTAGCTTCTAGTCTTATAGGTTCCAGGGAATTCGGGTTTTCAGGCAGGGTCCGGCGTCCCACTTTCTTGGCGAGCTTGTGGGGGAGGCAATTGATAATGTCCGCGATCCTCCGTCTGGACTCGAAAAATACTTAGGACAGAAAAGGGTAAAATGCAAAACGTCGAAAAAAAGAACATGGAAGGATCAAATTCCGAGAGAAACATCAAAGGAAAGAGGAAAAGGAAAAAAGGGGGGGACAAATGCAGAGGCTGACCGGGGTAACACGTCGTGGGCGCCGAAGACCAAGGGAAGGATGAAAAAGGTAAATATGTCAAGCTAGGGATTTATACACGTTTAAAAGCCAACAAACAAGGAGGTGGGAGGCAATCTATACGTATATTGCACAACGTCTTACAATTAAGAGGAACGGCAAAAGGTCTTTCATTAAGTCATTCTCTACACTAGGAAAAAGATTTAGGGTTGTTCCAAGAAAGGGTGGACAATAATTGTACTCTCGGTAGGGTATTGCTTTTTTGTTGATAGAAATGGCTAAAGGAGCGGAGACGGGTAATAGGGTAGTTCCGGTTTAAGCCACTTTTGCTGATTCTAGGGCTGGAAACAAATCCGTAAGGAACCATAGCAAAAGAAGTCCAGAAGGGTTGAAGGAAAAAGAAAATAACAAAGGGAATGGCGGAAACCACCTATTCCCCTCTCAAAGGGAAAGGAAAAGCGCCTCTTCCTAATCGTACCCCTCAAGTTGAAGAAAGAGGGAGAACAGTCCACGTACGAAAGGTGGAATCATTTATTTCCTCCAGTTTGAATATCATAGGTGGATTTGAGCAAAGGTATAAAATGTGAATAGGGAGCTGAGCAGGGAATCGAGCCGGAAACGCACCCGGTTCTCGTGGAACGCAATATTCAAGACCCTTCTACGACATAATTGGCAGGTGTACCCACACGGAAGGCATAGAAGGGGGCTACCAAGAAAGCAAATAATGGCCATGGTCGATTGGAGGGGGGGGAGGTGGGGAAGGGGAGTTAATGCAATAATTGCGGAAGAGATGCACCACTCAGAAAGAGGCATGGTTGGTGTCGGTCGAAGCGGTTCGGATATTGTAAGACCAGGGCGGATGTGCAAGCGTAAGCGGATGAGAGGGGGGAAAAGAGGAAAGGGTACAGAAATAGCGAGGGGGCAGCGGAGGGACACAAAGTACCGAAGCTAGTGCAAGAAAAAAAATGATGCCATGAATACAGGGTACGCATGTGTTTCACAGCCAAAGGGGTGGGGTACAAGACTGAAAAGGATAAGGGTGGTTATGGAAGAAGACGGAAAAGTGGCGAGACACAGCGCACTATTGGTTGGGGACTGTTAGCCCACTTCAAATCCGCGTGGGTACAGCGGGGGAGGTACAGTCACCTGAGGGGAGAGGAAGTGGAGGAAGACAGTAACCACAAAGATTTGAGTACTGAATATGTAGACCGAGACAAGGGAAAAAAAGCAGGACAGAAAGGAAGGGGACGAGCGAAGTCGGGGTAAAAAAAAAAAAAAAGAAACTGAAACTAAAATGGGAGGAGGGAATCCAAAGCAAAGGGAGGACCGAAAGAGTGTCGACCTACGTACTCTGAAAAGCGTGGGAAGCAATGGGGAAGGACATCACTTGGAAAAACATGGGGAAGAACAAAGGGCTATCAGGGGAGGTTGCATCCCCTTCAGCGTGTCGGTCGGGACGATGTACATTGGAAATCCTCTCTCAATGAGAAGGGCTAGCAGGGCTCTAACAAGAACAAAAAAAAAAAGACAACAACAACAAAAATCTGACCAAGAGGGGAGGAGCTGGATGGAGGAGAAGAACATCTGCGGCTAAACCTATCCTGAAGACCGGGGGAAGAATAAAACCTTTTTTACGGGGGGGGAAGAAGCGAACTGCAACAGGGGGTCAGGGGAAATCAAGTCTACTATTTAGGCTGGTGGAGAAGGAGCTCCGTCACAAGGGGGGGCTGTCCAAGGACGGGTATCCCGGGGATCCCGATATCAAAGTTTTAAAAAGTATACTCGAGTGGAGGACACCAGAGAAGCGCGGTTCCTGGGGGGGATCCCCAGAAATGGGGGGAAGAGGCTGATCCATCACACACAAATGAGTATGGGGGGAAAAGGGGAAGAAAATCGATATGCACACAAATGATTCAGGTTATCTTCTCCCCCAGCGGGACGTAGATGAGATGTGGAAACCTATAACGCATCCCTCCCTGTGGAATGGGCGTATAATGAGGTTATCTAAATTAAGAAGGGGGGAGACTACCGGTGACCGGATCCATTCAAAACGGAACTGTTATCAGGCCAGCTCTCCTAAAAAGAGGCTCACATCGAGGTCCGGGGTTCACACTACCAAAAAATTTCCTTCGCGAGGAACAAATAAAAAATAAACACAAACGAACGAACATTTTTTCATGGAGGGTAAAAATAGGGGAATCACTTCCCGGAAGCTTTCCACGAGGATTGAGATAAAAGACTTGGAATAATTCCATCTAAAAAGTCTAAGGGGGGGGACTTTGAGAGAGAAACAAATAAGGAGAAGTAGACAGGGGCAGTAAAGCTGCGAAATATAAAGTCCTTGCGGAAAGGTGAAATTGTCGGACCAGGCTAAGGTCCCAAAAGAGGGGAATGCAGTGGGACAAATTTCCATCTCTTATCATATGAGAACAAAGGTTCTATAAATTGTGGGGGGTCGGGAGGGGACTAAGAAAAAAAAAAGGGGGGACGAATGTGGTACGCTTGGGTCCGGAGACGGATCCATCTGAGGATAGTATACTACTGGAGAGTCCCTTAGGGGTTATAATTTACCGAAACTTTCCGTTCTACTGTATTGCGAAACAGCAAGCAAATCGGGGTGGCGTACGAAGCCTTCATACACAGAAGAGGAGTAAACCGAAGGGGGGGGGGTAACTTCACTTCATCATGCGGATTCTCCCCTCCCAAAAAAGTCGGGATCAATTGAGAAGAAGATCACTACATCGAGGACCATCCACTAACCGCCTTTAACTGATTAGGGAAACTCACGGGGAGGGGTTCTAACTTCTCAGGTCGGCACTTGATTCACTATTGAGGTGCGGAGCAAAGAAGAATCAGGTCTTATTGGTACACTCCGGCGGGAGAGACTAGGAAACTGACGAGTGGCGGGAAGAATCGGGGAGGATCTGAAACTGCCACCTTCCCTGTTGCGGAGGCGGAAAGCGAGTTGTAAACAAAACGAAGGTCACGTCTTGTCGCCGTGGTGTCAAGACTGGCCACTTAGGAAGGACTCCATATGCAAAAAAAATCGAAAATACAAAGTTTCATCCACTGTACGAAAAGTTCTACGGGAGTTTATAGCCATGAAAGGGGGGGGGGAGACTACAAAAAGCTGGGTTTTAAAGCAATAGCTGGTCTACTTTCGTAAAAGGGATAGATCGAAACAAGGACCAAGAAGGAAAAGGAATTTTAAGAGAGATTTTCAGGGTCCTTTACATAAGAGAATGATCATAGGGGTCACACTGGAAGAAAGTATCATTATTGGAAAGTGGTAAAAGACTTATTGTTCAAATTTCGGAACTTTTTAAAGTTTATTAGGGGGAAACTGGGGTAAAGAATCATGTAACTTACATGACTTTCAGAGAGAAATTTAGTAGATTGGTTCCATGCAGTTGGGGGAGCAGAAAATTCTTTAGGTATGTGGAATTGAAAATTGAATCCTTCAGCCAACGATCTCCTCCTCTGAAACAGGAGAAGACGTTGACATAAGTTTAAATGAAGGCAAATCTAAAATTCGGTTTACGGTCACGCTATATCAATACACCCAACAGGACAAGTAAGAAATAAGTACCTTAGTGAAATGTGGGGGCTGTCCCCCTAAGAAAAAGATGGAAGGGGTCCTCGTGTCTACACAGCATGACCTACCGGGTGTGCAGGTGCTTCCTTTCTTAAGTTAGTAGGGGAAAAGCTCCTGGTCAACGGACCTGCCCCAAAAGGTCACCCAACCACACTCCGGTGCTTAAAGAGAGAGACCCAGGTTCGGTCTACAAAGTCGCTTTGCCCCTCACTCTAAGCCCCACACCTGCATATGCTTTCTCTACCCTGGAAACCTTCCAGCTTGTGGACCGTCCTTCAAAGAAGGTATCAGGGGGGAGTGGGGGATTTTGGTGTGAGAGATGGGACTGAAAGCTTAGCTTGCTTTAAGGGGATTAAGCTCCGTGGTCCAGACATTGGGGGCGCGAGTGCATCTCAAAAGGACTTCTTCCCTTCCCACACGAAGGGAGGACCCAGGTTCACTACGCCCACGGAAGCGCCCCCCCGATAAAATCAGACTTCAAGTGAATTTAAAACCCAGTTTAAAGATATCCCAAGTTTCAGACAATTGAATATTCCAACACGCCCACTGGCCATCCTTTTAGGGAATAAGAAGGGGGCAAAGCCCCTCCCTCCTGTGGTCAGTGAGGAACCGAGCCGGAGGCCTTTCATAGGCTCCCTGGACCAGATATACGAGAAACTTCGCCAGGCGCGAGGGCGCGGTCCCAGCTATAATGAAGAACTTATAGAAAGGAAATTGCAGGGGGAAAAAAAAAGGCTGCCATGGAAAGAGAGTGTTCAATAATCGCGAACGATTCAGATGGGGTTCGGGAAACTTGTAGGGCTTTGTGTTGGAAGAGATATTGAGAATGATTCGCACCACCTGTAAAAAAAGCAATCCGGGGCATTAAGGTGTCGTGAACAAGTTCGAATGTTGTCCGCCAAAATCGGATGGACCTCGAATGTACCAAAATGAATATGATTAAAGGGGGAGTATCTACATTAGAGAACAGTCTTATCTTTAAACATAATGAGTACTTAGTACAATACTCACGAGAAGGAGATGGTTCTATAAATCAGGGGACTCCTTTTTATAAAAGACCAGGGGGTACAATAAAGGCAGTAAAGGCGGATTTGAGTTATGACTCGTATTGAATATGGGAATATGAGGACAACGGGCGCAATGGTGTGGAAAGTGTGCCGCGCCGGGGGGGAAAGGAACAGGAAGCAGACTAGAAATTGCGGGGGGACGACGAAAGTATGGGCGAGGTTTCGTGATGGAAAAAATCGATGTGTTTGCATAAATTTTTAAGAAACCGTTAGTATATAGGGTGATAAACAATCAAGGAACGCATCGGCGAGCTCATCAAGGGTTACGTTCGCAAGTACTACTCCTGGCCCAGGAGAGGTTCTAAAAAAAAAACAGGAGAAAAAAAAACGAAAAAGAAGGGAGTGGAGTTTCTACTGTCGATCCAAAAGCCACTTCCCCAGTGACCTACCGGGGCTGAGGGGCGACTCGGCCTCAAAACTTTCATGGTACAGTCAGTCTCCCAGGATGTGTGGACCCTGGACGCACTTAAAAAAGATCACGAAATGGCTCCGAAAGACGTGGTGACTAAAGACTAAGTAACAGGGGAGGGAAGAATAAACTCTCATGGCCATTACGGGACTCTAGTACTCTCCCATTAATGTTTCATTATTCAAAGAAGGTGGAAAAATACAAAATAGTCGGGAACGCCCTCATTCCGGATTAGAAACCTTAACGAACACCCCGGCGGTGGAGTGGCCTAACACGGCGCCCATTGCGGGGGCCTGCAGGGACGATTTACGCGGTTCCTGAGAGACGGCAATGGTCAAAATTGGCGTCATGGGGAGTTACGGTGATCCCACTCTGGGCCGGGGAGGTAAAGACAGGGGGAACTGATGAGTATACGAAGGCACATGGATGTATGCAAAAACCCCGAGCTCGAATTGGGGTGGCAGCACCGCCTTGAGTTGGGGGGGAGGCTCTTCAAGAGCTCAACAAAACAAGGAAAAAATGAAAGAGGAGGAACACATCCAGGAGGGGGGGTGGCGGGGAAAAGCGACCCCCCCCGGTAACAAAGATTTCCCGGTCAGCATAAATCAATGGAACGGCTTGAAGATGTAATTCCATGCGAACGCCCGTCTACGTACACAAAGGGTAAATGGACCGGGAAAACCATGTTTGGGGAGCACAGGAAAACCGTAACAAGCGTCCGCGCCATGAAGCCAAAGGAAAAAACAAAGTGGGGAGACCGGAAGAGGAAACACAAGAAACGGTTGCCGTCAGGGGGAAAGGTTAGCACGGGACCCGAAGGAGTCAGTCAGCCTTTTTAACAGGAAAAGCTACAACCGTACGAAAGTGGGGCCTATCTAAGGAACGGAACACTGCTGTTGGGGATGCGAAAGTAGAGCTGCCATACAATTTAAAAGAGCAAACTATTCTAAGGGAACGAAAAAAACTTCCGGGGCGGGCAACGGCTGCTCGGCCGCGGAAGTCAGTAACAAAGTGACCGGATGGGGCACGGACCATCAAGAGTAAGTCAAATTCGCAAGTTCGTAAGCAGGTTTGATCAGTTGATGGGAGCACCCATTTGGCCGTTTAGTAGTGACGGGGAGAAATTCCAACGCCCCTGATGGCAGAGTAGACATCTGGATGGAACGGAGGGGTCCCTCTTTGCAACTCCTTTAAACGTCCCGGCTCTAGGTTGCTACTATTATACAGCAAACGTCACGAAACAAAAATTGGAATGCAAAAAAGGAACGTAATCCTAACATCGAGGGTGAGGAAACGTCAGGAATTCCCCGCGGCAGTGGTTTAAAAGACAAACCAACAGGAGGCGGAGTACTTTTAGACTAAGAGATCCTTACATCTCAGCCTTCAGTACTTACTTCATTTAAGGTACCAACGGCACTTTCTCCCTGCGGGGGGTCACTGCATTATGAAAGTGAGGAGGGCAACTCATCCCGGTTAATGTTTTCAGAGAGGGTTCGACTATGTGATCAAACTTGGGAACGAGAGGGATGCCTGGAAGAAAGGCAGCTTAATCTCGACTAAACGATAGTAAAATGGGACACTAACAGGCAGTGATCACTGGGGGCGCGCGCCTGGCCACGTAGGGGAGCCGACAGCCGTCAACAAAGCAAATTTCAAAAAAGCGATACGTGCTGAGTTTAGTTTACGAAACAGGAGGAAAAATGGAGACTAGATAAAAAGTTTGACTCCCTTAAGGGGGGAGGGCTGTGAGGTGTTTTTTAAGGCAGACTAATTAACAAAACACACGGAACATAGAAGGTGTGACTCGTAGGGGCAGGTATTTCATCACTAAAATAGGAGGGGAATAGGTTCGCCACGGAAAAATATGTCTTATGGAAGTAAATCAAAGGAGTCCACATTTCTCCGGGGTCAAACATAAGGGGGGACATTAGGGGTCTATTGTAACGAGGGGGAAGAAGATTTTCTGGCTTTATTGTTTATATTGGTGTCGACGGCTCCTTTGTGCTATTAGACAAAAGGTCTTTAAAGTAGTGGGGTGGATTAATTTTATGACAATGCACAGGTCTTAACCTGAATTAAAGAAAGGTGATAAACGTCAGCATCCTTTCTTTCCGCGTCCAAGTCTAACAAAAGCAAATTAACTCAAGTGAGTCAATTCCTTGAACTTCAAAAAAAACATGCCTGTGTCAGTGATGCACAAGAAGGAAACAGGTGCAGGGATGTCTAGTTTTCAAAACTCCGTGGATAGCCAATAGAACGCCTGATCCAGCAACAAACAAAAGGAGTAGGAGTAAATAAAAAAGAAAAAAATGTGGGCTATTCATCTCAATGAGCTTTGTAAAATAGGGAAATTATCAACAGTACCGGTATGAAGAGAAAAAGGGCAGGGAACAGGCATCTTTATTTGGGTGGGGCTGTAAATAGGGTTAGAAGGGGAAATCAAACCTTTAGTTTTGGATAGATGGGAATTAACGAAGGGGGGGATCTGGACGGGCAATAGCCTTGGGTATAAGTATTAGAAGAACCGTGGGGAAATGACGATAGCGGAAACATGAAATTGAATAATCTCACACATTATTCAGGAAGGGTACTAACACCAAAGGAATCGAAAAAAAAGATCAAAGAAAAGAAGGAGAGAGGGGGTCCTTGGATGTACACGTACTAATAAATAACGTTAACAAAGTACGAAAGGTTCAGAATGGGGTCATCATATTTCCTCGTCCTCCTGTTTCTTGAGAAGTATCGATTGGTTATAGGAAGATCGTGAAAGAAGAAAAGGGAAAAGAGGAGAAACTTTCTCGGGTTCGAGGCTCGAAGGAATGAAGGCCTATACCTCATCGGGGAAGGGGGAAAAAACCCCAGAGGTGACCAGGGAATCGCGGTTAAAGAACACCCACGACATTAGGCAGATTGGAACGGAAACTTGGAGTGGGCTGTGGTGGAAGCGGATAACTAGTCTAAGCGAGGCGGTACGAAGAGAGAATGGGGATGGTGTCGTTCGGGAACCGGGCGGTCTTTGAAAGACGCCGGCCCGCATTGCCGGCTGTCCCAAGAGTGGCGACAATGAACTGCAATACGTGGACTCCGTCGCGAAACCGGAGCTGGGGGACAAGAATGACCGGATGATGGTGCCAGAAGACCTTCTAGGGACTAACAGTTGACCATTAGGGCTCACAGACCAGTTTGCCATAAAGTCGAGGTTTTAGGAGACATCGTCGCGTAAAGGATCGTTCGCCTGTGAAAGCACGAATGTGGGTGTCTTTGAACACGCGCGGAAAAGGGAAGTTAAGAGGGAACCGGGCGGGGCTCTCTATGAACGGTCGAGGGATCAACCCCGAGAAATTTTGCGACGGGTAAATAGAAAGAAGGAAAGCGAGTAGCCACGCAGGGAGAGCACGTCAGCTAACAGGGGTACCCGCCCCAGTCAGAAGCACTGGGCACAGGAGGATCCAAAACCACCAACCAAAATTAATAACTCGTACGAAAGGATTACTCTTCGAGCTAGCTGTATAAGTTGTGCGGAAGGCGAATTGTTGTACACTTTAACCTGAAAGACCTAGTTCCGCTTGCCTGGTCGATATCTCGCTAGGGAAAAGGGTTGGGAAGCCTCTCTAATTCTCATTTCCTGGGGGTCTCACTCGAGAAAAAAAGAGTCTGCTCCTCGGAGATTCAAAGAAGGGGACTACTACCATATCCTATTACTGATTAAAATTGGGGACACTAATGAAAACCCGTGAGTTCTGTTGTTTCCCGAATCTCTAAACTGTTTTTGGCTATGAACATAAGGGAAATTCTGGTGGCCATGATCGCCTGTTCAATGAGGTCCATTTGGCGGCCTGTGAGACTCAAAGATATACTCCGGAGTTACAGTGAAGACTAAAGAATTACCTTTTTAGGAAGGTCAAAGAGGGCAATCGGGAAATTTGGGGATCCCCTCCAAAAAAAGTAGGGGTGTGACGAGCTCTTACTAGCTAAAAAAAACAACAAACGGAGGAGGATAAAGAGGGGTCGAGAAAGAACCACAACAGTCAAAAAGCTTTGCACACACAAGGAAACAAGGGCCTCAGGCTACACATCACCTTTTCCTCGATCTTGAAAAATGCATAACGAAGTCTCTACTCGCGTGGGGAAAATCTACCCAAAATGGACCCCTTTGGGGTACAGAACTCCTTAACCACTTTCCAACGGAGGGGTCGCTGAATTCAAAAAAAGACCATCGGAGATGGCTACTACTTAGTCCACCAACCTAAAGGGGTTCCTTCGGAAATTAAGAATGACGAGGGAGGAAAACGTATTTCTCCGCGTTTGTATCACACGACGCCGTTTTGTGGGAAGTAGGCGATAGCAAGGCAACGAGAATGGAAGGCGCATCGGACCACAAAGGGGGAAGTTCTCTCTCTACGAAAAGCGTTTCTTTTCCAAAAGTTAGGGCTAAAAGTGCCGGGCGTGCAAAAAAGTGTCCGCCCACTTTTCAAAAAGGGTTGCGCAAAGTGAGGGAACTAGAACTCTCCTCAGGGACCTTGAGCACTTGTAGTTATCCTTTTCGTAGGGGGGGTGGGATCCGTCCCTGCGGCCCCTTTTCTTCCGGAGAAGGGCCCACCGTAAAAGTTCTCGTACTACTGGGGGGATGATTCCCTTCTTCAGCTTTAAGTATCCGGTCTACTAGGAGAAAAAAATACGTCCTGACAAATTTTTGTTGTACGACTTACTAAGAACATACTCCTAGGCTCGGGAGTACAGCACAGTACTCCCATCGGGACGCGATCGGAAAAAAGACAAAAAACATCTGGGGAGGAAAGGGTGGGCTGAAGCTACGAGATATACTCAGGCGGCTCAGGAAATGTCCTGATTAAGGGGTACTGCGTTAAAAAATTGGACCCTTTTCGGTGAGAAAACCATTGCGTGAGTGCAGCATGGTGCTTGAGGGGTCCTAATCATGACGGTCATTATGGATGATTCAGGAGAGAAAAAAAGCTAAGTTCTCTCAAAAAACACTGGAAGACTTTGCCAGTATCATCTGGGGTAGTCCCTTCCTGGTCACAAGAATGAATTTTTGAAGAAAAACAACATTGCAACCCCCCAGAGCGCTTGCCGGGTTTTTCAATCAAGCGCCTTCAGCCCAGTAGGAAGGGAGATCTAACATACTGCACCACCCAAACCTCCGGGCATCCAACAGAGATATATTCTCTTTCGAGGGAACCCGAAGTACAGGGCGAAGTACTAGGGGTTGCCCCAAAAAACTGCAATACGTCAGTTGTGTTTTATGGCAAGGGACAGACCAGAACTTTCTAAGGTGGAGAGGGGGGGGACATCTGAAGGGGTTCGAATTTCATGAGGTAGAGCTCGTCGGCCCTTCCATAAAAAGGATTGAGGATATTAAAAGTGATGAATGTGAAAAGTTGCAAGGGCAATTGGGGTTAAGTAGAGAGACACGAGTGTCCTAAATGAGATCAAAATAAAATTTCGGAGATGGGGGAAAAGAGTTTTGCAGAAGTAATTTTTCGCTGCTAAAACCTGGGGCTCCTGATTGTTGAGACGGGAAGTCATTAAGGCGACTATGTCGCTAGACCCTAGGTTTACATCGGTCCTAATCTTTGATAAGGGCACCCGTCTCACCTTCCTTTCCTAAAAGGCGAATAATAACCCCACATCAAATTAAGAACTTGTCCCCTTATGGAAAAATTAAGTGGGCCAGTGAACTACGTCGATTACCGTAAAGTGGATAGCATAGAAATGCCATACAGGGGAAATATTAAGAGGATAAGTATATGTCAAATCGCGTTGATGACACTCGACACGGG
>Ga0179593_1598664_pt1 | contig 12440 bp, 12 predicted proteins | sample CZODoug2_1_08_16_FD_185931 | JGI IMG/M metagenome (GOLD analysis project Ga0179593, IMG submission 185931) | Vadose zone soil fungal communities from Angelo Coast Range Reserve, California, USA - CZODoug2_1_08_16fungal (PacBio error correction) | ecosystem: Environmental > Terrestrial > Soil >...
AGGCCCAGAGTGGAAGAAAGCGCCTTACTGATCATGAGCTTTCGTCTTCATCTGGGTTTTTTGTGGAAGAGGAATAGTCTTGAGACGGGAGTCTTCGAGTCGAAGATAGAGGGGGAGGGCTGTGTTTCCATGAAAGTCCCTTGCAGCCTATTTGGAGACGCGACTGATCGGCAAAAAATGAGGGAAGATGTAGAGCAATCGGAGGACGGGAAAGAGGGAGCGGACGTTGAGAGACGATCTGGTGTGGCCTTACATGGGAGAGGGCCTAGTCAAGAAATTGCAGGGGGGGCGATTTAAAAAGTGTAACTAAAGCAACGAGGGGGGGGGAAGGTTAGGTTACGTAAATCCTCATGGGGGGGGGTCCTGGTCTCTAAAGGCATTCACGAGTGGTACAAAACCCGAGCCATGAGCTAGGAGAAAGCCGGGAAGAAAGGAAGAATTTTTGAGCGGCTGCTGTGCGCGGCAATGTGTAGTGGCGGAAAATAGGTCAAGGGGGAAAAAAACCGGCGGGGTAACTCCACCGCGAGAGGAGCACAGCTCGGAAACGGTGGGGAAAGCACATGGGGCTCGGGGTGATGACGTTCCAAAGGGGGGACCGGGAATGGGGCGTTGTTTCAGAAAGACGGTGGGTCTGCGAAACATTGGTAACCCAGGATTACTGGGAGGGGCCTTTTTAGCAGGAACTGTTTTGCCGGTAGGTATTTGCTGGCATGCAGGTCGGGGGTAAAAGGGAGAAGACTGTCAATTAAAATCCTTAGGGTGGGAGTAGTGATCTCATCCTTGATTCTTTCCAATGCGGGCGTCCGGTTTATCTTAAATTGTCTCTAGGTGGTGGTATGGGATAGCAGTGGGATTGTGAGAACGTGCAGTGAAAGAAGAGATTGTCCTTACGTAATATCAGGAGACGCGACTAAAGGGTGCTCCGGTGTTGTATGGGGTCTGGAAACAACGGGTGCGCTGTACGACAAGGGGGGGCGAGAAGGACGTGGCGCTCAGAATCTGTAAACCACGAGTTTGCCGGCGCAGCGGAGGGCTTTGGAAAAGGGTTGTGTCTCCAGGGAATCAAGAGGGCGAAGGTCCCACCGTCCCTTCCTGATTGGTTGCTGAGGTGAAGACGCGACAAAGACACGGGGTGGTAAGTTTCTCTTTCTTGAACTTCACATGGGGGGGAGAGGGGAATTTGTACCAGATAGTTGGGGCATCGGAAGGGAAGAATCTCGCTCTATAATAGGAGTTTGTCTCAGGACGTTCTAGTTGAGGCGAGAAGGGTGGTGATGGTATTGTTTAGATCGAATGCATTTTCTATGGTCGTTTGTTTATACTGGGGAGGAGAGAAGAGGTCAGGAGGAAAATCCTGCTCATCTGTCGTGCCAGTTGATAAACCGGATTGGGACATTGCATAGAAACTCAAATTGAGAGGAAAAATCACGAAATCCAGCATAACAGGATCGACAAATGTTATGCCGGCGGGGACAGAGAGGGGAAATGAACCACTAAGTTGCATGCGACTGCGACAAGGGGGAAATTCCCCGTTCCTATATCCGGAACGGGGGGGGGGAGGTGTTTGCGGAAGAAGAGTTTGACGATGAAAAACGAACCCGTCAGGTAGAAAAAGTTGGCGCGGGAAGTATGAAAACACGTTGCCGACGCAATATGAGGATTAGCCTCTCACAAACAGAGAGGAAAAGAGATAAACGGTATTGCGGGTTGCAACGCAAATACCCGCGCCAAGGGTTCGGGTCGAAACGATTCCTGACAGGGGGGGATCGCTACCCGCGTTTTCGATTAAGAAAAAAAAAAAAGGACTAGGGGGCAGGCGAAAAAAATACTGTCCGGGACGAACCAGCGAGGTCGTCCACTCTGGTCGCCCATATGATGCAATACAAAAGGGGGGGGGAAAATGACAGCTGTAGCTGTCCTGGCTGGGTTTGCTGCCTCGACATTGATGGGCTTATGATAGGGGACAGACTGTTATCTGGACACGCAGCCCGCGCGCATTTAAAAAGCATGCTTGAAACCAGAAAGAAACAAGGACACGCCAGGGCCCCGAAGGTTCGCATCCTCAAAAAAAAAAGAGGTCACGCAAAAGCTAAGAAAACTTCCCGCGAAGAAAGACCTGGCTTCGACCGGCCTGTGGGCGAAGTATAGGGGAATCAAACGAGGCAGGGTCCAGCAATGAAGTGGACAAACACATCGTCCCCGTGCGTCCCGGAGGGTACCGCAGGTTTTGCCTATACGTACAACGCAACTCCACCCTCCGAATGAAAAAAAAAAGAGGAGCGCGAGACCTACACCTGTCCAAATACAAGAGATATGCCGCCTCTTCAACGAGTGGAGGATATCTCAACGGGTTGTTTCTCCTCCCGCATCTCACAATTCTACAGCGTCACCGGGGATGTGGGAGAAATCAATAAAACCTGAACCCAGCTCAGGATGCAAAGCAGAACGGCCCCTGAACACGTCATCTCCGAGAGGAGGTACATGGGACCCATAGCCATAAACTTCAATGGCCGCAGCCTCACCCACGGTCCATTCAGAGAAACCAAGGTAACATCTGTACGAAAGGAATAGAAACTCAATACACCGGACACCATAGGCCGCAAAAAAGGAGAACGGAAAAAAGCGCTCCTCCCCTCCGCGAAAAGTTGGACGACCTAAGCATAAGACTTCCCGCCCTTCTACAAAATGCACCGCAAATCGAGCGAAAACAAATCCTCTGGAGGCCACCAAATCAATAGAAGGTATGCCCGGTGGAACACAACGTCATCCGCTGGGTGGGGAAATTGGGATTGGAAAAGACAAAACTCTTGCCATTTCGGCGGGGAACCAGACGCCGGACGAGGGAGGTAAACCGCCGGTCCATGAACCCTTAGGTGCGTCCCTCAACCGCCCGGCAGGAGGCACGCCTAGCAAAGGAGGAACAGGATAACGCGGGGGAGGGACACGCGGCTCGTTGTAGTAAGTGAGGATCTGAAAGCTATCTGAGCCTAAAGGGGAGAAGGATTTGTTCACGAAAAAACAACCGTGCACCTCCTGAGTTCAGAATCAAGAAGACAGCCCCAAGTGCTGTACCGCGAACTCACCAATGGCCACAATCCAAAAGGACTCGATTCCAAGCCGCCGCCAGATTCGGGGCGCCAATCGACATGACGCAGACGGCAGAGAAAATCAAGAAGCACCGACGAAAGGATTAGAAAAGATGACGCCACCTCGTGTTGCCATCCATAGCTAAGGCGGACGAGGTGACGCGGCCACTAGGGGAAGCTACGCGAACGCAAGATCCACCCTCCCATGTTCTTCGAAACTAGGCGTCCACGAGCCCGCAGAGGCGCTACAAAAAGAGATCTGAAAAAAAAACGAGAGGAAAGAGATGCCCCGCTTTGCCGCCGTCGATGACGGAGTCGGGACTTTCCGTCTCGCGACGATAAGGGGTTGGTGGAGAATGGGCGGGGCGGGTGAGATTCGGGACAGGGTCAAATGGCGTGAAGAGAGGGCACTTCCTGGCAGAATGTTCCGGGATAATTTTCGGCGCCGGAGCGGACTGAAGGGGCGCAGCGGAGGTCAAAGTGGGGCGCGGCGCTGAGGTGAGAGGCACGGGAGGGAAATTCTGTGGTAGGGACGGGATAGGGGCGCACGCCGGAAATATGGGACGTCTATGGGAGCGTTCTTACTACGCCATGAGACTTATGGGGGGACCGGTTTCGAGACGAAGAATCGGGTGAACAGAGGGGCCTCGAAGGTGAAAATTTCACCACTATCCGAGCTTGGTAAATCGTTTTGTCTTTGACAGTGTTAGGGGCTCCGCTGCAGTCGGAGGGTTTAAAATAAGAGTAAAGGACCGCTCATGGTGAGAACTCACTCAGAGAAAATAGGCTCTTTTTTTTAAATACTTGTAGATCGGGGTGATTAAGGTTGCTTGGGAAGACCGGATATGCTGGGTGCCTGAAGGTATTTAACAGGTGATCGTAGCTTCTGTATACGTCTTCTGTTAGTTCTTATCACTTGGAAAATTGTAGGTTTGTCTATCTTGTCAAACTTCTTGAGCTTCGTAAGAGGCGGGTTGGGGTCCATTATCCGGGGTGCGGAACAGGGATGCAGGCGGTTAGTTGGGGGCGAGATGCACATGACACCGCAAATACTGCGCAAGAGGTTGGAGGTCCTACAGGCCTATATGTGTGAACAAAGGGCCATAGAGAGAGAGGCCAGGCGAAGGCCAGCCTGAGGAAACCTCCTGAAATCCTCGGTATTGTGTCAAAAGCAAAGGGTGACGCTAAGGAGAGGGCACGTTCGCGGAAGATAGCCAGTGGTGCCGCGATCAAATCCGGTCCCGGGCGGAGCGAGGAGGGGATGTCCCTGTAGGGGACAGTGAAAAAAAAGGCGGCACACTTGGGGGGAAGGGCCCAGTGGCGGGTGAGGAGTGGGTACGTGAGTAAGTGAACGCGGCAGACGCATGGCGGACGTTCGGACAAAGCGGGGACAAACTTGCCGTGAAAGTACGACTGAAGGAAAGCGCAGGTCGACTGCGAGGAATGCCAGGTTTGGACCCCGGTCGGAATGGAGTTACGGGGAAGGGGGGGGGGAGGAGTGGCACGCGAGGCATTTCAGGGTCAGGGGGGGTCCTTGAGGGGATGGGACCACTGCTGTGGCGGGGCACTCAAGACTGGAAATCGGCCACACTTGGAGCGGATTTCATATAAGTTACAAAACCCGAGCCGAGGGTCGATGCAAACGGACGCAACGAATGGACGCATGTTGCGGTCCCGGCTGGTGGGGGACCGGTTTGATCGAGTGGACCACAAGATCAAAGGCACCAAGGCGTCCAAGTCGGAAAGGATGTATTCAGGGTAGAACGAGGAAAGGAAACGGCGAGGGACGTGGGGGGACAGCAAACATGGGGCGAGGGTATTTGGCGGGGTGTGCCGAAACCACGGAGACGGTGTGCGACTCTAAACAAAACGAGGGGGGAAGATGACTTGGGAAGGGGCCGACAAACTTGCCGCTCCAAACGAAAGGGTGAAGACTTTCAACGAGGAGAAGGAGGAAGTGCATCAAGTTAGGAGGTAAAATACAAGTGTCTCGGACTATACTGACTCCGGGTGAATTGGATGTCGAACCAGTCGACTTCAGCCATGGCCGTTTTGGGTATCCCGGGGTCCACACCGGAAAAGAGCCAACACAAAACCCCAAAACAGTATCGGTTAAGTGGACTGGGCTGGGCTGCCATTTGAGGAAGGAGGGCTATGCAAATTCAATGGGATTAAATTCTGTCCACCCGGGAAAACAGGCGCCCTCCAAAGACCGGATCAAACCCCGGTTAAACCCACCACGCAAATGCCTAACAACGTTCGAACATATCCTCACAATAGGAGGACCGCACTTCAAACCTACTAAAAAAGTTACGCGCGACCTCTTCAACCTGCAGGTGGGCGGATATCTGGTAATCAAAAGCAGCAGGGGAAAATCACGGCCGTGAAAGGGAAGAAACCTAAGTCACTGCGCCGCGTGTACCATCTTCTGGCTACATAAAGACCAACTCCACAAAATTACCGGAACCTCAGGGGCCCACAGCCAGATGCGAACTCGAGAGAAATACACTGGGCGCAATATTCTGCCCTCGGCGGTAACCGCGGGGGTCAGGAGAGCAGTTCGGTCGTCGCGGGGACGAAGTGCCCGATCGCGTCGAAAAGCGTCACCTGCTTTTCAGACACTACACCACCGAGCTCGGCGGATTCTCCTGACGAACGATCAAGGAACCACTAAACGACTGCAGAAGATCACCCAATCGGAGCAAGGCAGGGTATCCGGCTCAGGAAGAAACCAACACACCGCAATCACCTACCAAACTGGGGCACTGAATAAGCCTCACACCCGACCAGGGAAACAGTGAAACAAACCCACCGTCAACCATTGAAGCAAAAACCTTACAGGCCAGCTGTACGTTAACGAGACTCAGGGGAGCCAACAAAACTCCCCAATAGGTCTTCCCCAGTGAACACCGTGCGCCACTTCGGCTGCCACCCCGCGAGCGCATGTGATGCGATCAGGTGGGGGAAACGCGCCGGGTCCTTTACAAAAAAATTGAATCGCCTCCCCAGTGAGAAAGAAGCCGCAATCCATGAGGGAACAGACAAAACGCAGACGGCGTGGGCAACTTTCACCAGTGATAAAGAGTGCAAGGCCTATCTCGGCTCACCGAGGTGGCCGTAAAAGGAACCACCATCGTCCTGAAAAGCTCATGATGATCAAAACCGCCCTGCGTACAGCGTAGCTATCCCCCAGCGGCCCACACACAGATCGCGCCGAAGTCAGCTGACGACGGACCGACGCACGATGGAGGCTATCGAAATCCGGCCCATTCGGAAGACCGTCAGTCGCTCAAGTGAATCAAAAAAAGTAACCGAACCATGACGCAAACTACTAGACATATCTTCGCAAGGGGGGAGTGAAAAAGAAGACTTCACGAGAACGCGTCTCCTCACCCATCCAAACCATATCATCGGCGAAGACGTCAAAAGAGCTCATCGACGCGCATTAGGGCAAAGTATCGACGTGGAAGGACAAAAAAAAACCCGCTTGGGACGCCGATGAAGGGGAGCTGGAGTTGCGGTCCCGATACATGGTTGTGAGGAGACGTCAACGGAGGGGGTCTGACGGGCGGTCAAAACTCTCCCGGAGTAGAATGATGGTCAAGTTAGCGCATGTGTTTCCGATTTCAGGGGGGAAGTTGGGCAGAACTGGCGCCTTCTTCCTCGGGAATACCCTAACTGACCTTCGGCTTCATCGATGTCTTCTTTCTCGCTAGTCGTTTATGTAGGGAACGGGAGTTTTTTTAGTCTAGAATCTTTCTCTGCTCGGACGCTCTGTTGGCCAGCAGGGAGAGTCAGGTAGTTGGGTGGGGCTGGAGGTGCGAATTTCTAACCAAAAAAGGACGCCTGGGGGGGGCGTTTTTTAGGTACGGAGTGAAGAGATACCTTGCAGTATATACCTTCACTGACCGGGGCAAAAAAAAGGCCAGGGAGGGGTAGTAGGGAAAAACTGGCTCCTGGGGAAGAAGGGGACTTCCATGTTGAGTTGAACCGCAGGGTCAAATGACTCAAAGAGACGTCTGGACAAAAAATGTCTAGCCTGGGGGGGGAAAAACGAGAGCGGCTGGGTTGGGAAAGGGGGAATTTCAAATAAGGGAATGTGTATGCAACACGGGGCTCGTTGGATGGACGCCCCCGAGGGTCTTCGGAGAGGCTTGGAGGCTGAGGGCGGGAAGGGGAGAGTCGGTGAGTGAAAAGTGCGGGGGCGGCTCAGGAAGGGACAGTGGATCCGGCGGCGGCATAGGATCTCCCGGTTGTATTTTGAATGCTGACCGGTGGACACGGTGCCATAGGAGGTTGTGAGGCATCCCGGAACCGTCTTGGGACTGGGAAAACCATTATCAATTGAAGGCGGCCGTAAGGCGCGGAGAAGGTTTGTATGGGGGATGAAAGACGGAAAGACTGGTCGATGGAGAGGGAAATTTGCGGCGAATATCCAGCCCTTCTCGATCAGAAAGAAGGTACCGGCCGATGGGGGGGCGGCAATCGGGGGATTTTGACAAGTGGAGGATAGAGGGCCTCGGCAGCGAATTGAGTTTTCAGGTCCGTGTGTATTGGTCCTTTGACTTCGGAAAAAGACGCTAAAACAGGAGGAAGAGGGGGGACGCAGGCGGAACGTGTTCGGCTGCAACCTGCGCGTGACATGATTCAAAGAGAGGAGATGAAAAAGAAGTCTGCTGCGCAAATTAAAGGCGGGGCGACGCAGAAGGGGGTGGTGTTAGGATATTTGCACCGAGCATTGGGAAGGGGGCCGGGGTGGCTGTTGAGGGAAGAACAGAGGGGTGGAATGAGCAAGCTCACCCATAGCGGGGCTTACCAGATGCCAAGGCAGCGCAAGAAAGTGGCGAGGCAGAACAAACAACTCGAAACCAAGACTCAATTGGGTGGGTCAGTCTGGAGGAGTAAACGGCCGATTGCTACACTCTTTGGAACCGAATGGCGTGGACAAGGAATAAAAAAGGCGTCCGTATTTCGCCGTGGGAGTGATTGAACTGATTGAGAAACCGAGCGAAGCTGCCAGCTCGGAAACGGAAAAAACCAGGAGTTGGTCCGCGTATTGGGGGGTTCGGGCGGTTGCCGAACGAATCGATTCGGTCCTTCTCACAAAAAACGTGAAGAGAAGCATGAGTGGCGTTGGCAAAACGACAAACTCAAAACACCTGAAGGGCCTACGTTCGACTGGCTCTTTCGCTCCGGTTTCTCGCACCCTCGTCGTTCCTGAATACACGATAATAACAGCGACGCCTGGGATAGGTGTCGAACCAGTGAGCCTTGCACGGCCGAGTCGACCAATCTGACGGACATCCAGACCGAAACAAAAGGGGAGCCTACGTATCAGGTCGCGTGGCGGGGGGTTGCTGACCGACCACTGGCAGGGATAGCTGTATGACATCCGGTTATAAGCCAGGGCCACACGGAAGGGACCAGAAGGCGCCCCTTGACCAGCACGCCGGCAAGAAAAGGCCCTGATAACCAGACCCCGCTCCGTTCACGAAAAAAAAAACGGGCAATAAAGCCTTTGGTCTGGGTGGCAGAGGCGGGGGGTCTGGCGGTGTCGGGGATGGGGAGCGTCCTGTGACGAGCTGGCTTCCAGGCAGGGGTGACTATCTGGAGCGGCACCTCGCACAGTCACATTCTCGGGAACCGTTTCAACCGGAGGAACAGCTCCGGTGTCCTCATGCGCTTTTCCTATTCGGTCCAACGGCACACACGAAGCGGGCCGACGACTCGAGAACACCTGGCCACCATAAGACGATGCACCCTCGTCGGAAAAGATTTCGGATAGGAGAAAGCTCTTCGGGAAGATGACGCCCAATTTCAACTCGTCCAATGAGGGATGGGCCAGAACAATAAACCCGGAGAGTAAGCGGATACTCATCTAAGGAGTCACGCCGCGAATTGACCCGGGTCAACCAGATGCACTAGGGCCCGTAGCCCCTGACACAAACACCCGTCTTCTCTACTCTGGACAGTAGGCCTTAAACGCATCAATAAAGAAACAAACCGGCGGATATTAAGCACCGCCGGACTCTTGAACCAACACCGCATAGAAACCGCCACCGGGGGGCAAAGAAGGCCGCAACACAGCCCCGCCATTTCAGCAACGCCTCCCAGCCGCACCTTCAATTCCGACGGATTTTCGGCCACCAAGCGGCATCCGGTTTTTGGCAGTCATCACCACGGGGGGGGAAAGTCCTTCCCCAACAACCCCGCCGATGGGCGGCCAGGCTGCTGGGGGGTTTACCATTCTCGACTTGGACGTTTATCCCAACCCATCAAAACGTCAGAAGGAAGGGGCCCCACTGCGTGCAAGCCAGTCGGGAGGCTCAAAGACGCCGCCGGGGGAAAGTTCGTGACTGATTATCGGACTCACGTTTGCCGTCAAAAGAAAGGGAAAACCCACTTGCAGCCTGAGTTTCACAGAGCCAAAAGGAAACGGCCCCCGCCCGTTTGACTGGACCGCGGACCGCGCCACGGGCAATGGAGTGGTCTTGGAAGGTCCCAGAGCTACCGCCGGTGCTGGTCACTACTTAAAACATGAAGCCAGCCGCCGGCCGAGATCTAGCTCCAGCGGAAGCCCCGACGTCATCCGGAAACACATGACGCGACCTCCTGACTAACAACAAAGGCGGTGACCGGCCCTGCCTTCAAAGGAAAAGAGAACGTCCCACCAACGATCGGAGAGGGGGACACGAAAGGACCAAAGGGATCTCGGCGGACACGGAAAAGAAGAAAAAAACAAAAAACGGGAAGGAGGCTAGCCGCTTGGCAGAATGCGCAGTATGACGACTCGGGACGGGAGTCGCCGCGATCAAGTTAGGGGAGAGAGACGTCTATAGGCTAGCCCATTAGACAGGGAAACGAAGGGATTCGGAGAAGGTCGGATAAGTGCGAGATAGTCCGACTGTAGTCCGCCGCAGGAGGCGAGAAGTCGGCAGCAGCAGAAGGGAAAGTCGTAGGAAGGATCGCGACGTGCGCTACCTTGGGGGAGCGATAGGCGAGGCCGGTCACGAAGACGTCGTTATGGATTGGAGGAGTGGCCTCCATAAGTCAACGGTCGGGAAGTACGTGTAAGGAGAAACTGCGCTTGAGTCCCGATAGGGGCCGTCCGGACCTCACCTCAAAAAAACCGTCGTCTCGTAGCCGAGCAGGTGGGCGTTCTAAGGCCAGGGAGAGGGCTAAGGACAGACAAGTAATATGTGGTCACCGGGGACGAACTCTAGAATAATTTCTTTCTTGTGGGGGGGTGTGTTTGTTGGGTTTGGGGGGTGTTTGGTGTGGGGTCAAAGGCTCAGCCCTCAGTTCGGGTTGGGTTAATCCGGTGTGAACGCATATTATTATTCTCAAGGCGTGGATAGTACGGAATATTGGTGGTCGTTGGGGGGGGGACACTCGTGATGCATTCATGCGGGTGTTCCGGGTGCCGTCTCTCAAGATGTGCAAGGTTGTCCCTTGTGCGCGTGTTAGTCTTGTATCAATGCTGGGGTGGCCGGGGTGTTGGCGGGCCAGGGTTGGCTCGCCACTTCAGGGTGATTGGGGGGTGCAGGGCTATCAACGCGAAAGGGAAGTCCGCGGGGGGTAAGGCAGAGGGGATCGGAGTTACCGGGGGAGTTGCGTCGATAAAAACTGAGTGACGGCAACCAAGACAAAAAAAAAACCCAAAAAACCACCCCCAAAAAAGAAGACCCCAAAACCCTTAGGGGGAGGAAAGTGTTTTGGGGGCATGGACCTGCACCATTAAGGGTGAGCTGGTTGATCTGAAAATTCTTAAAAAAAACTCTCCGGAGATAAAAATGCTCTTTGTGGACTGAAAAGGAATCGTACGTGGCGCGCCTCGGCTCGGGAGTTGTGTGAAGGAAAGCAAAGGAGGAGGCTCGACAGTGGAGGAGGGGTTTGACCGGGGGTCTTGAAGAAGTCCAAAAATACGACGATTTGTTGGGGTGCAGCGATAAAAAGGTAGTTCGCTTTCGGGGGAGCTAGTATGCGTCTATGGGGATTGGGGAAAAACCCTGGTTAATGTCTCATCAAAAGAGGTGAAAAAAAAAGCTCAGAAAAACATTCTTGTTCTGGAAGGGAAATTGGGAGGGGCACGGCAGATTAGTGGGCGTTGAAGAACTAATGTGAAAACGGCGCGGGGGACTACTGCCCGAGCAGGCAAGATCGGCTTGTGACCGGGCAATGGGGGGGGGTTGGGGTACGTGTTACACGCTGGGGGGCTGAAACTGGCAGGGCCTTTGGATTCAGGGTGGAGAGAACCCCTGGGGGGGGTCGTTGTTCTAAAGAGATTTCATCCTGGCACTGAAAAACAGTGGCTAAATAGCTTGCGGAATGATGGTGCAGACGCAGGTGGCTGGTGTTAGGGGGGACAAAAGGGGAGAAGGGAATTGGGAGGGTCACTCGGGGATCTGGTTTTGCGGGGTGTTCTGGTCATTGGGGGATTGTAAAAGGGACCCTTTCAGGGTCTTATTTGGCGTCTAGCTAACATGGTTGGTTCACAAGATGCGCGACGAGGCTACTTATCAGGGTCGATAGCATCATGTAAAGCAGGAGGAAAAGCGTGAAGCCGAGGTAGGAAGTCCGGGTGTCAGGCCTTTAGGATGACTTTCATGTAGTCCATGAGAGTCTTAGTTGGTGTTGTCTCGGGTAAGTATGCTGGCAAACAACGACAAAATGCATACGGCGGTAACGAGGGTGCCGAGAATAAGGGGCGGCGATTGTTGTGTCGAAGCGCAAGTGTGTGTAGAAATAACCGAAGGTTCGAAAGCGGCCTATTATTGTCGAAACGGCAGCACCAAGGGTTAGAAGAGGAAGTAATTTGGTGGCTCCGAAAAAAAACCCGAGCATCCAAAAAGCGCAATTTCAAGGAATGGGCGTTTTCAGCAAACGACATGGAAACGCATCAACATCTCAAAGGGAAGTTAGGGACAGGGGGGAGACCGTAGGGCGCGGGCGAGCAAATTAAGTGAGCATACAAAAATGCCAGGGGAAATGGTTACGTTTGGGGGGGGGGGGGAGGTGTGGGGGGGGGGGGGGGGGGGGGGGGGGGGGGGGGGGACTTCGGGGGGGGGGGGGGGGGGACTGTCAGTGTGGGGTGTGGGGGGGGTTTGTTTTGCGTGGGTGGGTATTGTTTTTCGGGTGCAGTTCGTGTGTGGGTGTCCTGCCTTTGGGCAGTACGAGTATTTTTCCGCTCGTCGTACTTCTGATCAAAATCCCTGTCGGCTGCTAGAAATACTCCCTGACCCTCGATGCGATTGTTGATCTAGGTGAGTGCGGTGAGTTCTTGCTGCACTGGAAGATCGCGTCTATGGGCCGTTCCAACTCCCAAAACAGAACAAAAGCAAAAAAACTTATACA
>Ga0179593_1365888_pt1 | contig 12439 bp, 15 predicted proteins | sample CZODoug2_1_08_16_FD_185931 | JGI IMG/M metagenome (GOLD analysis project Ga0179593, IMG submission 185931) | Vadose zone soil fungal communities from Angelo Coast Range Reserve, California, USA - CZODoug2_1_08_16fungal (PacBio error correction) | ecosystem: Environmental > Terrestrial > Soil >...
GTAAATGAGCTCACCCTCCACGGATCAGACATCAATGGACCAAAAAAAGGAGGAGGAGAGAAAGGATTTGCGGTGAAGGAAAGATGAGAACGGACAAGCACGGAGGATGAGGATGGAGGACTAGGGCGAAAAAGAGTGAAAACTTCGCCTATTCAAATATGCCAACACGCGAATACGGGAAGAACGGTCACCGAACGAGATCACGACAGAAGCGAAGGACTGTTCTGAAGCAAGCAACGAGAGATTCCAGGGCGTAAGGGACAACCCGCAAAGCAACTCCATCCAGACATTCTTCCTAGGTCAGAGGCATGGGCGGACACCGCTGATGATTCGACACGCGAACAGGAAACGATCCTCTCGACCATACTAGAGGGAACCAAGCGTGGACCGGTAAGAGCTCCAGTAATGGAAAGGTCTGGTGGGCTGAGCGATCGAGTAGTTTGAAAACCCATGGAACAGCCGGTGGATGTTGGGGGGAGGTTATTCTTCCAAAAAGAGAGATCAAAAACCTTGAATCCTATGAGAGGGCAGTGGCGGGGGGGTTCTTTTGGGAATGGAGGAGGGCTTGGCCATACATAACCCACAACAGAACTTTGGCGGTTGGGAAAAAGACTCTCTGTCTGAAGTCGGGGGGGGGGAGATACTCTGAATAAATATAGAGGATATACAAGCAAATGTTGATACCAAAAAAAGGAGGAGAGCAGGGTGTATATGAATGGTTTTTTTTTGGTTGGGGGCAGGGGTTTTTGGAAAAAGGTTTTGCTTGTTAAGGGAGAAGAACAAACGCCTGGTCAGAGTGCGAAAAGGACCACGAATTTCAAAAAACGGACTTTAACAGAAATGGATGGTGGCACAATGACCCCTTTGAAAAAGACCGCTGAACGGCAGAAAAAACACACGACGGACAAGAGGGGACGGGAAAGAGACCTCAGAATGTGGGGGTTCGTGAAAGAAATAGGGCGCAACTTGATACACCTGATAACAGGCCCAGCCCAGACAGAGAGGTCAAAAGGGGGTCGCGACAAGGGGGGACGAATCTATTGGGTGGAGGCTGAAAAACGAAAATAGCAAACGAAACCTTCTGATCAAGTATTCCGACGAGAAAAATACAGACGGAAGTTTCTCTAGGACCTTCTCCAACCAGGGGGAACCCGATTGTCTGGGAAAAGTATCGAACCGCGTGGAGGGGTTAAGCAGCGGCATCGCACTGTCATACTAATAAACGTGGGGAATTTGGGGAATATTTCTTTGAGGAAGGGGAACAGTGGACAGAACAGCACGCGACTTGACTGGGACTCAAAGATCAAGAAGGGGGATGAAATACGCGAATCACGGGCGCGTCGGGTTCAAGGGCTTCTGATGTCATTCAACAGAAAAACCCTGCTACAATGGTTTCACAGGGGAAAAACGAAGAGGTGTAAGGCGTACCGTTACAAAACTAAGAAATGAAAAGGCTTGAAGTTCGAGGGATTCGGCTTGAGGGGCGGTCCCGAATAAAAAGGAAACAATCCGGTCGCAACGCGAAGCGATCGGACAAACAAGAGGAAATCGAGCAAAGAGGGCACGAAAGAGGAACGAATTCAATGGGAAAACGAGTTGGGGGGGAAAGTATGCCAAAGCGTCCTCTCGCCCCCGGGGCCCAACTTCCAAGAACTTATGAATTGTTGGAGGAAAAACAATCGGAGAACATGAAAAAAACTTGCTCACTTCACTAACATCAAGGAGAGATGCGCTGGCTGTCATACCGCCCTGGTCGTACATTAATCACTATAGAGAAGAAAAGGAAAAGGAAATAGAATGACTTAGTCTGGATCCTCGGGGGGAAAACGTTCTTTCGGGAGAGCCGGTTGAGGGGCGATAAGGTCGAACTCGTAAAAAAGGAATAAACAACCTAACGTAGTCTGGAGATTACTCTCCGCAAAAAAGAAGGATAGAGCCTTTGGAAGACCATCACTGAAATAGAGAGCTACACACACGGAGGAGGAAACGAGAGAAGAAAAAAATCATGGAAGGTGATGGAAAGCACATACGAAAATATTGAGGAACAGGCACGTCATATCAATCGCGATATTAGTTCTACTAGGGAAATGACAGAGGCTACCGCCCACGTCAGAGTCATAGACTAAGCACTATTTCAGCAACCGGGTCGCTGATAGAAGTCTTCAGGGGGAAAACGGGTGCAGGGAAGGCCATGAAGCGTAATAGGGAAAGGAGGGGATGATTACAGCGTTGAGTCTTCATTGATAAGATGGGGGGTGTTCCAGGCACAAGGGCCCTGAAGGGGCTGAGGGTCAGTTGGCGCGAGGGCAGAGCTTTCTTCGATTGGCAAGAACGGTATAACACTCAGGCACCGAAGGCGGAGCAGGGAGACTCGGGGGAGAAGGGAAGGGGGCAGCAGCGAATGTCTGTCCTCCCTATTGTTAAAGGTCATGTAGAAAGACACGCAACTCCTAATCGAATTGGAAATCAGCCGACAGGGAATTTTAAAGGTATGAAAAGCAAAACGGATCGGTTTGAAAACGGTTTGTCACCACGGTCTCCGGGTTGTTGCGGTTTTGAACAAAGACAGCTCACCGCAGCGAACTTTATTCGCTGGTTTGCCAAAGTTGCAGCACGCATCAGCCGGTGGCGGTTCTTGGCAAGGGAAGGACAAGAGCAAAGGAATTCCAACAAGCCCGTTATGAGTTGTGAAGAGATTCAGGGCGGTCTCAAGACGCATAAAAGGGTTCTGCCCATAAGTCAAAAAAACCATCGGTGAAATGGGGGGGAGCCGTCAATCCGGATGTCAAATATCCCCTCACTTCATTGAGATACGCCAGGGTTCGTCTGCGAAGTGAGGGGACAAAGGGTTCAAGTTGCCAAAATATGTAGAATGAAAAGGCTGAAGAGTGAAAAGGGTGGATGTCTAGGGGGAGCTTGTATCGGACATCAAGGGAGCAAAACGAGCAACGCAACGACATCTGCGCGGGGGGAAAATTGCGATACGTTGTCTTACAGTGTGGGGGGGATGCGCGAATTTAGAAAAGGGGAAAGGGGGACAAAATCCGTCGTGGTAAACAAGGAAGGGTTTGTGCGAATCAGGGGTGTCCGCGCAGACGAAGGAATGCGCTGGAATGACAATTCACAGGAAACAAATTTGGAAAAGAGGATATAGGGGGTAGCAAATTTGCTTGGGATAGAGAGAATTTAGGTCAAGGAGTAAAGGTGGTACGGGGAAATCCCATCTCTGCTACCAGCGAGACTGGAAAACGCAGAAAAAAAGGGGGGAAGTGGGAGGGGGTCGGGCTATGGTAGGCCCAGCCAGACGACGTCAAAAAGAACAGCAAAAAAAAGCGCGAAGGATGAAGGCGATAGTTCACTTAGGGGTAGTGGGGAATCCGACGGTCCAAAGAACCAAAAGAGGGGAACCATGTGGAACGAAAGGAAAAGCGTACAGTCAGCCACCCACTCTGTCCCTTCTGTCGCTCTGAGAGGGGCACGAAGCAGTCCCATAGTGTCGCTATGGAATGAGAAGGGACAAGGGAAGGGACTCGGTTGCCGCTTCGTAGACATAAATTAATAAGGTAGGGTCATGGAGGGGACGTGGGTGCTGGGCGGTCTCTCTCTTTGACAAACCTTAGCAAGGCATAGAGAGCCAGCAAGAAAATCGCGGCAGGTCGGAGCGCTTATTGGTAGATGGGAAAAAGAAGGGCGTGTTGGAAGGGGTTATAGCTAATTACTCAATCTTGGGAGGGGAAAGTAGTCAAAAAGCACCATCGAAAAGCCGTGCAGTCGTTGAGCACGCGTTGCTCGTTCATCGAAAGGAGTTCTTCGAAAGATCGTGAATTGATGTCGGAACGCCATTCATTTGGGGGTAGGGAGAGCGTTGTAGGAGAAAAACAACAACGATTATTATTAAAAAAAAGAGAGCCAGCCTCGATAAAATCAAGGGCCTGGCGGTCGACAAGAAAGGGACACCTTATCTCTTCGAAGGAATGCCGGCTGACTGAGCAGGATAGGGATAAAAACGAAAGGATGAGAAGGGATGCGATGCGAACAAGAGTTACGACTTCGCCTTCAAAAAAAAAATTCCAACACGCCGGACGTTGAAAAAAAAACAGCAACTTCACACTACGCGCTCGACAAACTAGAGTAAAAGGTGGCGAAAAAAGAAGATATCTCTGGAGAACGGTCGTCGGACGTCCCGCACAGCAAAAAAACTCAAAACTGCTTCCTCTATGGAAAATATCCCGGAAAAAAGAGAGTCCCAGAAGGCGCACGTCTCAGAAATCAACAGAGGCAAGCGGTTGGACCGAGGAAGAAACGGCAAGAAGGGACCGGCGGGCGGGGAAGAGTGCGTCGTTTCCAAAAACAAACAGAGACAACGTTGAGGGGGGGTAAGGTAGTTCCAAAAAGGAGAAAATAGAACAGATTCGCCTTTGTGAGTCAAGTAAAGGGGAGGGTTCTGGTGCCGGCGGCGGGGAAATAAAGCAAAAAGAAAAAGGGGCGATGGAGCGAGAGCGTAATAATCTAGTGTATGGGGGACCGAAGGACGAAGGGGCAACGAAAAAAAAAAGGGAAAAAAGCATGTTGAACCAAAGGATTAACTCTCCAAGGTTGGGTAGAGTGTAGGTTTTGGCAAAATTTTTGGCTTGGAAATCGGGAAGGCCCCCTGTTCCTAGGCAAAGCGACAGGAAAAAAGATGTACAAAAAACGGGAAAAGGGGAAACACAAAAAGGCTTTTTGCCAATGACCCCTGTGCGAAAGAATCGGCAGAAAAAACCGAAGACAAGAGTGATCGGGCCAGAAGCTGAAGCGCTTGCTCAGATGGCCGTAATGTGAAGGAGGATAAAGATAACCACAACGCATAAAAATCAGTCATCGAGTTCTCCCATGAATGGGGGTCAATATATTGTAAAAAGGGAAAAAGAAGAAATCGCAGACGAAACCGGCGGAACTTCAAAGAGGGCCCAGACACCTGAAGTGTCTCTCTTACCGGGGGGCTACAATCAAGTGGTGGCACCAGGGAGGGGGAGGGGGAAGGGAGGCAAACAAGGGACTTGATGCGGGAAGGTAAAAGCGGCCAGAAAGCACTTTCATACTCATATCAGTGGTTGTAAAGGGAGAAGGGGGGAAGATGTTATCGATGTACATGAAATAAACCTCTCACCTTCGGTGAACGGGAGGACAAATTAGGGAGGCAATACCGAGAATCAATTTTCTTTTCAGGAAGAGCTTCTGATTTTGACAGCAAACACACCGGCTACTTGGCAAAATTTTTCCAAAACGTTGAGCCGTGGAAAATTCTAGTCTTGAGAGGAAAAAGGGGGGAAAGTGTCGAGGACGAGAAGGGCGGTGGTCGAAACTTAAGACCGGGGAAAAAGTCAGTCGGACCGATAGATGGCTACTGCACTAAACATAGTCACAAAAACGAGCAGAGGTCAAAAAGGGTCTTACAAATGACTTGTGAAGATGAAAGGGTCAGTGCCAAGCGCTCCCGCAAAAGAAGAGACCAGATCAGCAAAAACCTTCAGGAATTGGGGTTGACGGAAACAAACACTCGTATCCCTGAAGTAAGAAGGGGAAAAGCAGGCAGTAAGAGCAGGGGGGCAGGACAAGGGGTCAAACAGTGGAGAAAAGAGCACGGTATATAAAAGAACCCAAGGGGCCTAATCTAGTAGAGGGATATCCCTCGAACCTGCTGTCGGTAGTAACGGGTTAGGGAATCCTCTCCTCGCGATTTTTAGTCCAAACCATAAAAGTGAAAAAGGAGGAGAAGCGACTGTTGTATAGATGCCTTGAATGCAAGAAAGCTGTCTCCGAGAAAAAAAAAAGGGAGGGAAAGAGGATGTGTCAGTGATGCATGCAAGTCTCCTCGGGGGTGGGGGGGGGGGGGGGGGATTGGAGTAAGCTGGAAAAGTTCAATGGTTTGGAAAGCCAATCACAGCGGAAAGTCGAGAGGGAGGCAATGACCGCATGCGGATACGGCCTCCGGGAGAGTAGAATAAGCATAGCTTTAGGTCACGGTTCTGAGCAGGGAAATTCATGTCAAGAAGGTTGTGTTCCTGAAATCATCGAATGGGCGTTCCAGTGCAAAAATGAGGAGAGGAGTTTGAGAAGTTGGGTCATGGAACGATTGTGGTTGTAAAATTAACACTTCCTGAGGGAGGGAATGGGGACGCAGCAGGAGCGATTGGAACACCGAGGGGACCCCGTCAAAAAGTCCAGTCCGCCTTTCTTAAGAGGGACTCGAGGAAGGGAGGTGACGCGCATCGAGCTTTCCAGGACCGGATGGGCTCTTACGAAAGGGGGGGACGCAAGGCCTGAATCTAACTTTCAATACTCAATGTTATTGTTCAGGGGAAAAAAAGATTAGGTTGAAAACTTGTGGCACCACGGAAAAATACACGGGGGGGGGAGGGGGAATCAGAAGCCACGCAACAACTCGCTGAATCCACTTTATTCTCTCTATTTGACTCCTGAGGAGACAGGCAAAGCCGGGGGGAGGTTTTCTCTTGCATCAACGGGAGCAGGGGAGAAAGTTCCAAACCACGTGGGAGTATATGGAGGAGGGACCGCCTGCGAAAGTACAGAGCAGAGAACCATCCTTCAAAGAAATCGTGTCCAACTTTATTGGCGCAGGTAGCGAGACTACTTCTGGGAAGATCGGAGGATACTTCGTTATCTTATCTGGGTTAGGGGAGAGATTCTTCGGTGCAAGTTTTGCAAAATAGTCAGGACAAGTCCCGAGAACTCGAGGACGCAATGGGGGTATGGAGCTTATCAGTCGCAGAAAGTGGAGAAGGAGGATGCAACGACTCGAATCGTTGATCGGAAAGAAATCTGTCTTCAGTTTGGGAGGCCTAGAAGCGGGACAGTGGAACAGGGCAAAATCTTTCGTAAAAGGCAGGTGGGGGGTGCTAAGGAGGGTCCAGAAACTAGAAATGGCGCTGTAATGCCGAGGTACAAAAAAAAGGGGGGAAAAAAAGCAAATATATAACATATTGATAGAAAACAAAATGTGGGGGGGAAGATGTGGCTTGTTTGAGCGAGATATTTTAGTTGCATTAATGAGGTTTAAAAGAAGACGAAAGGGTAGTCTAAAGCCGTAGACTGTAAAAAAATCGCCAAAGGGGGCTGTGGGGAGAAGGGGAGGGGAAAGACGACGAAAAAGACCCGAATACTCTCAAGGGTGAAGAAAGAAAGGGGGTAAAAGCAGGGCTAATCTAGGTTGAACAGACTTCAAAAAACCGCCCCACGAACTCGATCGTATGAAGAAACAAAAAAGGAGGAGAGAGGGCATCGTTCACCAAACTATCGCTTCCAAGCTGTAGGCGGGACGGCGCCGGCGTTGGCGAACTTCGACGCGGTTGCCGCCGGGAGAGTAGAACATAGATGGAAGAATGTCTGCGGGGGCTGTGGTTCCAGTAAGATAGAGTACGCCGTGAGACCATAAGGAGGGGGAGAGGAGGAAACCAGCCGAATGTCGAGCGCTTAGTGACTGATGGAAACGGTCTTTCCGTGGGGGGAGAAGGTGAGATTAGTAATCAATGGGGAAAAGTAATGACAGAAAAAAAGGCCAGGGAATCACGATCGCTGTTCATACTTCAGCCCAGATATTTTGATCTAAGAATAAAACTTTGGAAATGGATGTCGAAAGAAGGCAATTTAGGTAGGGGAAGGCGATCAGCCCCCACAGGGGAGAAAAGAGAGGGAACCTAATTGCTGGCGGTTAAGAAATCAAATACCAAAAGAGTAAGGATGGGCTCCTGGCTTGACCGATCAACGGTTCTCACGAAAAGGGGAACGTGAGGGAAAGGGGGGGGGAATGAAAGAGTGAGAAAAAGAGTTACTGACTTAAATCCTGTTCAAAACCAAACGAAAAAAAAAGCTCCTGGACGTTTCACATCAGACGTCCGACGCGCTCGACCTCAGGAGATACGTGCTGCAAAAGGGAGGAAGGATAACCGTCTATATCGAGAACTACCCTCACAGAAAGAACAGACCGTCAAGGAGAAATGGGATAAGGAAAAAAGGGAGCAAACCTCTTCCGAAGTCATCCAAATAAGGGAGAAACGCTCATCCTCGATCAACGACTGGATCCTATCTGTTGAAAACGGGGGGACGTAGATTTCTGAGTTTGGCTGAATACGATCGAGGAGGGGGGAAAAAAAGTGTGACAACGCCTTTTGTATGTGTGGGGGAAAAGGGGGGGGGATTACAACCTGATGGCATATTCAAAGAGCGAACTAGAAGCTTCTCCGGTTGGGGATTTTGAGGAGTAGGGAGGAATACAGAGAAACGACACAGCCAAGTTAATGTTTTCCAGTGAGAGGGCTGAGCGTAATGACGCTATGTATGCCGTCAATAAATCCCTGAATAAATAGAGGGGGGGCTATAAACAGCAAAAGTTTGAGAAAAAAAAAAAGGGTAAGAAAGTGGGGAGAAGGAGTGTTAGTTTGTGGTTTGGTGGGGGGGGGGAAAGTGTAGGGGGAAAAGATTCCAGCGCCATGTTCCTAGTATGGGAGACGGGGGGAGAGGTCTCAAAAAACGGACTTCACACGAAATGGGGGGGAATGACACTGGGGGAGGAAAAAGGGGGACCAGTCTAGGAAAAAAAAAAAGAGCAAGGAGTGATCTCAGTAGAACCTGGGGGAGGAGGAGGGGTCAAAAAAGATGGCCTAAATTGAAGAGAAAGGACTCAGAATTCTTCAGATTTCTCGCAAAATGGGAGGAAGAGGTTGAAAAATGGAATGAAACCCCGAAGAAAAAAAAGACAATACAGTAAACCGAGGGAAAGAGTGCAGTACGAGATGCAAAAGGAGTTGATAACGGAGAACCCATCAAGTTTGTGCAGAGGGGAGGTGGGAAGATGGGCAAAACTCCTTCTTCGGAAAGGAGAACGGAATCGAATTCATACTATAAAGTTTTGGAAGGGCCTTTGAATCTGAATTGAAACAACTTGGAAAAAAATGCACCTGCGGAGGTGCGGAAGAGAGAAGAGTAAGTAAGCAAAAATAACACGTTTCGGCGAGGTCAAGACTTGCTTCTCGGCAAACCAAGCGAAGGGGGGTGCACCGTTTTTCAAACGAAGAGTTGGGGTGGTGGGGAAAAGGCTAAGGCGGGTCTTGAAAGGTTCGAGGACAATGAGGGGAGGGGGAAGAAGAAAAGTCACCAGCAGGTCGAGTCAGCCTCGCTGAAAAAAGAAAAAGAAGTTCTAGAGCAACGAGTGCACGAAAGGCGGACGAAAATTCTTAAAACGGTGACGTGCCACAGCTCTGCCGAAAAGGAAAGATCGGCCAACTGAAATCAGCCAGTAATAGGGGGGGGCGGCCGACAACAATCGTATCCATGAAAACGTGCGCAACGTCAGGCGCATCATAAAAGGGAATCGTGAGGTGTCATGAAACTTCACCCTCGTGGAGAAAGGTAAGGGCACAGAAAGAAGAGAAGGGGCCATAAAATCGAGTCCGGGTTAGGAAGAAGCAACGAAAGGAACCGGCGGAGGTCTACGCCTGCCGGGTTCATTTCAAAGAAAATAGTCACGAAAGAAAACTCGCGGATCGAGCCAAAAGTAACGTGAAAGTCTTAAAGGGAAAAACGGGAGAAGGAGCCTGGCGCAGCACTGGGAACTATCTTAGACTCAAAAAAAAAGGGGGGGGGGAAAAAAAGGATAAGTTCAAGCTCCGATCGATATGGACGGAGTCATCAGAAGGGTACTTGTGATCTCAGAGTCGAAAAATGATGATTGCGAAGATGAAAAAGGAAAAGGAAGGAGGGATAAATAACCTCCGGTTCTGAGGAATATACTAAGGGGAAATAGGAAGGGTCGGGAACGGGGAGATGATAGCGGGCTTCATGTAGGCCACGGGGCGAAAAAGACAGCTATGAATGCCTGGGAAGGATTAGCGCGGGGGGAGGGAATGAGGGGAGAAGGGGGGTGGGCCGGAAAAAAATGACTGAATTTAAGTAGGAAGGAGCGCGGGCGCGCTGGCTCGCTGGGGATAAAACGGTAATCCCACTCATCAAGAGAAGGAAGACCGTGTGTGTCATCGTTCTCGCGATTTGAGGGGAAAAAAGCGGTCCTACCAGGGGATGGTGACAGTTCTAAGGAGGAAAAAAGAGAAACGGGGGGCATACGCCATTTCGTACGTGTTCAGAGAAGGAAACGCGCGTTTGGGAAAAACTGTGTCACACGGGAAAAGGGGGGGAGGGAAAGCCGCACCCAGCCGCCAAAAGGGTTCGCGTATTTAAGCAGAAAAGGGAAAGCCGGTGGCTGTTCTTGGAACAAAATGTCCCATTCAGGGGTCAAGAGAGAAAAGGAAAACGATGTGAAGGAGGAAGTGAGAGGGTGCCTATTAAAAACGACCAGCAAGGCGTTCTGCCCCTACGTCAAAAAGCCAAGGAAGGCTTTTATTCGCGTCGCGAGAAAAAAAAACTCAAGGGAGGGAAGGAGTCTGCATAATTCTTGGCTTCTCAAGGGGCGTCTTGCGATTCTTCGGGGGGGAAATGTTGAAAAAAAGGACCAATTCCCTAAAACTCGATTAAAACGCGACGGGCTGAGGCGGAGGTGAAGTCAGCGGATAAATTTCGTCCATAGGATACAAACGACACAACACAGACGGGCACCTCCAGGGAAGAACTCTGTTCTCTTGGGTTCTCGCGCAATAGAAAAAAGGGGGAATTGGCAAAATCCTTGGACGGGGGAACAGTCCGGGGAAAGAAGGGTAAACAAAGAAATAGGAAAAGGGAACCGGGAATGCCTGCATTGCATACAAAGGTGGGGAAAAAAACTAACAATCTATAACATATGATATTACACAGTTGGGTTAGAAAGGATGGGGGTAGAAAAGATTGAGTGACAGTGAGGGAAGGAATCAACATAGATTATTACGCTCAGACGCGAAAGTTAAAAGAAGGTTCTTTTGGCTATCTTAGAAAAGAAACAAGGCAAAGAAACGCTCAGAGCATCAAAGTGGAAAAGAGAGTGACGCTGCTTATCTAGGGGGGTTTGGAGAAGACGGAAACAGAAAACCGGCGGTTAAAAGGGGGGGAGGGACTCGAGCTTCTGGCCAAAAACGGGAAGGCTTTTGCGCTCGTCCTCGGTCACCACCGGAAGAGCTTGAGGGATTAAACTTTCCCGCCGGCTTGGGCACTTCAGCGAGGTGAAAGGGAGACGTGCTGAGATGAATAGCGGTCACGGAGGGCGTGCTACCGGTTCTCGATAATAGAACCTTCTCAGGGGGCAGAAGATAGGGGAGGCAACAAGGTCTCTGTCTAGAGGGATAGGGAAGGGGGGGGAGGACGGGCGGGTTGGATGATCGGTTAATATGCAGAGTCGTACCTCTTGTTTCAGACAATCTGAAAGGAAGAAGACGTTCAACGATCTTCTCGGTCAGCCGCCGCAGAATAGGGAGAGGAAGGGGCTGGGTGGGGACTTGTGGAGAAGCCAATTAGGGGGGAAAAGAGGGGGAAAGAAGAACGAACAACACGGAGGAGGATGAAAAAGAGGAAGCAAGTGACCAGACAGCAAGTCCAACGATCGGCGAGAGAAAGGAGGGGCTGACCAGCTGAAACGGAAAGATCTGGGCGAAAACGCATGCCTGATATGTTGGGGATTACGAGTCACGAACAGAGGTACGACTTCGAACTTGCCACATCATTCCAAAAATTTTAAAAAAATCAAGCTGCACCGAAGAGAGGAGACAGGGTCCGTGCTTCACGAGACGACGATAGCTGACATGTATAAAAAGTCGGGAGAGCGAAAAACCCGCACTATCCAGCAGACATTCTTCCTCTATTAAACGAGCCCGGTAGCGGCAGGAAGAGAAAACGACGGGGCTCCCCTTCTCAAGAGGCGAAAGGGAAGGTAACCGATCGGTTAAAGAGGAAAGAAAGGACAGCTTGGTTGGATGAATAAGAAGAGAATCGGGCCAAATGTTAACCGCCGTGGGGGTGGGGTAGAGAACAAATGAAATATTCACAGATCGCCTTTCAGCCTATAGCGGGAGGAAGTGGCTTTGCCCGTCGGATTTGCTTGGCCTACCATAATCCAATACGGAGGGATGTGTGGAAAAAAGTGAGCTTCTGTGGCGTATAAATGGGGCGGAAAATACGAATGCAAAAGAAATGATCGTCGGAAAACCATGGGGAAAAGAAAAACGGAGTAATTAATAATTGAACAGGAGAGCGAAGGGCATCAAGAGTGGGGAGGAGGACGAAGAGGAAAAGGGGGGAAAGGGGAAGCATGGAGGAGGGGAGGAACCAGAAACAGAGGGATAGACGGAGAGTGTAGGTAGCAGAGATCGCGGGGGGTCGTTTTTTGCGTTGTTTTGCAAGGGGGGGGGTCCTACGGCCTGCACGCATTTTCCAAAGCGGAGGAAGGAAACAAGGGGAGAACACCCCACGGCACTTGGCCACGACACACCGGCTTTTGGGGGACAACTTCAAACGGAATCAT
>Ga0179593_1440029_pt1 | contig 12439 bp, 8 predicted proteins | sample CZODoug2_1_08_16_FD_185931 | JGI IMG/M metagenome (GOLD analysis project Ga0179593, IMG submission 185931) | Vadose zone soil fungal communities from Angelo Coast Range Reserve, California, USA - CZODoug2_1_08_16fungal (PacBio error correction) | ecosystem: Environmental > Terrestrial > Soil >...
GCCAAAAAATGCTGGGGAGCGGAACGGCAGGAAATGAAAAATTCGCCGGGATCGAGGGCGCGGAAAGAAAAAGGAGCGAAACCCAACAACCAAGGGTCTTCGACACAGATGAGAAAATAAGGTGGAATATGGACAAGCCTCACCGCAACTTCGCGGGCAACCCCAAAACACCCCCACACCAACACAAACCCCCCCGCCCCCCACCAACGCAACCCCACCCACCCCCCACCCACACACCCCCCCCCCCCACCCACACCCCCACCCCCAACCCCCCCCCGCCCCAGACCCCCGGGCCACGACCCCCAGGGCCCCACGAGGACCAAACAACCGCCGAAATCGTTTGGCTCTAGTAAAAATAAACAAAAGGGGTCAATTGGAGCAAACCAAATCCGGGGGGGTATGAAAGATCCAAGTCCGAAAAGCTAATAAGAGGAACTCATCTATCGTGCTCTAATGATTGATAGACTTCTTCAAAGTGAGTCGGACACTCTCGGAGGGTTGTGCGCATTCGAACGAAGAGGCCGCACAAAGCGAGCGGGTGCCTGTCGAGGTGCAATATCGCATGGTGCCCAGAAAGGAGTGAGGGGTGTCAAATCTAAGGACGCAAAGGGGCATTTGGGGAATTGCATCCAGGGACGGAAGGAGATGGTGGTGTCTCATGCGCAGAGAAAAGGGAGTCAGAGGTTAGAGAAGCCAAAATGGTGAGGAAGAGTCAAAGCGCACAAGGTGGGGGAAAAAGGACGGCAGAGGGCAGCGCAGTTTCATCGGAAAAAAGGGCACTTTAGACGGAGGCCCAAGGGCCTGAGTTAGGCGGTATCTGTGGAACGCCGCCACGATCGATTAGTCGAGGCGAGGGAAGACGGACTTCGCCAAGAGGCAATTCCCCATCTCCGGAACAACAAAAATAGTTGGTCGCGGGATCGACGAATAACAACGCATTGGGGGGTCGGGGGAACTCCCAGTTTTAGAGTGGAAATTTAACCTCTGTGGGAATCGCCGTAGAGCAAAAAGGGTGAGAGGTTTCACGTGCTTAGCCTAACCGGCGACCAGGTTAAAATTTGCGAGAACAAAGAGGGGGAGACGGAACGCCGGGGGATGGCAACTTCGAAGAGGTGGGGAACACAGAAGAGTTGAAATTTCAGGGGATCTCTAGAGGACGGGAGCGCCGACCGGGATGTGGGAGAGATTTGGGGCGAACCGGAGGAGGTTAAGTTGGGACGGGTAAGGCAAAGACTGTGAAGGTGGCAGGGCGGGCGTTGCCAAAATTAATTGTGAGGAAGGGGGGGTGGGGGGCTTTGGTCCTAGTATTTTTACTGGGGGGAGCCCCGCAGCGTTCGATCGGGTGCTCTCTGTTTCACCCGGTATAACGATGGACGGGGCGGGCTTAAAGGGGATTGAGTGTCTATTTTTAGGGTGGTATTTAAAACAATCGTCGGTTACTCCGACAGGAAGTCGGGTGGCGTTGGTTCCGATGATGGTCAGCAGTCTCGGTGGGGGGACACAAAGAGAGAGATGTCACCAGGACCCGTGGGGGTAATAACGGGCCGGACATAGCGAGGTGAAATACAATGGGGTTTTGCTGTGACAGGAAGGTGCAGGGCGCGATGGCCTCATACGTCTTAAAGAGAGGACGATCCAATTCTCGTAAACTTATAAATCTGCCCGAGCGGTTGGACGGGAGGTTCCAGGGTTTACCACGCTGGGGGGGGTCAGCAGGCTCAAGCGTTGTGGGTGGTCGGGGAGGGTGCGAACCCTTCGTAAAATTGTCATTGAAGTGCGAAGTCGTAAAATAAAGTAAGCCTGAAACTTTGCTCCCGGATGGGGGAAAAAAGGGGGCCGCAGAACTGGGAACGAAAAGAGGAATATTCAAAATCAAAAAGAAATTCGGTGGTCAGCCCGCGTTTTGAGAACTGCAGGAAACCATGTTTAATCGCAAATCCGGACGTAATCCTTATTAAATGCATTTCGTGGAGATACCAAACACGTGGTTTTCACACGGTTGGGTAGTGCCACCACCAAACATGCCACACTGTTACGCCATTCCAACCTAACTACAAAACATGTTCTACGGCCCCCGTAACACATTTGGACGCGGGTCTCGAGCGTGTTTCCTTACTTGTGTTCCGATCGTTCTTGTCAATGGAATCTTTGTGCTTGAGTGGCGGAGACTAAGCCTCTTCCTGTATGCGGCCCCAATCCCCTATACCGGGCGGCCGTTGCTACCCTAGTTCCACATCCCTCATGTAAGAGCCTAAGATAATTGTTGATTGACAGGTGGTTGGATCGTACTTGAACTCTGGAGGGTTGGCCGGAAATTGTCCCCACATTAGTGTGCCAGCAGCGCGAGAGGTCACTGTCGCCCTTCTGGGCTCTTATAGCCCGATTTTCCGAAAGTCTTTCGGATCCAGGGCCCTTTTCTCGGAACGATCCCATCAGCGCAAAAAAAGCAATGGTTAGCAAGCAAAAGCTACAACCCGACATTAGTCCATACAACAATTGTAGTAAGAGAAAAATCGGAGGGGATTGTGAGAAGAAGGTGTGTGTTTTTTTGGGTGTGTTAGAAACTGAAAGGACACGTGATCGATGTTTGACGGCATATGAAGTTTGGGCTTAAAATTCGCAGAAAGTGAAAAATAATGCCAGAAGCGAAAGACCGCTGGCAGCTAAGTGGTGTTAAATGGTCAAGACCTGACGAACTGAAGGACAAACACCGTAAACCTTTGGACGGCATGCCTGGAAGAAAAGCAGGGATATGAGGCTCGTTCCCGTGGTAGCGGCAATCGCTCTGAAATGCGGAATCTGGTTTTTCGGTTAGGCCCCTTTGCATAGGGTTGGAGGCCACACCATACTTCGGCGATCAGGGGGGAAGTCGTACCCAAAACGTAAACTGTTTAACGAAGGTCGCAACGGACGGAAGGGATTGCACTTGCGGAAGCTAGGACAGGGCGAAGGGGGGGAGAGCCAGTTACTGGTAGAGGGGAGGGGGTAAGGGACGTTCTAAAACGGAAAGGGAGAGGTGGCCTGGATTGATGAAAAAATAGTAGTTTGTTCGAAGCAGAGTGGAGTAACTTGCACAGTGAAGAAGGAGGGAAAAGGCTGTCCGGCCTAGAAAGGTACAAGAGGTTACCTAAGGATAACTGAAGGACAGTTTGAAGGCTCGGGAGAAGCGGAGAAGTGACGGCGAAGCAAAAATTGATGGAAGAGGCAAATCACAAAAAGGAAAGCCGCGATGAGCGATTCGAAGAAGGGAGCTGTGGGTTTTAATCTTCATGTGAACTATTAACCAACCGAAGACCCAGAAGAATGGCAACGCAGTCAGAAACTTCAAGTGGCAACAATAACACTTCATGCGCTAGAGTATATTTTGACAACAGATCAAGTGAAAAGATAAGTAAAAACCATACTAAAGAAACGAAGGAAACAGGGCTGCGGGGGCTGGGGCAACAAGTAGAGGTAAAAAGACCTTTAGGGAAGGAAACTTGCCAAGAATACTATGAGCGGGGGGTCGTAATGAGGACGATAAATTTAGGGGAACCGTGAAGAAAAAGGAACTAATGTAACCCGTGGAATACTGAAGTGAGGGGCACTAGTGAGAACGCTCGAGTCATTGTAGCATATGAAAAAACGGGTAGGATCGCCTAAAAGAAAAATGCCGACGAAGCACCTGCAGGTTACACTGCGAGGTCTCTGAAGGGAGATCAGTTGGGACGCGAATGTGGGGAGAGTGTGGAAAGATGCACAAGTCTTCCGAAATACGGGATAGAATTCAAACAGAGGCTTCATAGTAGAAAATGGACGAATGTAACATATATCAAAAAAACACCGAACAGGGGGGGGAGGGGAGGGAAAATCTAATAATAGGAAGTGAACCAGGGGAGGAGAGCAAAAAACTTGTTCGAAAGGCAAAAATAACGTATCAGTCGGAAGCCGATGACGAGACAATCAGGACCCGCTACAAATTGCGCTACAAGAACGGGCCTTCTAAAACACGAGCAATCGCCGAGAGTGTCCAGAAGGAAGTCCGCGGAAGGAGAAAAGGTTAGGACGGCGGGCAAGAAAAAGGGAAGCTGACAAACTCGAGGGGACGAGAACGGCCAAGATGGAGCGTTGGAAGCAAGGACGTGGAACGGTGACGATACTCCATTAGAAGAAGGAGGAAGAGGAAGAATCTGAAGGAAACCGATAGAATCATATCTCAGAAATCGAAAATGAATTTTCATTGTAGCTCATTAAAAACGTTTGGGACTCAGCCACGGATTAAAGCAAGATCCCACAAGGGGGAGGACCACCGTAAGAGGTAAGTAGTGGGAGGGGAGGAAATAAAAATCCCGTGGATCTCCTTCGGGTTAAAGAGTGTAAAAGTGAAGACTTCGGCCGCGTTCACGGGAAAAAGTAACCATGCGTCTCCTACCCAATGGAGAGCGAAGAAAAACACAAAAGACCTCGTCGGACGAAGAATCTCTTAGGTCAGAATTTGTATGCGGAGAAGGAGCCCTCCAAAGACTTACAACCCGAACCTTCCGCGGACTCCGCAAGAGAATACGTGAAAGCAAGGAGGGTCCCAGCGTACTGTACTGGAGAGCTAATTCAAGTCACTGATTCAAAAAAAGAAAAGGCGCTAAATACTATCACGAAAAAGATTCTCATCGCAAAAAATAAACCTCAATCAAAGATCAGCAGGTGTCAAGGCCACTCAAAGAAGAGTAAATCGGGGCTCAATGAAACAGCTGGGAAGAAGAACGAAATTAGGAAAAAATTGGGCCCAAACGTCAAATATGTACGACTAATGGTAAAATCGGAAAGGAGAAGATGTGTGTATGAATCCAACCATGGGCAGGAAGACGATGTGGTTTCTAAAACAGAACGTGTGAATATTTGGAGAACGTCAAAAAGAAGAATGGCTTCTGGCACCAAAAAACAGATAGCTGAAAGGATCCGCTCAACATGGGGGAAGTACGCCGCCTTACCCTTAGACTGAGGGCAGAAGGATCTGAAAGGGGGGCAAAGGGGACTGTATTTAAACTAACGCAAAGGACCCGACGTCAGAAGATCATTCAGTAGCTCAAGAGTTAAAATGAGGAGGAGCGGGAAAAGGTTTTCACAATCTGCATTAACGATCAGGGCAGAAAAAAGTTGTAATGCGAAAATCTGAAAAGGGAGGTGGTAAGAGAAACAACAAACCTGGGCTTCCCCTGGCGATTCACGCCTAACCAGGGGCTGGATCCAGTGTTTCTCAATCTTCTGACCGGCCTGCCAGGAATTTAGCTCAAGTGTCTTCGGGAGGAAAATTTCGTGGGCGAGGGGAAAATGGGTACCCACGAAGCAAATTGTACCGCAGAAAGTTAACCTTTGCTTTATTGTTACATAACCAATTAAGAAGGCCCAGGCGCTGCGGTCTTCAGAACAGCGCTAAAAAACCGGGGGTCATGGGGGATGAGCGGCTAACAAGAGCTGCCTCGCATGGTCCGAAAGTGGGGAGATGAATTCGCTCCGCTGGGAACAAGGAACACGAGTCAGAGCTATTCCGACATCCCGAGGACACCATGACTCACATGTCAGCCACTCGATTGCCAGGTTCGGATGAGGGCATAGTGTTTGTATGGTGGTGACTTCCCAATTTCACCTTTCCGGGGGGGGAATCACGGAAAAAAAAATCAAGGTTTTTGTCAGATGCCCAGACAAATCGCATGGAAGGAAGCATGTGAGACCTTTAAGATGACAGTTACAAGGTCAGACGCATTTCGTAGAAAGGCTGTCCGAAAGAGAATAGGGAGATCTAGCAGTGTTACCAGTGCTAACTGTCATTACCCCTTGATAAAAAGGGTCCCAGGAGGAAAACCCATGAGAAAGATCCTAAGCTTTAAGAAGTCTCAACGAAGCCACGAAGAAACGGGGTGTCAATGGCGTCTGTGGTCTATTAACGCAAAATCATTCTGATCATAGGTGCGGAATATTCTTCCAGCCGGTATTAAGAGAAGAAAGAAATTTAGTTTTAGACTCTTTACTGATAAGATTCGAAGATCGAGGCGTCCGAACATCCTGTTTCGGCAGGACCGTGCACGGTGAAACTAGGGACATCGATGAAAAAATGGCCAGCTGACAAGATGAAGGCACCAAACGAGACGAACTCACAGATTCAAAGAGCCGGCCGGGTCACCAGGGAACGACAAAGAAGTCCACCGACAAAGCGGAAACCCGACCAGAAACGGAAGGGGGGGCGTAAAAAAAAAGAGAAACCACATCCAAAAAAAAGCATTCAAGCCTAACGCACAGGTCAAGGGATGCCGGGGGACATGAGAAAACAAGACAACAGCCTCGTAAAAAATTTCCAAGCAGAATAATTAAGACCAAATCCCACGCAGGTAATGAAAGAATGACAAATGAAAGGAAATTGCCAAATCCATTTATGCGAACCCCCTCCTGAGAAGCTGGAGTGAAAAACAGTCGCATCGTTCTTATAAGAGAGTTCGAAAGATCCCAACCGGCTAAGACAGCTGTACGCGAGCAAAGCATCCAAGAGAACATAAGAACGTATAGGCCTGTGGCGAAGAAAATAGCTAACCGAACTACAAACTAGGCCACTAAGTACGGGAAAAAAACCAGATTCACTCCTTTGTGTCTTCAAGGTGTTTTCACGAGATTGGTGGGGCGATGGGGGGAAGTGAAAAAGGGGGGAAAGGCACTACCAGAGGAAAAGAGCAGCGAGTCATCTCCGGGGGGGGCGGGGGGACTGGTCGGCGCAAGGTTCTATACAGGCTACTACTTGTGACGGAAAGGGGGGACACGATCTAAAGTGGGGCTGGAGCGCCTGTTAATTGGCCTTGCCCTGGATTCACGGACCGTTTGCAGCAAACAGATTTATTTGGAAAGTTGAACGAGTAATCAACATCAGTGGAAAGAGTTAACCGAGAGCCTACGGAAGAGGAATCGACATCTCCGAAAGAATGACAAGTACGCAAAGGTCTAAGAGGGCTGGGAACGCCGGGTACTAATTAACACAAGGGGGAAAAGCCTGGAATCTCCCAAACTGAAAAAGTGGTCGACAACTCTGTCGGAGGGTCTAATTTGTAAAAAAGGCAAAAATCACAGCGCTCTGAAAATCGCGCCGGGAAATAGGTGGAAAAATAAGGGGTAAGGAAAGAATTAGACTGTGTCGCGGGGGACGCTGCAAGTATTCCCGACAGCGGTGGGACGGTGTGGAAAGTCAAAGAGGGACTTCGGGGTGTGGCTCACTGGCAATGCTAAAGAAAGGAAGTTGCAGGCTTAATGTTTACTCAGAAATCAGGAGGTGTCTAAGGGGTCGAGAATCGATTTGGCTCGTGGAGGAGGGGTGGGAAAAAAAACCGTTGGCCGGAAACTACGTCCTACGAGATGGCGCCTGGTTGGACCTGTCGCTAGCCAGGGGGTAAAAACTCGGATAACTCCCTCGACAAAACAAACAAAGAAGGTACGGAGCGAGACGTCTCGTCACTGGGGGAGATCGCATAAAATGACCATTCAATGGTCAAAGGGGAAAAAAGTAGGGATGCCGTGGGGCAGCCACAGGAGGAACAAACGTCAAAGGGACCAAAGATTCCTGAGAAGAATTCAGTCAAAAAAAGAGTCACTTGATAAGCTGAAAAAATAACAGAACGGCGCGGCGTCATTTTAGAGTATCAGGTAAAGTTAAGAACCAGCAAACACAGTGCGGAAAAAAAACTCAAATTCAACTTCATGCAAGGAAAAATTAATGATAAAAGACTCGAGAAGGCTCAGTAGTTGAAGCCTCGGCATACAAAGAAGTGACCCGTTAAATCGAAAGGATTTAAACATCCTCTAGCTGGGAGTTGGGTCTGTGCGAGGAAGAAAAACGTACGACTATCATATTAGGCTGGGGACCTTCCACTTTTTTCAAAAAAGTCAGCTAGAGAAGGAGTTGGGGGCAAAAAGCTCTGCCGAAAAAAATGTGGCCTTAGTAAGGGGATAAAAAGGGGCATGGGAGATATGTCGATGGAGTCGATGGGAATGCGTAGAATTGTTGTAGCAGAGGGCAGGAAAGGGATGAGGCTGGAAGGGCAATTTTTGTCATTCCGAAGTGCAACAAAGAGGAAGAGAAATGGTGCAAAAAAAATCATGGGTAACTCCCATCCTTAAGGGCGACGCAGTAGGGAGTTTCCCTCCGAAAATAACTGCGGGCGTGCGGTTAGCACAATTTGCAGGACCTCACAGCTCTGATAATGGAATGGCGAGTTGGAGGTCGCAGTAGTAGTAAGGACCAAGTGCACATTCCACATCAAATCCGAGGGCAAGCCCATGAAACGGGCGTAATTTGGTGAGGTCGAGGGTGGAAAAGATAGTTTTTCGGGTTCCACGAGCCTCTGGGTCAAAATCAAAGCCGGAGTAAGGTTATGATCGTCAGTGAAGCGAAAACTGAGCACGTTGGGGCGTAATTAGGTCAGGAGCGTGAAATCCCCACGAGGAGTTGGGATTACCATCCTGTAGAATGGCTAAGGACCAACCTGTTTTGGAACCCAGCTCGAAAGTGTTAGCGCAGGAGGTTATACGTATCAAAACTTCGGTGTGATATTGGCGTGGGCCACGTTTAGAGGTAGGTTTTGGGGGTGCCCAAGCGGCAGTTTGAGGACAGAACTTTTGAATTTCGACCGGGAGGAATTTACATTGGATTATCGGGTTTTTTCTATGACAGCACACGTCTCTGGACTTAATGTGAGTCCACGGCGCTCTTTAGTCTGATGTGGACGGTCTATATGGGTTTCATAGTTCCACTTTTCCCGCTAGACTGGGCTAACGATGGCTGCTGGGGGTCGGTTGTGGGGTGCCTTCTGTCGTAGGTAAAGGGAAGGGATGGCCTTTTCAGCTAAGAAAGGCACCGGAGAGGACTGGAGGCCATCGGGGAGAATTGGGGGGAACCAGGACAAACGAAAGATACAAAGTTGGCTAGGCATGGAATATCCACGAAGCCAGTTAATCATGCGAGCTCCCGGATAATTTTATATTTAAGTAAAGAGGGGGAGCATATTCAAACTGAACCAAGGTTAAAAAAATTGATCCCAGTCACTGCCGCGGTTGGTCGAGAAAAGCCTGGGGGAACGCGATCTCTTCAACTCTGCGATAACATCGGGGAACCAACTGAGACGTCATCCCCGTTCCCTCGAGCTCCCAGATAGGGGGTACGCTTACAGGGTGGAAGGGAAACAAACGTTTTTTGCTGTCGGTAACGTCCACCCTTTTTATACCCAAACCTGAAAAAAATAAAATCGCCAGAAATTAACATACTGAGCTTGCGAATGTGAGAACTGGTGTTACCTCGGGAAGAGAGATAATTCCGTGGTTTCAACGAGATCAGGGGTCTCCAGACAAGCTTACCAGTACTTAAGAAAAAGACGTGTCCGCGAACTAGCAGGCAAAAAGGGTTGATGGAGAGTGGTGACGGTAAGTGAGCAAAGGGTAAGGATGGTTAAAAAAATGAATGGCAAACAAGGGACACATGGGAAAGGTGTACGTTGTCCTTTTGTAAGGTATCTTTCACTCCCAATCTGACAGATCAAGACGATACGAACGGCGCAAGCGACAGTAACCTCATTCGGGCGGAAGAACTCACACATAACAAGGGTCGCCAGCCCCATTTACCTAACGACGCTGTTCGACACTTTTTGTCACCTTCATCTCGCAACTAGTATATCTTTTCGAGTCAGGTAATTGTTTTATTCCCATAGTCTGCCAGGATAGTGAAGGGGGCAATACCATACAGTGAATCTACCGGGAGCGGTCCAGCTATTTTCACGTCCCAGGGGACTCAATCTTTTGGGGGAGTACCGTAATGGCCTGCGGGGGGGGAAAATAAACTGCCATTGGCCTTAAGATAAGATGATTAAGACAGTTTGATGACAGCTCATTTATTGGTATTGGAGTAGGAGAGGGAGGAAGACGCTGTGGGGAAGGGCTACACAGGTCAGGGCGGGGGGAAAAACCTGGGACTGGGGTCGATATGGGGTTATCGTAAACAAAGGAAAAATAATGGTTCAAAAAGAGAAAATCAGTATCTTTCCGCGTGGGAGAGGTTTCAATGGGGGGATGGCCAGGCTGAAAGCAATGTCGATGGGCAACAAGAAGGGAGGGAAATTGTTGAGTGTGAAGTCCCAGACTTAATGAAGTGCAATTGTAGGTGGTAACTGGAAGTGGACGTCGGGAGCAGATTAGGCATTTGATTGCAAAAAAAGGGAAAACGTCAGAAGGGGCCAGGAGTGGACGCGTCGAGGAACCTTCGACGGGGAGGCTCTGCAGGCGGGGCGAAGCAGAAGAGAGAAAAGGGGTTGGCACTCTGGTCATGACAAGTAGAAATCACTGGGAAAGGGAGTTGTTTGATGGAGAAACGGAACGGGCAAGGCCAGAGCTCCAGACACAGCATCGCACTCTTCCAAGATAAGGAGGCACTCTGTGCCTCGAGAACAGGGAAGTCCTATTAGAAACACAATAATGGACTCAACTTATATTACGCAAAATGTGGGGGGAACATCGCTTAGAGCAAGGGGGGGAGCTGTAGCAAAAAAGGTGGAGCCGAGGCCGAGAGGATTTGAGAGATGTTGAGCGTCGGATTTCTAGAGAGTGCGGTCGCAAAGGTCAAAGGCTAACGAACAACTTACGATGACGGTTTTCGAAGAGAGAGATAGAGGGGTGGAACTTGTGACAGACTAAGAGCTCGGACACTGGCTTAAAGACGGAAGGTTAAAAGGAAGAACAGGCCTTGCGAGGGGGAAAGAACTCCTGGGTCTCCACTAATCGGGAGAGGGGTTTATCAAGAGTAAGTATAGGAAACTGTGGGAAACTGTGAAAAGGAGTGACAAGAAGAAGATTGCTAAAAGAGGAAGGCTGAAGAGAGGAAACCCAGTTCTATAGACATGAACGTCAAGCAGAGCAACAACACTAGGATTAAAAAGATAAGGGAATGTGAATCCTCCGGGGAGAAGATTAAAACTTGAGCCTGAAAACACGCGAGATTTAAGGGAAAGCTTCTCCGAATATGGGACACATTACGAAATGTAACAGAGACTGAGCTTACTACCTCGACAATAAACTTTTAACAGATAACTTTCGTTCAGTAAAAGAAGCAAAGTTGTTACTGAGAATATTGACAATTTCTCTTAGAAAAGTGAGGAACAGGAGTCTTACGCATCGGGAAAAAGTGGGGAACGAATGTATCTAACGGAAAAGAATAGACGAACCAAGACGCTCGGCACAGTGAATCAGGAAGACTCTAGCAAGTTGAAACGACAGCACAAGGAGAAACAGCGCTGTCGCTTAGAAACCAAGGACTTAAAAAAGGTAAAAAAAAGTCAACCGGTGGGCAAAACTGGGAAGAAAAAATAACAAAAACGGGCCCGGAATCGAGTGAAGGGGGTTCTGGTTGAGCAGAAGAAAATAGAAAAGAGAATGTACGGGATCAGGGCCACGTGGGAAGTCGGCGGCCCGGAATCTGTATTCTTGAAACCTCGTTGAAAGAAAGGGTAAAAAAAAAAACTACGAGTAGCGGAGCGAAGGCAGGCAAAATGGGTAAATCCGCGAGCCCAAAACGTTGTTCGACCCAACCTTCATTCAGCGCAGATCAAGGACAAACTTACACAAAAAAAATGACGCCTGAGGAACTCATGTGGACGTGGATATAAGTGAAATGATAAAACCTGTAAGGGAATTCATAAGGAACGAAAAAGAGGACTGAAAGGGGAAGCCACCGCGCATTGCACAAAAATAAAACAAGCAGGACAAATCCGTCCGGGGAAGGAAAGCGACGTCCAACTACTCAAACAAAGAACTTCTTGCTAAGACATAGAAAAAAAACGTGAGAGAGGGGCAACAAAAGGACTCAGCCCCACACCCAAACAGCAGGGGGACGGACTACAAAGTGCAAATACGAAAAGAGCGTTGCGAGAAAAACAAAGGAAGTCGCCAAGATGGGCTCAACAAACGCAGAATTGAAAAAAGGGTTAACTAAAACATAGCTTGAAGGAAACTCACAGTACAAAAGTAACAGTTTACACTGAACTAATCCTTAGAGGCCGGAAAGGCGAACTACGGAAGTGGCGTAGGGGACATAAGTCGAAGGGAAAAGACTTCAAGCAAAAAAAAGACTTGAAAGCAAGGTTCAGAGAGGGGGCATGATTTTCACATTAACCAGCGGAACGGTCAGGGGAAATGTGAGGACGACCAGACGTGAAAGGGTGGCGGGGGAGTGAAAAACAAACAGTGTTGTTCTTACGCACTATCCAGTAGGCGGCCAACACGGGGGTCAAAAGGGGCTGGGGGCAGGCGGCCTTGACTCCCGGTAAAATAAACCTCTGCCCGTAGCTGGGTTCACGATGCGGGCGCACATTGGATGACGCAGGACGGGTCACAAGGCCACGTCCAAAAGTTATCGTCACGTGGCATTCCTGTTGGAAAACAT
>Ga0179593_1484777_pt1 | contig 12439 bp, 10 predicted proteins | sample CZODoug2_1_08_16_FD_185931 | JGI IMG/M metagenome (GOLD analysis project Ga0179593, IMG submission 185931) | Vadose zone soil fungal communities from Angelo Coast Range Reserve, California, USA - CZODoug2_1_08_16fungal (PacBio error correction) | ecosystem: Environmental > Terrestrial > Soil >...
AAAATGTGGAATGGGAAGGATCGTAAAGAAGCTAACAAGTCCGGGTGCAAGAACAAGAGGCAAGAGAGAATGTGTTATCAGCTAAAATGAGATGGCTAAATGGGGGAGGCGACTCGATAAAGGGGAAAAAGATTGCGGCGAAATTCAGGGTGTCACAAGGGGAAGGGGAAAAAAGACCGGCTGCTGAAAAACGGAATCGATTTCAAAAGACGCCCGTAGAGAGGGGTAAGCTAGAAGCTACAGATTAGCCTCAGAAAAACTGCCACCGGGCGCAGCAATACTACGGAAAAGTGTGGATCGGGAAGCGGTCGGCCTCGCCCTCCATCCGATAGTCAGGAAAAGGACCTGCAAATGGGAAAAAAGGAACGGTGAGCCTGTTCCAGGATCGGAAAGTCAGCCTCCGCTGGCGAGGACGGGGAAGCTAGGGGTCCCGACGAACTACTCGGTGTCGTAGACCGAGCGCGCCGCTTTTCCGAATTGTCCGAGAGAGGCCTCCCAAAGGACGAGGGCTGTCAGAGGGACCCTCAGGGGGGACCCCAAAAGGGTTTTCAAAAAGAAATGGGCGCAACTCGATACATACAACAAATGGGACGACACGGCAGCAGGGGGGAAAGAAGTTATCAAAGGGGGGAGGAACCGATTGGACCAGAGTAGGGTTGAAATGAAACCCTGACATGTGAGGAGGAAAGCTTGGCAGGCGATCCAAAGAAACACTGAACGAGAGAGTCCGAGCGAATACGATACGGGATAGCACCTCAGGGGGGGGAGGTATTGACCAGAAGGGGAAGACAAAGTCCAAATGGAAAGAAAGATCAAAATAGTTGGAAGAGGGCAGCCCACCTGGGCAAGGAGAAGGCGGGAGGAGGGACCTAAAACTAATTAGTGGCCAAAGAGATGTAGGGGAGTTGGGGTGTTGTGGGCAGTGTTGTGTGTTTGTGTCGTTCAGCACCCTCGAAAACGACATTCACAGAAGAAGAAAGGGACCTGGGAACTGCAGAAGAGACGGTGTCCGTCAATCCCACGAAGAGCGAACTATCACGAATGAAAGAAGGTTTAACTTTAGACTCACCGGCGGATGAAGAGTGTCCAAACGGCCTCCTGACCGAGAACCAAGGGGTGGAAAGACAGCTATCTATCTTATGGAGAGAGAGGAGTCATGCAGGCATCGCGAGGAACATCAGCTCGCGGAACGAGGCCCTGCCAGAGTCAACAAAAAAATTAAGAATGGGACGGGCTTGAGACGCAGTGGCTGACGAAAAGGCCTTGCCTGGGACGGCCGCGTTGCCTGAGAGGGGAAAAAAGACCTTACGCATGTCGGCGCGCGAAGCAGAAGCGGCGGATGAGGAACGGGTCGGGAAGTAAAGAGAATCCAACATTCAAAGAACTGGGGGAAAAAAAAGCAGCGGGGAAAACATAATCGATAGTGAACGGAGCCTTAAAAAAAAGAAAAGTAGGTACTCAGAATCCAATGGAGTAGATAGAGAAAGGGGTCACATCTTGAAACTTTTCCAGGTGAAAAAGTTGGGTCCTGCGCCGTACTAAAGTCAATCTACCACTAACTCTCTTGCAGTCAAAGAAAAAAAAATCCGCGGGACATTGGAGAAAAGACTATTAAGAAGAGGGAACGCCCAACATGAACGAACAGAAAGACCGCTGACCGAAGCATAGATACCGACAAAGATCCCACGGTGGAAGGTGAGCAAGGAAGAGACAAAGTGGAGAGGGAAGGACATGGGCTTCCTTTGTTTGCGCGCCTGAATTCTACGCTATGGGGAAGGGCGTAAAACAAAAGGAGTCGAGACTTGGGGAGGAAACCCTGGGGGTAGGGAACGCAGAGAGAACGTCAAAAAGAAGAACAGCTTCCCGAATGCGTGAGAGCACTTGGGTAAAAAGCCGTGGAGGGAAGGCAGGATGCAAGGGAGAGGAATACAAAGAGGGGAGTTTGAGCCGGTAAAAACGAGAGAACATTAACAAGGCGACCTTGGGCATGAACTCCAAAATAATATACGAGGTAGACAAAGCGGGCGCGGTGGAGAAGAGAGAATTGTCGACCTACCGGAGGGTCAGGAGTGATTCAGAACAACAAGATAGAAGAAGATCACCATGAAAGGGAAAAAGGTCAATCGACCCAAGAATTTGGAGAAAGCAACCAGAAACTGGGGCCACCTCAACAGAAGTTCTGATTGGCTAAAGCTGGAACTGTTAATAATCGAAAATGTCAAGGATTATGTTTCTGGTACATGGGGAGGGGAGCAGACTCTCTATGTAGAAGGCCGTGATCGGAGGGCCCACAATCCTCCACGGCCACGGGGGGAACCGGAACCTTGGTAGAACAGGCCGCACGAAGAGTGTTCTAGTTGGTAGATGCTGCTATAAGGAATGAGGGAAAAAACAAAGTGGGTTCAAAAACATACTAAGAGATCACCATAACTCGTCTACAAGAGAAAATTAACTCTGAGGAAAAGCCAAAAGGGAAGCATGAAGCTCTCAAGGTGAAAAAAAATTAAAAAAACCACAAATACACATGACACGCAAGTCGAGGGGGGCGAAATAATGGAAAAGGGAAGGGAGTCTAGGGGATCTCCTTGGAGGAAGTTCTGGAGTTGATGCCTAAAATGTCCCTCAGTGAAGGAGATGAAGCTTCGGACCTGAGAAGAAAGTAGGAGTCCTTTAACCTGGAAAGAAGGGGAGCAGTTGGATGACCCTCTCCAAGGAAAAGTGGGACCAAGGACGTTTGCCAAGCACAAGTCAGAAACGGAGAATGTTGGAGATATCGGATAGGGAGCGGGGAGATTTATGGCGCCATTGGGGGGGGGAGTGTAGGCATATCCCACTCCTGTCAAAAAATTCCATGTCCAATGCCAACTGGGAAATCGTGAGGAAGGAGGCTGCCGTAAGAGGTCAAGAACGAACCAGGGCACGTCAGGATAAGAGGACAAAAAAAATCACAAAGACAGCGCCGCCATTAACCGGCTTGAGCCATCACAATCGGAATAACGCACGTGGCGAAGAAAGGTGTCTTGAGCAGCGCGACCATCTTCCGGGTAAAAAGGAATGTCATACCGGCGCGGTCACGTGCGGGGAAAAACGACCGGCAGCGGGAGAAGAACCTCATATCTCCGCTGGGAAACATACGAGGAGAAATGGACTGCGGAACGTGGTAAGAAAAAGGGTCCTGTTAGCTCCCAACATGTTCAAAGAGAGACATCGAGAGAGCTCGTCGGAGCTCGAACCTACTTACCACCAGTTCAGGGATAAAACAAGAGACAAAAAAAACATCTCTTGACGTCCGAGGGCTTCCGAGGACACATACGGGTCTGAAGAATATAGGTCCAGCACTTGCCGTAGAGTTCAAGAGTCGCATAATGGGGGGTGCTTCAGGAGAGACGGGTAGGGATCACCTAGTCCGGGGGGAGACATGGAGGTAAGCGAATAACATGGGGAGAAAAGAAAAAGAATCGGATAGCAAAAACGCGATCTTTATCAGGGGGGAGATGGGTTAAGGACGAATCAAAAAAGAAAGAAAGCAGTGTCATGTCAACACAAAGAGACACATATAGAGAGAACAACGTAAGAGAAGTGCTTCTTCCCGGCTTGGGACAGTCACAAGGGTCGTGTAGAAACGAAGGGTGGAGCCAGGGTGAAAAATTTGTAAGCCCGGAGTTCCAACATGGGAGATCAGCAGGTCGGCTCTGCCACAGACACGGAAAAGTAAAGATAAGCGAAGCTCGTAGCGCAGACGATCGGGGGAGGGGTCGCCGAGCGCCTCGCGCACAAACAAATTCGTGGACTGAAGAAGGGAAAGGAGTCAGGGGAAGAAGGGTCCGATTCCGAGAGAGGAGGCAGACGCCGCGAAGCGGCCGCGTAACGTATTCTTCTGTATCGGTGTTCTGAGGAAAAGAGTTGTTACTTCCTCGATGGATGCCTCTAGCTTGCCACCTTATCTTGTAAAATCGATGGCTCGGTCATCCCGTTTTTGATCCAGCCTAGACAAAGAAACAATGACTCGACGCCCGCATCATGTCAAGCGGGAGGGAAGAAGAGATGGGAGATAAAGCTTTACCCCGGGATAGAGGATGAAAAAAGGATCCCTGCGGGCAGGATCGGGGGGGAAAAAAAAAGCGAAACGTGTGGGAAAACGGTCTACCGAAAGTAACACCATCCCGGACTAAGTTGAATGCCAAATCTCGGGACAAAAAAACAAAGAGGGGAGGAGAGCTTGAAAATTAGGAAGGGGGGGTTAAGAGTAGAAGGTAAAGAGGAAACAGAAAAGAACAATGACAGGAGGTTAGTTTCAAGACGAAGACCGCCACAAATGGATAAAATCACTGTGAACGGGAAGGAGTGGCATGGTAAAGACTGCGCCAAGATTGAGGGAGGGAAATTGTTTCTATACAATGGAGTGATAACACTTTGGGGATGGGAGGGCTTTGGGCAGACTCCTAGAAGGAGTTCTCAAGGGAAAGAGATCCCCTCTTGCGCGCCAAAAACGAGCAGGGGCGCATACGCAATAGTCAAAATTGGCCCGGGGAGGAAAGCGTTGATATCCCTGGAAGGATCAAATAATGACTATAGCGGACCCTGTCGAAAATCAAAATCCTGGAGCAATGTTGCCAGATAACATAAGAACTGAGACTTCCTGCAGATTCTCGGGAAGGCAAAGCAATAGATCGCTCGGCTTTTCTCCTGACGAGATGAGCAGCACGACTAAGTTTAGACCTCGCCCTGGATATTATCGAGGAGATGCATTTTGGAAAAAAGGTGCAAAGTGAGGGAGAGGCTTCTGTACAGACACTCCCCAGAGGCACGCAAGGGACCAAGGATAAAAAGGATTATAGAGGTTCAAGTGGAGAAAAGGACAACTTAGGGACTCGGGGAGGGGGGTGCTGCTCGAGACAAAAACAACACTCGAAGAGAGAGGTCCCGAAGACTGGAGGGAGACAACAGAAGGGATGGGATTTACGCATCCTGATCGGGCAAGAAGATAAACGTGCAACGGATCGCATTGGGTCTGGAAGCAACACAGTGCGGCGAGACGCGAGGAACGCGGCGGGAAAGGCTACTCATACTAGCGCCACAGGGGTCAGGGGTGGGTGGGCGGGGCTGCAGCATCCTCAGGAAAAAGCAACGACACAGGATAATAACATCGGGGGTAAGGGTCCGCACGCCAGGAAGTGTTAGAGCAGGGCAGGATCGACGACGGGTCTCTCTTTCTCGGGAAAAAATTTGGAACTAGGGAGGGGTGCCGATCAAAAGGGAGGGGAAAAAACCGTTTACCAAACCGTCCGTAACATGAAGGGAAACAGGAGGTATCCGAAGAGAGGAGGTAAGACAGGAACGGGGAAACTTTAGGTATAGCCGAGGGGATGATAGGACCAAGCAAGAGGGAGCGCGGCTGATCAAGAAAAGAAGAGGGGAACAGAGGGGGGTTTAAGGGATTTTGGACGCCCAAGCAACTGTTCGGGTGGCGAAGCTGTCGAAAACCCGCCAGAAGACCTTGTGTGTGGAGATGTTCAGGAGCCTCAGACGGGAAGCCGATCAGGCAGAATAAGGAAATCGTAACTGAGAACAGTAGCACAAAAGCTCAACAGGCCAGGCCGAAGGGTAAGAAACGAAATCCAAGCAGTGCTTGGAGAGAAAAGAAGAATAGGGGAAGGAACGAGGAGAAGAACAATTCTTTCAAAAAAGTCGGAAAGTAGTGTGATCAACCGTCATTCAAGTGGGCCAAGTTATTGGTACCTCCAAAAGGAGAAGGATGCTAAGCAGAAAGGTGCAGCGGATAATCCCTTGAATCAAATCGACGGAGGAAGAAAAAAACATAAGGGGAGGTTCCCTCTCCAGGGACAGACGAATAAAGGGACCCGAATAGAGCACAAACCTCCGCTTTTCAGTAGGAAAAAGAAGGAAAAGTCAGGGAAAAAATCAAGAATCCTTTGAGTCGATAAGAGAGGCGAGAGCTCGTAGCAGAAATCATTCTGGGGGGGGCTACCGCGACAGACACGCAAGAAGAGCGCCAAGCCTACCCTGATTCATATGCAGGCCTGGGTGACGAAGCGGGAAGTGAAAGAGCAGGGCCGTTAGCCGGCACTGAAAAAACAAAAAACGACGAGGAAATGTTCTTCTCCTTCCAATCGGATTAGGGACCATGTTAAATAAGATGAGATGGAGCCAGCGTGAAGGGTGAGGAGGCTCGCAGAGTCGGGGGACCTTGAGCATTGATCCTCTAACAACAAAAAAAAAAAGGGGGACACAAAAAGATCAACTTAAAGAAAGTCCTTAAAATGGGAGGGAACTAGCACCAACGCACATGGTCTCACAATCTAACAAGCGGATTACAGCTGGGCGAATGGGTTAATTCCGGGGGGCGAAATTTGGTCCCGAAGGGGAGGATAAGAAACCGAGGGAGAAGATTATATGAGGGGGGAGCCGTAAGATACGAAAAAACTGACTTTGAAAAATCAGCAAGTTTCGAGGAAAGGCACGTAAGTTCTGAGTTTAGGCGCAGGGAGGAAAAGGAAGGGGAACCAGGTGCAGCCAAAAAAAAAGAAAGGATCTCTGGCCCCAATACTCGGAAGAAGGCTCAAGCCTCCAGGCTCATGATCTCTGAGAGCATTTCAGGGGCTCCACATACCAGGAAGGATCTTGGCGGGGGGGGGCCCATCTTCAGGATTCCGGAAGCACAAGTGGCTCAGGCTGAAGTAGTTGGTGTTCCAGCAGAAAAGGGGAGGCACTGTCCGAGTCGGGACACGAGAGAACGTTGAGTTAAAAGTGAAAAACACACTTGAGATGGCTGAAACATCAATGACCAGTGCAGCAAGTAATGCGGGGGACGCAGGACAGATAGAAAAAAAGCGATTAGTAAAGTGGGGTCTCAGCCTAGTCAGGTGGATCTGATGATATCACAAAAGGGGGGGGAAAGGTGGCAAGAGAGACAACTACTGCATGGTGGGGTGGACGGCTGAGTAAGGGGTAAAAGTCTAACTGGAACGTATTTCTGAAAATGTAGCTTCCCTAAAAGGCGGGGCCAGAAGAAGCTACAAGGGAAACGAGGAAGAAAAGACTCTTGGAGTCAATCAAAAAGACTGACGAGAACAATGGAAGACAAAAGGGGACTTGGAGCTAAAAAGGGGTCTTTTGACAGGGTCATCCGCGCGCGAAACTAACACGGTTAACCGGTCAGACTGAGATCCAATCTACGCGTGAGCACGGGGAAGGAAGGGGGAAATTCAAGGTAAGGGAAAGGGGTTTACCCGCCGGCTACAAAGGGCGAGGAAAGGAAAAAGAGTCTCGAGGCTCATACGCGAGCAGCAAGATTTGCCGGAACAGTGAACTCAGGCAGTTCTGATCCCAATAAAAATCAACTTTATGATCATTGTCTGACTCTACGGGGGGAAAGGACGAAGCTCAGCTGGCCGTAGATATGAATCAAAAGACGAAGGAAAGTAGCTTGAGAGAGTGAGCCACAGGGGGGCTGCCAGATCACCATAAGGCGTATCGTTAAAAAGAAACGAGGAACGAAACACAAGGGGGCCGGGGAACGGAGGTAGAAAGAGAAATAGTGTGATGCACTCGGAAACTCGATAGAGGGTGACAGGGGATCGTAGCCAGCACCAACCCTAAGTAGAGAAGTGGAATGCACATTTGGAAAAATGGCTAAGCACACCGTTAATGGCGGGCCGGCTGAGGCAGTCACATCGTGGGAGGAGATTGCGCTGACGGCTGTGAATTGGAAACCAGGGAAACCGTAGATAAATGAAATCATCAAGTCTTTCGACAGACTCAAAGGCAGGCGACGAAGAGGGCGGTCTGGTCGAAAGCGCACTACTGTTTATGTAGGCGCAGAGGGGGACTAACAACGCAGACGGTGAGAGGAGCGGAAAAGGACCATGGGAACCGTTTTTGGGGGGCACAGGCGTCAAGCGACTGTGCGTATCGGGGAGCGCGGAGAGAGCACTCTCAGCCGATCGGGAGGGGAAGCAGCAATCGGTTTTGGAAGAGAGACGAGACTTCAGCCGGTGGGAACTCGGAAGGGCGCAGGGGTAAATCGTCGAGGGTCATGTTGCCGTTGAGAAAGAACTTGTATCAACACTGACTTTTAAGGCCAACACTGGAAGATAAGATAAAGAGCTTTTCAAAACCAGCCTTGCCCAGTAAATGCTAACAAAAGGGCCGTCCGGGGCAGGCAGGAGGTTCACGCGGACATTGGGTAGGTAGAGTTGCGTACGAAAAGGATAAACTAATAACACCTCCGAAATGTCACTTCCAAGACCGCAAAAAAAAGGAAAAAAAAAAAAGCCGGGAAAGGGAATATCCGAGGGGGGGAGGGGGGGAGTAACGGTATGCCCAAGAACCGACAATGTCGCGGGCTACAAACGAGATGAAAAACGCACTGGCACGTGGGTATCAGCACTCGGAGTAGGGTGGGAATGCAGGTTACGAGAATCAACGTGAAGGGCGAGACCCCTTTTGGGGGGCAGAAGGAAAGGGGGCTGATAACAAGCGTACCTCTTGAAAGCGATTGCAAAGCGAAACTCGCGAATGAGAGCAAGCATTCCCTATTCGCCCATTCTCCCAAAGGAACCGATGCTCAGTACAAGCTTGCTAGCAAAGGGACATAGTTCAAACTATCCTCAAAAGACCCTCCAATGGGGCGAAGTAAAGGAAAAATCCGGACCGGTGAGTAGTTGAAAGGGGGGAGACAAGGCCGAACTGCTGGACCTGCAAACGTGAGGGACGATGAACCGCATCGGGAGCACCAAAGGATCCGTGGACGAGACAGAGAACCGCTTGTCGATCCTGCTCCTGGAGAATGCCCGAAAAAGATTTCTCTCGGAGTAGCCGTCAGCTGGTCCCAATGGTTAACGCGACTAGGAGAACTACACGACATTGTGAAGGGACCCTTCCGGGAACCAACGCCGTTTGATCAAAGGGGGCTCAAGTGGGTTGGCACCGCTTCTTGAGGACCGAAAGAGAAGTTGGCGTCCGGGGATGACTCTTACGATCGAGCAGACACCCTGATGACATTCCGAGCTAATCAAGCTCTCGCATCTAGGGAGGGTAATGAGCTTTAGTACGAGAAATTCTTTGCGACAGATCACCTGGTTGAGCTGGGGACGCACAAACCGGGGCTTGGACTCGCGCATCAAGAGTCGGGAGTGCTTCTCATATATTTCAGGCAGGGTGGGGTCTTCATCGTCCGAGGGAGCAAAACAAGCAGACAAAATCTGTGGAACTTTGCCGGCCTCAAGGGTGGGACAGGTTCATCTTCCAGACTTCCTAGCGGGGATAGAGAAAGGGGGGAGAAGAAGTCTAGGAAGACACATAGTATACTTCTGTACAGAGGGACTACGAGAGTGAGGGGGTTGTTCACACGACGACGAGGATGTCCCGACTCTTTACGGGGTACAACGTGATAGGCGCGCGGGGCAGGGCACAATGGACGCTTCTCTAAGAAAGAAAAGAACTCTGGCAAGGAGGGAGGTCAAGCATTTTGAGGAACGAGACCGGGCGACGCGGCCGAGGACCGCTGAAAGAAGAATATAACTTCAGACGGACTCGAACTGGAGTGGACCAAGAAAAAACCCACATCCAACAAAACAGCAATGACCGAGTGGCAGATCACTAAAAATACAAGGGAGGGAAATTACAAACGATACAGTGACGATAGAGCAAGTGATCCACCTTCTTTAGTTCTCATTTCGAGAGCCATGGGGTAGGCAACGGGCAGCCGAAAGACAGGGTGGAGGTCCAAACTGCTAAAAACGGTTCATCGCCCTAACGTGACGACACAACAAAAAAAAAAAAAAAAAAACAAGACCAAAAAACACCCCAAAAAAAAAAAAACACAAAAAAGAAGACCAAGCAACACGCAAAAGGAATTTAGAACAGTTCACCAGCCTGCCATTACCAGTAGGCTGAATACTGAAAAAGCGGAACTCAGGTTATCGGAATCAAATCTGACAAGACCATAGAGGCCAAAAAAGAGCACCTGGGTATGTGAAATTTAGACGAGCAAGTAGCAAGCTCTCAGGGAGTCTTCCTTGGGAGGTCAAAAAGATCATTAGAGTTCACATAGGTGGAGCTGCCGTGCAGATGCCTTAGGGGGGGGACTAAAAGTAATGTCATACAGAAAAGCTCAAAAACGCCGAACCTTATTATATTGGCACGTGGAAAAAGAGCTGTGTTCATGCAGTTTCTGAGGCCGGAGCCGCAAAAAAAAGTACGGCGTATCCATCACTGTTCATGTTCTTCTAAACGACGAGACCATAATTAACATAAAAATTTACAGTGGAGAGAACATGGGAAGAAAATAAAAAGGTCTTCGAGTTGTGGGAGACTCGGGAGGCTGGTAGCGCCAGGCGTAGAAGACCATTTGTGAAGGGTGAGTCTAGAGAAAAATAGGAAATAGGGAAACATGACAGCCACTTTCGAACCTCATGTGGCCTCAAGGGGAGCCCGATGTCGCAGAAAACAGATTGGACTGATTACGCTGGCGGTAGGTCAGGCATATCTTTGTCCAGCAGGATTGTAAAGAGAAAACATACACGAGGAGATTGCAGGGGAGGCTGGGCCAATAAAACCACTAGTTGACCACGCGGCTGTTAGGGAGCCTGCAACTAGAAGTGGTTCTGGAGCTGTTGCGGCTTTCCCGAACGGTCAAGGGCAATACGGCGATCTACCACTAAGGAGAAAGACGAGACAAGAGGAGAGGATCACAAAAGAACTCCAGGAACCGCAGATGCTTCGGTCAAGTTAGAGGAAGTGAACTGGGCACATATGCGTGATGAGAGGGGGGGCGGTCTTAGCGAGAACAGGAGGCGCACGTTCGCGAGGCGTAACGGGGTGCTGAAATTTCTTGGAAGAAGGGCAAAAGATGGTCTCACGGCCGACTCAAAACGAAAGAACGTTGTTTCCGATTGAACCTTTGCAAACTTGGAAGGCGGGCCAACAAGACCGGTCGAAAGAAGACGGTGCAGCATCAGAAGAAACGCGGGTTGGGGAAATGAAGAAAAGAGGGGGGTGGGTCTCGGCTCTTGGTTCATGATGCTAAGGGAGAGTTAATAGCAAACACTGTTTGGAGGGATGTGGCTATCGCACACTCGGACACCTGTTGTTTAGCGAAAGAGGCGACTCTGGGAACGGCGCCGATTTGAACGTGATCCTTCAAAGACAGCGTCAGGGAAACAACGAAGACCCGAGAAAGAGCGCGGGACAGGGCTTCCATAAAAAAGTGAACGCGAGCCGCCATGTGTCCTGTGGAGAGAAAAAAACCAGGTGAGTGCGATGCACCGCGGGGCCCCGCGCGCTACATTATTTCAGCGTCTGGACAGGGGAAATAGCCTCCGGGGGGGGGAACAAGAAAGGAGAAAAGTAAAAGTTCCAGTGGTGTAAAAAAAAAAGAGTCCGTGAACGCGAAATCGGTTTCCAATCTATACGACAAACCGCAAGCCCTAAAATCCGGCGGAACCTGACGTCCACACGGACAGTGCAGCAGGAAACCTATGGAGGAAGAGGGGCGTTTAGACAGGAAGGGGTATCTGACGACAAAAAAAATTCGGGACATAAATATGAGTCAGCAAAGATCCTTCGAGGACTAATGGTGGGGGGGGGCTGGACCATATCAAAAAATAGCTCATTTCGCACGAACGATTCAGTACGAGATAAGACTTTCCAGGAATAAATAAGGAAAAGGTTATAGAAAACGTGATTGAAACGCAAAACTCAGAGTGAGAGGGGTGTCTAGGGGATCGTCAAGAACCAACGCCACCGCCTGGAAGGCAAACAGAAGCTGGCAAGGTCACCCTGGGGCAACTGGAGGGGAGGATTTCTTGGAGCATATGGTGGGGGGAAGGTAGCTGAGAAAACCGCGCCCTTTGGGAACCACAAAAAAACAATAGAGAGACACTGGCGGAGATCCGCATGCGGGGCTCAGACAAAGGCTAAACAGGTGCTGCGAAGCGGCGCCGCTCAATGAACACAGCAGCCGGTGGCTTAGAAAGGGGAATTTCAATAGGGGGCAAGACCGGCATAGCAGGGCGGATGCTCGGGAAAACAGGACTAAAAATGGTGTGGTTTGAGGTCCGCGAACACTTAGACGGAGGGCGTCTTATTCCCTTGCAAGATATTCCTATAATATTGAGAGAGGCGTCAAAGTTGGGGAATGAGGCACCTTACGCGCGGTTCATCTCGTATCTCGATTAGTGGGGAGATAGTAAAAAGGAAGGGGGGACTTCCCTTGTATTCAGAAAAAACCACTGGGAAACAGTTGAGGAAAAGTGGTACCTGAAAGAATCGAGGCTACTACTCAATTGCTCCAGGAAAGGATGCTACCACGAAGAGGGCGGGCATGCAAATCGATTATAAAGAAAGAAATTGTTGTTCTGGGTTTATCCAGTAGTGAATACTCGCAATTTAACACCTCCGACTAAGGGAATGACAG
>Ga0179593_1502842_pt1 | contig 12439 bp, 13 predicted proteins | sample CZODoug2_1_08_16_FD_185931 | JGI IMG/M metagenome (GOLD analysis project Ga0179593, IMG submission 185931) | Vadose zone soil fungal communities from Angelo Coast Range Reserve, California, USA - CZODoug2_1_08_16fungal (PacBio error correction) | ecosystem: Environmental > Terrestrial > Soil >...
CTCATCGATAGACCGTCAAAGGTCCAGGGAAGAACATTCCAATATCTACCAGTCAAGACATGCCGGCCTCGAAGACGTTCAAATGTATCAGTGGCTTGCGACGGCCACCAAATTGAACGCCCCTGAAGGTTGGAAAGCACAGTCTTATTTGAGGTACGACGCCACTACGAGTTAGTTCAGGTTAAAAGTCGTGTTTAAGAGACGCACTAAGCCGCCTGTGGAGCAGAGGGTATCCAGCTCTGGGCCTTCAGCAAAGAAAGAACACTCTTGGAGTGAAGATACAGCCCGGCGGCTTGGGGAAAGCTCGGACCAGAGCCACACAACCCACCCACCAAACACCCACAAAAGGGACGCACGCATTGCCGAGACAATACCAGAAGCCAACTGCTATTCGGACTTAAAAAGAAGCCCGGGGAGGGGTTGCAATGAAAAGAGGGTGTACTTCCACCGCATTTAAAAAATCGAGAGGAAGGGCCAATCACGGGGCATAGAAACTTCAATCCATGACTGACTTATAAACTAGAGAAAGACCTCCCTTCTTGTAAGAGACGCGGTAACCTAGGGCAGCGAAAGTACTTCAGGCTCTTTTTACGGAGAGTAGGTAAGTGTCTGAGGGGGAAATCTACATATCTCACTCCTTTTTTTGGGGGGGGGGGGTGTGTGTGGGTGGGGGTGGACAGCGCCTCGGTGAGAGGTGCTACCTGGGGGCCGAAATTCGCCAAGAGATACTGGGACGACAGGGGACTTTGCCCTTCGGACTCCTGAAGATGAGTTGAGTCTTCTATCAATGAGAGGATTATCAGGGAGCGTGGACCTTAAGGGGGGGGGTAACGAACGACACTTTCAGGAACGCCGGGCAGCCTTCAAATCTTTCTGGCAGGGCCTTTTGTCCCCGATGCACCGTAGAGCCTGACTCAATGAAGCAAGGGGTCATCTTGTGCGGAAGAACGAGGAGGGGGTCGTACGATTTATTATTTGGAGAGTTTAAGGTTGGTCCTTCCCTTGCACTAAGTCTTATTCCCTTTTCCAACGGCATCGATGAAAATTAAACGACTCAAAAGATAGGTAAAGACTTAATAAATGGAAAGGTCAACGGAACCTCTCATGATCACCACGTAAACGGGGTCAAACTTGGGTTGGGAGATTTACTACACCGCAAAATGCGGCAAGGGCAAGGGAGTTTTTAACCTCTGGGGGAACAGTGATTTGTTGTCCATTTGGAAGGGAAAAATTGACCCTCGGAATAGTGCAGCAGATTTGGCAGCGGATGGGTTCGGGAATGGAGAGGTGGGGGTAAAAAGGAAGGGGAAAAATAGCGGGGGGAAGGGTTCGACATTCGAACAAGAAACAGGAGAGATCTCACAAAAAGTGGAAAGAGATCCGGGTGCGTTGGTTGAGTCGTGTCAGGAAACTCTAGCGGATCATGAATCACAAAGGGAGGAAAAAAAAAGAAATCAACAAAACAGACCGTATGGATCGAACTCCTACTGGGAGAAACCAAATTAACCGCAGGCGCTGCTCCTCAGGGCGAGCAAGTCCTAATTAGGGGGAAAGAAAACAACTCTTAACTAGTACACCAGAAAGGTTGAACAAAAACTGCGGAGGAGTCAAACTGGCAGTAGAGGGGGTCCCGAAAAACGTTGTGACCACGCGACCCGCTTGAATGTGGGACGTCGTATCAACCTAGGTAAGTCATCCAAGATGGAAAAAAAAAACTTATGCCGGCCTTGGATCTTTCAGTGCAAAAAGGGGAATTGGACAGGCTGCCATACTCTATGACGTGGCTTCATTCAACAAAAATAATCTCAACTCCACCTAGACAATAGCCCTGGGAAAGGAAAAAAAAATCTTTACCGGTCCGCCCCCATCCAGGGGAAACAAGGCGTAGAAAACACCACACTTATCCGCATGGAAAGGAGGGAAGCAGGGTAAAAACCCGCCAAATTGCCCCTCAAGAAGGCGGGCCCAGGCGACCGGGATTTCGCTAACTCAATCCTGCCGGCCACGCGCAACCCTCCTAAAAACAGCCGTCCGGGGAAAATACGCCCCTCCGGTCGCCGTTCGTCTTGCCGGGCCGTTAAACCAGTGACGTACGGATTTTAATATTGCTTTCGGAAGCATCACCGGAGTCTGGACCGAGACCGCTCTGCAGGAGCTAAACCGACGATTCGGAACCCTACTCGTGACTTGTCCACGGAAGACAAGACATCCTTTCGTCAGGGAGGAGCGGTTAACGCCAGAATTAAGATACAAAACACGGGAGAAACTGTAGGAAATTCCTCGCCGACGTCCTTGCTGCAATGGGTCATCTTGTGACCCTGAGGGGGAATCCATCGGCGGGGGTGGATTCCGGCGCTTTAATCTTAGGAGTCCGCACATTTAAATGCAGAAACTACTCTTCGCGTAGAAGTGATGGAAATACTAATGGCTGGGAGGCGATGTTAAGCCGAACTAGGCAGTGTCCGGACACACAAGTTGCAAAGGGACTGTTCTGGGGCGTCATAACACCAGCCGGAGGTGCTTGGTCCATTTCATGGGGGGGACAAGACACCAATCTCTCGAAGTCTGCCCCCGAACGGATCTCAGTGTTTAACGAAAATAATACATTAAAGCTACATCACGACAGAGGTTCTTGTAAAATAAAATCTGTTATTTCGGGGGTGAAGAATCAGGACAAAATCCACGTCTCGAAAAGGATTATGGAAGGGCTGTCTGGTCTTCTTTCGCGGGCGGAACCTGGGACCTTTTGCGTAGGTGCCAGCAAAAGCTATCATCTTCTCACCAACCAATGAGGAAAGTAGTGATCTAATCTCCCTGCGAATAACAGGCGCCCCATGCCCCCACTGAGAACGCCAGTCCCCTCCCTAATGAGACAGGGAAGCGAGTGCCGGGCTACGTCCACTGCGGCTACAATGAGGGGGACCATAAACATCTTACGACTGGCCAGCGACGCTGGGAAAAAAGGTCTCTCCGAAGCCTCGCAGAAAAAGACTTGGAACTCGTGGGAAATCTGACCTAAATTCATCAACCCCCATCCGCGACATGTTCTATTCGATCACAGTAAGCGGCCACGCGAGGGGACAGAAGCATGGTACATGAAAAATACTTAACGTTCTAAGTACCTACAATGGAAATCAAACCAGTCTGTGCATTCGGTCTTATCGAGAGCCATCTTCGGAAAAGGCGATTCTTTTCATAACTTTCCACACAGAGCAAAGCAGAACAGTCTTCAGCAGGATAGACGCGACTGGGGACACTGGACGTCTAGTGGGTACAATTAAGAAAAGTGTCAGGTGCTTCGAGGGGTGGACAGACTCTACGTGGTGACCGCAAAGTGTTACAATAGACGCATCTCCAAATCGGGGGTGGGACACTTCGCGGTGATCGTTACGGGACATCCTCCATCGCTCAGCCTCCACTACAATTTTACTGGGCAGGACGTCGGGCGATTGACTGGCCGAGGGGGAAGGTCGGCGGCGGGCACTTTGCGCTTGAAAGAAATTGTTTTCAAATGGGATAGAACGGAAAAAAACGGTTACCCGGACGCCGTCATCAGAAAAAGGTTCGGAAGGGGGACGGGGGTTCAAACGTTCCGGGGGAAGCGGGCCCTGTGAACGGTTAAAGAAGAAGGGTCTTCGATGGGGGAAGGACCGGCAGTGTCTTACCAAGGATTCCTTTGAAGTTGGACGATTGAGTTGAAAACTCGTCCACGAGAAGTAATTTCCACCGCAAGAGAACAACTGAGGCTACTCCCGTTCGCTGCAACCCTCCTTGGGATCTTCATAGGACTAATGAAAACCCAAAAACGGTTTCGGGGGGGACTGAAGGAACAAAGGGAAACCGAACTCTGGGGGTTATCGGACGCATGGGTGAAACGCGGGGGGTGGTACCATGGAAGAGGGGGTTGGGAGGAAGACAGTCTTCCGAGGGACGATTTGGGGTGGGGGGGGGGGGGGGGGTGGGGGGGTGGGGGGGGGGTTTGTTTGGGGGGGTGTGGGTTGTGGGGGTGGGGGGTTTTTTTTGTTTTTGTGGGGGGGGGTGGGGGGGTGTGGTGGGGGGGGGGGGGGGGGGGGGGGTGGTGGTGTGTGTGGGTTGGTGGGTTTGGTGGGGGTGTGTTTTTGTGGGGGGGGGTGGGTGTGGGGGGTTTTTTGGTGGGGTTTTGTGGGGGGGGTGTTTGGTGGGGGGGGGGGGGGGGTGTGGGGGTGGGGTTGTTTGGTTTTTGGGGTTGGGTTTTTGTTGGGTGGGGTGTGTGGGGGGTGGGGTGGTGTGGTTTGGGTTTTTTTGTTTATGTGGGGGGGGTGGGTTTTTTTGTGGGGAGTGTGTTTGGGGGTTTTTGGTTTGTGTGGTGGTGTTTTTGTTTTGGGGGGGTTTCTTTTCCACCAAGGGTTTTTTTGCTTTTTGGTGGGGTGGGGGGGGGGGGGGGGTTTTTTGGGGGGGGGGTGGGGGGGGTTTTTTTTTGTTTTTTTGTTTTGGTTGTGGGGGGTGTTTTGGGTGGGGTATGTTGGGGGTTTTGTGTGTGGGGGGGTTTTGTTTGTTTGTTTGGGTGGGTGGTGGGGGGTTGGTTTTTATTTGTGGGGGGGTTTGGTTTGGGTTGTTTTGGGTTTTTTGGGGTTTTTTCTTTGGGTTGTTTTTTGGGGGTTGGGGGGTGGGGTTTTTTTTATTTGATGGTGGGGGGTTACGGGGTAGGGGGGGAGGAGAGGGGGTTTGCGGGGGCGGGGGGTGGGGGGCGGGGGTGTGGTTTTTGGGGTTGGGTGGGTTGGGCCGTGGTTTGGGGGGGTTGGGGGGGGGGGTGGGGTTTAGGGGGTGGGGTTGTTATTCGTTTTTCTGGATGGTGGGGGGGGGGCCTTTTGGGGGGTGGTGGTGTTCGGCTTTTTTTGGGTTTGGGTTGGCTGGGGCTTTAGTAGTTTATGGGGGGGTTTAAGCAAAAATGAGGAAAGGAATCTTCCGGAAAGGGGGAGGGGTATCCCGTGTTGTGCGGGGGGGGGGATGGTCCGGCGTGGTCAACGCTCGCGGAGCTGTTTTCGACATGCGACAGAAAACAACCCTGATCTCAGTCTCAAAAACAAAAGGGAAAAAAAAAAAAGGAGATAACTGGGGAAGGGAAAAGGGGGGCGTGGAGGAACGAGCAATTTGACCAGCATACCAACACTGTCTAAACGAAAAAAAGCAAGGTAGACAAACTCCGTCTCAAAATGCCCTTGCCCATCAGATTGAGTGTCTCATTCCTAATAGGGGCCGGAAAACGAAGAAATTGGAAAGAGGTTGTAGCGGGGAAGGGATGAAGATCACCAGGATCGCGGGAAACGGGAGGGGGACCGTTCATTCAACCGAAACCACGGTCGGGCTGGAAATGGGAGTGATTTATCCTTCTACTAAAAGGAGGGGGTAACCGCTGGCACGCGATGGTCTTAACTGTCCTGCAGTGAGCAGCGAGTAGACAGGGGGCCTATGCTTCAAGAGAAAAAAAAGACAATCGCAATCTATGAGAAAGGAATCCATTTCCTACCGCCGCGTGGCAACGGTCCAGGCACCTCGAAAGCAGTCTTCTTTAACTTCGGGAATTTGCATAAGTTTCAAAAAAAAAAAAGGGGAAGGGCATCTTCTCCGGAGGAAATGGTACGACGTCTTATCTAACAAGCAGGCCTGTAAAAGTCCACTAGAATCAGACGCCGAAGTACGGAAAAGGGGGGGGAAAAAACCTAATGCAGGAGGACTGCTTTTGAAAAAAAGCAACCCTACCGTCGCATATCCGAGCTGTCTTCACCTGCAAAAGGGGGAAGGGGAAAATGGGGGCAACCCTCTTACGGAGGACTTTCTGGTAGTGAAAAAAAATCCGGAGGTCCCCATAATCTTTTTACGGGGAAAAAGCGAACTCCCGCCCTGTCAGAGGCTGAATAAGGTTACAAAACCTCGACATGAATCTAAAGACTCGGAAGAAGGGGGAAAGAAGGCTCGACTATTCCAAATGGGAGGGGGAGTGTAGAGTTTTACCCGATGGCCCTCAGGAAATCATAATGTTTTCTAAAGAGGGGACAGCTCAGTACTCCAGAAGGCAGAATAACTCCATGTCCTCTTTGTGCGTCTACTATACACTGAAGTGCGGGAATTTCTATGGTACAGGACAAGCGTTAGGCTAATGGATAGGGGGAAATCTGAGTGACCGTTTCGGAGGAGGGGTATACGGACCCAAAGCGGCTTTAGTTAGGCATTCTGCTCGGCTGGGGCTCTCCTCTCTCCTAAAATCGGGATCTCTAAGGGGAGCTTAGAGAGAAAGGGCTGGGGCCCGACCGAATCGCTTGCCCGGGTCTAAGGGCCCCCAACAAAAAAAAAAAGGCAGATGTCACAATAAAGCTGGGTGAAAAAGGTGGGTACAAATTGAGAAAATGGACTTGTAAGGAGGGACGCGTAAGTCAGGAAGTTAGGGCGCCGTTGGAATAACTTTTAAGTTTCTTAGTTGAAACCGAGGTAGTCTATCTCCAAAAAAGAGGTTATTGATTATATATATATCCTACAAGGTCGACCTTAAACCTCATCACACGGGGGGAAAATGACCTCAAGCCTTAAAGACCCTCATGGAAGAAATCCGAATCCATCAGACAGAGCGAGTTTCCGGAAGGGGCTCGCCAATTTCGGGAAAATAAGATTGAGGGTTTTTCCCACCATGACGCTGGCGGCGAGGAAAAAGCGTACTAGTATGGAGGGGGGATTTATAAAGGGTAAACGAAGAGACGATCCTCAGGGGGGGGGTTCTCCCGGGGGGTTACTGCTTGACCTAGCCTGATAAATCCTAAACTAGGGAGTTGGTCTTGAGAAAAAGAGCCGAGGCAGTTACAAGCTGTCGATGCCAAGGAACAGTTCCCTACGGGGACGGGTACAGGGAGATCCGACAAAAAAGGTGAACGCGTCGGGAAGACACGAAGACTCTTAATTGAAGGTCGGGGGCCTTCCTGTAAGGAGAGTAAAGCTATTAGGCCAAACTCGAATCTTTCTTGACAAACATAAAGGTCAACCAATAAAGGTCAGTCCAGGAACGTAGGAGAAAGGAAACTCGACGGCCAGGGTCTCCCTCCCTGTCTCATATAAATGAACCGAGAACTCCCGAAAAGGAGATTTCCTTAGTTGGGGAAGGAAACGCTTCGGGGGTAGAACGGAACGGGGGGACAGTCTCCTCATTTTAGCCTTATAGGGGTAGGTGGAAAGCGCCTCTTGAGACTTTTACTACCGGAAGAAAAGAGGAGACTCATCGAAAGACCTGGTTAGGTTCCCCTTCTTAACTACCGGGGACGGAGGGATTCTTCCTTTTGAGGAGGGGGCTGACATGGTAAAAAAAAGAGGTAACCTAAGGGGTCGGGGAGTTGTACGAACCCGCTCAGGGACGAAAAGGAAGCGAATCATCTTTTCTTAAGTCCTTTAAGCGGAAAAGTGCATTCTTCCTTTTCGCTGGTGACCGGAATGGCGTCTATTGGGTTTCGGAACATTAAGAGTAGGAAATGAGGTGGGATAGTTGGTCTAGGGGGGGAACTATTGTATGTGGGGGATGCAGCTATGAAAGAAGGATCAGTTTGGGTTATCAAAAAATGGGCACTGGACTATCCGCCAAGGAGGCTTACAATCTTGCAAAAAAAAAGAGGGACCGGAAAGAGCGTCAGCCCTAAGTGATAAGAAGGCAACCTGCAAAAAAGTTTCAATTTGAAATGAAAAAAGGTAAAGGGGGAAGAACTCCTTTTTATCTCATCCCGTCGGGGGAAGACTGTTGTACCCGGTACTTGGGTTAGAAGAAAGGAGACCTTATGACGCGACGAGAAAAATGCTAAAATGCAACGGGAATCGGGAAGGTGTCGTCATCCCTCTGTGGAGAAAAAAAGGGGGTCTTCTGTTTTCCCATCAGGGGGGGGGAGGGGAGGAATCTACCACACCCAAGGATATCCGAAAAAAAAAAAAAATGAGGAGGGAGGGGGGAAAGTAGTAATAGGGGGGGGCCGGGGAGGGTGGGAGGGCGATGGCGAACCTTAAAGGCGAAAAAAAGAAACAACCTGGACTCCCTCCCTCAAAAAAGGGGAGGAAAAAAAAGTCTCAATATAAAATTTCAACTCATTCTATGGAGAGAATAGGGAGCAGCATACAAGGCCGGGGAGGGCATAAAAAAAAAAAGCAAACTGGGAAACCATCTGTTGCACCAATCCTTCAAAACAGTAAGAGAGTGGACTCTCTGAGGAAACAGGGGAGGAACCCAGATACCGTTACGGTTGGAAAGTCGTTCATGGGGCAAAGGAAAATGAGAAAAAAATTCTTTTTAAAAGGAGGGGGGACTGCAATGGCGTCAATGGGTCGAAGGACGTAGGTGAAAGGAAGACAGACCGAGTGGCACAGGATTCAGTCCCAACTCATCGCAAAAGAAAGCACAAAGAAGAAGTTTCTAACAGACGCTTTCAAGGGGGAAGGGACAAAGCGCAAAACTTAGACGACTTTCGTTCGGGCACCGGCACCGCCGCAGGGATGTGGGCAGCCGGTGCACAACTGACACTTCCAGTTCTTCAGGAGCCCTGGGGGACCCGAGGGTAGTGGATCTACTACAGAAAAAGCAGGTGTCTTGAAACGAAGAGGAAAACGAATCCGTCCCTTACTTGAAGAAGCCTGTAGAAGAGGCCCGGAGGAAGCCTGTTGCCAGAAACCAGACCTTAAGAGATTCCATCGGTTAAAAAGTCAGGGGAACCTAGAAACCGAGGGGATATAACGCCGCTGCAGTCTCTTAGAAAAGTAACCGCTCTTCGAAACACCGAAAAAGGACCAACGTCAGAAGGGCATCGCATGGAGTATGAGGAGGGGGTTTACCGCGAAAATTCCTATGAAACTACGTGGAGGAGGGGACGGTCCGCTGTTACTAGGAGGAAAGGGACTGCTGATTGAAGGGGTCTCTTTGACACTTAGGGGGACAACCTCCCGAGGAGGGTGGTTCCTGCGAGGAGTTAGAGAAGGTAAGAGAAGGGGGACTACCGAAATAGACTCTTCTTGTCAAGGGGTCTCTACTAAAAGGATGCAATTGAGATGAAAAACTCCACAAGAGTCAGTGGTCTGCTTCAATGAAAGAAGGCGTTTCGGAAGAGTATTTGGAATGAAGTCAGAAAACTCCGCGGGTGGCTGATGACCAAATCCTGCTTGGGGCTCTAACCCTCCGAGAAAGGGGTTCGTAGGGGGCTGCGGAAACGGAAGGCGAATCTTCCCCGGAAGAGGAGAGGGAAGTCTAAACACGCCGAAAGTTGCTGGGACACAAGAAAACGGAGTGACTCAATTGTCACCGAGAAGGGATAACTAGGCGGGAGATTGGGACGCGAGAGGAGGGACTGGCTTGTCAAAGAAGGGGGGTCTTTCCGGGGCCTTTCGAGGTTCAGGCCTGGTGGCCGGGATATGATAGACGACGGGAATCAAAAAACAAAACTGGAGGAGCGTCCCCTCGAGAAGATCATTAAACGAACCGGAAAGGAACCGCGACCATGCCCAGTAAACCCTGAGAACACACATAAAACAAGAATAGCCAAAGGCAATAACGCCTCGGGGTGAATCCTGATAGAAAATTTTAAAGAGAGGGGGAGGTTGGCCACCAGCACAGGATTCTTGCGTTCAGAAGGCCAGCGAAAAGTCGTGTCGAATAGCATGAGACTACTCGGGAGAGAAGAAACAAAAGGGGGGAGACTCGGGTAGAGGAAGGTCAAGCGAAGGAAGCCACTAAAAAAAGCGGATGGGGGTCTGAAAGGGGAGAAAAAAATTCCTATCTGGAAGTGTCGGGAAAAGATCCCCGCGTAAAAAAAAAAAAGGTACTTCCTCTCCATCCCGAAAACTTCTAGGACAGACAAGGGGAAAACGGACGGAGCCTGGGGAACTTGCCGGCGAAAAATGTTCACTCTTAAAGAGCGCCATCTTCTTGGCAACACTAGAGATTTCTGACAGAAACTGGCCCCAGGAGACCCAGGCCAAGCCCAAGGGAATTAGTAGGTATCTACGTCCTTAGCCCTCCGAGTAGGGGAAAAGTCCTTCGGGGTAACAGGGGGGGATCACGCAAGAAAATCTGTAAGGAGACTTTTGGACATTGCTTAGGAAAACATCGACGGGTGAAAAACAGCACCAGAAAGAAAGATCGGGGGCGGGACCACTCCAGTACGGTGATAACTTGCTACAGAAGTACAATCTTAAAGAAGACGTACTACCTGTTCTGAACCTGCAGACTCCGGAGGAGCGTAGGAGTAGGAGTAAGGCTTGGGGAGAGGGAGTGCAAGGTCTCTTTCAAAAAAGGAAAAGGGGGCTCTGAAGTTTTGATGGAAAAGAAGTCACCCGTTATAAGGGAAAAGGAATGGAGAAGTGAAGGGTGGAACAGGTAATGCCAGCAGGAAGAGGAAGGGGGGGTGTGACGTTTTCCCTCTCTTGGGCTTCGAGTGGGTAAAACCAGCTTTTATTAAGGAGCAGGGGGGTGGGGCTGGGGAAAAGTTGGGGGGTGGACCTTCAGCGGACAAGAGAGGATTTAGCCGGCCACCTCAAGAGAAAGGGGACTACTTTCGTCGTACAAGAAAAAGGACGAGTCTGGAAAAAAGAATTGGAGTATTAGCGGACTCAAAATTCACTAAAAGGTACGAAAGGTCCCAAAAGAAAGGTGGAGGGGAAAATGAAAGGTGACTAACTATTACACCTGAATCCTTGAGGAAGCCGTCGGGGTTTCACCCTCTTGTGACAAAGTTCATGAGGGTTGTTAGCAAAGGATCCGTGGAAAGGAAAAAGGGGAGAAAGAATGAGGGGAAATTGAATCGTGAGAAAATGTTAGGGGTCACCCTTGGGTGAGGGGTGAGACAAGGGTTTGTCTTCTTTTGACCATCGCGGGAAGGGGAAAAGGGAAATAAGGGACCTCAAACTCCCCTTTATAGAATAACCACAACACTTGTTAAAAAGAAAATAATGGGGGATTACGGCGATGTGAACTCTCTAGATAGGGAAACAAATTGGGGTCCCCCCCCACAAAAAAAGGGGAAAAAGGGTCTACACTCCCACAAAAAGGGATGGAAGAACGCGCCTATTCCCGTTAACCTAGGAGAGGAGAAACTAGTAGAGGCTAAAAGTCAGAATGTGTCAAGAACAAACTCATTAAAGGGTAAAAAAGGGGGTGAAAAGGGTAAACCAACGACGGAGACGCTCAACCTGAGGGTAAAGGGGGTTAATCAGTCGTACTTTCAGTCAAACGAACAAGGGGAGGGGTGGTAAGGAGTATAAAAGAGCATGAGGCCAGTCGACGAATCAAGGGGGGGGGAAAAAAAAAAGGCGTCTTTGCCGGACTCTTGAGAGGAAAAGGGAGACATTGTCGAGGAGGGGTCAAAGGCAAAAAACGGACGTGGGGCCGAGAGGAAGGGGCAAAAAGAATAATCGACAACAGAATTCAAAGCCGACACATGTCACAAAAACGCGGCAGGGGACGCCCCCATCTAGCCCAGCCGGAGGGCAGGGAACAGCCAGCCTTCGGGCCTGGCAAAACCCAAGAAAACTCTGACTGATGCTGAAGTCGTAAACTTGGAGAAACGTAGGTGTCTCTAACGAAACCGGGGGGAGAAAGCCGGTGATTCATGCAAAGGAACTCTCCAAGGGGGCCAGCAGAAGGAGCAGACGCCTAACGAGGAGCAAGTTAACATTCACCATTGCTGGAAGTGGGGGGAAGGGGGGGAAGCAAGGTGAATCGGGGTTCTTCACCGGGAAATCGGCTATGGCAAACAAGAGGGGAATCTGAGGCTCGGTAACAAGCGCGGTCACCCGAAGCGGGTAAAGGTCCCCAATTAAAAGTTACCTCTCCTGTAGGAGAGGCTCGGGACCGTGGAAGACGATGACACGAAGGGTGCGGAGCATGGACGTCTGGGGGGGAACTCGACGAGGTCCTTTGCGGTGACGTTTCGGAAGTGGGACACGGTTGAACGAAGATGCGAGTTCCGAAGAGAGTGGCCTAGGGAAAAAGCAGTCAAAACCTGAAACGGCGAGGAGATAGTTAAAATGTTGGCTGCGGCAATACGTCGGATGGCTGCAGTGGAGTAGGCCAACGAAAGTGTCTGCGCTGGATTCGAGGGCCTAGTGACAAGCCGCTGAGCCTGTTCGCTACGCAAAGTCTCCAAAAAATCTTATTAGGGATTCATCGGCTTCGGTATCGGTCTAATCGAAAAAGACCACAAAGGGCGACATAGATAAAGGGAGAGAGATCCGGGCTACCCAGGGGAGGACAAGACACTACTATCTCGGGGAAGGTAGAGAGCACGCAGATTGTTCTTTTTAACAAGCCCTTGTTCCGACAAGGGGGGAAGACCGGAGGGGACTGGGGCCGAAAAAAATGAGGACGTACGATGGGGGGACTGGGGGGGACTTTCTCCGTGGGACGGCCTGGTTTGTGGCGGCGGGGACTGGAATGGCGAAAGTCGAG
>Ga0179593_1509201_pt1 | contig 12439 bp, 16 predicted proteins | sample CZODoug2_1_08_16_FD_185931 | JGI IMG/M metagenome (GOLD analysis project Ga0179593, IMG submission 185931) | Vadose zone soil fungal communities from Angelo Coast Range Reserve, California, USA - CZODoug2_1_08_16fungal (PacBio error correction) | ecosystem: Environmental > Terrestrial > Soil >...
ACGGAACACCCTAATTGCAGAAAAAAAACTGCAGGCTACGGAGGAGAACCGGCGACTCAGGGTCTTCCTCCGGACAAGTTCGTGAAGTCTTCGCCAGGGAACTCTGGTCAGGGATCGAGGACATCGGTAACCAGGAGGCAAGCGCGGCATGCTGGAAAAAAAAGACGGGGAGAGGGGGGGGGAGTTAAACGCTGGAATAGAGGGGGACCGCCTTCGCGCCGTCAAGCCCGCCATTTTTATACGGCGTGTCACGCCTCGTCGGACTCCGAAAGGGCCAAAGGAGACGAGACAAAAGCGTGCAAAAAAAAGGAAGGCAAATCGGCAAATGCGCGCGGCATTGCTTAGCTGGTCCCAGGAATGCGGTAGAAGGCGACAGTAAAAGGATAGTAAGCGGAGTAGGATCGTCTTCACTAGGGTTAAGGGGGGAAGGGAAGGTATCTCGTGTCAGAAAGTGGCTCGGATGAATGAACTGGAAACACTGCCTCCATAGGGGACTTGCGATTTTGCACTCATGTGCCGACCTAAGTGCAGAAGTCCGTAGATTAACAGAAAACAAAACGCCTTAACAGCGGGAGAAAAAAAGGCGAGAAGGGGGGACGGATCCCAACTCCTCATAACCCAATGTTCCCCTCGTGGCGTGCAGACTTCAAGGAAACAACCATCAGGCGAAAAATCATCAAGAAAGGATGAGATCTGCAACTGAACTATGGCGGAAAAACTTATCCAGTGGGACAAGGCTCGCGGGAGAAAAGAGGGTCTTGGCTAAAAAGGGAGGGAGAAGGGGGCTACCTCGGGGGCGCTCCTCTATCTTGTGCCCATCAAAGTCGGGAGGGGAAAATCAGAGAAAATAAATAGGTCGTGAAAGGGGATTGCGAGTCTCCGGGGTCTCCTCAGAAACGGGCCTGCGCGGGGAGCGGCAAAAGCCTTAAAAAAAAATAGGCATAAGATGGATAGAGAACCTCCCTTCAATCTCTTTTCGTCTACATCGAGGAGGCAAATACGCTGGCGTTCCAAAGAAAGGAAGAAAAAGTTGGCCCCGAGGGGCTGATAAGAGACGTGAAATGGGACGGATTCTTGTGGCGGACGGGAAATTCTTGCGCTGTACACGGCGGTTCATGGGGGGAAAAAATCGGGAAAGGGTCAAAGACAGAGAAAGAAAAAATCCCAAAACCAAAAAAGAGAGAGAAGATGAGGGAGACAAATGCTTTCCGAGATGCGGGTAAGGCCTCGATTTCCCGCACTAAGGGGTTGATGGCGAAAGCCGCCAAAAAGCCAGACGCACGGAAAAACGAAGGGAAAAAAAAGGAGAATCTAGGGAAGAAAATGAACAAATGAGAAGGCCGGATCAGCCAGAAGACAATGAAAGATCACCATTTTGGTCAAATAGACGTCCTAGAAATCGCCGATGGCCTAAAAAGACCTTCGTGAGAGAACGCGCCATTTCAAAATATCTGGCTGCGAAGAGGAAAAAAAAAAAAAAAAAACAAAAAAAAAAAAAAAAAAAAAAAAAAAAACACAAAAAAAAAAAAAAAAAAACAAAAACCCAAGAAACCCCCAACCACAACCAACAAGACCAACCCCGGAGACAACTGCAACGAAAGAAAAAAAACACCCCACAAAAACGGGGCCTTCCCTCTCTAGAAATTCATTGATAGCTCTAGTTACTATCTAATACCAAATAAGCTTTCAGAAGCCTTCATGGAGAAACATAACTACTTTCAGCTTGAGTCCAAGGCTCTCTAGGGGAGGACGTCTTTAAGAGAAGGGGGAGCTTAAGAAAAATCCTCAGGACGGGCTACAATCAATTAAAGCGCATGTTCTCGTAATCTGACGCACCGGGGTAAACTAACGTGGGAAAAGAGCGAAAGGCAGCGAATAATCCACTTGTTTGACACAGAGGACGGCTGGCGAGCATACCTTCGGACTATAAGAAAGGCGGGACCCCCATGGCCTCAATGAAGTCTTAGAAGAGAGCGTACCCTAAAGAAAGAGAAAGGAAACACTAAGAAAGGTCTTTAGCGCTTGGACGAGAAGAGGGGCAGAAATAAAGACGGATTCCGGGCCGGCGAAGCAGGGGTAAGCAGAGAAGGGAGAATCGAGCTCGAACTGCGTGATTAACAGGAAATGGGGGTGGGTCTCGTACAGCGAAAGGGGTGCAAGAGAGGAGGAGGTGGGGGGGAAGAGGCACACAAAGCAGGTTCAGTAACCAAGGGTTAAACATGCGCACCGAGGGGAGACCTGCACCGGTACTCAGTCGAAAGGCAGGGAAAGGGAGCGGGGGAGGGGGTTTTTGTGGGGGCACGATAACGCGCGTTCAAAGTGCGCACTTGCTCAAAAAAGTGCACCATAGTAATAAAATCCACGCCCTCCTCACTCCGGCGACAAGGAGAGATCTACGGAAGTTATCAGGACTAAAACACCCCAGACTACGGGGTAGAAGAAGTCGAGAGGTGGCGGCGAGATCTCGGCCAAGCAGTGGGAAACCGGTGATGCATCCTGCTTATTGGAGGTAGCCGACCAAAAATCGAAGGAGGGAAAAAGAATGAATTGTCAGAAAAATCAGTTGCACTCCAAAGGGGGGTATCGGAAAGGCACGACGAGGTGAGACTGGCCGGAGAGGAAACACGAAAGAGGGAGAAATCTAGAGAGGCAGCGGAGCTTCCCAGATTTTCCATCGTCTAAAACACCAGGGCACGAGCCGCGGATCGTTCGAGGGAGAGAGAGGTCTGTTAAGTGTAGTATCGGAGGAAAAAAAAAAAAGACAAAAGGGGAGCGAATCGATGCAAACTCGTAGTAGGGTGGAGAGCCGCGAATCGTGTCTTTCTTAGGGACGGCGACGGGTGCTTGGGGGGGGAGGGAAAGGCCATGGGAGAAGGGCCTCACACGGCATCAGAGGGAGACGTCCCAGATAGCCGGCTTAAGGTAGCATGAACGGCCCCAGCGCCCTTCTCTCTTGAAAAAAAGAACAAGCTCGGGCATTGTGTCTACGAAAAATGGCTGAAAGGGAGGGAGTGGCACGTCATATTTCCTGCAAAGAGGGAAAGCATCGCCCTGATGAGGATTGTCCATGATCGCCACGATGCTACGGAAAAAGGGAGAGTGTCGGTAGAAAAGAAAATTGCGGGCGGAGAATGCAAGAAGAGGATCGAGGCTGCGCGATCGTCGATCCCCGAAAAGAGGAGGGACGGCCTTGAGAACTTGCCTTCGTTAATATGAACGGAGGAAAGCGGAAGTCGCGCGGCACAAAGTCATAGAAATCGACTAAAAGAAAAGAAAATATGGTAGCAGGAACTGAACGCTTGCCTTTGACGGCCGAGATGCGCGGACCGGCAACTACCACGAAAGGACTTCCGAAAGAAGGAAGGGGGGGCGAAACAGAGGAGGAGGGGGAGGAGCGTAAGATGACGCGCAGATAGATCTGGATAAAACGCGCGAAGAAGTTGCGGCATATCCTGAATGGAAGGACGCCATGCGGGGAGCCGGGAAGGAATCATGATACCAAGGCGAGCCATAAATAAGTCTGCGTCGGAGCCAATAAATAACCCCACCACCACCAAAGGAAGGCCGACATGAAGGCTTGCAGGGTTCAGAACGGGTTTGAAGACCGGTGCCAACTGCCGTGTTTCATCTTACGAATTAAAACGGCGGTGAGGCTTTTAAACGCATGCCTGGCGTTAGGAGGCGCCGTAAAAAAAAATAGCATGACACCCAGCCCAAAAACGTCAAAAGAAGAATCCCGGACCAACTGGGAGATCGGGGCCGATCTAAGTTCGAGTCCGGTGCAGTAGAACTGCCACTCCCGCATACGACCCGACGCCCTGGGTCTGAAGAAAAGAGCTCCGCCTCGAGGGAAAAAAAAAAGTCGTAGCCTGGGATCCCGATAAGAAGCACCGCGCCCGGCACGGACTGTGACCGTTTGAAACAATTTGTCGAGAAACAGGCGGAGGAGAGGGAAGGGTGAGAGCCAGGAAGGTAAAGTTTGACGAAAACCTTTTAGTCAGTGATGTTTTTCGTTAAAGAATGAAGAGTCGTGGGTACGTCCCTGGTGAATCGTCGCTATGCTTTCCCCGTAGGAGGGAAGGCGCGCAGGAAAAAAAAAGAACCAGCAAAAACACTGGAAAAAATAGGAAACCGCGGTCCCGAGAAAGTCGTCCGCGGCGTTTGGCGAAGTGCCGGAAAACAGACATGCAGGAAAAACCTCGAAAGAGATCTGTCATATCTAAGGGGAAATGGCTAGTAGGGAGTTCACACTGGAACATCGGCGTCGCGATCAGGCCACGATAAGAAGAAGGAGAAAACAACGAAGAAAAAAACGAAGCCCCAAAAGTAGTCAAAGGGCTGTGTAAGAACTGCGAACCCGTCCTTCAACTACAGGAACAGTCTACAGAAGACGGAAGCGAAGTACGATATGACGGATAACTCTGCGGTCCCGGACTCATAATCTCACGGTCTATTCTAGGAAACGTCGAGAGGAGGGTCATATGAACAGAAAGCGATGCAACTTCTGGAGCTCGGCAAAGTCATTAAGAACGTCAGAGAAAGGAACCCCGAAAGAAAATGCAACCCGCCTCGAAAAGGGTCAAAAAAAGGAAGTCTGACCTTGGTGGAAAAGCAGGAGGCGCTATTGCAATTAAAGAAGTAGAACGAGAAACGGGGGAAGCCGGCCGTACACGTGGGCACAAGGAAGCAAGAAAAATTCGGAAAGTGAGCCGGAAAAGTCGTGTGCGGCTCGTGAGCAAAAGCGAAGCGGACGAAGGGCTGAGGGGGACGAAGCTACCCGAATAAAGGAACTAAAGGGAAACACTCAGAAAGAGGAGTGAGTCAGAGTAAACTCGTTTTCCTCAACAGCATCGGCAGATCGTTCAGGGAAAATTCGGCGCCATAATTGTAGAGAGGAGAGGGGAGGAAATGAATTAAGTTTAATGTTCTCTGAAAAGCAATAGGAACCATCGAGGGAAAAGTGGCAGCTTACGGGAACCCAAGAAACCCATAAAACGAGCGTGCAGCGCCCAGAAGGTTTATTGGCAAAATACCAGCAGGGAAAGGGGCAAGAAAGGCTCCCGCTCTTTGTGGTTGGCAGGAGGGTCGGCCTAACGTGCACGAGGGGGAGAAGCGGAGAAGACCACAGAGGCTCGAGGAGGGTCGCAGAGCGGATCGAACAGCAACGTGAGGGACTCAGCAGAGGAAAAGATCTCTACAACCATCAAAACAAAAATAGTGGTGCCCATACTGGTACTAAGGCAAGTACGAAACCTCAGAAGTCTGTCCGGAAAAACTATGTTCCGTGCGCCAGGATGCGGAATGCTAGGAGACCCTCAATCTTGTGACCACTTCTGGCTGCATCGAACGCAGTGATGGCATTGACCGACAAGAAGGGGGTGGAGGTGACAGTTTTTAGTTATAGCTACGCCTGGTTCTCTCCATACAAAGGCCTGAAAACGGAGTTGCAAGACTAAGAACGCGATCACTATGGAAGTCTGTCCCACATGCCAAATCGACGTCACACAAAACATACCACGTCAGAGCTCCTTGTCTGCAAGGAAAGATGAGGCAGGGTAATCAAGACGAACCAAAAAGGGGATATGTTCTCAGGGATTGGACCTGTCGGGAAACGGCCATCACGCATGAGGAGAAGCGTGTTGCGACGCCCAGTGTTCAAGGGAATTCGGCTTCTCCTGTCACTAACTGGACAGGAGGGGGAATAGAGTCACCCAGATTAGAAGGTAGAAAAAGAACGGGAAGGGGAAAAAAGCATAGAAGGCAGAGAGGAAAGCTGTCGAAGGAGGGGTCGATAAAGTCGAGAAAATGAACAAGACGCAGCAACGCGTCCTTTTCAATCTCTCCGTACGACGACAGAAACGCGGTAGTCTGCACAACGACATGAAAAAATATTGGAAGGATCTGAAGGAGGAGGTTGAGAACGGCCGTCTGTGTGGGCAGTACATACCATAGGCAGAGATTTCACCAGTTTGTCTTTTGGCGTGCATCAGTGGCGGAACAGCAATCAAATAAGGGAATGAAAAGAAAACGCAGAAAAGAGGAAAAACTATCGAAAGAAAGTAGAGGAAAAACGCAGTTCACGCGTATGTACGTCGATGAGGCACCTGGGTGCATTGGAGACGGTCAGTTGTCTATGACAGAAGAAGAACCCTACGAGAAACGCACAGCCATAGAGGAGTGAAGAAAGTTAGATACTGGGGGGGGGGGTCGTACGGCGATACAGGAAAGGGTTCTCCGGACACGTACGGAGAAACCAGGACAAGACTATACACGGGCCGTTATGGAGTCCCTGTCCCTAGGCTCCTTGAAGGTATCAGTGCGGGAGTACGACGTGCACAACAGATGAGGGGAGACATGGGAAGAGGGCGGAACGGATTGGAGGGTCACGCGAAAAGGGAGGAGGCAGAGGTCACATGGATCGCATGCTCATGTCAGGGTGGACTGTTCAAGAAGAGGTAAGAAGCCGGAAGCCGTCAGGTTAGATGCCGGGGGGGGGAAGGGGAGTAGGGAAGTCAAAGAAAAAACAGAGGAAAAGGAATGGAAGAAGGAAAGAAAAAAGGCAGAAAAGCAGACCAATAAGGACCTTTACGCTCAGGGAAGATACGCCTTCAGGAAAACAGCGGCCTTAGGGACGAAAAGAGGGGTAGAGGTAGTGAGAGGGTCACCTATCCTACGCGAGAAAACCGTGAAAGGGGAAGAAAACGGCAGAAGGCGTGTTCAAAAGCGAAGGTCCTGTACCAACAAAACCATCTGCGCAAATTAGAAGGAAGATCCTTGTGGGAACACGCCCATAGGGAACGACCCGAGAGGGAAAAGAACGCAAGGCCTTCCGGGAAGGAGTCGGGGAGGTCGAATAAGTAAAAGGGACACGGCGTTGAGCGTAAGATCTGCAAGGGGAAGGCGATAAGGATAATCTGATCGAGGATGGGAGGAAGAAGAGTAAGGCCGGGAAAAAAAGTGAGCGGGTCAAAAAAAAGGGCCTCTGTCCTACTTCTTCGACGTCAGCAGAGAAAGAGCAGGAGAAAGAAGCAATGGTCATAAAAGAGTAAAAAGAAGGGAGGCCTGAAGAAAAAAGACGATCAGTCAGTTAAGGAGGGAAGGTTTCCTAACTTCGCTCGTTAAATCAGTAGTGAGGGGAGCTTTGAATAAAGAAAGGGGCGAAGAAACGTCTTACAAAAAAAGGCTACGACCTACCCCTTCTGACAGAAAAGGAACATCGACAAGAAGAAAAAAACTAACGAGGAAACAAAAATAAAAAGAAAAGGACCCTTCGAAGAAAGCAATCGGAACGGGGAGAGGGGGACCAGAGGGGCGGAGGACGAAAGGGGCCAAAAGGGCGGAGTTTTAAAAAAGGAAGAGTCTTCTTCCGGGGCCTTTCCAGTTTCTGGATGTAAAGGAGAGTGCAGTACGGGGGGGGGGGGGCTCGGAGGGGGGCAGGGGGGGGGGATGGGGCCGGAAGGAACCTGAAAGGTCCGGCTTTAAAAGGGGGAGGGGGAGGTCAAGAAAATGCAAAAGAAAAAAATGAAGCCTAAACAGGACGCAGAAAATCATTCAGGCCTCCGTTCAAAAAGCGAAAAGTGGTATCCAACTATCGGAGGGACAGAGACGATTGAGAGGAGATTACATGTCGAAGGCGGTCTCGCAGGGTATGTAATAACCTGGAGGACCTCTTCAGAGAAAGAGGCTTCCCAAGTATAGAATAGAAAAAGGAAGTATAACTAAAAAATAAGCTCTCCGCTAGGGAGCAGATGTGGCAGCTAGAGGAAACAGCGCTTCAAAAAGAAATTCAAAGGAGTCGCTTCCAGGATACATAGAAAAGGGAAGAAAGGAAGACGAAGGCGAAGGAAGGTCGCAAAGGAAAAATCCAATGGGCTGATCGAATCGTCAGTAAAAGCGCTGCCGGGCTTAAAGGAAAGTAGCGCGGAGCGAAGGGAACGAAAGGAGCGCAAGGCACTATAGAACGGGGAGAGACCATGGGAGGCGTTGACCATCACCGGTAACAGACAAAAAAGCAAGAGAGAGAGTAGGCCGAGCTCGGATGGCTCTTAATTTCCAAATGGCATTGGGATGGCAAGAAGAACGCCCGGAGGGAAAAACCTCGCAAAGTCCTCTCGGAGACTCGGAAACGATGACAAGAAGAAAGAAAATACTGAAAGAAAAGGAGGGGACCATCAACACTGAGAGTGAAGGAGGAAAAGATAAGCCTCGCCAGCGCTGTTGGAGCCTAAAGCCGAGGAAACCGGAAAGGTCCAGATAAAAAACCGTAAGAAAGAAAACAAGCTAACGACCAGGGCGATTGCGGCGAGCGAAACTCAAATAAAGGAGAAAGAGGGCGATCTCTATACCATCGCTCTTTAGGAAAACGACAAGGGGAAGTGCAGAGAGGAAAACTAGTGGTCGCCAGAGACGTCTGGCAACGACGCTATGGGACTGATGAGGAGAGGAGTGCCAAAGAAAAGGGCGTCAAAAAAAAACCGCCACGAAATGTTGACGAACAAAGACGACTCTCTGGTGCTGACATTTTGTGGTATCCCAACAGAGGAGCTCAATACTATCGGAGGATTTGATAGGCGCTGAAGTTTCTGCATCCACTTTTTGCACCCATAGGACGAAGCGATCAATAGGGAAGATTCTATAGAACTCCCTCAAGAAAATAGTTAGCCTCAAGGAGGTGCGAGCAAAAGAAACGCAGGAAGACTTAATGATGGGGGCTTGTTTCGGTGCGATGAGAGCCCGTCAGGGGGAGGGAACATCGAAGATTCCGAATGCTTAAAGCAAAGAGGAGCTGAAAACCTCTACCACTCAAGCCGTCTCACCTTCGTCTCTTCGAACAAGATCAGTAGAAAATCGGAGAACGTCCGAGCGGAAGAATGTGAGGAAAAGGGGATCCGAACTAAGTTTTTCCCATCCATAACCGGTCGGAAAACGGCAAAAGGGTCTGAAGAACGGAAGAGAAAAAGAAAAAAAGAAACAAGAGTACGGGACGAGTTGAGAAGGAAGTTCGTGCATCATTGAGCCGCGAGGAACGCGATTTGAGAAAAAGGGGGCTCAACGGGCTCGGGGAAAAAACTGAAAAAAAGAAGCACGAAGGGGACAGCACTCTAAAGGAAAGATCTTCTAGGAATTGGTTTACACAAGGAATGGCGCGCCACCGAGCTACAGGGGGGAGGGAACTATCGTAGCTTGAGAAATACTACTCAGAAGAAAAGTGACTTGAAAAGTTCTTATTGCGTTGATGCCGAGCTTCAAAACCCGGGGGAAAAAAAAAAACATGCGACGAAAGGGAAAGTAAAGACAGGAGTTTGGGAAGGAACTCCAACAGTAGTTAAACTCCTAAAGGGTAAGATTTTAACACTCCGAGGGAGGGGACCTTGGGAAGCCACTTAAAGAGCTCACGAGAACGGCATGACATCGCAAGGCGCATCTTTCCGTGTATTTTCCCTCAACGGAACAACAGAAGAAAAAAAGGCCCGATAAGGAGCGAGGTAAATTTCAAAACGCTGAACAGAAAGGAAACCGGGAGAGGATCAGGAAGAGTCCACTCGTAGGAGGCCCGCGCGGCCGCTAAAAGGCCAGGGAGGGAAGCGGGGAAGGACGGTTGTGCATGGGGGTGTGGTCGCCGGGGAAGGAACGTCTAAATATCAGAAAAAAAAGTACAGAAACAGAACGCTCCTCGCGTCAATCCCAGTCTGATATGAAACAGCCCGGCAGAAAAAGACTCTCTGGCTCATTATGCCTGCCGGAAAGAAAAAAGGGAAGCTAGGGGAACGGCCTTCAAGAAAATCTCGCTTTGGCACGCGAATATTTACTTTCGGACTCCTCGGGGAGAGAAAATCAAAAGAGGGGGGAATATCGCCAAAAATGCCCCAGAAAAAAAAAGCTTATCCAGAAAAGGAAGAAGTGAACAACATCGTCAGAAAGCTCGCTAGGCTCACGCAGTCAATCGCGCTCTCGGCAGGATCAAAAAGGCAGGCGCGGTGAGGGGGAAGGGGATCCTGGGCCTGAGGGGTCTCAGGGCAAGCGGAGGGAAAGAAAAAAGACGTAGCACTCTCAATAAGGAGGATTAGTAAAATATGATATACGTCAAAATGGGCTGACGCAGGGAATTGGAAAGGAAGCGTGCCGACAAAAAAATCCCGCAAAGGGGAATCCTAATTAATATAACTGCCAAAAAGGAAGAAAGAGAGGGACGAGAACAAAGAGGATCTGTATCCAGCTCATCATGCGGCGGCAGAATTCCATGAGGGAGCAAGTCAGCGACGACGAGGGGAGATACTACAGGAAGGAAAAAGGCGGAGGTCAAAATTTACCAATAATGAGGCACATGAGAAGAAATACTACTCCAAAACCGCTGCAAAAACACTAGCAACAGCTCCGCGAGACCGACCAAGGGAGACTTCGGGGGATTTCCAAAAAGGATGGTGGGAGAAGATTATGGGGGTGGTGCTGTAAAAAGCGTTCTTACTCGGGGCGCGCTGGGAAAATTTCAGGAGGGAAAGACATTGCAGGAGAGTTCTGAATAACAAGCGCCAAAAAAGCAACCAGTACTTCAAAAAAAGTCCCTGACCTCTTAAGCGAGCGGAAAAGAAGACTATTTGAAAGGAGAGGGGAAGATAAAAAAGGGGAGGCCTTTGAAGCCTACCAAATAAGACGTAGAACTGACAACGCAAAAAGCTTCCTTCTTGATCCTGGTGTAAAAAGACGAATGGAAAAGATCGGCATGTCGTCGAATAAAAGCCCGGAGAGAACGTACTGGGGGAAGTCGAACAAGGTCTCGAAGCAAGGGAGTGGGAAAACTTTCAAAATACCTCGTCGTAATCGGACCGGGGAAGCAAAAGAGTGGGGGGGAGGAATACCGGCGGTATAGCGTTCCCCTCTGGGAGGAAAGCGGAACGGAGAAGGCAAAAAGAAAAAAAGCAAATGCACGGAAAAAGGCGCCCGAAACCGAGGAAAAAAAGTTCCGGCGGAACATGAAAGCGCGCCGCGTGGAAGCATGCCTGGAGAACGTTCAAGAGAGAAAAGAACTCACTGCAAAAAGGCCTTTAAAAAACGCGAATGTGGATAGGGAAAAAAAGTCAAAAGGTACTTCTGTCTTCTCAGCTGAATGAATCCGAAAGGAATTCAATAGGGACACGAGAAAAGTCATAAGCCCACCTTAACTGGGGAGAGGCTACGGCCAAAATAATCTAAATTGTGGAAAAAAGGGCAAGTTAAATGAAAACTCCACGTCGAACCGGGAAAAGGACGGAAAAGGGGGAGGAAAATTCGAAGAGGAGATATGCAAAAGAATATGAAAGACAGAAAAAATGGTCGGAAAAAGGATAGACAACTATCTTTTCTAGCCAGCCGGCGTAAAGCTGAAGGGAAACCAAAGAGGGAATTTCAAAAATAGTCCTTCAGACAAGAAGGGATAAAAGAAAAACGAAAAAGATTCATTCCGGCTAAACCCGCCTCGATAGGAAGTCTTGATTCGGGAGGGGGGCTAGGAAAAACTCGGAAAGTGCAAGGGCATCCTCTGGGGAGGGCATCCGGTATTAGAGGGAGGCCCGTCAAGGGGGGGAAAACCGGGCTAGAAGGTAGAACTAGCCTCTATAATCCCCAGTAGAGCGCGGAGGCCGAAAGCGAGGGGGGGAGGGTTGAGCAAACGCTTGAAATGCGAAGAAGGAAGCTCCCCTAATAATAGGCACGGGAAAACGACGTCAAGAAGAAGCCAGAGAGGAGAGGGCCAGAAAAAGGTTGCAAAGCAAGGAAGGCGTGCGCTGAACTCCGTTTCTGGTCGCAATGCCAGGAGCGACGGAAGCAGGATGTCAAAAGAAGAAACCTCTGAATGGTGAGGAGACCAAGGGAAAGACCGCCTGCAGGGAGGAAAATGTTATAAGGGACAAAAAAGGCGATTAGCCCAAAGGAAGCCCAAAAACTGCCCCTAGGTCTTTATGCGCCCAGTCGGGGCAGGCGTCAAAGCCGTGAGGGATTTGATATCAAAAAGGGGATGAGTAAAGGAGAGAGGGGCTGGGACTTCCAAGGGGGGGTGTCAGTGCCCGGGAGAGCAAGGGGGGGAGAGACCATTATCTTCCCGTGGGCTGGCCGGCAAGCCGGGGGCGGCAAAGTGTTTCTAAAAAGTGCGGGATGAGGAGATACGGCACGAGGGTTCGCTCCTCTATTGAAACATAGGGGATCCGAAAAGGGAGTCAAACAGCAACGGGGAAGAACCCTGGAACCCGGAGCGAACGACGGAGCACGAGATATAAGCAACAATAAAAGACAGGAAAAGACCACTGAAAACAAACCAACTTTATGAGTAACTTGAGCACTTAGGAGGAAAACTAGGGAACTTTTAAAAGGAGGGAGCCAAAGGTATATGTATAATCGGCACAAGAAAGATGTTCAGCGAAAGGGGAGGTGGGTCTAGAAAGAGAGAAGAAAAAGAGGACAAAGATAT
>Ga0179593_1535261_pt1 | contig 12439 bp, 15 predicted proteins | sample CZODoug2_1_08_16_FD_185931 | JGI IMG/M metagenome (GOLD analysis project Ga0179593, IMG submission 185931) | Vadose zone soil fungal communities from Angelo Coast Range Reserve, California, USA - CZODoug2_1_08_16fungal (PacBio error correction) | ecosystem: Environmental > Terrestrial > Soil >...
TGGAGTTCGTTTTCGGGGAGGGCCGCCGAGGACCTTCGATTACTAAGGCGGGCGCTGAAGTACAAATTCTACAGATTAAATGAACACGGAACAACATTACGCCGCGTGAGCTGACCGACAGCGCAAGGGGAGTCTAAGAGGGGGTGGAAACAGTGGGAAACCTTGGGGCGGGAGGGGGGGGGGTACTCCCTTCTTGAGGGGAGGGCAGGTGTAACAAGGAATCGGGGGTTGAGGGTCGCGAAATCGGGTAAGTTGGCAAAAAAAACTAAGAGGGCAGAATTCTGCTTACCAAGGTCAGTCGGCTCTGATAGGCGAAGGCATCGCTTGGGAACTGGGACCAAAAAGGGCTGATGAATCCTGAGAATAGGGGATGCCGGGAGACTCACCTCGCCAAATCTTAGTACTTTCCCTAAAAATCATACGGGAAGCACGTAAGGGGAGGGGTGGAAGGGGGGGGGGAGAAAGGTCTTAGGAAGAAGCCGGGAACGCTGACGAGTCACAATACTTTGTTCCACTTTTTCACAAAAAGGGGGGGGGAAACAATTGGGTAACAACCTGAAAAGAAAAGAAAAGAATAGGGGGTCCCAAGGGCAGAGTCGACCTCAAACTAAGACTATTCTTCAACTGGAAAGTTGACTGTTAAAGAAAACAGAATGGACGTGGGGAAAACACCAGGATTCTAACTAAAAAGGCATACTGGTCCTCAAGGGAAAGGTGTCCACAACTACAGTCGAAGGAGATCAGGGGGTTGCCCGGACGGGCACGGGGGGGGGTTTCGGTATTGGGGGAATGGATCTCCTTGTCTTAAAGAAAAAAGGGAGAATCGAAGCATATCACTGAGAGCCAAACACCATCATGTGGAGGGGTGGGAATAGGGGAAAGAAAAAGGGGAGAAGAGAGCTGGAAATTAAGGGGGTGTAAAGAAAAAGGGGGGGGGGTGAAGCAGGGCAGGGCTCAGAAACTCTATGGAATCGAAAAGGGGGAAAGGGGGCCAGGGAGAGGGGGGGGTAGGCAATAAGGGGGAAATTTTTTTCAAACTGCTCTGACGTAAAAAACCGCGCGAAGACCAAGAGGGGGATATCCGAGGCGACTAGGAGAAGGGGGGGGAGGAAAAACGGGGGGAAAAACGGGGGGGAGGTACAATTCGAGTCCTCTATAATCCAACAGGAGGATTATTTCATGGAGTCGGCGCTTGCGCAAGTGGACACCGGTTTCCCCTTCGGAAGGGAGCGGGCCCCTAGAAGTGAGGAAACGCATGGTCAGGGACACGCTGTCTTAAAAACAGAAAAAAGAAAAACTACCTGGAGATAATTGGCTGGGGGGAGGGGGGGAAGAAAAAAGAATCGAAAGACGGGGAGAGGCAGTGTCAATATTTCCAACTTTGTGCGCATCCGCACTCGACGGGGTTCGAGATTGGACCATGGGGAGGGGAATGAGGAAAAGCACGGGTACACGGGAGAGAAGCCAAGGGAAGTACCACTTGAATCAATTTCCGCCGAGGGGGGGTGGCAACAGTGGGATTGGGGAGTGACTTAAAAGGGATATCCCGGGAAAAAAAGAAAGTTTAGGGAAAGGTGGCATTCGCACTCAGCACGAACCTAAGAGGGGAATGTAAATTGTCACTAAACAAAATCAACGGACGACCAAAGGTACAGGAAGATAAGGTTTCCCATGTAATATCGCATCCGATAAAAAGTAGACCTGGTCTAAAGATGATGAACAAGGAAGGACGGGGGGGAAACCAAGAGCTATATCAAACAAAGGAGAGGGGGAGGAGAGAGTCTTCCCTTTTACAGATAAACTTTGCATCCGGGCAAAAGGGAGCTAGTAAGGAAAGGACAAGCACATCTATGAGGAATGGAAACCGAGGGAGGGAGCAAAAATGTATGGGAAAACACGGTTGGGGTTCTTCGTCCCCGCAGTATGATGGTAGGCTCTGCAAGAAGATACAGAAGGACAAGAGTGGCCAAATGAGAGTGAAAGGAAGGCACGCCCACAATGGTTTCACACCAAAATAACAGACATACTTAACTTTTTGAAGGTAAACGGCTCGCGGGTAAAAGGATCGATTAAGAAAAAAAAAAGAGGCATAGTAGGAAAGAATTCGGATCGCACAAACTTTGGCATATAAGATGGCTCCGATGACATTAGGGTGCCGGTAAAGAGAGTAATAGCGCAGCAGGGGATCGGGATCCTGAAGGGAGTGGGGGGGACTTTAGCACATCTCGGCCCACTGGAGGGAGGGGGTCGCACCGCCCTAGAAAAGAGAAAGTCATAGAAAAAGAAGGAAACGCTTGGCAAGGAGCCCAGGGAGGAAGCAGAAAAAGAAGGAAATAATCCAGAGGGAGATACCGGGACTTCTCGAAAAAGAAGACTGACAGCAAAAGGTTTGAAAACTTCCCCCGGAGCAAAGGCGTACCGCAAGTCTGGAATAAAGGGAAGAAGAGGGAACGTAGAAACAAGGTGACCTGTGAAGAACGCGGGGGGGAAACCGACTTACTAAGGAATGGAAATGAGTTCGAGAAGGCCAACGAAAAGGGGAGAAGGGAGAAAAAAAGCCAGGGAAAGAAGAAACTAGCAAGACAAAAGACCAAAAAAAAGAAAATGATGGGGCTGAAAAAAAAAGTAGTTTCTATCCTATCTCCAGCGTTTGAAGAAAGAATACAGAAAGAAAAAGAAAAGAACAACCAAAAAAAGGTGAAAGGCCGTAAAAAAAATGGAATAGACATTGTTGAGTGGAAACGCTTCGGAGAGGGGGGGGGAGTTAGCGCTAGCAGGAAACTGAGTCAAAAAAAACCCAAAAGCAAATGCTTCCGGGGAAAGAGGAAGGAGGAAGGAGGGCGACCGGGGGATTCATGTCGTCAAACGGCGAGAATCGTACGGAATGGACTGGGCCAAAAGGAAGGAGAAATGGGAGGTCGGAGCAGGGAGACCATATACTACAACGACTACAAGGAAAAACAATCGGGTTTCAAAAGTCAACCGGGCTTTCCCAGAAGAAATGGTAGGTCCAGAGGGGAGAGGTAGTCAAGCCGCCACGAGACCTCTTTTCCTCAAAAACGTAAAAAAAAAATGCAAAGAAAAAAGAGAGTGCCCATCGAGAGATGGAATGAAAAGTTGCCAGAAAGAGCACGGCCAGGGAAAAAGGGGGGGGGTGGGGTGAAACAATCTAAAAAAAAAGGGACCTGCTACCCTGGAAGGAGGGGGGGAGGAAGGGTGAAGGAAAGACACTCCTCACGCCGGGAGTAAATGGTCAAACAAGACGCTAGAAAGGAATCGGGGTCAAGAGAAAACTACTCAAACGGGGGGAGTATTTTTCCTTGGTAAAAGAGGAGAAATGGGGATTCAGGATATCGCAAAAGGACTCATCAGGCGGCGACAACCAGCAAAAAAGGGAACAAGGTCACATAGACAGAAAAGAAAAAAAGGGAAATAGGAAAAGGGGAATCGGTGCCCGTAAGGATGGTTGGTCCCGAAAACTTAGACCGAAGGGGGAGGGCTCTAGAAAATTGTCCAACGGAGCATCGGAACATGTCTTGGAGGGCCAACACCTAAAGAAGAGTTAGACAGCGACCAGAAGGGAGGTCTATCGAAGGGGGGAGGGGGGGAAAGTCGGAAAAAGGAGGGTTTACAGGGGAACACGCTCCCGGGGGGGGCCCGTTCAGGACGTAGGGGGGGGAGTGGTGTGGGAATGAAAAAGGATCAAGAGAGAGTTGCTGAAGGAAAAATTTGGGGGGGGGGACAGCTATGTGCATAAGGGGGGGGATTCCTGCAAACGGGGTTTAAAGGAGGAAGTAAGAAGGGATCTCTTGCGGAGGGGGAAGAAAAATCCAGGACAAGAAAAAAAGGAGCTAAGGGGGGATCACGTCTGTTCGGGGGGAGAAAACGATGGAAAGTCTTCGGGGTGAAGAAGATGTAAGAAAGTAAGGAAACAGAAAAAAGGGAAGGGGTTCACTAAGGGATGTCCCTGACGGGAAAACCACTCTCTAATAGAAGGACTGCCGACTTAAGACAAGGCAACCTCCAACTTCCAAGAAAGATTCACAGACATGTAACGGATGGTTTTTACAGTAAAAGGGGGGAACACCGGGGGGGGCGAACTCAAAAAACAGGGCGTAACGTTCCTGAAAGCGTTTTGCCAAAAACGAAACAAAAACAAGTACTACATGGGGGGGGGGGCCTTCACTTGAACGGGGGGGGGGGAGGGGGAACGAAAATTTTCGAGGAAATGGAACACGGGAGATCTATCACGCATAGCTCTGTGACGAGAAGACCCCATCATGTTGAGGGGCAGGTAGTTCGGATGGCGCGAAAAGACGCTGGAATTTTTGGCTGGAAAGTTAGGGGGGTGGTTACGCTAGGAGGGGCTATCTAATGTAATCTGCCCCATTAGGAAGGGAAGAAATTCATGGGGTTTACGGAAAGTCTCAAATTTAAGGAGGAGTTGAAAGCGCAAAGACTGGGATCCACTGATTGCGGGGGAAAGGGAGAATTTACCGGGGGCAACCGCGGGGGAAAGATGCTCAGGAAAAAAGGAGTCGAGAAAGAAGAGCATGAGGGAATTTCAGACTGGAAAGGGCGCGCTCGCCAGTGGGCAAGAAGCCCCAGTGTAAAAAGAAGGTTTCGGGAAATCAAGGGGCGGGGGGAAAGAGGAGAGGGTGCGAAAGAAACGGTGAAGCAGGGGAATCGCTGTCTTGCAAACGACCACTTACCCTTCGAAAGCAGGCGGGCTGGGGGGAGAAAAAGTCAGAAACGAGGAAAGGCAGTCCATCTAATCGAAAAAATGCCAACGTTTACCGAGAAGCACGCAAATCATGTCGTCGAGGATTGATTAGTATGGGAGAGAGAAAACGGGGAAGAAGAGCCCAAGGTCAACTTCGAACGTAATGCTGTCAAATGACTGGGGGACAACAGGATTTTCGGGAAAGACAAGGGAAGAGAAAGAAGGGGGAACAGTGATCAGGAGCCACGCGCAAGAAGAGAGGGCGGGGAGCTTCAAAAAGAAAGAGACGAAAAAGAAAGGGAAAGAAGTCATGTGAAAATTGAGAAGATGCAGTAGAGTGCTGACTGAAAATTTCGGCGCCAGGCTGAAGGGGAAACCACCAAGAAACAGGAACCTGGTGCAAGATGGGGGATAAAAAACAACGGATTAGGGAAAAAAAGAGAGAGATCTAGGGGTTAAGGGATCAAAAGTCATAAAGGGGCAGCCGTTCGAGAGGGGGGGCGACCCTAGGAAGAGGGGGGGCGATAGGACACTAAAAGGAATGAGGGAAACCGAGGGAGGGGACTTGAAAGGTGAAGGAGTTGAAGTTAAATTGAAAATAACGCATCTGAGTTGGGCGACGGGCGCCAGAATGAAAATTACGCTATTTCGCAGAAGGAAAAAAATCGGTGTCAACGCCAAAGACGGGGCAAAAAGGAGTAGAGATAACCCTAGTCACGTGGTGTTCGAGGTTAATGGAGATGAGGGATGTAGCCCACTAGAACCTAGAAAAAAAAAGAATAGCTAACATGGGAGACGGGATTTTAGATGCAGTTCAAGGGGGAACGTTGGTAAGGAAAGAGATTTCAGGAAAAAGATTTAAGGGTGATGTCCGGGGATCGTATTCTAAAAGAGCAGAAGAAGCAGCAAAGATAAATCGGGAAGTGGGGGTTGGGTGGGAAAGGGAGGCAATAAAAGGATGACCACGTTGAGGAGTTTGGACTCAAACGATGCAATAGAAGGGGAACGTAACCGGGTCTACCAGGGAGCAGAAAAAGAGGGCAAGTCGAGACAGTCAAGATGAATGATCATAACCTGTAGAGATCCGAATGTTTGAGAACGGGGAAAAGGAGACGAAGTATTAAAAGCAATAAGGAAACAGGGGGGAAAAAACTCTAAGGCAGGGAGGGATCGCGTAGCAAAAAAAAAAGCCGGGGGGTTGAGCAGTTCTACTGCGAAAAAAAAACGTCACGGGATCCATGGGGGGTCCTCTTGAAGAGTAAGCATCGGGATCCCAGGGCGTAAAAAAAAAGTCTGCAGGGAACCCAAGCCAGAAAACAGAAGAACACTCAAGCTTCCACTCAAAAAAAAAAAAACATGAGTGTATGAAAGCCAAATATGCGGATAGAAATTTTTAGCGAGAAAACCAGGAGAAAATAAATAAATGGGACCACCCCTAAAAGGCCATGCGGCAAACGACCGAGAGACATTGGGGGGGCCAGGGGGGGCAAGTCGGAGAAGGAGAATGGGGGAAAGGGAAACCGACCGTAACTTGGTCAAACCTTGAAAAGGAAACAAACAGCTTCAGTTTGAATCGTACTTCGGACCACTGGAGTCGAGAGGGGCGGAATCGTCCCGAAAGGGGGCGGGGGGACTGAACTAGGACCATTTAAAACCATGAGGGGCAGGTCATAAATAACACTGTAAGAAAGAAAAAAAAAAACCTCGCACGGTGAAATAGGGGGTATTTGGAGGGAGAGGAAGAGTTGAAAACGTCTTCGCCGGGCCGCCACTAGAAGAAAAGTCGGCAGCCCGGGAAACCAATTGAAAAAAAAAAATCAGAGAGATATCCGGGGGGGGGGAAAAAAAAAAAAAAGGTGGACTTGTTCCGCAGAAATCCGTCCTGCTAAAGGGTGGGGGGAAACAACAAACTCGAACAAGATCTTAAAAAACAAAGTGAAAGGCAAAAAGGAAAAAATCCAGTAAAGAAAGATGAAAGGGTCCAACAAGAGATAGAACGCCAGAGCCTTGGTCAAAAGAAAAAACTCATTGGCGGGTTGGCGGGAAGACCTGTTGGACCTGGAGTCAAGGGGAGCGCCCTAAAGGAAGACAGATAACTGCTTCGAAACCCTCCCAGGACACGTTTCACCCAGCAAAAAAGAAGCAAAAGAGATTCGGGGGGAGGCTGGTTGTGCCGCGGAAATTCTTATTGACACATTGCAGCTCTCCCATGTGAATGAAGAACACACGGAACATGTCTTCACCACCCCCTACTAACGGAGAAAAGAATGAGAGGTCTTCAGAAAAGAGAGATGCCTGGGAGAGATCAATGGGGTAAAGGTTTCTGAAAATCTGGGGAGCTGGTGAACCCGAGGGGGGCCCTTTTAGCAGGGTTGAGAGGGGAACAACACCCTTAGACCGCCTAAAAAAACGGTCATGGCAAAACGAGGTCAATTGGCAACTGGGTGTCTGGGGGAAAGGGAGGAAGGCATCAAAAATCCTCTCGGACCGTGGCAGGAGACAAAGGCAAAAAATTCAAAGAGCTCTACTGGAAAAACTTCCGTTCGGGGGAACGGGGATTGTGCGAGAAAAAAAAGTCGGCTTTATCGAAGTTCGCTCTTAAAAGAGGGCACTAAAAAAGGGGGGGAAAAAAAAACGGCAGTATTTCCGTACCTGCACGACACTCGCGAATATGGGGGAAAGGCCGTACCTTAAAAAACCAGACAAAGGTGAAGGAGGGAAGAAAAAAGAAGGTGCGGGATGTGGTGGAAGGGGAAATCCTGTCCGGGAAGAAAAACCAGAAAGGGGAAGCGCGAGTTTGAACAAGAATCCACGGGCGAGTGTCCTGAAGGGAAGGAAGGGGCGTTAGGTTGGGTCGGGGGGCGTGCTCTCTTTCTTGGGAAAAACAGAAACAACGGGGTAAATGTATCCGCCTACATCCAGCACCCATCATAGGGCAGGTAACTTATGGGAGGCGAGGGATCAGAAGGGGAGGGGGTTTAAAGGGCTGGTTGTGGTTAAAGGCTGAGAAGGAGCAAAAGATGGATCTTCGGATCCCGTTCAGGTTTGGAAAGAGAAGGGGGGAAAGGTTAGGGGGGGCGGAAGAGACTAACAAAAAAAAAAAAGGAATGTTTCCACGATTTGGAGGGGGAAAAGGTGCAAATGAAAAGGCGTGTTTAAAAAAGCGGAGGGCTGTCAGAGGTCCTCGAGAGGGGGAATAAAAAACAAAAAAAAAAAAAAAAAAGCGAGGGGAACTTAGAAAAAAAATGAGGCGCCAGGTCTGAAGAGACCCGTGTAGGGGCTTTCGCTTTGAAGCGAAAGATTAAAAGAAGGGGAATTTCAGGGACAAGGAGTGCTCCACAGAACCTAAAGCTATACAAGCGCTTTCTTCGGGCGAAAATACGATACAAGAGGCAAGGGGAAGTTCCTAGAAAAAAGGCCTATAAAAAGGGGAAAGTTCGCAGCCGATCATTCGGGGAGATGTGCTGGGGCCTGTGAGCGGAGAGCTCTCAAGGAACTCGATCCAGGAGAGAAAAAGGAAAGGAGGGTAGGTTCCTCTGCGGTGGAAAACCGTTTCGTGTGAACTTGGACGAACCAGGAACGAGCAGCAACTTAATTTGGGAGTGAGCAGTGTCGTCACACGAATCAGATCATTGAGAATCAAAGGGACGAACAAGAGAGAAGTCAAAGGGGGGTAAAGGGTAGAATCCTATGTAGGGACCATGGCTTACCAGGCTGAAAGCGCCCGGTAGGCCCCTTGCACCAGGAAGGGGGAAGAAGTACGAAAACAACGAGGAAGAAGGTAAGGATGACTAAGGGGTGGAGTACCCTGATCAGAAAGGGGGGTCCTCGGAAAAAAAAAAATCGGGGAGAGGGAAGAGGAAGAGAGTAAGGGGAACTGCGACAAAGGAGTTCTTCTTTCGGGGGGAGGTTTGAGATGAAGAAGAAAACATCTTATGAAGGGAGAAATATTAAGGAAAGAAGCCAGGTTGCCCTGCTATAAAACCTCGGGAGGGGAAAATCACGAAACAATAAGTTTGCAAACACCCAGAAAGACTCCAAGGGGGACTCAGAAAGAAGGAGAGGGCTCGCAAAGTGGAAGAGAGCCTGTCTCATAGTTCATCAACAGACGACATGAGATTAAAAATCGTTCAATTGGGCATAGGCGGATAAAAGGGTCTCAGGAGAAGGAGAAAAAATCTGACGACTTCGAAAAAGAAGTCTTAAGAAGGGTAGTGAAGTAAGAGAAGCGCTGACCATGGGGGGGGGGGGGGGGGGGGTGGGGGGGGGGGGGTGGGGGGTGAACAAAATTGCGAAGGGAGAGGTCAATCGAAAGGTTAAGGTCTCTTTCTCAAGGAAACAGCGCGAATAACAGTGCCTTAATAATCCCGAAAGTCAAAAAAAAAAAAAGGCGTGGCAGCGCAACTGAAAGGGTTTGGACAAGAAGAAAGCAAACTATTCGTGAAACATCAGGGGGGAGGGAAAACGCTCATGGCTCTGCGCTCGGTAGAGTAGCAGCGTCAGGTGACCATTGGGGGGACGGGAAAACAGAAGGGAAAGGGATCCAAATTAAAGAGGTCGACAAAGGAAGGGAAATGTAAGAGAAAACCAAGCCCAATGAAAAGAAAAACTTCGCCCTCCATCATCCAATGGGTTCTGAGAGGCAGATAACCAGCTCTCCAAGGACCAAAAAGTAGCAAAGAAAAAGAAAGACAGACGCAGAAGAAAGAACAAGGGGTTAGTGCAGTTGCTTGCGGATTTAAAAAGACAAACATGGTTGGTGGAGGTAGCCGACCGAAGATGGGTCAAACCTAAAAAAAGATCAGCAGCCTGCGGGGGAGGAAAGAGTCGGAAAGCGGGAGGGACCGTCAAACATTTACTGTCCATCTTCGGAGGGGACTTGCGAAAAAAGTACCTGTCCACAGGAGAACAGAATGGGGGGTGAAAGAGTAAGCGCGAACAGAGGGAGATCCTACCTACAAAAAAGTTGCGACCAATGGGGGGGCTCAAAAGGGAGGGGTCTTAAAGGAGGAGCAAAAGTTGGAAAAGGGGGGCGTCTCCGACACTAAGTAGTCACCAAAGAAGAAAACGGAAGAAGCCCGGTAACCCGGTCACACGGCGATGCAAGAAAAAAAAAGATACCTTAAGGAAAGAAAACAAAGAGCGGGCTTCTGGGGGGGGGGACCTCAATCAAAAAGAAGGATTGAGCAAAACTCCCAGGGATGTTTCCCAGCCTACAAACGACGTAGACAAGGGGGAGCACCACCAAAACAGGCTCCGATAGAACGCCAGGGAAAGGGAAGGTCGCTTCTAACAAAAGGGAGGAGTTGGGCATCCTTTGTAGCCTGGTAAATGAAAGCGCAAAGTTTCAGAAGTCCTGAAAAAAAAGAACAGCGGAACCCGAGGAAAAAGCTCTCTCCACAAAGGAAAAAATAGAAAGAGAGGTGGGTTCAAGTCTGTAGAGGGTGAAGAAGAACTTAGGAGGGGAAAGCGCAGAATGTGATCCCGGCTGTAAAAAAAGTTCTTCACCTAAAAAATTCGACAGACAGGGAGGCAGCGAAAAAAGGAACGAATAGGAGAAGATAGAGCAGCTTGTGGAAAGGGCCTCGTAAAGAAGAGTGAGGAGGTTCAGGGGGAGGGGAAAAAAAAAACACCGGTGTGGGGCCGGTCAACTAACGGGGGGATATGAGGGAAAAAAAAAAACCTTAAAAAAGATTAAGGGGGGATGAACACGGGGAAAAGTCCTAGGGGCTAGGGAAGAGAGATGCTGCACGTGGGTTAAACCTGGGCTGAGAATTTGGGAAGGGGGGAAGAAGTTTCAAGGAGAAGACTAAGGACAACCTACCATATCTCTACTAGGTCCGCTGGGGAGAAAAGCTCTAGACGTCAGGCCGTAGAAGGGGTAAAGTGACGAAAAGAGGGAGGGTTGAAAGGGTTGGGGGTGTCGTCACTAAAGCCACTCAAAAAGGCCCCGAATTAGGGTCGCCCGAAAGAGTAAACTATGGGAAAGCGGGTTGGGGTTTGGGGGGGAAAACCAGAAGTTACTGTCTTCAAAAAAACCAATGCGTACGGTAAAAAAAGAAGAAAATGTTTCCACAAAGGGAAGACACAGTCAAGGGTGAGAGGGGGGGAAGGGCCTTAAAAAGGGGGGGGGGGGGATGGCTAAAAGATTTTTCATAAACGAACACGGGAATCGAAAAACGAATGAGAAGCCCCATAGAAGGAGGTACAGGCGCAAGGTTGGAAGAAAAAAGGAGGAAGGGGCAGGGGTTGAGCCGGAGCCTGGGGGGGCGCGATGCGGGGCTCGAAGAGAATTTGAAAGATCAAGAGGTACCATAGGGGTGGGGGGGACGAAGAGGGGGAAAAGGGAACGGGGGGATCAACGTTTCCCGAAGGTAAGGAGAAAACGTGGATCCATGGTGGCGGTTAACTTGTGAGGACCCGGACGGGTTTCAAAGGGATGCTGAGAAAAGGGAAGGTCCGAAGCACTATTATATAATTTCAGGACTTGAAGAAAGGAGATTGCGCCAGTTAAGAGCCACGGGAGGAGGGAGAGTCTTGAAATTGACACATCTCAAGGGAAAAAAAAGGTTTCAGGGGAAGTCGGCGACATACCGTGCGCGATCCCAAATTCAAAGGATCGACTACGATATACTCGGACCCCGGGGTGTCGCAAGGTGAGGAAGGGGCAGGAGAGAAATTCTGGAAGTTGCTGCTACATGAGGTGGAGCCGAGATCAAAAAAAAGGGGGGACAGGGAAAGGAGCCTGAGCCCATTGGAAAGTGTCTGTGAGGCCGGGGCACCGTGGTTGGGAGTGAGAAGGGGGCTCAAAGATCCACGAAAGGACGAGGGAGTCTTAACTAAGATAACAGATCGGGGCCGAAATTCTCAAACGTACTTACCCAAGTCGAAAGGACATAGAAGAGGGGAAAACAGGTTGATCCGGGAGCTAGGGATAGCGGGGGCCAGAGAGATTCCCCATTTGTATAAAGATCAAGGAGGAGAGTCGAAAAGGAGGGAAGGAGGGGAGATTCCGTTCCTTCTAGAACCTTGGCATCGTTTCCTCCGGAGAGAGATGGTAAAGACAGGGCACACAGGGAGTGAGGAGGGAGAAACTAGGAAGAGTCAGGGCTACTACCGTTTTGAAAGGGTGAGATTTATTTGGTAAAAGGTAGACCAGATCTTGTTTTAGTCTCGTAATAGGAAAAGTGAACTGGGGGAAAAAAAGGAGGAGGGAGAGGCTCAACGCCCAAAAGGGGCACGCGAACAGACCCGCTGAGGGAAGTAACATTTGGGAAGACGGTCGAAGGAGAAATTCTAGCAGAAAAGAAAAATCAAGTCTAACTAGGAAGTGCTGGGAGAGAAATCGTCACAGGACATAGGAAGGGTGGCTGAAGATGACATTCCGGTGTTGCCTTGTATCGGAAGGCGTGAGAAATCAATGGGGAAAGGATGCATGGGGGGAGGGCATACAGGGGACATTTTAATTTAAGAGAGGCAAGAGAAAATAGGAGGTTCTCCGGGGTCTGAACTGGCTTGGCAGCGTGTGGGAATTATAATATTTGGAAAGAAGAGTACATACCTACCGACTATTGAAACGTCCGGAGATCACTCTAGTCAAATTTAAAAAAGAGAAAAATTGCGCAGGAAAAAAAGGGTGAACGTATCAGGCGAGAATTGGACATTGCAAAAAATGCATGGGCCGATTCCATAAAGCGCCAAAGAAAAAAAGAAACA
>Ga0179593_1535948_pt1 | contig 12439 bp, 13 predicted proteins | sample CZODoug2_1_08_16_FD_185931 | JGI IMG/M metagenome (GOLD analysis project Ga0179593, IMG submission 185931) | Vadose zone soil fungal communities from Angelo Coast Range Reserve, California, USA - CZODoug2_1_08_16fungal (PacBio error correction) | ecosystem: Environmental > Terrestrial > Soil >...
GCCTCTGGAGCAGCATGGGGGAGTGGAAAAGTCGAAGAGGTTACATAAATCCATGGGTTTGAGGGGCAGGCCAGGGCGCGCGGCGGGAGGACAGTAAGTCAGCTATGGATTGAGTACAAAGGAGTAATCCTATTTATACAAGAATACAACGAAAGGAAAGGGAGCGAGAAGTCGTACCTTTTTTCAAGACATCTTCTGACCGGGTAGAGCGTCATCATTAGGATGGAAATACGCAGAAATTGATGGTCAGGAAAATGGAAGGATCGGGGGAGAAACGAATGTGACAGGCCTCTGAACAACGCTCTATACGGTACAAATACAAAAATTCTCTAAAACTGGACCAGACAGAATTCGAATATGTAGGGTTTGTCAAAAGTCCGCTCGAGGGAAGGGAGGGGCCGGTTGGGAAAGGGGAAAAATGGAACGGGGAAAATAGATATGCGTTTACTCTCACAAAAGGTGCTAATTTCCAGGGTGACGAATAAAAAAATCGGGCCGCTTCATGAAGGGATAAAAAATATCGAAGTATTTGGGGATTACTGAAGTCGGGGGAGCGAGGTAAGGTCATTTGTTAAAGGAGTGGGGGGGTGCAAACAACCTTTACCAGCTTCCACAAATCAAATAAAGAGAAGCTAACGGACAGCAGACGCGCAGAATTTAAAAGCGCTCTTAAACCTATTCAGTAAAAGCAGCCAATATCAGAAGGAAGAAAAAGGGGGGGGAAGAAGCTAAGCCATTAACGGCGGAAGTTCAGCTGACAACTCAAGTTGAATGCAGAAATCGCCTGAACCTCTATTCTCAAAAATCGAGACTCTGGTCGGGGGGGGGGGGGGTGCCTTCAAGCTGAGACGAAAGCGGTCGATTGGTCGGGAGGGACAATTGGGCTACGGGAAATCGTTGTTAACGAGGAGCATTTGAGGCGATTTCGGAAGAGGGAAAAAGCCGCTTGTGTTGGGGGGGGTGTACCCGAAGCCATCAGTCGCCGACGATTCAAAGGGTGGTGATTGCTGAGGATAAAGAGAATTGTGAGAGGAGCACCGGCGTCAACAAAATGCGGGATCAAACTGTACGCCTCCGATAACGGGAAAGGACAATTCCATGGGTCCAGCCGTTCGATCACGAATTTGCTTGAGGAAAAAGGGGGGGAAAGAGAGCTTTGGGGGGAGCGAACGGTTTAGTCAATTCGAGCTATAACTGAAACTCACAGCTGGCGGGAAGGAAGGCAATGAGGAGTGTTTAGCGAAGCACCTTCCGAATACTGAAGATGGGCCTCACCTCATCAGAGTCTTTGGAAAAGAGGGGGGAAAGAGAAAAAGAGGGTCCGGGTGGATGGGGATAACGTAACTATCACAGCAGATAGATGTCAAAAAAAAACTAGTGGGGAAAAGGGGAAGGGAGAAAAAGAGGAGGGGGAGTGTCCGTTATCCATAATCCTAAAAACAAAACCGCTTTTGAAGAAATAACTCCTAACAAGTGGAGCTGTAAAATGTGTGCCCAAATTATCGCGTCGTCGGCGGAAGGTTCTTTTCATAACACGCAAAACACTACTCATGTCGCGTTTAGGGTCACGTGTGCAGTAACTGGCACATCAATTTTGGTTTTTTTCGGTCATCGAGTCTGCGTGGCGGGGCAAGATTGGTCGGGTCCCTTTCCGCAGGCCGTGTTGGGGGTTGGTGTCGAAACGATTCGCACATGTATTTCAGAGGTAATACCATTGTGCAACTACGAGTCCGGGAGCCTTTTGCTTGAGCGTAACAGGGAATGTAAATTGGCCGTCTCGCGGAACGGGTCTCTGATGCATTTGCTTTTCTTCACATTTGGTTGGCCTCTGTGCGTTTGATCCCAACCATAAATGGAAGACTTGATATTCAACCTACGCCCCCTGAAGTCGGAATGACTATGGCTTCGGAGTACGAGACAAGGTTTCGCAGTGTCCCGGATAGTGACTGGGGCTTTAATCGATTACGTCGGGGCTGAATCTTAGGCTGCGATCAAAAACTGGTCACTCTCATTGTCCATGACCAAAAAAAAGCAGACCGGGAAGATAAGGTCGCAAGAGAGAAGGAAAAACCAAGAAAATATTCAAAAGGCGCTATTTGGTGCGAAGACAGTTGAAAGCGAAATGTTCTGGACATCAAAGGGCAATGCTGTTTCACCTGACTATTTGGTCATCAAGAGAACAGGAATGGACTTAACTTATCTTTAACAACCACTTTTTCACCATACTTCGCACGAGGTCTTCATCACACATCTTTCTACGATCCTGCTAAGACTGGCGGAGGATCTCCCCGCTGTACGTCTCGACTGGGCCTGGGTCCTGGGTGTTTCCGGGGGAAAACCTAACAAAACAGATAGACCCCACTTGGAAGGGATGGCTCACAAGGAGGAGAAACCGCTGGACGAGTAGATTCAGAATTCATCCCCCAGGCCGGTCTGGCAAGAGCCTCCACGCCTTAGGGGACCCACATGGAGCCAATATGGGGAAAAAAGGTTAAACGCAACGCATATCTTTGCAATTTTTAAGGCTGGAGTGTAAGAAAAGGAAAGGGGTGCCCGATCGTTGAACCACTACAGATTCAGGAGTAGGGAGAACATATAAGGGTATTTAATACGTATAGAACGTTTGCTGCAGGGAGGTAAGCGAAGGGGCGGGGGGCAATAAAAACGGCGCAACCCTATCGCGCGTAGGAAGTTAAGGTAGGGGTGAGAGCCAGATGAGGACGAAAAACTGATATAAACCCGGAAAAGAAAATAGTCTTTCAGGAAAAAAACGTAGATTGGAGCGAGGGACAATTCGCGGGTAAGTTTATGTCGTAAAATCACACGTTACATCCACCATAATTTGACTTAACTGGGGGGCGAACGCCGGAGATGAAAGGACAATCACAACTTGGGGTATTAAGGGAAGTTGGAAAAAAGAACATCGTTCACATAATGACACAATGCAGCTATAAAGTTAAAATGCCGATGCGCGACACATTTTTTTGACCACTCATTGCAGACTATCAGGTAGAGAGCAGAAATCTGTCGGCCAGCCAAGTTTTCCTTCAGAGTTCCATTCTTGAGGCGTCGAGACTGGGTTTTTCCTATGGGACCCCGGCGAAGAGAGATGAGGATTACGGGGGAAGTGCCGCGTCCGAAGAATCCACGGTATAGAAAAACCCGTTCCTTCTGTTTGTCTGGAGGAGTATCCCATTTGTTGTAGATCAGCAAATGTCGCCCTATATTCGATAAAAAGGGGGGGTAGAGCACCAGGGAAAAAATCCCTCGAGAGAAACTGCTTCACATCCGGCGGGGGTTTCAATATTACTGGCACCCCGTCAGAGAAAGACACAACTTCGTTTCTTTCCTTCTGCCACGCCCTACTCCTCTTATCCTCTCTGGCACCTTTGAGACTCTTTATTTTCTGTTCGCTCCCTATCTGTGTTTGGGGGGTTGTTACAGCAAAACATCAACACGCGGGTGGTTTATAGACGATCGAGCTCTAGAGGGGTTTTCTCAAAAGGGGTCCACCTGCGAAGAGAAATGTCCTGATTCTGAAGAGGTGTCGTCCTCATGTTTCTCTGTGCATGGGGTCTTCCTGTTCCTTCGCTCTGCCCACTGCAGGATAGCTCACATCACCTGGAAAAAAAAAAACTAAGGACAAATAAAAACACCATCTGCTGCCTACTGTCGATAAAGATAGTTTGATAAATAGAAGAGGAAGAGGCAGAAGCGGTGATTCTTGATGCGGCCTCTTTAGTGAAAATCCAGTGGCGGAGGGAACTGAGGAGCAGGACTTGAGCTGAGAAAAAAAGATCAGGCCTTTTTTTTTTTGCGGGGAAAAAAAACGACCATACGAGATGTACCAACTCTGCATTCAAACAACACAGTCAGAGGAGAAATTCGGGTCAACATCAGTGGAAGACATGGGATCAGGAAAACTTATACAACACACACAAAATCACAAACGCAGAAAACCTCAAAACGAAAAACAGACTCCCTATGCTAAAAACTACCATTTTTCATCCAGCTAGGGGGTGCCTCCCCATGGTATTTTGCCCTCTACGGAACGTAATTAAGGTTTTCCTGGTTTTTTAAAACTTTCCTTTGTCAGCCGTGCTGAAGAAACTACTAAGCACGCAACTTAAATCACAGCGTCGAATAATGGTGGAATAAATTGGAATGTTCGGGGCAGAAGGAATGCGGGAGTGAGAATATTAACAGCACTATTTTCTACGTTGCGCAATAGATCTCCTGAGCACGTGGAAAGTAAAAGGAGACTGCCGCCCGGATACCAATTTTCCACAGAATCGATGTGACGCTTGATTTGTTCTCATCATCCATCGAGAACAAGATTCAGATCTGATCAGATCAGGCTCTAGCAAACAGACCAATCGCCCATCATTGTTGGGGAAAGGCGCTGGATCTATCCCGCTTAATAAAATGCGGGCTTAACTTGCAGACAGAATTCAAAACTTACTAAAATAGTGCGAAGGGCATAGTCAAGAGGCCTGAAGCCTCTTGTTGAGGAAAAAGAACGAAAAAATGGAATCAAGTTTCTTACAAACGTCGCGCTTTATGAGTTTGCTGGGAGTTCCTTGTATGCAGTGGGAAAATGGGCAGAGTACACAAGGCAGGAAACCGTACTATTCTCTTTAAAGTGAAAAAATCAGCGTCGCTTTCTTCCCTGAATTTTTCCTCGGATGTTGAGCGCTGGGATGAGAGTCTGATTGCTTGTTTTTGGTTGCCGGGGGGAAGGGGGCAGCAATTTCCACCTTCCTCGCTGTCGCCTTCCTTCGTGTTCTTGTCTGCTCTATCCTGCTCGAGTCCTCTCCTAGCGCCCCGTGCCCTATCGTGTGTTTTGTAAATCACTTGTCGGGGGGGGGGGGATGCGGCAATCGTAGCGGTCTTCTTTGCTCACGCGGTCTGTTTGCATATGCTTCTATGGAGAAAACTAGTGAACTTCCCCCTACTGCAATCCAAGCCTCATTCTGTCTTTCCCCTGTTTACGCCGAGGCGTTGGGCGGTGTACGTCCTAACGTGTTTGGGGTCCATTATAAGTGTGAGTCTATGCCTGCTCTCACGATTTTTTTTTACGGGTACAATCGTTTCAGCGGGTCGTGGAAGTTTTTTATCCCCACCTTCTCTTAGTGTGTGGGGGGTGTGGTTAGACAGGGACAAAGAAAGGTACAAAAGAATGGGACCGCGGAGTCGCGGGGAAGGGGCTACGAGCTCGTGGATGGGTGCGGCGTGGGGTGCGGGGGGGGAACGGTTGGATGGGGGGGGTTGCTCCCGCGGTGTGTGCGGCGCGCGGGGGGAGGGGGGGGGGGGGATGGAGGTTCCGAGGCGGGGGGCGGGGCCGCGTTCCCCACGATCAGTTACTTGGGTACTAGGGTGGGGTTCCTGCACGGGGAATACTGGGTTCTGTGGGTGATGGGGGTCAACGGGAACTGGCGACTGCGGCAAGTACTCAGGTGGCGGGGAGGAGTGGTCTGCGGCGATCGTCGTAGTGGCCAGCTGGTCATGTCTTTCCTCAGTGGCGTGTGGTGTTTTTGGGTTCTGTTGGCGTTCTTTTATGTATGACGGGGGTAGATGCCGGTTGGTTGAGTGAGGACCTCATTATGGTGCGAGTGAAATAAGGATGACCGCGGTTTCTCTGTGTCTAGGAGGGGAGATCAACGTAGAATGGGGAAGAAGCTATTAGCGGGTCGTGTGTCCCAATCGCAACCAGGGCAGGAACTGCGGGGGCAGGTAGTCCGTCGTGGGAGATAGGAGTGAGGTTTTCGAGAGGATACCTTTTCGCTTCTGGTGGCAGTGCTGGAGGGAGATGATGCCGCTGCTGGCGGAAGCAGGGGGATAGTACAATTCGGAGACTAAGTGGGGGAAAGTTGGTTCCCATTCCTCTCTTTTTCTATCTCCAGTGGCTTCCGTTAGGTGGATGGGGTTCGGGGGAACGCATCGGTGAATTCAAAGGTGTATTGTTTCAAAGAAAGACCTATTACCGGGGCGCTCGGATGGGTATGGAGGGGGGATGAATCCCTTTTATGCCCCAGCTTGGAATCCAAGCATTTTAAAAAGGCGCAAGGGGGGTTGCGGATCAGTTTGACGGGTGGCGCCCATATCTGCACGACATTAAAAAAGCTGGCCGATCATCTGCTTAAGGGCCTTAGATGTCCGTCTGAGCAGCACGGTTCGGGGGGAAAATAAGAAGAACGGTTCAATTCATAATTTTGTTGACTGGTCAAGTCTATTCATTCGCCTTGTGGGAATTTGAAGGGGTCAACATTGATTTCTTGAACACCTTCGGTGGCCCATCGATGGAGAACCCCTCACACAGGAATGGAGGGTAGGGAGAAATCATAACTTTTACAAAGCTGCTTACCGTTATTCTCTCAGCATTCTGGTAGACTCTAAAAGGCATGGGAAAGAGACGTACAGGTGCGCAGTTTGAAAACTTCCTGGGACACCCTTCCATCCAAACCTCATATAACGTAAATACAAAATTGCTCACCCGACAGACTAGCATATTAGGGTTTCACTTCCGACTAGCCTGAGCTAGTGGGGTGTGAAGCCTTATACAGCATAACGGGCAAAGGATGAGAATCGGTCCTACTAACGCGAAAAAAAAACAAGTAGCTGGGTTACTACAAGAAATAAATGGTAGGACATGGGAGGGGAAGAAAGAGTACTATCGCAGGGTGAGACTGTCGGTCAGACTTCCAAGAGGGGTGGGTAACGGCCGTTTGTTAAAAAAAAATTAAAAAGGTTACAGAATTCCCCCTCTTCGGGCCTATAAAAAGCTGCCGAATTGGAAAAGTTGGACCTGTTATCAAAAAAAGATGGAGGAGGGGAAGGAAACGTGTTGCCTACTCTAAGCATGATCATTCTTAAGTTTCCGTTACTACAAATCACGTTTTAGCCGGGAATGGCAAATAGGAGCCTAGGGAGCGTAGGTCGGCAAAAAAACTCTGCCTAGTCATGGTTTCCTGATAGAGAACGAAAAGATAATTGTCAGGGGGGGGAGTTGAGACAAGTTGCCGTGAAGCGTTTTCCTCCTAGAATTGATAAGGGGAACAGACAGCCCTAGACAGCAAAACTAAAGGGGGGTGGAAGAGCCATCATGCGACTACTATTGGTGTTTGAGGAAAGGATCGGGGGGATGCTGGTGTATCAAGCTCTTCCAAAAGTATTACGCAACGTAACAGATCCTAATAAGAAGTCGGATGTACCTTCAGGAAAAGGGCTGAGAGTATATTTGGCCAACTACTTAACTCTGACTGATCTCGGTTACGCGTAACGTTACAAGTATCAATTCGGACTTAAACGGAAAAAAAAAAGAGGGGGATGGATAGTCTCCAGGCAGTTGATCGGGGGAGACGCAGACGCCTTGGATACTGAAGGTCCAAAGGGAAAGGAGAAAAAGGTGGATGCGGGATTCAACAATCGGGTCGAAGTGGATTTAGACTTTGGGGGGAAGGAACAGAGAAAACAACAACAACAGGATGAGAATAGATAGATAAGGTGTTAGAGGGAAAGTTATCATAACAGGAAAAACAACATCCTCTGGGGTGTTAAGTTGAAGGAAAAAACTCACTTCGTTCTTGGGTTCTTCCATTTGTCCGCTTCTGAAAAAGAGGGAAATTGGGCGGGACGATAACCAAATCAGAATTCCTTTAATTTCCTTAACGCCCTAGGAGGTTAAGGAAGATCGCCGGACCTACTGGGGCTTTCAGTAAAAGCTCAGTGGTCGGCCACAGTGGTCTCAAAAGTTCGAAAGTCGCGAAATAATGAAGTAATTGGGACTGCTGCCCGTTAGCTGATCGGTTAGGGGGAGTAAGCGGGTGGAAGAAGGTGATCAAGAAGCGCCAAATGTCCGATTGATAATTGCAGGAAAAGAAAAAACACGCAATAGAATCGTCTGTCGGATTGTGCGTCTAGTACCCCAAAAGGAGTTCGGAGTGCGGGCAGGGATGGCTGAAGGAACCTGGGGTCTGGGGGGAGTCCGAATACAAACACGCTTCACACCATTTTTAAAACATATCCGACAATTTCGACCGTATTGAAGGATGGCATCATGAGAGAGGTGCACCATAATAAAAAGAGAAAAATTTTTTTTGTTCTAAGGACTCTCCTGGCAGTATAGCTCAGATGGTGGGGGAAAAGAAAATCTGAAAAACTTTGTTCAACTTGATTCAAGACCCATAAATCCCTCCCCCCCACCCCTCCCTGACAGGGGGGCTAGACCTGACGAGGCTTATCTTGCACGTGGTAAATCATCCAGATAGTTCGGACGATGGAGACGAGAGGAAAAATTTCTTAGCGTCCTGATCTGGCGTTCAGCGAAAATCGCTGGGAAGAGGAACGGGTGTTTACCGGAACCCACTCAAAAACAAAGCAACGTGAAGAAAAAAACACCCCAGCTTGGAAAAGTTCTGGGGCTCACAGCGCATTCTCATCACTAGATAAGAGATGGGGATAAAAGGGAAAAAGCCTCGGGCGTGCGCGACACGGCTGTCTCTTAAGTAACAGGGGAGAAATTGTTCGGTGAAGGAACCAAAAAAGAAGATTATCGGGGAAAAGACGTGTGCTTCACGGGATCCAGGAATCCCTAGAAGGGGGGACGTAAACCTACCGAATTGAGAATTAGGAAATGGAAGAAAAAGTTTGGGTATGGTATAGATCTTTGGTATCTGCGGCCTGTCGACATTAAAGTGTCGCACATCTGGTAGAGGGGGAAAATGGGTGAGGAGTATTGCTAAAGACAGATAACTCGCTAGAAACCCCGTTGTACTAAAGTCTTGGAAGAAAAATTGATAGGATAGATCCTTCATGCCGCAAATCTGGTTTTGTATTTGGGGGGGTTATCCATCGGAAGTTAAGAGGTGTACATGAAAGGTGCGGGGGGGGAAACAGCAAATGAAAAAAAACTCCTTAGAGTAATGTGCCCCCGTCCAAAGTGGTGAAGCAAGTAGGAGCAATTCGCCGAACATTAGGACTAACGGTCATCTCTGCACAGCAGATGGCAGGGGAAGGGAAATATTGGGTGGCCCATAAGTCTAATGCCGATTCCGCTTGCCGATCAACTGTCAGCCAGCCAATGAAGGGAAAGGAGTCTTGAGTCGTTTCGTAAGGGGGGGGCCAAGGAAGCAAAATCGTATAGTGGGCCAGAGAATCAAGGAAAATTAAATGTATTGACCAAAAAGCCTAGAATTCACTAAAAGGTTAAAGTAGACCTCACAAGCTCACATAATAAGGGGAAAAAGGCACGATGAAAGTGCTGACATAGGCGCTGCGGACGCTGATCGCATGTCTTCAGAAAAGGGAAAGGGTAGGAGGGGGGCTGACATCCTACAACTCTCAAACTTTGAGAAGGTCTCCACATTGCATCGACAACCGGGGTGAAAGGGGGCCGAAGAGGGAGAACACTCCAGTGAGAAGTTTTTCATACATTCTACTGGAAATCTTGTAGTAGCCAGTTTTCCTTGAGGAGAGGTGTGGGGGTCTGGGAAAAAGACCTGACTCTCGCCTAATCAAGTGAGACCGCAACAAGAGGAAAAAGACTCGGTCAGCACAGGGTGTATACTGTTGAAACTCAAAGGATAATCCAGACAACCCATAGAAAAAATGAACAAGCCGACGCAAGAACTGGAAATACACGCTTCTCAAAAGGGTTTTTTGTAAAGCCAAAGAAGATAGGGAGGGGGAGGACGTTTTGGCGGCAGTTTCCAATTGATCATGAGTACGAACGCACTGCAAGAAAAAAAGAATTTGAAGAAGGCTGATAGGTTTCGGGGCCGGGGGGTAGATAACCCGCTTAAGGGAAAAAAAGAGGAAGCGAACTTTGCAGGGGAGAAGGGCTGTTCTCCACATCTGTCGGCACGGTATCCATGTACACAAAGGGGAATCAGGGAACCGAACTCAGTGCCAACTCATCTCTTGGAAAAGGAATGAGGGTTGCGAGATCGAATGATGGCAGATCTCAACACAACAGGGAGGAAAAAGAGAATTATCATTCGAGAAAACCAAAAAAGCGCAACATCGAGGGAGGTCACGGCGCTGCTACTTAGGACTGTCTGTGGTAAGGTGGAGAACGTGCAAGCAGAGAGGAAAGAAAAGATAAAAGTGTTTGACGAGTTCAGATGTCAGAGTGTCACTCAACGAAAGGAAAGGGTAATCTGAAAGCCCGAAAAAAAAATTCTCAGACAAAAGAGAAGTCGCGGTTGATATGGGTGGTTCTCTTCCTTGACCATCACGTTTCACACTGCCGAATAAAGGTAATAAATATAACTTTGCGTTCTCGAATTACACAAATTCAGGGGAAAGGGTAAGGATGCACCTGTTCTAAGCCTTCGGCTTTGTGGGCATGTGTTGGCTGTTTTGGGGCCTATTGGGGAAACGTGGGGGTGGGCTCCGGGTCTGGGCGCACCAATTCCCTCTATTTTAACCGGACCGGGGGGAGGGGATCCCTGTTGGGTCTGTTGGGGAGCAAGCAGGGTTGGTTCCCACCACCATCTGCAGGGGGGTAACAGAACCCCGCTTATTGGTACAGTTTTCTGGACTGAGCCCAAAAAGAACACACATCGATCCGTGGCCTTGAGTTTCCAAGAACCGGGGGGAGGGGGGAAGTACAATATTGGCTCTTCTTCTTGTATTTCTTGTTTTCCTTTGTCACATTTTCTCGACTGTCTCACAGGGGGTGGAAGGGTAGACTCTTCTGAAGCCACTCTAGGTCTCTAACTTAGTCATTTAACTGACTTCTCTGATGAGTGCTAGTTCTTGCTGCTCATTGAATCACATTGGACCCGATCTGAATACTCTGGTGAGGTGCCCGGGCAGGAGTTGGTCTCTTGGTTGTTAAGGTCTGTTTCAGCTTATAAAAAACGTTTCAAGGAGTTAATTCTCAACGGTTTTATGACGTTGCCAAGGAAGAACTAGGAAGTGGGTCTAGGCAAGGAATAGCGATTTTGATTGATCCCCAGGGGATGACACAAATAAAAGACGACGCATAAGACAGTCAAGGCAGTGGTAGGAGGAGGCATTTTGGGGGGAGGGGGGCCAAAGAGGGGGAAAGAAGGGGTGCACAAAGGGCCGGCTAAATCCATCTGCGCGCAGTAGAATTCTGAAATGTGGAAACTTCTCAATACTGTGACAAATTCAATACAAGTGGTGGGGGGGAAGGGGGACATATGAGGGGCTGAAGGTGAGGGAAATGTAAAATCTATGGGGGTGATGTACACCGTGATTAATAACTATTGGAAAACAGACCAACAGATAGATACTGCTCGCAAGGTCATTACCGGTTTTGGTCGGAACAAGAATATTATGCACCGGGAGCGCATAACATTGCTGGATAATCCTCAAACCTTCCAATTTCGAATGAGCTCATTGAGGGGGTCTAAAATATGGAATGAAAGGCCAGAATATCCAACTAATACTTTTAATACTACTCTATCAAGGGGGGCTACATACGTCGAATATTTTTGGGGTCAAGAAGTGCGGGGGGGGGGGGGGGGGGAATAATAAGGAAAAGCAGATTACAGGGGAGGATATTCTAATGACGGTTACTCTCACCGAAATTTCTCTGCGGGGTGACATAAGAAATGCGTGAGGGTCGGCAATGTCGCGTAAAGTCTAGAAAGTAGGGGGGAGACTGAGGGAAGAAAAGACTTCCAAGCTGGGTGTTAAGCTTTCAGGGGTTTAGGATGTTCCGTAACCGGTCCGATGAAAGGGAACAAAAATGGAACACAGATGAAGAATTGCAAAAACGATCGATTCTATAAAGTCGTATCAGCCCATATCTATGAAGGAAAAAGGAAAGTCTGGCGGATGAGGAGGACTCTTACTAAACAAAGGGTACACGGGCTGTCCTAGGAAAAAAAGGGAAATCCGAGAGCTTCAAGCAAAAAAGCTGAAGGGATGGTCATGTTTGCCTGCTCTATTCAAGATCATAATCAGGGCGGGAATGGGAAATAGTTGGGGGGGGAAATTTCAGCGTGTTCAGCAAGAGACAGACTAGCTCAGTCTCAGCCTACACTCGTCAGCATCAAACTCCCCTGGTGTTTGTGGGGGGTATAGAAACGAAGACAGAAATCGACTACGGGAGGGGGGGGGTCGTAGGAAAAATTGAAAGATTTCAGGGGGATGCTTCTTTATCACAATACCAAAATGCGTGAACTGCACCGGGAAAAGAAAACGGGAGGAGCAGAGAAACCTTAAGTAGATCAAAAAAAGGCGGCTAATGCTCAAGGTGGCTCGGGGGGAAACTAACCTGATCTTTGAAGCGAACTGTACATAGTAACGCTATACCGGAAAAAAAAAAATGGCGGAGGTGAGGAGAAGAGAAGGTGGGGTTATCAGCACGCCTCAGACTTAATCTAGGGGGGGGCAAAAGTTAATCGTAATTCTTTGGTAGCGCATCTTCCATCGGGGGGGAGGGAGTAGAATAGGGCCAAATCAG
>Ga0179593_1570526_pt1 | contig 12439 bp, 10 predicted proteins | sample CZODoug2_1_08_16_FD_185931 | JGI IMG/M metagenome (GOLD analysis project Ga0179593, IMG submission 185931) | Vadose zone soil fungal communities from Angelo Coast Range Reserve, California, USA - CZODoug2_1_08_16fungal (PacBio error correction) | ecosystem: Environmental > Terrestrial > Soil >...
GCGTCTTATATCGGAGTTTAACCAAAGGGGATTCTTCAGTTCCGGAAGGGGTGGGTGGTCTAATTATTTAACGCAACACTGGATTGTTGGAGGGCAAGTCTCTTTGAGTTAGCCAGACTGATCCATGCGCCTCTAAAACGAATGGGAAAGGGTAGGTTCTTCGAATGTGAACCAGGCCAGAAAGGGGTTGCGTAAAAAAAGGGAAGAGAAAAAACTCGGTTGGGGGAAATGTCAGTGGGCCAGGCGGGGCTGCAAAGTGAGCAGAATGTAAAAAAGTGACGTTTCGAAATCAAAAAGAAACGAAAAATCCGGAGGACAGGGACCAGATCGAAAATCTTCAAACCCCGCAAGCCTTAAGAAGAACTCGGAAAATCGACATAGAAGGGAAACCAAAAAAGCTCGGAGCGCTCTATCGACGTGTTATTCGAAAAAAATTAAGCCATCAGTGTACAGGAAAGAGCATCGGAGGGAGGACGACGCGGCCAAAGTTTCGGATCGGAGCGCAATGAGGGAAGTTACGAAAACATGTACACCCAGCAGTGAACGAGTAAGACCACAACGTCGACCTAGTATTAATCCGGGGAGAACGCAGGGGGGGAACCGGGGGCCACTGCGCGGTTGACTGAGAGAGGAAGGGGACACGTCTGGGGTTCCATACGGGATCTCCTAGGGGAAAAGGGGAGGTTGACGCCATAGCAAAAAGATTTTAATTTGTAGATTAGGGAGAGAAGTTTTAAAGGAGTCATTAAAGGGACCGACGAGAGGTGACGTACGTTTGTTAGACAGCCTCACGCGCTTAAGGGTGGGGTTAGAACCTCTTCATATAAAACTTGGAATCCGGGACGACATCGGCCGGTCGATAAAGGAAAAAGGTTGCAGCATCAGAGAGAGGAAAAGTCTTGGCCAAGTAACCGGGATGTCGTCTGAACGAACATTGGTCAGAGCACAGAAAAAAAGAGGACAAGAGGGTCGAGGTCAGGATGCCTTGGAGGTCATCTTGGCACATAGGCTGCAAGGTAAACGCAAGAGTTCAAACGCGGGTGGGACACGGTCATGTGAGTCCCGGGGCCGCCAGCAGCTAGTGACGCCGGAAGGAGCAGTGTAGAAATGCCAACGAGAGCAATCCATGGCCTAAATCCGAGAAAAAAAAAAAGAGAAAAAATCTACATCCTGTGCATAGGGGAAGTCTCAGGGGAGCGACTGTACCCGCTGGGATCTGGAAAGAAGGTATTTTTTAGAGGCGAGAGTCGAATCTAATCGATGGAAGTGCTTCCTCAAACTAGTGAACACCAGGGGATGCCGGGAAGGAAAGGGGATAAAGGTGGAGATTGTAGGGAATTTAACGCACCAATATTTCATGCCACATTTGGGGGAACGCCGGTCTGGGGAAAAGAAGGTCGGCTGGGGGGGTTGTCCGAGGAACGTCAGTACGTCCCAAAGGGGGGGGTAGGGAAAAGGGGGCCTGACCGTTTACAATAATGAAAAATTTGTACCCAACTTTTAAACCTCTCTGACCAGAAGGGGAAAAAAAAATCAATGGAAAGCTGTGCAGGCGGGGTACGGTATCGCCAAGTCGCGGCATGAAAGGTGAGACCCCCCCGGACCAAATGAGCAATAAAAGTTAAGGGGCTAAAAACAGAACCTTCAGTAAGCCTACTGAGGTTGGGCTAGCTCTCATATGTACGCAGAGGTATTCCTGGGGGGCGCCTTTTAAATCTGGGTAAATCAAAGAACAGTGGGCTTGAAAAGCTTACGGGCTCCCTCATTGCAGTAGGAAAAAGATCCTGAATCTTCCTAAAAGGGGGGTAACTAAAAATGTGCCGGAACAAGAAGGGTGGACCATCCCCCTTTGAAAATAAGGCATAGCCGTCGATTAGCGGAAAACCAGGGGTGCCAAAGGGTCCGTCTTGTGACAGTCACAAAGGACTTCGCTTTATAACAAGTTATTTCGCACCACGCCCGGCAAAAATGAGTTGTGGGTGGAAGGGGGAGACGGAGAAAAGGGAGGGGGGGGGAGAGGGGGGTTAGAGGGGAGAAGGATGATGGCGAGGGGGTGGAAGGTAGAGAGGGGAGGAATTGAGGAGGATGGGAGTGAGAGGATAGAGGAAGGAAGAGGATGGTGGAGAGGGGGACGAACGTACGGTAAGACTTTCTTCCGGCCCATGTTGCAATGTTCTTTATCCAGCATAAAAGGCCCCTACATTGACATAAAAAGAATAAGGTCACGATCTTTTTCGTCACATGAAAAAACAGGCTGGGCACTTGTAAAGTCCCTCGTCGGGTACAGGAATAGAATGAAAATCTGGGCTCAACCCATCTAAACAACATCGCGGATATATCTAGGAAACATCCTTAAATGCCTCCTCTCTACCAAAACCAAAAAAACAACTGTCTTACCGTGCGAGAGTTACCCGGGTCCGGCGGGCATCATCAACAAAAAAATTAAGGAAGGGAAGAAGGAAGGCCTCAGGGAGCAGTTGCCTTAAAGCGCTTCCAAGTAAGAGGTTTCATTTGTTTCTAGCGTTGAGGGGACCGAGGGGGCCCAGGAAAGAGTAAAAAACGCGCTGGGGGGGAATGGCCAAAAAAAGACGCAGGCTGCATGCCGGAAAAACTTTAAAAAGGTTAAAAAAAAAAAAGTTGGGAAAAAGGGGAGAACCCCAGCGGAGTGTCCAGGGTTCGGCAAAGAGGGACTGATGTCCCTTACCGACGGTACGACGGGCAACCCGAAGCGTGGGGGACTCACTGTCTCGAGACGGCTTGGACGTGGGGAGCAGCTATAACTCCGTGGCGGGTGTCAAATGAAGAATACTAGGGGGCAACTCGTGTACCAGGGGCGGCGGAAGACCAGGGATGGCCTTAAACTTGACCTACTCCTCACACGGAATGGGCATCAAGGGGGGCCAATTCGGCACGTCAGCCAACACGAAACACTGTAGAATGCATGAAAAAGGGGGGGGAAGAAAATCGGAATGCTCGAACCCGGATAAGGGAGGACACCTCGCGTTCGACGCCGTCGGAGAAGAAAAGGGGGGAAGTTCAAGGGATAGAAAATGCCTGGGAGCCTGAAGGGGGTAAAGACGGAGGGCGCCGTGCTACGTAACCCAAAAACAAATAAAAGGACGAGGCGGAGGAGACTGCCCAGTTGGCTCAGGAAAAATGGCAAGAAGGCTCGGGGCGTCACCTAAGGAGAGAGGGGGGGGGGAGATAAGAACGTTACTGGCGAAACCCAGCCACTACTTCGGGGAAAAAAAAGGACAGTTCAACAGGGGGATCGCATCGAAAGGGCGAATTCCAGACAAAGACTAAACTACGACCCGGGCGACAAGGGTTCAGGAAATACAGGAAGGGCGGAGTCAAGAGCAGCAGAGAAACAAGACTCGAGACGAAACCTATGTCAGCGCATGCGCCGTCTCGAGGAGTGAAGATGGTGCGAGGGGGGAGTAGAAACTAAGTTAATCTGGGCCCGAGTCAGGGATACAAAACCCAGCTCTACGGAGGCACTTCGTGGGAGTTTGGGGGAGAAAAAAAATAAAAAACCGATTCGGGCGGCGCGCAGGTGTGGGGGGAAACGAATGCACAAAGGCCATAGGAACTCGAGGCGAGATAAATAGGGGATCAAGGGCTGGGAAGCGACCTGGGGGGGCGACGCCTTAAGGGGGAATCAGTGAAAGGGCTGCGAACCGGACGGTTGCCTTCTCGGAGGACTGAGGAAAGGAACAGCAAGGAATATAAAAAACATGGGGTAAAAGAGGAAAGGGGTATTGGTTAATCACCCGGCATTCACTATCGTTAAAGGGGAACGGGCATTAAAAGAAAATGGATGTCCAACGAGCGCACAAACCGAAACGCGAAGGGTGCGGCAACGAAAGTCCGATGCGCGTACGAGTACGACGGCCGTAGAAGCAAAAAAACTGGGGGGGAGGTGGGGCCCAGGAGGGGATACAAGGATGAAGACAGAGGTCGACAGGGGGGGGAAAAAACTACATCGACAAAAAGGCGGGTGCCTGGACGAGCTGAAAACGGGGCTCCGAGAAGAGATGTAGAACTTCGCGAACGACTTGAAGGATGGTTCCTGGTGCCCCATGGATTCGGCTGTCGGACAAAGGGCAAACGTAGGGAAGAACGACGGGGTCAGGGAAAGGAAGACGGAAGAGGGTAAAAAGGAAAAGGAATCTAGAGTGACTATTCGAGCGGATAGGCAGCCACCGGGAGATGGGGAACTGTCATCAACGGCACACGCTGCTGAGAGAACTGCACAACAACAGAAAAAAGATCCTTTTAAAGCGGGTCTACGGAAAGGAGTTACCGGTGAACACAAATGCTAACCCTTGGCAAGACCGGGGACAATTGGGGGGGGTAAACCGGTCCAAATCAACAGCCGGGGGAATCCACTACTGTGAAAAAGCGACACTACCTAAAGAGACCCCAAAACAGAATGAAGCCCTCAAGTAATTAGCAGGGCATCTGGGGGGAGGTCTTAGCAGGGAGCTCATAGCTTTCAGGAATTGGAATCTCGGGAGACACCGGGTCTGCGGTCAGGCCAGAAAAATAAAAACAATCCGGCAAAGCGGCAGGTGAGGAGTCTGGCCGTCGTATAGGGGGCCAGATTCCAAAGAACTAACTGGGGAAAAAAAAAAGAACCGAAACGGCCACAGACAGGCGAAACGGGGGTCGTCGGCAGTAGGCCAATCGTAAGAGGAGCGAGCACTCCATTACAGAGAGCCATATCCTAACCCGCACCCGCTGCCAGATTTAAGACGGTTACGACCTTGAGATTATAAAAGAATGCTGAGAAAATTTAGGGGGCGCTGGCAACGCCTACCGGAACTAGTGGCCTCTTGGTAAAGTCTGAACGCCAAAAACCACAGGTCCTAGGGTGAGCCGATAGAGGCAAGGGGGACTCACCGGCAAATTCCTGACTCTTTCGCCACTCAGGAAAAAGAAACTTGGGAGGAACTCAGGAGGATCAAAAAGGCGAATTCTTTCCCACAGAAACCTCTAGCCTTCGTCGTCCCGGCCTTAAAATCCCGGAACCAGAATTAAAGGGGTACCTTTGGGTGACGGTGTTATCAACGGGCTTCTACTCCATTCAACGGAGGGGGGGGCAGCATCGGTTAAAAACTTCAGACCTCATCTTAGCTAGCTAATTTAATTCTCTGGAAGGAAAAGGTCAGAGAAAATTCAGAGAAAAGCCGGCGCCAAAAGGAAGAACGAAGATCCCAAGTGTAAGATAGCTGCTCGTCCTGCCAGATGAAAAAAAACTTGAGAGAAAAAAAGACTCAAAAGCTTTGGTAAAAAGAAGAGGCAAGAGGCCAGTGACCAGAGGCAGTAGAGGGCGCGTCAAGCGGCGGGAAGAACAGACGCAGGCGAAAACGTAAAATTAGAGTGAAAAACAAGACGACGGGAGCGGAAGATCGTCCAGAAGTCGTGACGGGGTGACATGACGTGAACGTGCCACAAAACAAAATGAAATGCAAAACTTGACTGTTGCGGGGGGGTGACATCCGGGCGAAACGCGAAGGGCAGCGCTCCTTGGGCAATCGCTCGCAAAGCGGTGGGAAAGGAAATCGTGGGGTCTGAGAAGAGGGATGCGGAAAGCTCACAGCAGCATCTTGCAAGCGCTGCCCGACACCGGGGGGGCCATCGCAACCAAGGGGAGGAACGCGGGAGGGCGGCCAGGAAAGCAACTTACAACAAAACAAATTAAAAGGAAAGAGGAAGAGAGATCCCAGGGAAACTTTCAAAATAAAGACAAGTTCTCTTCTCATATGGAAGACGCGTGAGTTGAAGCAAATCCGTTCACTCTGCAACTGGGTCATTGGTCTTCCTTAAATCCACCGCGAGAGCCTGCGCAGACCCGGAAAAAAAGTCTAATCTCACGGGGAGCGTGAAGGACTCGAAAAAGAGGCAATCCCCCTAACGGTCTACTCCTTAGGCAAAAAACCCCCAAAACGGGGAAACCTGAGAGGGGGATTTTCGTTTGTCGTTAATGGGGGTTTCTAAGTCTTATTCCGGGAGAAATAAGGGGTGGACCGAAGAAGGAGGGAATCTTTCGAACATTAAGGTAACTTGATACTACTTCTCCAAACGTTTTACGCGTTCTTTTTTGGAACGCCGCTCGATGAGCCATCCTCGTGACCAGGTCAGTAAGTTGAAAAACTCTTACGGAGGAAGGGACCCTGCGCGGGAGCTTTGAAAGGTCTTTCTATCAAGCAGAAGGTTCCTTCGCCGAGCAGCAGGAAAGAAAAAAGCGCAAGAGAGGGGGGGGCGTATCTTCGGAGTGGCGCCGAGCACTAATGGATCGTCGGGGTCAACATGAAAGTCACGGTGCAGGTGAGGCCAAGAGAAGGGGGGAAGGATGGATCCTTCGAGAATGCGGCTAATGATCGGGTCCCCTTATTAACGCCGCATGCTTTCCTGGGGTCCTGGAGGAGCTAGAAACCGCCCGACGGGCAGTACTATGAGTACCTTCCTCAGGGCCGGACTCAAAGAGGGAAGGGGAAGGAACGGGAGGGGTCCTCGGGGAAGGGGTCTACGAGAGGAGAAAATGAATAAGCTTTCGCCGACGGGAGAAAAAGATGCAAGGGGGATCAAGGGGAGTGGTACTTAGGCTCCCCGCGAGACCGCTGGGCCGGCGGCAAAAGGTTTCCATCGGAGGGAAAATCGCGGAAAAAAAAATTGAAGAAAGCTTTTCACTCGAAGCAGACGACCCTTGGGAGAAAAAGGGGGGGTCAGGCTCTAAAAGCGCTCACCGGGTATAATCAAGGGGGGGACGAGCAAAGGGCGTAAAATCTGAGCGGGAGCCGGGAATTCGGCGCCTCCGCAGACGCGGATAAGGGGGCGACTCGATAAACAAAAAGACTAAAAACGGCTGGGGCCGACGGGGGGCGGAAGCGCATGTGGAGCCGTTCGGCGCCAGGTACACCCGGTAAAAAGAAGAGGTCCGAGAAGATGAAAAGTGGACGGGAGGGGACGCAAGTCTGTCTGATGTGGAAGGACCCGATAGAAAAACCCAAACGAGGGGAAAGTCAGGGAACTCATGAAAGATCTTCGAAATTCATCCAGGCCCGAAAACGGGAACAGCAGAAAGGACGGAGGCGACGGAACCGACGTGAAGGGTCTTCAGTCTAGTGATTAGTTGGAGAGGAATACGGTATGGGGGTCTGAAATGGGCATGGATTCCCTCTTCTTCTCATCGAAAGGGGGGGACAAGGAATGGCCCATTTACGGGGCCCGGGGGGAAAATGGACTCACTAAGGAGACACCGCATAGGAAAACGTCACTCGGGGGGGAAGGTGGGGCCATAGGCTCTACGTGCTCGAGTCAAAAATCGTGAGTGAGGGACAGGAGCCACGCGCAGTCCGTTCGGGCCAGGAAAGGCAGCGAGGAAGCTTCCCGAGACCTCGGAACAAACAAGGCACTGGAAAAAAAGGGCAACCACAGATCTGTGAACTCGAAAAAAGAAATCGACTTTGTCTCGAGCAAGGGAAGTCAAAAGGGGGGAAAAAGCGGCAAAGGAAGGCAAAGGCCATAAGGAGGGCGCGAGGGGAGAAAACAAAGATCCCGGGTTTTCACAAAGACCCCGGTCCCCAAACCGTTTTAGTCGACCAAAACGTCGAATCGAGAGTGTAGCCCGCAACTGGGCCGCCGGTCGAAAGAGGCGGAGGGAAGATAGCACGGGCCCAGGTCAGGAAGAAGGAGGTCTGAAGGGGAAAGTTGCCAACCAGCGCCCTTCGGGGGGGAGAGGCGAAGTCCAGGCTGGGACATGAGGGCCAAAGCGGGCAGTGCAGGGCAACTCCTCAACACCAGAAAGGGACACGTGGGGGGGAAAGTCATCGTCTCAAGGAAGCCACAGTTCGGGACAGATAAAAAAAAAATCAAACGTTCGTCGCGATGATACCGACTTGCCAAATAGTCAACCAGGGGGAGGAAAACCAAAAAGAGAGGCAACACCCGTCTCGAAGAAAACGCTGAGATCTAAGTAAGAAAAGGATGAAGAACCTAGCAAAGTGGCAACGACGCTCAAAAAAAAGAGGACCACTTTTCCGAGAGGAGGGCAGCCGAAGCCGCAGCGGTAAAAGCCGGCAGGATCAGTCGTAGCCCTGAGACCAAGAAGCTACAAAGGAGAAAACCGGACCTCGACCAACCAAAAGAGGGCAAAGCAGGCCGGCGTTCGAACTGTGTTCTCGCTTAACGGCTTTTCGGCAAGGCAGGGAGTTTGGATCTGCTATCGTCTCGACTCGAACTCCGAGTTACTGGAAAGGGGAAGAACGGGGTAACAAAAGGGGGGGATCTGAAAAAAAGTTATGGTATGTGCGATGGAATGGATTGAGAAACCCCCAAGTTCCTAGATGGGGAAATGTGGCGCCCACTAAGTGAGACGCATGCACGGGGTCAAAAAAGGGTTTCTAAACCAAATCCAAGGGAAGGGTGAAGCCGAGCCTTGTACCATAAACAGGGAAGCGCCCGAAACCTTCGAGCCGCGAAGGAAAAACGTTAGGGAGGCGTGGTTAAAAGAAAAAAAAAAACAAGGCTCAGGGAGGAGACCAACCCGGCCAAGGCAAGCCAAGGTCGGAGAACGGACTAAAGAGGAAGCCTAACTCTCTCGGCTAAACTCTCATCGGACTCCATTTATTCGGGGAGGGAAGGGGGCCGAGGGGGAAATTCATCAAAAACCCGTGTTCTTAAGGCAAGAAAAGTAGGACGCAGCATAGCCGAGATGCCAGTCCGAGCACCCGGAAAGGCAAAAAGGGGGGGGGGCCGCCCCAACTTTTGTGGGAAAACGGTAAACAGCCGCACCCCGTAACTATTCCTATGAAGCGAGGGAGACTAAAAAAAACGGAAGTAAGTCATGTAGTCCCACTTACCCATCCTAGCGGATCCAATTGATTGAAAAAAAAGAGACGGATGAAAAAGGTCAAAAAATCATTACGACTTCAAAAACCTCCATCAGCAATCTTCTCAAAAACCGTGCACGAAGCGTTGCTGAGACAGCCCCAGAGTCTTTTTGCAGGGTGACCAAGGAAGTAAAGTGAAAAGGTTAGACTGTTCCTGCGACAATATCTGGAAAAAAAAAAACAGACGATCAACTCGGCATGGCCGGTCCCCGCTCTAGGGGGGCAAAAAAGAAAAACGAGAAAAACGCCTTTTGGAACGGGAGAACCTTGCGGAAGGATCTCTCACAAAAGGGTGGGAGGAAACGGAGATGAGCCTTATTTCAACTTGGAAGATAGGCAGTCAGATTGCAAAATGGACGGAGCAGGGAAAAGAAGCCGGCCAAGGGGGCCGTCGATCCCGCGACTGTTGGTGGAACATGATGGAGCCGAGCAGAAAAAAAGAGGCAGTCCGTAGGAAGGCACAAATGCACGACGGGGGGCAGGTGCAACACAGAACGCGACGGGGCAAAAAGGGCCAACTTAAGTCGGGACGTGGTGCGTCCCCTGACGAACCTGGGGGGCAAAACGCAAAGAGGGTTAAAAAAGGGCTAAGGCTCAAGAAAGCCTGGGACTGGAGAAAGGGGGCCAGCGGTGTTCAGCTCCAAGCAGTCGATGCCTGTGAAAAGGGGAGGCAGGTGTCATCACAAAGTCTGGGTAAAGCCAGCGCCTACGGCGAAGGAAGTCAGGGAATGGATCCTAAAATGGAGGGAACGATCAGAACGAACCCGGTGTGCGTTTCTCCAGATGGGGACAAAGCAAAAAAGAAACAATGGAGAAAAACGCGCGTGGGATACGCCGGGCTCAGGGGAATTACTTTCAAAACGGTAGCCAATACCAGAAGACTCCGAACTTTGGGGTTCTCAAAACAAGGAGCCGCCAGTAAGGGGCCTTACCCCCGCGCCACAACGGAGGGAAAATGTCTAGCGAACATCGACTGGGGTGCCAGGTGGGGGGAGCTTAAACATGCTATGACAAGACGAGGCGTCACCATCACGTTAGCGCCTTGAAAATCACAGTTCTTGGCAACCAGCAGCCTGAATTAAAGGGGGAAGAAAGCGGTCAACCAAGCTTACGATGGGGGGGCCAACTCAAAGTAAATCGGAAGACTACTCTGGCGGCCAGCCATCCCCTGCACTCGCCGGAGGAAAAAAGCAAGGCATAGGGAGAGGCGAGATATCGAAAAAACTATCGAACCTAGGTCCCGAACCGGGAAAGCCGCGAGGAGGCAGTGAAGGGTGCGATGGTGTGGGCTTCCGATGAGAGATCTGAAGAAGAGGAGCAGACGGAAGGAAGGGGCGGCTCTGCGTCGGCTTCTGGAACTCAATCGTGACCACCCAGCGCGGGGGAACGGAAAGAGACGAAGACAAGTCGGTGAACGAACGGGCTGCCCATCAGTGGAAACTAGCTATCAGGAGGAGGGAATAGGTGAAAAGGAAGCCTTTGCAGACGCCTTGACTGGGAAGCTGCGAAGTTCTAAAAAAAAGCCGACAATGGGGAAGGGAATCGAGCAGACCTGTTCGGAAAAAAGGCAAATTGAATCGTACAAAAGAACTCGGCAGGGGGGGAGCGGGACATACACACGAAAACGATCGGAAGGTCCGTTAAAATGACTACGCCTTCTATCGAGAGACACCACAGGTACAACCTGCGGCGGGACTTACAACGTACCTTAAAAAACCTAGGCTCTTTAAAAAGGCTTGACGAGAAGACCACTTAGCTGGCGAAAGTCTGGCCCAAGAGGGCTACAAAAGTGAAGCATTAGACTTGCTGGCGCATCTACACCCGCGGGGTGTGACCTGAAGGGAAAAAAAAAGGATCGCTGGGAGAAAAAAAAAACATAAAACAGGGCCGGCGCGTACGACGAGTGAGCTGGGGGGAAAACCCACCACCAACAACAATGATTCAAGGAGTCGGGGAAACACAGGGGTACGAGAGAATAATGGCGGGCTGGAAATGACTGGGACATCTGATAGGAAGTATCGGGGGGGGAAAAAAGAGTGGACGGATACCCCGCCCCGCTTACGCGGCGGGGTGCGATTTCCTAACGCACGCAAGGAGGAAAAGCAAAGGACTGAAAAAAAAACAATCACTAGCGGCCATTTTTCATAGGGTTCCCAGGAGAGGACCGGTTCCAAAGAAGACATGGAAACCATGTTCAAGCCTGATTCAGAGCCATTGCTCAAAAAGGGGTAATGCTCATCCGGGGGAAATAGGGGAGCCCATACAGTCGTCCCTCGCAAGCCGGGGGAAGGAGACCGTAGAAGGAGTCGGTTCATCTGGGCGGCTGGGGTCAATGGTTAGCGATCGCTCATACAAATTCGCGCGAAGCAGGGGGGAAAATCGGGTTCGCCACAGAAGGAGGGACCAATCAAAAGGCGATGTGAGGACCGAGATAAAAAGTGTCGTATCGGGAACGAAGATCCCAGACCCAGAGAGCGACCGGAAAAAAAAAAGGAGGAAAAAATCCTGAATCTTTTTGGTACCGAGGGACGCGGCGAAAACTCGGAAGAGGGAGGATGCCGGAAGTTGCCCGACACGGAAGAGAAAATACCATGATCGCCGGCGAAGGACCGGCACTTAAGGATTGAGCCGCCCATCTGGCAATAAAAGAAGGGGGAAATCTCGACGTCCAAGAAAGGACCGAGGGGATACTAGCAATACTCTTGCCCAAGGCCTCCATCCCTATTATAAGTAGGGAGACAGGCTCACAGGGGGCAACGCCGCCGAGGTATACAATTCTGCGCAATTTTTTCGGAGAACCTACTCAGACACAACGCAAATGCAGAAAAGGAAACTTGACATAATCGTCCTGGCCCAAGGGCCGGGAAAGCCAAAAGGCCGTCCAGGTGGCGCGTGGGAAAACGCTCCTGCATACAGCAATCAGCGGTTCACAAGAGGGAGGACAGCCTGACTCAAGTATCCCGTCCTGAATTAAGGTAAAGAAAAGGTCATGCAAGGAAGGAAAAAGCGTAAAAGAGGGAGCCGTCCATCAATATACCGCCTACCAGTGAGCTGGTGAGTGCTAGTCGTCGTCTCCAGTATACTGGTATCGCCAGGAGAAAAGCAAGGGGGGGAGAAAAGGGGGAACCCTCACAAAGAAAAACTACCATCTGTCAAGGAATTTCTCGAAGGTATCTTCGTGGAATATCCTGGCAAGTCAAACCCTTTTACTAATAGTAGAAGGCGATGCAGCACTGGCCTCCGTGAGGGAAAAATCTGGTAGAAAGGGAAAAAGTTATAAAGTCCCTGACGAAAAAAAAATCCCAAAACCAACCCGACCAACATCGTGGCCACGTGGTACGTGGTGTTGCATCCGAGCGAGGGGGGGGGAGAACAGGGAGAGGAAAATTTAACTTCTCTCAGCCGTGGAAATGATATTGTGTCTGCAGCCGGGGATTGGGATGGTCAGGACGCACAAAGCACCTTTCCCGCGTCGGAAAAAGCACCGAGGATGGAATCGGGAAAAAAGCAAATCTGTAGGTGCGCGGCAGGAACTCTGGAGG
>Ga0179593_1646884_pt1 | contig 12439 bp, 13 predicted proteins | sample CZODoug2_1_08_16_FD_185931 | JGI IMG/M metagenome (GOLD analysis project Ga0179593, IMG submission 185931) | Vadose zone soil fungal communities from Angelo Coast Range Reserve, California, USA - CZODoug2_1_08_16fungal (PacBio error correction) | ecosystem: Environmental > Terrestrial > Soil >...
CACAAGATTCGACAGTCAGGTGATTGGAGCATTAAGGGAACTCGTGCAGCGACGACGACTCAAGAATTTAGAATTTGTCAAATGGATCTGAAACCGAAAAAAAGAAGACAGTCTAGAATACTCTCCTTAAAGCCGGATCGAAATACTATAACCACGGAGAGGAACCACTCCTGCCTTCTTGGTAGGAGGGATATAGGACTCAAAACCATAGAGGGAAGAAACTCGCAAAATAGGAAAATATAGAAGGGGGGGTCAATCCATGTTTGCCCTTTTCAAGAATAGAAAAAGCCCAGGGTTAGCTAACTGAGGTAACCCCTCTGCCGGTTAAGAGATAAAGAGGGAAGGAATAGTCAGTAGGAGGAAAACCGGGACGCTGGGTCAGTGAAGCAGACTAAATGGTTCCAGACCGTAAAAATTCTGCTACGGACTGGGACCGGAAAGAGTCAAGGATGTCACCTGGATCTCACGGCAAAGGAGAGGGCCAGTTTCTAAACGGGAAAGCGGGAAAAAAAACCGAAATAAAAGAGCCTACGTGCTCAACAGCGAGAATGAGGGAAAGTGAAAAGACGATTGGCCCGAATGGAAGAAGAGTTAAGTCAAGTTGAAAAAATATGAGGCAGACGAGGAATTGACCTCAATTAAAATAAAAAAACCCATACGGGAAAATAGAAAGCTGCTGCGTGATCGGACAGAAACGAACATCCGGGCCAGGTCCAGGTCGACTGGAAAGAAGAAAGAAGAACAGAATGAGGAAGGGTAAAACTGCTGCTTCAACGAGAGGGGAGGGTCCAAAAGTCCCGCAAAAGGAGCGATAGAAGAAGGGCGTCAGGATCTTAACAAAAATGTTCGTCCTGAAAATGAATTCTCAAAGCGCGTCTCCATTACGAAGTCGCAGGGAAATTGTGTGCAGCTGTAAAAATGCGAAAAGCTAGTGGAAATCAGACGGAGGGAAAAACTGCAGAGGATGCAACTCTCGAGAGGAATGTACAGAGAAAGAAGTGAGGAGTCGCCACCGTAAGGAGGAAAAAACCGCCTGGGAGACTATAAAAAGGAAAAAACAAAGGATCGAGAACTGTGGGGAGAATCCTTTCACCTGGAATCCACCACCGAGTCGGCTGGTCGAACAAATAAAAAAAAAGCTAGAAAAGTTAAGGCGAAAACGGGGCTGACTGAAGTAGGGCTAAGCCTTTCCCTCAAAGCAAAAGTGATTTCCGCCAAACGAGAAATAGGGGGTCAACGGAGGATTTTGGAAAGGGAACGGAGGAAGGAACGGGAAATTTACCCATGGGGACAGCTTCCTGCCTCCCTCCAAAGATCAAAATATAAAAGGGACCGATAAGGTGAGGAATAAATAAGATGATAGAGATAAGAATAGATTCTAGGAAGGAGCTAAATCTGCGGGTGAAAGAACATGTACAATGGAAAAGCGAGTAAAAGGAGAGTATCTCAAGGGGCAAAAGTGATAAGGAATACGAGCGAGCCGACGCAGCTGACCAATGGGAGAGGGGAAAAGGAAGAGTGACTAGAGACAAGGAAGGCCTACTATAAGCAAAAATTTTTGAACTCCGGCTGAAGAAAAGCATGAAGCACAGACGAGCCTAATCCGTTCAATTTAAGCTTTCAGATTCGGCACGACCGTCGTGCCAATACGACCCGATCATGTGACCTCAAGGAGGTGGGATTGAACGGACGTAACCTAAGAACTGTACCTAGGAGCTGGTCTGAGAACTAGAACAATCAACTAAAGGAATCATATCGCTTATAGCCCAGTGACGCTGCGTTGGGGCTACTTCCCAAAATGCTGGAAAAATTCAGTCATTCTTTTACACCGGACGGAAGGAAGGCAGCTAGGCGCCAGGCCACAGGAATTCCTCTCCGGATGCTGACTGTAAAGTAGGGGAAATCGCCTAATCCGCTCTGCCGGTCTGGATAACGTCTACTCAAAAAACACCGCGACGCGAAAACAAGTTTTCTTTAGGGAACGCACCGTGCTGGACAATAAACCTTAGGAACCACATTAGGGACGGCCTGCAGACGCTGGGGCGAGTCAGGGCCTCTGGCTGCGGTCAAGCGGACCAGGTGCAGGGACTTCGAAAAACGAAATTCTGACTGCCGGGTCTGAAGCACGAACGTCTAGCGGCGAGGCCTCGGGGGAAGATCCAGCGTGCCAGGCAAGCTCAAAGAGTGGCAGAATCATAAACATCGAGATTGGATGGCTCCCCAGGGGGGAAAAACTGCCTATAGCCAAGCCACGCTTTTCAACCTCCAGACAAGGATTGAGGAAAGAGACGATGAAGAAGTGGTGGAAGACAACTTTTGGGATATGAACTGTGGCGACGTCCAGAAACTGACCCGCAGGGGAGGGGCGGACTGCTGGTACTAATGGCCTTACCGGAGGGCAGCCGGAGGGAAGTAGTAGCAGAAGACCCGGCAGCCCGCAGGCGGTCACCGCAGCCGAAGAGGCGTGCCCCAGCCAGCGGGCAGTGAATCGCCCAACGTAACTTAGAATGTTCCTGCTATATCCGGGTGCATTTCCCCAAGAAAGAACAGGCAAAACATGCATGCAAAAGGACTGGTCGATGTACGGCGCGCCTGAGAGCCCGCGAGCGAGCGAGTCAACTCCGTTTCATACACAACCAAAACCCGGCGGCCGTCTCGCGACGGCGACTGGCTCGGTCACCTCCGACAGAAGCGGACAGCCCACACGCGTAGCAACATCTGCCCGTCACGGGCTGAAGTCAAGACTCGTTCGCACCGCGCCAGAGGAGGTACGGAAAAGGACGCTTACCCACCAGCGGTCAATGGATCAGGGGTCGCAAGAGATCGGCCCTCTCGACAAACCAAACAACCCTGGCACTTAGCTCGACGAAAGGTCATAAGAGCACAATCATGGCCAGTGGGCCCAACACCGCCTATCAGGCGCCACGTTCACAAGCGCCTGGCAAAATGGGTCCCGCGAGATGCTCAGCGTTGAAAGGCGATAAAAAAGGGGGGACAGATCTGCGCCCGCTCAAAGGGCAAGCCTTGTCCGCCGCGTGTAGCCGCCTGCCAGACCTATCGGAAAAAAACAGCGCCGTTCTGCACCGGCGTCAGGAGAGGGAATCGGGGGGGGACGCGGCCAATTGAGTAGGAAGTCCCCTGGCCGTGCGCCAAATTATCACAAGATCGCAAGCCTGTTGTGGACCCATCGGCGCTCGCGTCGGGCACGCGATTGGCATAAATCCCGTCGGGGGACAAGGGAGAGATCGATTGGCTTGGGCAGGCGCCAGCCCGAGTGGGTAGGTGACTGGCTGGCAGTGCCATCCCGCTCAAGCTGCTAAAAAAAAAAAAAGACCCTCAGCGGCAGGCAGCCGAAAGCGAGGCCTAGTGGACCGCGTACGGTCGGCGCACGGCGCGGAAAAAAAAGCTTCACACCCACGGTCAGTCAGTTCGAGGCGACCGGAAATTCCCGGGCACCTTAAAAATCGGCTCGAGCAACCGCGCTGGAGATCGCCTGGCAGTGCAGCGGCCTCCCGCAGAAAAAGTGCGCGCCTTCTCGGCGGCTAAGTCGTTGCGGCCAAACGAAGAAAAAAACCAGGGGAGGCCGAAAAGAACGCTTTCGCGATGAAGGGAAGGTCGGGCGGTAGGGTTCGACAGATCGCGTAAATGTCAGCGTGCCGGAACTCTACAAAATGGGAGCACGGAGAAGGGAAATCGCGCAGGAAGGCTGAAGCCACTTGTCGGCTCATCGAGCTGGACGAGTCCAGTAAACGGCAAAAAATATGAACGCGCCAGACATCGGGTGACCGGCCGATGCCGGAAGCGCCGCACCGACCTCACCCCCAAAAAAAAAAAAAAACAGTCCGAGCTAAGATGTACTGGACCCCCGAAATCTGAAAAGAAAAGCCGCAACCGGAGAGCGACCGGAAGAACGGCGGCGCGAGGACTGAAAAAGCGAACGCAGCCCTGTCGAGTCGGCGTCCATCCGCAACCGCTGGGAAGTTTTCTCTCGAGCAGGCCCCATCTGAGAATCTGAAAAGCACAAAAGGAAAAGAGCTCCTGGAATCAGCCCAGTGGCGGGCGCCAGCATCAACCGCCACTAACCAAGGTCGTGATAGGGACTGCAGGAGGGCCGCGGACTGGCGATGCGCGGTAGGTAGATCGAAAGCCGCCGTTCGGACGAGCTAGTTCTGACGACGTCGGGGCGGGCGATGAGGCAGACGGGAAATTGGAGAGACATACATGTGAGGCCGGGGGACCGGTACCCCAAAGATGTCTGGGAAGCGTGTGCCTCAATCCATGGGAGGGAAGCTTGTACCCGCGGAAACTGTGGCCTACCTGCTTCGCGCCAGGAACCATCGACGAACTTATAGAGCCGCAATTACAAGGTCTGAAGGTAGGTTCACTCGCGAAAGGACTGCGAATCGGAAACCGACCCCACCGGCCAGCGATCGGCGAAAAGCATTCATGATCACTCCTCGTGTTCGGCTGGGTCCCGTTGGGGGGGGGCGAGATGGGTAAATGCAACTTAGCAGCCGAGCAAGGTTCGAAAGGAGGGAGGCCGGCGAAGGGCCCCACAACGGAGATAAGCTCCAGCGGGAAGCAGAGGGGAGGTCCAGCGCGTTGAGATATGCCGAAAGATCATAACGGGTCGAGAGAAGGCGCAGCAGCTTTCTGGTACCCTGCGAACAATCGTTCCGTTCGAACAACCTTGCGGCAGACTGGCGCGGTCCCAAGGGGGGGAAGAGAAAAGACGCAGATCAGGCTGCGGGCCCGGGGCGTCGGGGACGACCGGCGAGAGCAGAGAAATTTGACCTGCGGCGAGGGCATGGCAACATACCACCACGAGGGAGGGCTGGGGTCAAACGCCGCCGCAGCGCGTCCTAAGAAGAACCGCGGATCTGGCCAATACGGAGGGACTCCGCCTATGCGCAAATTGGCAGAATTCCAACAACCTTTCGCGAGGGGAAGGGAAAAGGGGAAGACGGGAGCAGGGGGGACGTCCAGAAACAAAAAAACCTGCGGCCGATTCCCTTAGAGGTCTTCATCCGAGGAAGAACCGAAAAGCCTGGAGCCGGGTGTAGGCGAGCCGAGATTCAAAAGAGCTCAGTCTATTTGAGGAATTCGGGACAATAGGTCAATGCCAGGGGCCCCGAGAAAATAGTATATCCGTGGGCCACCGGTGAAAAAGGGACCATAAGCTTTCCAACGCCGCCCCGAGAGGGAGAGACCAGGGGCTTGCAGGAAAAAGGGTAACTCGAGGCCAGAAAGAATATTCGCGGGTGGAGCAATTAACATTCGAGAGCTCTATAAACGGAACTTACCGGCGACGACAGGCCATGGGTTAACTAGCGGAAGAACCGTCGGCCCAAGACCCGAGCAGTAACTCTTATGTGGGTGAGGTCAGGGGAAAATGGTATTGGAGTAGACCTTCAGTTCTCTTTACGAGAAAACAGTATCAAACTAATCAAATTTCTTCATCGCGCAAGCTGGTAGTTGGGCTGAAAAGGCCCGGGCTGTTAGATCTGAGCGACGTCGCAAGTCCAAGACCGTCCCGGTGGCGTACGGAATTATCGAAATGAAAGCCGAGAAGCATCGCCGTCGAGACGGGAAGAAGCGCACCAGCGAGGAAGACATAAAAGTCAGTTCTGTTGCCAGGGGAACCTTGCTTTATCACAAGATCAAGGAAGGCAAGCACATCGGATAGCAGAGGCCCCGGCAGGGGGGGTTGGGCGATCGATTAATGATGGGGACCCATCAACGACTTAGCGGACGGGATGAGAAACCTGGACGTAGGGGCCTGCCTGCGTGCCCTGGAGAAAAACGCAGAAGCGGGGGTAACCTAGTGCCGGGAGAATCTTTCCAACAAACTCAGGAAGAGAAAAATCACAAGAGCGAGCATGGGGGGGGAGTCTCTGCTCATCTGCAAAAGGCCCCCCTTCTCAACAAGATAAAAATCCAACAACTGTTCCTCAATACTCTCTCACAACAAAAAAGGATAAGGATTAATGACTGGGGGACGGCTCGCTTCGTAGAGAACTTTGCTCCAGCAACATGACGTCCATGGCTGCGTCTTTTTGGCGAGCTGCAGGGAAGTAAATCCGCGGGAATAGAGGACTGCAACGCGGGGACCTCTAGAAGTAATGACGCCCCGAGCCTACTCCCAGGCGGTCGAAGCCCAAACGCGTATTTCTAAGATGGCGGAAAGAAAATAGGGAACGATAGCAAACGAAAGTAAGAAGGCCTCGGCGGAATCCTTTTACTGTGATTCAAAAAAAGCCCCGGAAGGACTGGCATGCTCGGCGAGATGGTTTCAGGTCGGAGGAAGGCTCTGCCCGTCCGGCCTAGGCGCTAGTCAAAGCCGGGCAAGTAACGCAAACAGCCTGGCAGTGAAAGGGCAATCGGCGGAAAAAGCTGCGCCTAACGATCGGTAAAACGAATGAATATCAGCGAGCCCCCCACGAGCAAGAGTCGAAAGCGCCTCGTCCAGTGCTGGGGAAAAGACCGAAAGAATTCAGAAAGAGACATCAGGGAAAGGGGGGAGCAATATCAGCACCCGGGGCAATGACCCACCACAATCTGATGTAAACAGGGCCCTCGGAAATTAGGGTCCCTACTTCTGCGGCCGCTCGACGCTCAGTCACGGAGTAGATAAAGGAGTTCCCCAGTAGCTTGGCTGCAAGCAGGAAAATTCCAAGAAGACATCTTCAGGCGCCTGGCCTTTACCCCAAGGAGGGAGGGGGACACCCAACCCAAAAAAAAAAACAACAGCCCCATGGCCGATCGCCGCCTAAAGGGCTTTGGCCAGAGGCGGGATCATCAAGGGCCAGAGATCGACGGGACTCGGAGGGCAATGGACCCCGAATTAAGCCGCTTTAAAAGTCAGCTCGATCGTGCCCGAGAAGGCAAAATCTCCCGTATCAAAAGAATACGCAAGTCCGGGAACGCAGTCGGGGTAGTAGCCGACAGAAGGGAGGAGAGGAAAGGAGGTGTCCAATGGCCCGTTCCACGGGCCAGAGGACCTAAAGGGACGCAAAGCTGCCTGGCTTTGAGGAGCCATAACGCTCTAGGAGGCGGCGCCCAGCGGGGTCAAATATCGAAGGAGGAGTTCGGGGGAGCAGGCGTCAAGAAAACTGAGACGCGGCGGGAAGACCAAGAAGAAGAGTGGATCATGGGGGTCTTTAGTGGCCAAACCGGTCCAAATGCTTAAATCGGAGGAGAAGCGGTAGCCCTCAGAGACGGACCCGCGACCAGGAATCATAAGACCGCGTCCGCCCCGAGGAGAGCGGTCCCATGTCGTAGGCAAAGCCGTCCGAGAAAAGGGGAACGAAAATCAAGGGCAATTCCCGTAAAAACAAGATACACGCCTCGTAGATGGGGAGACCCTCATCTGTAAGTCTCCAACGTCAACCTTAAATAGATCAAGCGAGGGAAATGCAAAGAATGTTAGCCGCTCTGGATCTATCGCCGTTGGGGGGGCCGGGCCCGCGTAAGAACTCCTCATGGTTCCGCCGCCTTCACAAAAATAGGCAGAGAGGGCAGGTTAAGGGGACTCCCGATATGAAAAAAGGACAGGGGAAGCCCATGGCGGCGGGGAGCAGCGTCATCAAAGATCCGCCGATCGCCTGGGCCAGTGAGGGAGGCCGTAAGGCGGGACAGTATCAGTAAATGGGGAACGAGTGCAAGGAAAGAAAGACCTCAGCGGGCAATGATGCGCGAACGACGTTCTGCACCGGTCCTCAGGGCGACAAGGGACGAACATCTATCTCTGAGCTGGGGGGAAATTCAGAAAGGAGAAAAGGAGCCGCGGATACAGAACGAACAGAACTTTCCGTCGGCCGGCGCCGCAAAAAGGAAAGGGATCTCTATGTCACGCAGGTACTGAAGAAGACAGCTGACTAAGCGGTCCCTTAGAAGAACTAGCGCGCAAGGGAGGTCTAGCGAGACGAAAATCAAACTTCATCAACTCATTCGGACAGCCGCATCAAATAAACCTTTGGACGTTGGAGGTCGAGTCAGGCCGCCGCCAAGATGCTGATCACATTGGGGACTAAAACAACACAACGAGGAAAAGATAAGATCCTGGAGAAAGACATGGGGGGGAATGCCTCGCGAAGCCACCGACAACGTCCCCCAGGCAGAGTTCTGCGTCTTTCCTGCAGAAAAACTGCGAAGGGCTGAACGTTGAGGGGAGTGATCAAAAGAAAAAGTGGTCGGCACAGGCGAGCGAATTAACCGCGTAAACCGACTGGGGAGGAAAGTTTATCAGAGCAGTCAGGGTCCCCCGAGGGAGCGACTTTCTTTGAACTCCGTGGAAGGACTCGCAAATAAGGAAAACGATGTCCTCCGAGGAAGGCATAGGAAAAAAGTTCGAACTGGGGACGCGTCCAGCAAACCGAGAGAGAAGCCGCGTGCTTCCTACTGCGGCAGGGAGCTAAATTCCAGCTAAATAGAGACAAGGAAAAAGAGAGGGTACTTCAGGTAAGAAGTCTCGCTTAAAGGGAAAGCTACCTGTCGAACCTACTTAACCGCCGAAGAAAAGGCAATCGGCGAAGGGGCTGGGACAGGCTGCTCCACAAGGGTTCGGCAGGGGTTCGAAGGGCGGAACTGCAAAGCGAACTGACGCCCGCGAAAGTGTCAAGAGAGGAACTTCTGACACTGCTGGGGCAGGGGAAGAACGGGGGGCCCAGAAAAAAAAGGAGATATCAGCGCGGGCAATAAAATCATGGGGGAACCAAGCGATGATCGCGGACAGGGTGAAAACGTCGGTCGCGAATGAAGCTAGCTCCAAGACGAGGCCTGGAAAGGGGTACCTTTTTCGAGGAACCTGCTGCGACAATCGTTTTCCTGGTCGCCCGACCGGCTGCTCTCGAACGTTGGGCAGAGGGGAGCACAAGGCGCGGACCGCGAAGAGGCGCTGATCAGTGCGGTCATCCCGGTAGCTGGACTAGGCGACCGGTGAATCTCAGACAGGTACAGAGGAGGGAGGAAGGGGCCAGACATTCACTGGAAGACACCACCAGACGAAGCTTTTTAGCCAGAGACCTGTCAAATCGGAACTAAGTAGGACAAATCCTGGCGCCCCTTCTATCAAATGGCCATACGTCCTTGAGCAGCCTAGGGCAAGACGTGATTGGCAAGCCAACGTGAAGAGCTCCTCTTGATCGAAATTATTTCATCGGCGCCGGGAAACGGGACCCCACCCGCGCCGGGCAGACCTCCGGAGACTGAACTACCAATCGCTTGTAGAAAACAGGAAGTCAGGGGGAGGAACATTCCGGGCTTACTGAGCTCTTCATCTAAGAGGGGGGGGATGGCGGTCTACAAGGGTGGGCAAGCCAAGGACCTGGCCTAGGATCTCTAATCTACTAAAACGTGATCTACGGAGATTCCAACGAAGGGAAGCAACTCGGCGCGGACCATGGAAAGGCCATGGCGGCAAAGCGCTGGGGTCTTCGAGAACGAGGAAGGAAGGATGCAAGCGGGTTGAGGCCATGGGAAATTTCTGTCATCAGCCTCGTCCTGGATGAAATAGCGGAAAAGACACAAAGTACATGGATGGGCCAAGCGGGCCGAGAATCTACACCTTGACTCGAAGCATTATACCTCTGATGTGGGGGGTGGGGGCCTTTGAATGGGGAAAGGCTATCTTAAGTAACTACCGGTAAAGAGCAGTTGAACTATACCTGGAGAAAGAGCCATTAATTAAATTTAAACTGAAATCGCTAACTTCTCTGGAGTGGGGGCTACTGTCCTCTCGAATCTGGGAAAGGAGGTAAGGCGCCCTGCAGTCCTCCTACGAGAAGGAATTCGCCGATGCGGGAGGAACTCTTATGTTGCGCCTACTCCGAGCCGAGGTCTCCTTTCTAGGAAAAGGCGACGCCGCATAGAAAAAACAAACCGCTCGCCGAGCTGCCAGTAAGTTCTTTGGAAGGAATCAAAACGAAGGGAATCATCCACAGGGAGCGGGCCTAAGTACCCTTCCACAGGAAGTCTTTTCTATCAGAATTTATGAGGGACGCAAATATGAGAAACTCTTCTTATGAGGGAGGGCTGGACGAAGGGCCTGGCGAACCTGTTAGGGCGTTCATTTTCGCAGACATAGAGAGGGGGGACAGTCGTATCGTGGTGAGGGGAGTCTAGGCCACGTTCAAATGTTCCCGAAGTAGATACATGGACATCGATCTCACCAAAAAACGTCAGGAAGGGAACGGTACTGCTTGACTCGTCTCCAAGGCCTAACACTCCTATCTGCCAACAAGGTTCAAAGAGATCGAGAAACACCAACAACTAGGAAAAGCTATAGATGATGAACAGCTTGTTGCTATCTGAGGAGGTTGGAGATGCCCTGGGCAGACCGAGCATCAAGAGGGAAGAGAGCGGCTGGTTGTGCGAGCTTACTGAGGGTTGTGCCGCACGCTGGCAAGGTTTATCAAGAAAGAAGCGGCGTGTAAACTCTCTCCTTGAGTGAGCAGGACACAAACGGGAGAAGAAAGAAAGGAGGTCAGAAGCCCAAGCAGCCTCAGAGTCCGATGGAGGAACTAATCAAAAGGGGGCGTATCGCAAAAGACTGTAAAAAAAGGACTATATAGCCGGTGCAGCTGATGTACCCACTGAGTTCCCCGCAAAAAAGCTGTCATTCTCGGCGCGAGGGTGGCGCGGTCGGAAGTCGCCGTCGCTGCCGGAATGCACTGAAAATCGGCGTACGAGTAACGCAAAGGTCCCAGTCGCACACGACAAGCCGTCCTTCCTGACGCTGAGAAGGACGCGGCGCATTCCGATAGGTCACGTACTGCAAGATTCCAAGTAGCCCCCACCCACGCCAGCGACGGCGCGATCAGCAAATCGGTCCTGGCGTATTTGAGAACCGGGATCGTTTCGCCGCCAGAGCTCGGACAGGTCATGGAACTGAAAGACGCCGGTGAACTGAAGCCCCCCACAGCGAGGAGCATTCTAGTGTCGTCCGGGAACACATTCGGCCCCGAGGAGGACGCAAAATGGAACTGGGGAGCCTTCTACCCGGCGGTCAAATTAAGGAAATGATGGAGGGGGAAGGGCCATGGCCTAAAAATTCCTCCTCTTCAAGACATGGACGCGAGTTGGCAAGAGGTAACTGGAACAATCCAATTCCCTGGGAAAAAGCCAGCCGGCTCCAGATGCAATATGCAGGTCAAAAATTGTCCACGGGACCGCGCCGGATCGAGGCAGGTCCAGTTCCCTTTAAACAGAAATGGTAGCCGCCTTCCACCATCCTCTCGATCTTGGAAAGACGGGAAGAGACCGGAAATGCTGCCTACCGGCTAGGGGCGAGATTCGATAGGGGAGCGCGGCGTAAGGAGTCTTCAGAGAGTTGTCCATGGCAAACGTCAACTTCTCCCGATTAAAGCAAGAAGAACAGCAAGGCGGCCTCGAAGCTGGGGGTAGGAGAAAAAGACAGGCTGCCCTGCGGAGCGAACCAGGCCGCGATGCCAGAAAGAGTGGTAGGACGTCGTCGATCGCGACTTCTTCGGATAGACCATAACGCCTAGGGGGGAAAGTGCCAGGTCTGCCAGTTCCGAGCCCGCGGTAACCGATGGGCAACGGCTCTCAGAGAAAGGTCTCCCTAGACGAGCAAGGCGAAACAGCATCCGTATCAGCGGAAGATCGGCCGGAGAGGGACGACCGCTTCCCATTGAGAGATATAATGGATTAAGACAGGCCACGAGCGTGTTCTCATTGACCCAGAACACGAACGCTTGGGGGGGGAAAGAACAACGTCTATGGCGACCCCGCTCGCAGTTCTCCGACGGCACCTGAAGAGAATAGGGGTATGCTTGAACCCTTGGCCAGCGTAGGGGACCTCTCTTGTCAGACTTCGCATTGGTGGGGTCATTTCCAGTAGAAGGCACGAAATCAGAGTTGCAGCCGATGCACTAATCTGGAGCGCTCGTAGGGACGCCAACTATCCCACGGAACGCGATCTCCCGGGGTGTCAGGAGGCGATAACGCAGGCAGCGTGCAGGAAGATAGCAGGGACAGTCGGGCGGCATAGGTGACAGGATAAATCGACCCCTTTTCCGAGCCACCTTAATACCTAATGTACAATGCGCTCGATCAGGGACGTCAGCATCCATACTAAGGGAGAGGAAGCACGGTAGATCAGCTGAATCAACGGTCATCTGGGACCTCATAGTCCATTCGAACTTCAGACTAGGATTCAACAGGAGACCAGGACACTTTACCTAAGGAAGAGGACGACAGCAACCCTACTAGGGAAGAGATTCGGGACACGGTCACCCGGATCTGCTCATAGAACCGACACTGCAAGTTGAATCGGAACTAGCCTCTTGAAAAACGAGGCTGGAAAGAGACCTAATAAGCGAACGGCAGCCACCGTCCAGTCCATTACCAGCACATCAATAACAGGTCCTGGGGAAGTTGGAGTGCTGGAGGGCCCAGGACAGAGGGGAGGAAACGAAGG
>Ga0179593_1700268_pt1 | contig 12439 bp, 25 predicted proteins | sample CZODoug2_1_08_16_FD_185931 | JGI IMG/M metagenome (GOLD analysis project Ga0179593, IMG submission 185931) | Vadose zone soil fungal communities from Angelo Coast Range Reserve, California, USA - CZODoug2_1_08_16fungal (PacBio error correction) | ecosystem: Environmental > Terrestrial > Soil >...
AAAACCCGGATGGCGTTCGGGAAGATAAAAAAGGGGGGGATTTCGGAATCAAGCGAGTAGCGGGGAGAAAAAAAAAGAGACTTTTGCTGCACTTAACAAAAAAAAGCGGATTGGGGGAAGAAAAGGCGTGCAAAGCGGGGCGAGGGGACTGAAGCGGAAAAACATGGAAGATCGAAAGCGTCGTCGGTGGGGAGAAAAGGGGAAGAAAACTCACCTATTAACTCTAAACCTGGGAATTCCTCGAGACACGCCTGCCTGCAAAGGGGAAAAAACGCGGGGGGGGAGGGATGGGCTGGTTAAAAAAGAAGAAGAAGGGAGCGTCGGAAGGAGAGTCGCTGGTGTGGGGGGGAGGAAGAGACACGCTTCTCCTCCTAAAAAAAGGGTCATGGTCATGAAAAGAAGAAAAGTAAGCGGCTAGAGCGACGCTGCCCTGTGATAAAGGGAGAAGGAGGGGGTTAAAAAAAGCGCACACGTTTGAAAGGGGAAGCGGAAAGGCGAGTCAAAGCGATGTTATGAAGAGGTGGTCTCCTTTATCGCAGAGGGGGGTGGAAAAAAGAAGAGCCACTAATAATCAAAAAAGCGGGGTCCAGTAAGATGAAGGGAGGCGGCCTCGAAGAAAGGGGAGAAAAGTTACCGACTGGCGGCGGTCAATCAGACGGGGACGAAAAAGTGCCTGGTGAAGAAAAAAAGGAAGGACTCATAAAACGTTACTATGAAGGGGAAAAAAGGGTTTCAGAGAGCGTTTTAACAGGGGGGGGAGCCTCTACTCAATAGTGGCGCCGTAAGCTATTGAAGGAGACCGGGTTATGACACAAAATAAAAGAAGGCACAATAAGACCATCTTCTGGGGAAGGAGAAGTACATTACAATGTATATCTATACCTGAAAGAAGAGAAAAGATCTCGGCGAGGAAAAAAAGTGGCGTTAAAAAAAAAAAAAACACAAAGGGGGATGAACGCTGTAAGGGTGTTTAAAAGAGAATTGAATACGGAGAAGACGAGAAAGATTACCCATGAGAGAACCGGGGGGGGCAGGCATCGGGGAAAAGGCCAAGGAGAAAAAGATGGAAGGGGAGGAGGTTGAGGAGTATCTGAAGAAAAGGAGAAGCGTCAACTTACTCTATCACGCTCAGGAGAAAAAATTTGATAAGGGGGGAGGAAAAAGAAAGAAAGCCCCCGGGAAATAGGGAAGGGATTGCAGCGTGAAGGAAAATTTGGCGCGGGAGATGGTCCGCATGGTTGAAGAACGAATGTGGGAAGGGGCTTGGGAGAGGGGGGTAGGAAGAATCTATACGAAAGGAGTAGAAAAGAGAGAGAGATCCCGTCTCATAGGGATGGCAAACCCACATCGGGGGAAACGAAAAGGTGCGGCAAAAAACAAAAATTTCGGGGGGCAAAGAGGAGAAACCCCGAGGCAGCAATCTCTTCCTCACCTTCGAAAAACGGGGAGTTGGGAGAGGCGATTGGGGACAAGCCAGGGTGCTCGCAGAAGGGGGGACTAGCTCTAGGGAAGGGGGAAGCAGGGGAGGCAGCAGATAAAATGATCAAAGAGGGAAACCCACATCTTATCCCTATAGCTTGAAAGTGAAAACGAGGCTTGAACCACAAAAAAACAGTATCTTAAAGAAAAAAAACGTAAAAGAAAAAAAAAAAGACTCTTTAAGAACAAATTCCAGGGAAAGAAAAAGGTGGCTCTCAGATATCGGTCGGAGGCTTTCTTATCAGGGAGAAAAAGCCTGGGAGGAACTGGACCACGGGGGGGTGAGGATTAACGTTTGTAAAGGAAAGGTTTTTTGCTCAAGGGGACATCACGGGCAGCAACAAGAAAAAGGAAAAGGCCGGGATAGGGGGAGGATCGTATCAATAAAGGGCTTATCTGCACAAGAGGGAAACTCATAGAAGGGAGAAGCTTATCGGGAATGGTTGCTGGAAAGGACCCGTCCGCCCTTAACAAAAGGAGGAAACGTCCAAGTTCCTCTCAGGAAAAGGGGAGAAGGGGGTCCTTCTTATATTTCCTAGAAGTTCAGATACTGGAAAATAAAGGAAGGGGGATGGCCAAAACAACTGTCAAGACAAAAGAAGGGGGTAGCCCAGGACCACCAGCCCTATCTGAAGAAGACAATCGCCATACCCTCGGTTGTGGACTCTCGAGGGAAAAGTAAAAAAATTATTTCTCGTTGGAAAAAAAAAGAAGAGGGGACATCACACAAATCGGCAGAAGACAGGAAAACTCTCCGCTTCCTGAGATAAACAAGGAAGAAAAGAAAGGAAGAGTAGTCTAAGGGGAAGAACCAAAAAAAGGACGGGCCTGTGAAAAGGCTCATAAAAGGGAGGCCTTTTCTCAAACCAAAAGGTCACGCTAAAGATCCGCGCGCAGGGGAGCGCAAGCAGGGGTGGGGCCTCGGGAATTCAGTCGTGGAGAGTCTGCCAGTTAGAAGGATGGAGAAGCGGGGGCGGGGGGGATAAAAGAGACCTAGGTGAGTAATCGAGGGCGCGGGGGAAAGAGAAGCTTTTCAAGCATGGACCATACAAAATCCAGAGGGAAAGGAATTTTAAAAGGGGAAAAAGGGTTCATAGAGAAAATAAAAGGGTCCGCTCAGGGAAAAAAGCATTGTCGATAGTAGACGATTTCGCCGAAAACGCAAGCTGAAGGGCGGAGCGAAGAGAGGGGTGGAAAATCTGAAAGGGGGAGGGACGAGAAAAGGGGGAAATAATAGGAAACCAATCCGCAAGGTAGAAGGGGGGCTCCCCAACGCATGAGACTGCAAAAAAAACCAAGTGTAGGGACAGGGAGCTGGGGATAAGGGGGGCAGAAGGCTCGGGGAAGAAGAGGGGGACGCACTTCTTAAAAACTCATCATAGGGAGAAGGCTGGAACGGAAATGCCAAGGAAGTACTGGGTTCTTCCATCTGGATCCCATCTCCCACAGGGGGAACAGCAGGCAAAATTTGGGAAAAAAACAGAAAAAAAAAAATTTCAAGGAAAAAAGCAGAAGACTTTCGGACGGGGGGGGGAGGGGGACCTATTACAGGGGGTTTTTGGGGGGGGGACCCCGTCTTATCGTGAATACGTGAAAAACGTACGCCGGTCTCAAAAGGAAAAAAAAAAAATCCTCGAGAAAATATCCAACAAGAAAAAAAGTAAAAAGGGAAGAATGGGGACCTCATGACAAAGAATACTAACTCAAAACTGAAGACCAATGGTGGGACGCATCAAGAGGAAAGCGTAACCCTAAGAAAAGTTTAAGAAGGAAGAAAGGCTTGAGAAAAAGCTTCCAGACTAATAAGGGAGGACACGGATCCGCTTTTCCAAAAAGCCAAGAACCCAGCTCCAATTCAAGGAAAAAAAAAAGGGTTTCGGGGGAACGCCCCCCCTTACAGAAGGGAAAAATGGGGAAGGGGTACTCTCAAAATCGAAGAGGGTGTGCTTGGAGAAATCGGAAAATTGAAAAGGAAAAAAGGGATGGGAACGGAACAAAAAAAAAAAAGAGACTCAGGGACGCGCAGCTCGGCAGGAAGGGGAAAAAGTTCTTGCCCTCACTTACGATTTCGAAAGTAAAAGAACCAGATATTACTCAAAAAAGAGGATAAAATAGAGGGGGAGGAAAACCAGAAGTAGGGGCGGGGACAACCCGGAAGAGAAGATGAATGTGTTCAGAAGGAAAAAAAAGAGACTGCTTTTGGGATTACCGGGCAGGTAAGGGCTGAAGAAAGGAGAGTGGTCCAGGAACTATGGGACTCACACTTGAAACTTTCGCGTAGAGAGGGGGAAAACACCAAGGGAAAAAAAAGGCCCGCTGGAATCAGGATTTCTAATGCTGAGAAAAAAAGAACGAAAACCGGGGGAGATCTTTGAGTATTTGGGGGAAAGCACGGAAAGCAAAAGGGAGAAGGGTGGGAGGCGATTTGAGAAAAACTTTGAACGGCAAAGAAAAGGGGAGGCTGTTTACGCATTTGACGTAGGGGGGAGCGCACCGGAAAAAAAAAAGGGGAGGATTGGGGGCAAAGATAAGGCCCGGGGGAGGGGGACGGCCCTAGGGGGGGAGGAAAAGGGTTAGAGGAACCAGGAGCGGATTTGAGCGGGGAGTGATTGTCTCACCTTGAGAACCGAGAACGCAGAGGGAAAGGTGCAAAGAAACCGGCAAAGAGAGAAAAAAAGAAAAATTCGGGAGATTGGCAGAAGGGGAAAAAGGGGGGCTTTAACTGCTTTGGGGGAGCGACAAGAGGAGGAAAAAAAAGGAGATTGGCCTGAGGAAAAAAAACAGGGGGGGGGTTTCAAAATTATGAGACCTCTTATACTGCCGGAGCCTGGCTACTATCAAAGGGGGCCACGGAGAAAAAAGTGGGTCATCTTTAGGAAGGGTGGGGGGGCCTATCAGAAGAAGCACTGCAGAAAGGGGCAACTCTTGTACGCTATTCCCAAGGGGACAAAAAGTCTGCAAAAACAGAACTGGGGAAAAGAGCGTAACGACTTAGGAGGGACCAAGGGAGGTTTCTGAGGGGAGCGAATTGCGGGAGGGAGGGATCTACTACGAGGCAAGACAGTTATGGAGGTTACGGGGAGACTGTAAAGCAAATTGGGGGGAAAAGAAAAATTTCGGGAAAAAAAGGAAGTGGGCCGGGGAGAGAAGTTGCGCATTTCTCAAAAAAACCGTCCAAAAAGGGATCAAAAGTAGGACGAAGGGAGGGAAAGAGTAAAAGAAGGGATCGATCAGCAGAAGAACTGCATTCAAAAATCTGAAAATGCGAAAAACTTCTTCTCGGGGGGAAGGTTGGGGAAGCAGGTTCTTCAGCATGAAGGGGAAGGAGAGTCTTCAGAGAAGGCTAACACGAGGAGGAAGAAAAAATCTCAAGGGTATATACGTGTGTGTCTCTCTGCTCACGTAAAAAGGAGAAAAAAAGCGGAGGGACCGATTCGGGCGAGATTTCGATCCAGAAAAACAACCCAACCCCCAACTGGTTTGAAGAGTGAAAGTGATAAAAAATCGGGGGGGTGGTTATGAAGGAGGGTATAGATGAAGAAGAGGGGGGCTACCATGTCATTTTAAAAAAGGTCCTCGGGGGGGGGGGGGGGCGAAATGGGATACTCACAAAAGAGAAGTAATCTGAAGACGGGGAAGAAGCTGAACCTCTACTACAAATCAAATTTACGAAAAAGGAAGGAAAAAAGACAAGTAGGTAAGGCAAAACTTGACAAGAAATCAATTCAGGGAGAAAATGAAAAAAAAGGGCAAAGAATCAGCGATCAATCTCTTCGTTTATATAAGGGGGCGAGAAACCTCCACAATCAGGGGGGGAGGGGGGTCGAGGAAAAGTAAGTTACCTTAAAATGAGGTCTATCGGGATGAATGGGGGCAACCCTCATATTTCATCAAAAAGGGGGGGGCCATCCTAAGCAAGGAGGGGGGAGAGTGAATAAAGAGAAAAACAAGAGGAGTCGAATAAAAAAGGAAAACCCTACGATAGAAAACACCTTTTTCTTTTCTGGGAATTACAGGGGGGATGAACTAGGGCTTGGTGGGGGGAGAAGATTTGTGGTAGGGAAGAACAGGGGGGGGGAAGATTTCAGAACCATGATGGGAAAGCACTCGGGGGCAAGGTTGAGTCCATCTCGCGCGGGGGGGGGAAATGACGTGGAAGAAACTGTAAGGAACCTAAGGATGAGGGAAGAAAAACATTTGAAGGAGGAAATAAAAATAAAATCTCAAGAATCCCCTTTCGCAAGCGAAGGTTATGAAGCGAGGGAGGGGGGGAAGAGGTGGAACGGGAAGGGAAAGGGCTCTGGAGTTTCCGAAGGGAAGCAATTTACTTATTCTGGTATCGGGAAATTCTACTTTGAAAAAAGGAGCACAAGCACAAAGGGGAGGAGCAAAAATAGAAAGGGAAAGTCTCATGAGGAAAATCCTTTCACCTTAGAAGAAAGGGGGAGATGAATCTGCCGACTCTCCATTTGCGGAAAAGAGATACAGAGGGAAGTCATGGAGAAGGAAGAAAATCGAACGGGGTTTTGTCAAGTTGGAAAGGCTCAGAAAGAATGAGCGTGCTCTATCAGTGGAATCGTCGGGCAGGAGAAGGGTGGGCTTTCCTCAACGAATGTAAAAGGGAGCAGCGCGCGCTAGGAAAAGATATTGGACCATAAAAGCAGGGAAAAAGGGAAAAGTATCCACCAGAGGAGAGAAAACGTCTCTTTCTCACCCTGATGGGGGAAGGAATTCCTCAAATTCAAAAAAGACTGTAGAGGCGTATAATGCGATAAAGGCCTTCGCCAAAACCCCCAAACGAAACTACCCTAAAGGGGGGATGACCTCGAGGGGGGAAACTGAATGGGGAAAAAAAGGAAGGAACCCTCAAGCAAAAAATTCCTCCGTAATGGAAATGGGAAGGTGAGTCTGTATCCGCAACTCTTTCAGCGGTGATTTCTTATCTTCAAAAGGGAGCACGAGAGGAGTGGTACCCGAGGAGTCATGGAAAAAGGGGTGGGGACCTGAAAAGAAAAAGGCACGGAGTAAAGAATTATTTCCTCTCCATTTCGTAAAAGTTTGTCGCGTCGTAGGAGCAAGGGTTGGGAGCTTGGGGGAAGAAATGTGTTGGGGGGGTTCCAAGGGGATTTCCCAAAGGGACTAAAAACTTAGGTGTAGGCCAAAGAAGTCGGATAAAGAAAAGCCGCCATAACATCGAGCTCTCATCAATGAGGGGAAAAAAAGGAAAAAAAAATTGAGGGACGATCCAAAATAGACAAGCATCACAAGAAGGGAAAGACGTGCGCATTCCGACCTTTTCACAATTTCCTTTCCGAAAGAAAATTGAAGATAGGGAAAAGATCGCCTAGAGGAGCTAATCATTCCTCAAACAAGTGCTCCTACTCATAAATCAAACACCATTCACAAAAAAGGGGGAGAAAAGGAGTCTCAGCGGGTGCCGGGGAAGACGTAAAAATTTAATTTGCTTGCAAGACTTTACGAGGAGGCTGGAGACAAAAAAGACACTACAAAGGGGATGAAGGGGTCGGGGCCAGGCGCCCAGCCTATTTGAGAAAGAACACGGCGGGCGAGGAACTTAGAATTGATGAAACTCGAGCCGCTGGGAGGGGGAGGTTAAGTTCCATCAACCAAGGCATCTCTATACGGAGGAAAAAGAAGGTCTGTCAATTCTTCGAGGAAAGGAAAAAAGGGGGAGGGCGGGGGAAGCTTCAAATCAGGGAGGTAAATCTCTAAGCTCGGAAGAGATTTGCAGGGAAAGGCTTTATAGAGTTAAAAACTTAGGTAATAAAAAAAGCCAATAAGGCACAGTTCTCGTGCCGCAAAAGGGCCGACGGAGCCTCTGAAAAAGAAAACAATAAAGAACAAATTGGGGGATTGGGGCAGCCGGGGGGATGGGCCATCCGACTTGGCCGCAAAAGAGAGAATACTGTCATTTTACGTCAGAAGGAAGGGAAAAAGCTGCACGTTGTCCCCAGAGAGCCATCTTCTGAAACATCTCCCAAAAAAAAAACGCAAAGGGTTCCAAGAAGGAAAAATTGGCAAAAAGAAAGGAGGTTCTCGGCTAAGTTGCCGATTCGGGGAAAAAAAGGGGAAACCGTCTTATTCTTGAATAGAGAAATAAAAAAGGAATTGCGAAAGAGGGGGGAAAAAGCCATCCTTACGCAGAAAAAGGGGAGCCTTCAACGAAAGAAAGATGAGAAGGGAGGTGTACCAGCAGGGAGAAATCAACTACCACTTACAAAAAAAGGGGAAAATCCAGACTGAAAAGAATCAGGGCCCGGGAAAAGCAAACATGCTTTCGAAAAACATCGCCTTCCAAAGGACTGGAAACAAGGTCTGGGAAAAAAAAAGCAGCTCATTAGGATTCTTTAGGGAAAAGAGCCTTCTAACAAAAAGATCTGTCATATCGTGGGAAGGGGGGGCCGACTCTAGGGGAGAGAACCTCAGGGGTCTAAAGTCGGTTCTATAAAGGACATCTACTCCAAGTATCGAGAAAGAATAAGGGGGAAACGGGGGACCACTCACAAAAATTCTCCACAGAAGAGGACAAGCTTAAGGAGTCACGAGGAATGGCCCTCAAGGAGAAGTTCCAAGGAAGCCAGGGAAGAATAAAAACTAGGAGGAGGGAATGTTCTGAAGAAATACTCTACATCTGTAATTTTTGCAACAATAGTAGGGGAAGTAAGGGAGGAGGGATTGGGGGAAATCTCGGCAGTGGAGAAAGAACTCTTTCTCATTCGAAAGAGTTTTATAAAAGGAGGGGAGTCTCGAGAAGGAAAGAGAGGGGTGACCAAAAAAAAATGGGGGGAACGAGGGGAAGATGATTAGAAGAAAAGGAACGAAACCGGGGGAGAATGATGTATCTCTTTAAGTTTGTAAAAAGCAGGGAGAAGGCAGCCCGGATGAGGGGGTTCAGATTGGGGTCGAGAGAGTTGAAGGGCTGGAGGGGAGGGTTACGCAGGGAATGGGGAAAAAAAAAAAAAAGGAAAAAAGAAACCTTGGGAGAATTGGGGGGGGATAAAAAGGAATGAGGGAAAAAAGGAGAGACATTAGCAAAGAAGGGGTTAAGTACGGCCAGGAGATGGGATATCCTGTTTATGAGAAAGGAATGGGGGAAGGACTTTCAACAGGGAGAGAAACGAAGGGAAGAAAGAAAGGGGGCCCCAGGAATAAACAACGCGAAAGAAGAGAAAGGAGCATTTCTTCGCAAAAAAAGAAAGGGGACTCGCCTGGCTAAATGTTCAGGAGGGGGGGAGAGGGTATCTCCAGGGTGCGTCATGGGGTACGGAAGGAGAAAGAAAACGGCTTATCAGTAGGGCTACGCTTCGGGCCTCGGCATGCGGCAAAGAGGGAAGAAGAAAAGGAGTCAAGTGTACAAGGGTGGCCCGAGCAGAAGGAGGGAAACCGTTGTTGGAAAAAACTTCGAAACGGGTGGCTCAGGGGAGTTCAAGGAAAATGGGTAACATAAGAGGTTCAAAATCTCTTACTATAAGGTCGGGGTTAATAAGAAGGGGAGGGGTTCGCAAGGAAAGCTAAGGGGGGCTGGGGAGGGTGAATTATCGAAAGGGGTAGAGGGAAGGAAAAATGAAACTTTTTCTGGAACTTGACAAGTCTGATTTGTGCGGAAAAACGGAGTTGGAGGGGTAGGAACTACGCGTGCCATGGCGGCTAATGCAGGGGGAAACAGAGAAAACCGATAAAGCTTCTTGGGACCTGGCGAATAAAAAAAACTATGAAACAAAGTCATCCTAAAAAGAAAACACAAAAAAAAAGAAGGAACGTGCGCAGCAGGATGTTTCTTATTGACACTCTCTCTAAGAAGCTAGGTAGAGACATGGTGTAAGGCAGGGGGTTGAGATTCCCGCATAGAAAGGAAGGCATTCTTGTTTCAAATGTGCGCAAGGAAGAGCTAAAGGAAAAGGAAGGAAAAGCGCAGGGCAGGGGGGAACTAGTGGGGGGGAAGGGAGGTCAAGGTCTAAGGGGGAGAAATCCAAACTATGTTTATGGCGCTGTAAGAGGGAAATCCTCGGAAGGAGGGGTTTTTGGAGAAAAAGGTAGACGGGTGGGAAAGGAAGGACAGGAAGGGGGTCATAAAGAAAGCGACAGTAGAGGCAGGAGAAGAAAAGGGACCATCATACTACGACAAATCTCCAGAAACGGGGAAAGCAAAAACTTCAAAATGTTGAAACAGGGAAAGTCCAAAGGAAAAAGTAGGGAAACAGGGAAAAGAGATAAAAGGAAAAAGCCGCGGAGTGCCGCCCGAAAAACTATCTGGGACAAGGGTCGCATCCTAAAACGAAAGAGTAAGAAATGAGGAAGGTTAGGAAAGACCGAGTCAACCCGAATATATAGAAGGAAAGACTTTCTCATCCTACAGGAGTTTTTCTCTTTTATCTCGGGGAAGTCCTAAAGCCTCTAAGCCGGGCAACACCAACAGGGTTTGCAGGTGCCACAAGGAAAGGGGGAGACTCGACTTTTTTTTGAAATCAGCTGGTGTATAACGGCGGGAAAAGGGGGGGGTGGGGGGCCAACCCCCTTCAAACAGGGGTGCAAAGGTTCAAGGGGGGCCGCCGCCTGCTCGGGAGGGGGGGTTTTTGGAAAGGTTGAAAGACTGAAAGCTTAAGGGATAAGAAAAAAGGAGAGGGACCCAGGGGATCCGAGCCTGGGAGGTCACTTTCGTAAAAAGAAAGGGAGAAACTCAACGCAAATTTGAAGAGGTGGGGGGGGGAGCTCGTGAGAATGGCCGAGGAAAGCCTTTCCTCCGAAGGGGTACGTCGAAGGTGAGAGAATGAGAAGAAAAAAGAGGGATACTTATCTCAAAAAAAAAAAAGGGAAGACTATCCCGGGTAAACGTTCACCTTCGGAGACCATGGAAGGAAGCGCCCCGACGCGAATTTCGGCTGCAGAACACGCGTCCCTAGCAAGAACGAAAGGCGTTCGAAAAGGGGAGGGACGCAGAATTTGAAATTGGGAAAGGTAGAACCTCAAAGAGTGCGAGAGAGTTGCCGCCGCAGCTCGGGGGCGCAAAACAGTGTTGTAGGAAAAAAAAAAAATGTACAAAAGAGGACCACCAGAGGAAAAAAAGGGGAAAATGCGGATCCTGGTCGCGAGGGAAAAGGCCTCTCTTCTCGTATCAAAAAGAGATAAAAAAACTTCGCTAAAAAAAAGGGGGCATGGAGGAAGTAACTGGGTGCAAGGAAAGAAAGAGGGGAGTCTGTCGGAAAAGTCTCCGAGAAGGGGGGAGACTACCATCTAACTACCCCGATCAGGAAGGGAGGTCCCGCTTAGTTTTTGGATAGGGACCAGAGAGGAGCGGGCTCGGGGGGGGGGGGGGTTGGTGGGTTTTTTTGGGGGTGGGGGGGGGGGTGGGTTGGGGGGGAAAACATGTGTTTGGGGTGGGTTTTGGGGGTGGGGGGTGGGGTGGGGGGGGGGGTGGGGCGTTGGGATTTGTAAATTGGGGGGAGGAGGGGTTGGGGGGTAGGTGGGGGGGAGGGTGGGGGGGGTGGGTGGGAGGTTTTCTTGGGGGTTTAGGGGGTGTGGGGGGTGGCGGGGGGTGGGGGTGGGTTTTTTGCGCCCCTCGCTTAAGATCTTGACGTCGGAGGCGGGGGGGGGAACAGCCAACGGTTCAACGTCGTGGGAAAAGCGGAAAAAAAAGGGGGAAAGAAACGAAGCGCTTGATCCGCTTATCGTGGGTGGGCTGGAAAAAGGAATGGGAAAAAAAAAGGGGAAATGTTCCCCACAGGAAAAGCGGCACGACGAAGCGGGACAGGAAAGGGACTTAATCGATTTCCGTGGACGGGCACGACTTTCAAAGGGAAGAATCCTTTTGGGGATGCAAGTTCGTTAAAACAAAAGGCCATCCCCGGAGTTCCAACCCCCAGCTCCTTAAGGGGGAACAGCTCCAAGAAAGAGAGTCAAATAGAAGGAAAACGTTTCATAGGAATTTCCAAAAACGCGACATCGGCATCACCCAACTTTCACAAATTCAAGCAATGTTTTCTAAAGGAAAAGATAAACAAAAAAAAAAAAAATAACATTAGAGGCGTGTATAGCAACACAAGCTGAAGAGAGAAGTCCTCCTCGAGGAAGACCATGGAAAAGGGAAATCAGCCCAAGGGGGGACACAGTGGATCGGGGGGGGAAAGGGTTGGAAGGGGAAGTGCTTGCTAAAGGGGGGTCATCTTTTGAGGGGGACATTCCACTCCTAAAGAGGAGTGAAAAAGGGGGCTCTCAAAAAGGAAAAAGGACGAGGAGAGCTGAAGGGGGCAAAAAAAAAGGACTTCTGAGGAGAAGCAGTGCGCAGGGAGAAAAAAGCAAAAGCTTTCTGTCTTTAAGTTCCATCAAAAGGGAAGATTCAATCATCTAGAAAAAGGGAATCTCTGTGAGGGGGAAGGAAAAGGCATTTCTTCGGACAGGGGAGGTTCGGGGGAACCCGAAAAGAAAGTCACCGGAGTGTCAAATCTGCAAGAAAAGAAGTTTGGAAAAACTTTGGGTCTTGATAGATTAAAAAAGGGAAAAAAGGGATCTTCAAACAAGTTCGACTAAGGTGAAACCCACGTACCGCCGCTGGAAAAAACGGGGAACACTTAAATAGGGAGAAAAAGGTCGGTAAAAGATTGCCAGTGAGGGGGAAAAAAGCGAGGGAATCAAGAAGGACAGCGGTGGAGAAGACGTACCCAGATCGGGTAGGTGGACCCAGAAGGAAAGCAAGAGGGGCTAGCAAAAATACCAAAGGTGGGACATCCGACCAATTTGGACAAGGAAAAGAAGAAATGCTCCTAATTTCGCTGCTACCAGAGGGGGTTTGAGAGGGGGGCCGATAAGAGGAACAAAAAGAAATTATGCAGGAAAAAGGAAGGAGAAAAAGCTTTCAAGACTGGGGGGAAAAAAACCAGAAAAGAAAGAAGGTTTTCCTCAAAAAGCAACGTACTTAAAGAAAAGAAAAAACCGCAGTGGCCGC
>Ga0179593_1248439_pt1 | contig 12438 bp, 9 predicted proteins | sample CZODoug2_1_08_16_FD_185931 | JGI IMG/M metagenome (GOLD analysis project Ga0179593, IMG submission 185931) | Vadose zone soil fungal communities from Angelo Coast Range Reserve, California, USA - CZODoug2_1_08_16fungal (PacBio error correction) | ecosystem: Environmental > Terrestrial > Soil >...
GATAGATCATGAGATAATTGACTTATATAATAAATGGGAAAGCAACGGGGAACCGACCTCGATAACACGGAAGGGAAATCCAGAAAGAAACCTCTTTGGACGAGAAAAGCACCGGACATCGATCGGGGGGCACGGGGGGAAGGAAGAGCAACTCGAGTAGGCGACCGACCGCTACGAGGCCACCGTGAGATATCAAGAGGCGCGGGGAAAGGGGGAAGAAGAATCGGAGGAGAAATCAAAGGCAAAAAAAGACTGCACATAAGACTCCAGAGATGGTAAATGTCTTTGCGATTCTTGAGTTGTATGAGAAAAGTTGGCAACGAAGGGAGGGGAAAGGGGACTGCCTCAAGGCCGATTATCTGGAGACAAGAATTAGAATTGACGGGGAGTAAGAAGGGGGTTGAGACACATGGCGGGTGTGACCAAAAAGGCTTTAACATCGTCTAAAGGCGGTGAACAAGTCTAAACGGGAAAGTGGATCCAAATGGGATTGGAAATATAAGTCTGACTATGACGGGGGGGGGTAGGGGGTGCAGAACTTTGGCGGAAATCCGAAGACTGGAAGGAAAAAGGAGAAGGTTCCAAATGGAACCGGATAATGAACTGTTGCCCGGGAGAAAAAGAGGGAACTTGAATCTTGAATGAAGAACCGCCCGAAGAAAAAAGGAACTGACTTGAGATACAGGAGGAACGTTGACATTACAATTCTAATGGGAAAAAATCAGTAAACGTTAGTGAGGGCTGTCGAAAAGGGATGAGCACACGTAATTGAATCCCATGCTAACGAAGATTGAAGGAATGATAGGGCAAACAAAAGTACAACAAGTTGGAATGGGGAAAAGGAAAATAAGCTCAAAAAAAATGCTAAGGTTAAGAGGAAAGACAGTTCAGTAGGGAAAGAAAGGAGGGGAATTTTCGATAGAAAAATCGGATGCAAGATGTAAGTAGTATCTTTATAAGCACACCCAAAGCGTCAAAAAAGTTTGGGATTGGACAATATAGGAGGTCATGGTAAGTCTTCTACGGAATTCCTCAAAGGAAGAGAAAAGAGCAAGCTGGCATCGTTGCGAGACTTCAAAGTCACCGTGTGGACAACTGACTAAAGCCGCGAAAAAATCGATGCGACTCGCGGAAGGGTGGCTCTGAGTGTGGTAAAATAAGGGAAGATTCATCCGGACTCCGGCGAAGAAAAACAAATGCTTACAAGGGGGGGCGCGCTCAAATCTGAAGAGGCGGAGGAAGACAGCCGAGCGCCGGAAAGGAAAATTCAGTCTGACGGGCACAAATGGGGGATTAATAAACTCAAAGAGAGGCGGGGTCGAAAGCCGGGGGAAGTAACGGTCGAGGAAAGAGGACGGAGCGGCGGCGGGAGAGCGTCGGTTTCACATCAAAAACTAAAAAGACCACAATGGATATGAAAAAAGAGGAACACGTCATTCCGCGACCTTCTCAAAAGGAAGGGCCAGAAGAAGAACTTGTTCAGAGAAGATCAGCTGTTCAAACGCACAACAACAACGCAATTTCATACAGGAAAATCCAGAGGCATAGAGAACACCCGGGGAACGCGGCCGACCGGCGGAAAAGAGGATGGGGCAAAAGAAGGTGAAGAAGATCTAGAACGAAGAAAAGAAGATAGTCGAAAAGGGAAGTGATTATCGAAGAAAAAGAAAAAGAAGCGAAATAATAGGGCGAAGAGGCCGGGAATAATGGGGGGCGAAGAAATCAATACCGGCGAGCGCGGGGGGAAAGATGGGGGCCCTTTAAAAGTGGGCTGTTCATATCTCTCCCCAAAAAAGAGTGGAAAAGATATAGAGAAAGCAACCCGCTTCCAGAAACCGAAGAAATATCTATCAGAAGGCCATCGAGCGCGGGTCTGCCCTCCCAATGCGGGAACCGGAAAAAGTATTTCGCTACTTAAAGGGGGAGAGGAAGGATCACCTAAGCGGTCGCAAAATGTTAAAGGACTGTCATCGTCCAGAGTCGAAGACTTCACAATATAAAGAACAATCTTTCTATGGGAGGTCCGGACGCAGAACTAGGGTACAATATGGTCCGGTAGGGGAGAGGAAAGCGGGCTGTCGTGTGCGCATTAAAGCCCTCGACTACGACAGAACGACGACTATGAGAGAAGACGCTCGAATTCAGCTTTAATACTTTGAGGAAGGGTCAAAAGTTGGCGTTCAAAACCGAGGGGGAAACCTGGACTCAGGAAAGAAAGAAGTATCCGACCGCTTCGCAGGACTTACAGCTATGAGAAACCGATGCCTTGATCTCTATCTTCGCAAGGTCAAATGGGGACCCACTAAAGAAGAATAAAAATCTAGTCTTCCTAGAGGAGGCCGGGGAAACGGAGTGAGAGCGACGCCCCATTATTGGGCCAAGCAACTCTAGGATCGGCTTTATTTCAGCACGGAGACGGTAATCGCCTGGAAAAAAAAAAAGAACAGAAAGGAACACACCGGAGAGTTAAGTGGCGCGGCGGGGCCCCAATCGGACAAAACAAAGAAAGAAGTCCCGCAAATTATGAAAGGGGGATTGCAGGAGGGGCGCTCAGAAGAAAGCGTAGGGAAGAGAGTTCGTGACCGCCGGAATAAGAGGGGGGGAAGTCGAATGCACCACTTTGGCCGAGGTTGGGGGTAAAAGAGAGACTAATAATTAGAGGGGGCACGACCATTTGATAGAATGCCAGGAAGACCTCCTTGCCCTCAGCCCGCGTGACCGAGGGACCAAACGTTTGGGGGGGGAGGAAAAGCATTGGTTCCAACTGGGTTCAATACAATAAAGGGCTTGTTTACCGCAGATAAAGAAATCGCCGGAGAAGATGAAGAAGCCCTGAAAGACAACCCGGGGTAAGCGCCCCAAGTATCGCTCGGCAGAGGTCTTCGCGGGAAGATTATCGTACAGTTCCCGGACAGAAAGAAGAACGTACGTTCAAAACTGGGGGGGAAAGGAATGCGGTTAGGGGCATCCGACTCACAAAAAATTGGCCGAGAAACGACGCCGGGCAAATGGGTACAAAGGTGATAAAAAAACGAAAGTATGAGGGAGGGGAATCCAAAGTAGAGAAAAACTAACAGAAGACAACAGGCATAGCCAGCCATCAGCAAGAGGAAACGGAGGGAGACCATTGGAGGGGGGAAATGTGGGCCGGTTGGACGATCACGCGGGCAAAGAAAAGGGGAGAAAGAATTTAGAAAAGACCGTAGAAAAAAGAGGAGAGCTCAGAAAGGCGGAAATCAAAGATCCTCATACGGAAGAAAAAGCTGAAAAGACGGGGTAGTTCTTGAAAGGCTCAAGAGCATCGCAACCAGTTGGCAGAGGAGGGCGAAAAAAGATTGAGAGGTTACGGGTGCGTCAGGAACCGATATGAGAGACAATTAAGCCTCCGAAAGGGCGAGTCACTGGGAAAGGGGAAAGATGGAGGACTTCTTCTAATATGGCCTTAGACCAGAAGTTGAATCAACCCTATAACGGAAAGGAAAGCGAAAAGGGGAAAGAGGCAGAGAGGCGATTCTATTCAAAACATTTATTATATAGGAAATTCATAAATGGAATAAGGCAAAAGACAAGCCTTCGGGAAAAAAATCTGCTAATGCGATATGAAAGCCGGACGATTAAAAAGTCATCTTTTGGGACGGATTTGGCCCAGCGGAAAGGGGGGGGGGGGGGGGGGGGGGGGGGGGGGGGGGGGGGGGGGGTAAGAACAAAAGACCGACGACGTCTAAAGAACAGCTCTAAAAGGTGGGATTTTCAGACGCTTTGTAGAAAAAAGCCCCCACAGGGTGTGAAGGATAGGTAAACGGGGCAAGCCCCGCCGCACGCCGAATAACTACGAACCGTAAAAAGCCTACATTTAGGGAAGAAGGGTAGTTACAAGGGGCAAACAGCGACTAGGGTAAAAGGTGTCCATATAAGATTGAGGATTGGAGGAGACGCTAAAAGTCGCACAAACTGCTGTCAGGAGGAAAAGATAATTTTAGGACGAACCTATGAAAGAGCGCAGGGGAAAATCTCACCCTACCAAACACTCAGCAACGCCCTTCCGGAGGAAAATCAGAGGCAAGGAAAAAAATTCTTGACTCCTAAAGCGGTCAACCCTGGCCTGAGCGGCAAAAACCTGCTTTGGTCGAAAGTGATGGAGAGACGGCATGTTGAAACCAAGAGACTGAGAGTGAAAAAATCGAGGGTCGTGACCCAGGAGGAACTGTGTGGAAGTCGGCCGTCGGGGCCCACATCGAGGAAAAACGTTGAAGAAAGGACGTAACTCTCCCTTTGTGGGAGAAAGGGACCACTAAGCAACAAATCCCCGCCAAAAGAAGAAAAATAAGACTGAGCACCGAGAGAGAGAAGAGCTGTAAACATCACAAAACCCTATAGTAACAAAAAAGGTCGGTAAAAATTGTGTAAAGGGGGGAAGCGATCGAACAAAACTGAGTAGTGAGGGTAAAGAAAGAGTAGAAGAACAACCGCGGTGAAGGAGACGGGGTGTCCAATCTTCTTGGTAGGTCCAGCGATGCGAAGACCGACGGGGGGAGAAAGAAGCATTACATGAGTCCTGGCTCAAGGGTCGGGGGATTAAATTGTAAAAACGGAAAAAGGCTACGCCTGTTCGAGAAACGAGAGAGTTCATAAGGCGCGGGATGAGAGCAAAAGTTTAAGCAAGGGGAGGCTAAAAACTAAAGAAGCTATCATGATCCGGCGAGCAACAGGCCTACAAAAACGAGCCAATAAGGGAAACCTCTCGGCAAGGGGGGGGGAACCGATAAGGACAGGGGTGGGCTATTCCTCAGGCCTAGGGAAGTCAAGGGGGTATGGGACGGGGCCAACGTTTTTACGGGAGGACGGCTGCGATAGAAAGGGGCGAGGAAAATGATCGTAGACGAAACAGTCCCATCATCCTGCAGGTTAAAGTTGTAGCGGAAATCTCCCATAAATAGAATTGGGAAATCTACTAGTCAACAAGAGAAGAAGACGACAAGAATCAGGGGTACCTTGAAGACCCAAAAAAAAAATCATTTCAGGAGAAAGAGTAAGGAAATGCATGGAAGCTAGGCGGCGCGAAAGGCATAGAAAAGAAGAAGAGAGAAAATGTGGGACTATGTTGTGGCTACAACGGCACGCAGAAGGAAAAGGTGAGCGAAACAGGAGAAAAAAAAAAAAAAGGGAAATATCCACGTGGAATGGGAAAGAAGGAACCACCGAAACTCCATTGAAGCGAAATCTAGAGGAGAAACTTCGGCTTTACGGGAAGGCTCAGTACATTAGAAAAGAAAGGTATAAGAGATAGGACGACGAAAGTAATAACCTCGTGCCGTCATTCGAGGAGACCCAAGACACGAAACGGAGTTTCGTAGAACTGGGGAGAGAATATCATAGGGGGATTCAAGAGATGGAGCTGGCACCGTAAAAAAATAACGCAAAAGAAATAAAATCAAAAAAACCCTGAAAGGTGCTCGAGTCACGGAAATAAAAAAGGGAACTATAAAACCCCTCACACTAGCTGAAAAAGAAGGACTCCGGAGTGTCAGGAGGGAAGAGGCGTGATGGAATGGGGGCAAAGACTAGAGTACTGAAAAGAGTAGTCATGAGACCAAAACGAAAACTTTGAGCATATATGAAAACTTGAGTGAAAAACAGGAGGTGGTACCCGGCCGCAAGAGCGTCGCCAAAAGGCGGTACAACAGGGAAAGAGCAAAAGAAATTGGGATTCTGCGGGCCTATGGGGAGGGAAAATGCCTTTTTTTATCATTATGACGCGACAAATGGGTGCCAGAAAAAGAATTCCGCTAACAAGGCGAAGGAAGGAGAGGGTGACACCTGACAAGGCAGTAGACTTTGTGCCTTTCATAAGGAAGAGGGGGAAGGAGCGGATGAAGCCTGACCCGACGAGGGAAAACCAGCGTAAACGAAAGTTTCGATAAAGGGGACATTGGAGGAACTATGAAAGAAACCGGAAAACTCTGAAAGAAAAAGCGGGCGGGAGAAGGAGTTCGAACCAAGTGAGTTGGGATCACAACGGATTGGAAAAGCACCCCAGTTTGACCAGGGAGAGTCAGGGGCAGGAACTTCATTGGGGGATTAAAAATGCGGGGGAAGGAGAGACCTAAAGCAAGTGAGGGCTAAGGTTCCCATTCTGGCAAGGGAGGGAAGACGCGGAGGAAAATTGTGGAGGAAGGGAAGAAATGAGTGCGTGGCACGTAATTCCTGAGAGGGCGCTCACATACCCAATCGGAGGGTCAAAGAGGGAAGTTAGTCGGAGGGAAAGAGACCGATAAGCGACGGAAGATGAAAAAGAGCCCGAGAGATCCTACACTACTGAAGATTGGCGAGGAGAAGAAGGGGTCAAGAGTAGAAGAAAACATCCCGCATCCACAAAGAGGGGCCCTCAGGTTGGTCAATTTTTTGTGCATCCATGAAGGAGAGCGAGCAGAAAACATCATGAAGCTAGGGCTGGGGAAAAAATGTGGGTGAAGATCGCCCAGCGAGAGCAGCAGCTGAAAAATCCAGGATCTCCCAGGGGAGGAACAGAAGAGGGGTGGTACAGTGGCGATAGGAAGATCATGGAAGGGTCGAGAGTAGTCGGTAGGAAAACTTCGTGACCGGAGATAAGAGGCTGGCGCGTTTCAGGGAAAAAAAGAGAGAGGCTACTCTGACCGACACCTTATCTGAAGAAAACAAACTCTTCGAGAAAAGTACGAGCGGTCGGCCCAGAAGAGGGAAAGTCACATAGATGGGAAGGAAATGAGCCACACGACACGCCCAAGTCAGACAGAAGCTACGATCTGGCCAAAGGAGGGAGGGGAAGACCTGCAGGGGAACAGATTTTTAACATAGGAACCTAAGGAAGGATGACGAAGAGCCACCAGGGGCGACATCTCGTTGATTCGAATGGAAAGAAGACCAGGACCGTCAGGAAAGAAAAGGATCCAATATAGGGCCTTCTATTGCATAATTGGAAGAAAAAACGAGAAGAGGGGGGGCGTATCGGAGAAAGGGTAGGGACAAAAAGGGGGAAAGCGGTGGCTGGGGACAGGGTCTCGCAAAACAAAAAAGAGGAGAAGAAAGAGAGTGACAGCCCACATTCAAGAGCCGCAATATCGGGCCCGATAAAATAAGGTCGCGGTGAGTTAAACCCTTCGCCTACTTAGCTCGAGAAGGGAGCAAGAGGATTTCCGCCGACGAGGAAGAGGATATCCATAAACCTCGTAATACGCATCAAGGGAAGGTCGGAAGAGCGCAGGGTCGGCGCTATATTGCCAAGAGGGTCAGGGAAAGGGGACTGGAAGGAAGAAAATCATGGGAAAAGCTATTTCCTGGGTTGATCGGGTTACTCAAGAGGGGAGGGCGGTGCGCATGACGGAAAAGGATCGACAAGCCACAAACGGAAAGGGATCTCAAAAGCCGACCCTGAGGGAATGCGGACCGTGTTCTAGAAAAATTCAAGATAGTGGCCGGGAAGCGGTCAGACCCATGGAGGGAACACGCTGCAGCCGATCCTGGCAGAGAAAGGGGACGACAAAAAGGACTAGCGACACAAACGATTATCTCTAGTCGGAGCAATGTACCACTTTGGGAATAAAACTATAATACATTGAATTAAGGATGAGGAATCTCAATCGTGAAAGACTAGGAAAGAAACATTATGGGCCTCCCTCTGGGAGAACGGGTTGTCATCAGCTGCTCGAGGGGGGGGAAGACTGGACAAAACAAAAACTCAAGAAACAAGAGCGATGGCTCGATTTGATACTTCTGCGGTCATCGATACAGAGGAAGAAAAGAGTCTCGAAGAACTGCCGTATTCCTCGAATCTTGAAAACGGAAGTCGCTGATCGGTGGAGAAAGGAAGGAAGCTCTCTGTGGACTCCTCAATACCAGCTGGGAACGCGTTGGGTATGGGACCAAAGAATACTTCAACGGCCACCCGTTGGAGAGAGGGGGGGGAAAACTTGATGGAAAGAAAGTCCATTGGCAAAAAGAAACGCGTTACCGCATGAAGGGGACTAATGGTTTAAGAGTTTTAAGAATGGGGGGAATCCAAGGGGATGTACGGTTGTTCCGAAGGAGGGACGGAACAAGAGATGGAAGGGGGTCTTTCTAAGACTCAGGGATCCCATCCCGGCGGCAGAGCAAAACACCTCTTAAGCTCGCATCTGGCAAGTAGGAGAGGGGGGACATTAGTCGAAAAAAACCGTCCGATAACGACTTGTTTCAACTTTGGGGGCCCGGCGTCGGGGGGGCGGGCAGGGGTCATCTCAAAAGTAAAATAAGGCTGAAAGGAAAAAGAGTAGATACTCGGAAAAGTCATGGGGGAAGGGCAAGGGGGAAGTTCAGAAAGGTTGGTATCTGTATCAAAATGGGGGAAAGACTACAGAAATATAACAAACTAGGCATAGACAAGAAATAAGGCCCTCTAATCAATTCTGGAGAATTGAGTTTCGTGTTGAGGCGGGTTGGAAAGACCTGACAAACTAAGGGGGGAAACAAAAGGTTGTCAAAAAGCAATGACCTTCTCCAGAATCTTGCTAAGTACGTCAGGGAGCTCCTCTGGCTCAGAAAGGGTCCAAGACATCTCATCAAAAGGGTAGGAAGTACTTGAAAAAGAAGACCTCCAATCGAAAGGACAGTGATAAGAGGGCGCAGAGGAAAACGGGTCTTTCTAAAGTCCGCGGGGAATGAGAGGGGGACCTCTATTCGTCTTAAAGAAACATAAAGAGAACAGAGCCGGAAACGAATAAGGGTTCTATATGAAAAGCAGAGAAGGAGAGAAACTCCATCAAGTTCCTGACCCTATGCAGAGAAGTAAAGGATCGCAAGGAGCGGTTCGTCGAGAGAATAGAAGGCGGCATCGAGGGGGAAGTCAAAAAATTGGAAGGGGTCATATATGTGGGGGGTTTCTGGTGTACAACTTATATCAGCCGGGAGTAACTCCCCAGACTGAGAAAAAGGGAGAACATCCTGGGCAATTTGGTCAGCCCGTGGGGGGGTGTTTTTTGACCTTAGCAAACAAAAAAGGAGAACATCGTCCGCCTAGGAAGGAAGAGAGGTACTCTAACATGGGCCCGTTCAGAAAACGGGGATGTAGAAAAAAAAGGATTGAAACCCAAGTGCAGTAATAAGAAGGGATGAAAAGACGACAACCAAACAAAGTAACTATCACACCTCGGAAACTTTAAAAAGGGTTAGCCGGGGGGCGTGGTCAGGATGTAAAAATTAACTCTTGAACGGGTAGGGAAAAAATATAGATTTGTGAGATGAAAGACGAAGAACTCTCCTTTGAGAAACTGATGGTAATGAAGTGAGGGACAAGAAGGGGAGCTCAAAAAAGAGGATGAAAGGAAGAGAAAAAAAAAAAAAAACTAACGACTCCTTAATCACTGGAACGCGCTGAGTGAGGACTAAAAAATTCGGGGGAAATGGAGTGTCAGAACCTTCAAAACACCCCTTCTTTTGAAGAACTAGTTCGGTTCGATCGAAGGTTGGGAGAAGCCGGATCAATTAAGACTTCAGTCAAGATAGGAGTGAGGGACCCCGGTGAGAGGACGAATCAATTCAAAATTCCTCCGAAATTCGCGAAACATCGTACAAGAAAGGGTTTGGGAAAAGAAACAGAATCTCATCCCCTTATCCTTCAACGATGTGTATGATGATGAGAAGGGGAGAAGAAAGGGGAATCTCTGGAACACTTCCTAAGAAAAAACGTCGAGGTGAAGGTTTGTCGAAGACATCTAGACTCAACACGAGGATGAACGATATAGTAGGAGAAGGGGGGTGAACAGAGAAGGGGGAAGAAGAACTTATACTCTTGAAAAAAATATTCTTCTCTCAACTGTGGCGACCAATCATATTAATCCATCCGGGAAGGGAAATAACTGGATCTTCTTAGTAAACTGAGATTGTACAAAAGGGAAGCTACGCAGGTTGGGGTGAGAGAAACGTGTTCTCGATGGGCGCGCAAGAAGAGTCGAAAACGACCAGTTCAAAGGGTCATCTACACACCGATCAAGTTCTAAGCTAGAAAGATCAGGCCGGGCGACATGCCGAGAAAAAAAAGAGTTCGCCAACGTGGCCGAAAAGGGGGGGACACACAGGACAAAGAAATGTTGGATAAAAAGGCTCCCGGAAGGAACGAAAGTGGACGGGAGAGGATCTGTTTTGACGGGGATTACGGTCGGCTCGAAAGACACTAGGTGGACGCTGAAACATCTGGAGAAAGTCTACCACAGGTCTTCAAAAAGTGTCGAGGGGTATCATACCCAGAATTAGTAGAGGGAAGGCAGCTCAAAGTCTGAATCTCGCGAGCATTCACTCGGGGGTACCTGAACGACCACGGGAAAAAAAAAGGGGAGCTGAAGAGTTAACTACAGGATCTCTTGCGCTTCGCGGGGACGGCACTTAATATCAGAGGAAACCTGTTGGGGTGTCAAGAGGTGTGGGGAGTAGACTAAATCCTGAAAGCCCCGGGGTAAAGGGAAATCTGGAGAAAAAACCAACTATGCTCCTTTTGCTCTGGAAAAATCCGGAAACAAAGAGGGGAAAAAAAGAGAGAACATCTGAAACTTAGCAGTATAGCAATAACAGCTAGAGTGACGACCACGGAAGGGAAAGGATCAGATTAAAGAAGGGAATTATGAGATTTGAAAAACGAACCGAACGAGACGCCTCGCGGGAGTTCACTGCAGAACCGAAAAGTCGGGGAGAGAAAGCACGTTAGCGTTGGGAGAAAGAGCTGTCAGGCATGATGATGCGCACGCAAATCGGAAGAAAACAAAGAAAGTCTCGAAGGCCGGGGGAGAATGGAAGCTAGAATCGCGGACTAGAACCAAAAAAACCGCCAAGGAGCCAGAAGGTAGGGGAAGGAGGGATCAAAGGATGTTCTATTCAGCCCGTGTTAAAATAACTACACGGATGGCGAGTTCTGGAGAAGGAGGGCCCTATTAGAGTAAAAAGACGGCCATGAGAAAGATGACGAGGTGGGGAAAAGATGCGACAAAAAAGCAGGGGGAACAAGAATTCGCAGTCTTCAAGGGGGGGAAGGCGGTCCATGACCCACAACCTACCCATTGATCCCAGAAGGGATGAGACGACTGATTTCGGACAATACCGGGGGGGACGTGCTCAAGGGGGAGAGAAATAAATTGCTTAGCGGCAAATGAGCCAGGTGGGACAAAAAAGTGAGGGAGGAGCTGGTGCCTTTAAATAGAAAATGAGATGTTCCACGTGAAGAGGATTGCACCTGACCACAAACAGCGCACGGACAACCCGTTGAGACTAAATGAGGCGCTGACTATGTAGCGCTAATTACAATTCGGAAGGAAAACGGAAAGAAGGCGGATACAGCAGGCTGCGTGGTGGGGGATGAAAGAATGGTATACGTATGAATCCAGCTACATCACTGTCCTGGAGGGGCCATGATAGGGGGGAAAGGTAACCCTGAGGGTGTATATAACAATTCGAAATCACGAGAAAACGAGGTTCCATATTCTTTCACTGTGGGGGGCGGGGCTCAAGGATGTCTTGAAGGGTTTGAGTCGCCAAAAATCGGCTGGAACAGCTTCAAGGAAAAGAAGGAGGAAAAACGCGAAATAACCAATCCAAATCGGGGGGGAAAGGAAAAGGAGGTAAAAAATCAACCGTTCCCTACTGCGATTTTCCTCCCGAGAGATGAACGGAAATACGTCATCAGGGGGAAGAGGTCCAGGGTATCCGGGGAGAAGGAAAGCCGAAGACCAGAGGAGTCCCTCGCCAAGGGTGGGCTCTTATTTTTCACATTCTCTTAATACAGTAAGCATCTGATGAAGAAAAGAAGCGAAAAGGCAGATGCGCAGATAGAATGTGGTACGCCAGAGCACACGAGGAAAGGAACCTATCCAGGTAACTTCTAGGGGGGGGAAAGGGAAAAAATTGGTACAGTGAGCGGAAAGGTATAAGGAAAGTAGTCCGAGGAGGGATCTGAAAAAGACTCTAAGATAGAAGGCGGAGGGGTCAGCGTCTTGATCAAAAAAAACTCAGAGAACTTCATGAGACCGCCACCTTATAGGGGAGAAAACACTTCTGGAAACAATCGAACTTCGAAGAGGGTCGGCGAAAAAAGAGCCGGCTGGAGCAAGGAGGGAAAAAAGCTGCAGAAAAAAACAGACCGCCTTTGAGGTACGCGGAGCCCTCCAGGACAGCTGGACCAGGGAAGGCCGAAAAAATAAGGAACATCACTAGGTGACAAGGGGAAGCAAAGAGGGTGGTGAGGGGGGGGGGGGGCTATACTAAGAACCTATTCAACAGCGGCTCGGAAGAAATCTAATACGCCATGACCGTCGGAGAAAAAAGAAGAAAGAGGCTCCACGTCAGAAAACGCTCATTTGAGGAAAGGAAAAAACGAGGGAAGGATTTCGATCATGGTAAATTATATTTCCTGGCTGGTGGTGGGAAGCGGTGGGATGGGGC
>Ga0179593_1292421_pt1 | contig 12438 bp, 13 predicted proteins | sample CZODoug2_1_08_16_FD_185931 | JGI IMG/M metagenome (GOLD analysis project Ga0179593, IMG submission 185931) | Vadose zone soil fungal communities from Angelo Coast Range Reserve, California, USA - CZODoug2_1_08_16fungal (PacBio error correction) | ecosystem: Environmental > Terrestrial > Soil >...
AAACGACTTCACCTCGGGTTTACGCGGCTCGAGGGGAAAAGGCAAGACCATAACACCGCGGGAATGCTAGAAAAATTTTTTCAAAAAAAAAGGAAGGGACGCATGATAAAACGCGTCAAACAAAAGATATGCCCCGTTAAGGAGGAATGCGGAGGAAAATAGCCATAGACTCGCGGATGCCGTATTCCTTACGGGAAGGGGGGGTCAGTGGGGGTTAAACATTCTGCATTGGGCCGGGAGGAGGTCAGGATGACGGTGTCGGGGGGGGGACGCGTTCCTGGGGGAATAAAAAAGAGTGCGGATCCTACACTTGGGCCAGAGGCAGGGGGGTTTGGCTGCAATTCTCAACAAAATAAGCCGTCTCCGGGGGGTCAAAAATCGTCTACTGATGACATCTGATCTGCATCGGCTTACACAAATCTGAGGAAATCCGGGGGAGACAAGAGTGAGGAAAGGAGGAATGAAACCACATTGCCAATACTCAGTTTAGTAAGAAAGCATGTTAAAACGAAGACGTGCCAGGGGGGGGGCAAAGAACATGGAGAAAGCATAGTCCTCACAGAACGCCCTTCAATCGGGAGGGGATGGAAGAAAGGAGTTGATTTAAGGTGGTCAGCATAAAATTTTCAGGGGGCGTCAGGGACGGTCGGGGGGAGTCCCTTACCAGGGGCTCAAAACATCAGAGATGGGAGGGATTAAAAGATTCTCAACCACGAGAAAGTGGTTCTAAAAAAGTCGCGGACGCTAGCAACGCAGGTGGGATCGTCATGATTTGGTTCTTCTGGGACCGGGCGAGGTCTTAGAACGAAAGGGAAGGGAACTGAGAAGGGCCGAAGAAGGGAATCCTTGTCCGCTATAGGTTCAAGTTGGACCCTTTGAAAAAGCAGGGAAATGGAATTCAACAGTCTAAGCCAGTGCGGGAAGGGAAACGTTCCAGGCGAAGCCAGTAGCTTGCCGGATTGGAAGAATTAGGGAGCAGTTCGGGCAGTTCTTGGCACGGAAACCGATGGGGGGAAAAAAAAGAAACAAGGGTACGAGGAAAGGATCGGCGCGCGTCGCGAGCGAAATCAAATTAAGGGGGAAGTAAAGCGATGCGGGAACAGCAGGGAAGGTGGCTTCCATCTACCGTCCGGCCGGGGGATTCAAAAGAATGGCTTAAGGTCCGCGTATTGAAGGAAGGGAACAGGTCCGGTTCTGAGGGGGAACAGGTCTTGCCGAGCCGGCGAAAAAATCACAAGGGCGGCTAGGGGTTGACCAGGACTCCCTCTCTATCAGCCAGGGATGCAGAAAAGCACGGCCAGAGGCGGCATGAACGCCGAAGCCCAGCCGCGAGGTGGCGGTATCCCAGGCGGAGAAAAAGAAGGAAACTTCGTCATACGCGAAAACGGTTCAACAAGAGACAGAGTAAGAAAGTTAGAAACCTCGAAAGGGGATAAGGGTTCCACGGCGTGAAATGGAGGGGAAAAGAATCATTGGGCGGGTTGAAGAGAAGGGGGTATGGAAATCTAAAGGTCCGAAGTTTTCGGGCCGGGACCGCAGGCCGATTGCGCGGGGGAACTTCATTGAAGAAAAGAGGAGCCAATACTCATAGGTTCAAACCAAGAGAAGAAACGGGGAGCACCGGAAGCGCCAGCAAAACTTCGTTAAGAAGAAAGACTGGCGAAGAAAAGGGCAAAGACCATGAAAGATCCTTGTCTGAACGTATCTCTTCAACCAAAAACAAGAGGGGGGGATGGGATCTATACAACAACAAAGCGCGGAGGAAAATATCTCCAAGACCCCGCCTTTGTGGTGGTGAAGCGAGAGGGGAGGGAAAGAAGATGAATCTCCCTTCTGTTCTTGACGAAAGAAAGTTCAGAGCAAACGAAAAAGGAGTGTCGTTCCCTGGCCGGATCACCGGGAGCGAGAGCTGAAGCCTTGAAATGTGGGGGGTATAAATCCGGGGGAAGTAGTGAAAAGGGCAGGACAAGATCGAAGAATTACGGCCACGGGAAAGGAGAAAGGAGAAAAAGTACGCACATACCCTGCTCTGAAAACAGAAAAAGGACTCCGAGGAGGGCAAAGGAACGCAGTCTACCCCTATCTGGTGGATTTCGAGTTGCAGCGAAAAGAGGAAATGTAAGAACCGGGGGATGCTCTATGGGGGACGAATGGAAGGGTTTTCAGCAGGCTGGGGGGTTTGCGCCGTCCGATTGCTATCCGCCCATCGGCAGGCTGGGAAAGCAGGGACCAAACGCGCCCTACGGCCGGGTCGCATCAAGTTATTTGTGGGGAGAGAGGGAGGAGCGGATAACCTGTCCGAAATGCGTTTGGGGGCAGTTGTTCCCGAGCGGACTCCAGGAAAAGGTCTTTAACCAAAAAAGGACGGTATTCGGTTCTACTAGGGGAAATAGGGGGTTAATTCCCACTCAACGCTATCCGCTTCTTCTCGAAACCAATAACAAATGCTGGAAATCAGTCCTCTTTCTCCACAACTTGATTTATATTTCGAAGCGACAAAGAGGGGGGGAAACTTCTCTTGACTGTCGCGGAGTCCGATGTCTGCAGGTCCATCCAAGGTTCCGGAACACCACTAAAAACGAAGAGAAGAAGCGGTCCTGCACGATAACATTGCTGGAAACGGCACCGGAAGGTAACGAAAAATGGCGGGCGAAGGGGGTGGCAAAGAAGCCGAGGAAAGGGGGTCAAACAGGACTGCCGGCACAAGGCCCGAAACACGGGCAGAAAGAGCACGGAAGTGCAAGGATCCTGGGGGGACGCATCAAAAACCCCAGACACTCATCGAGGGAAAAAGGGGGCGGGGCCGAGCGGGAAGCGACAGTCGCACGCCGATGTAGTCGGGGTGGGACCGACGATAGGAACGGGGAACTTCCCGGCTCTTGATAGAGAAAATGGGAAGGGGAACACTTGCAAGCAAGGGGTCTAAGGAAGATTCACGGGAACGACCAACAGAGGAGGGGGGAGCTTGGAAAAGACTCCTCTTCAACCAGGAATCCACAGATGGCAATAGTGAATAGTTCTTTGGGGCGTCAAAACAGGTTCCCCGCTCCGATGTAGGGACGACGGAGTCTGCCTAAATGAAAGGGGGGGGCAAGGTGGTTAAATTTCGAGCGAAGAAAAAAGAGAATGGGAAATAGATTTGAGGTGAGCTATGAACCAGAGAAGGAAATAAAAAACATCCCAAACGTTGGTGTAGTCGGGAAAGAAAGGGGCACTTCTTGGTACAATAGCGAGAGGTATCAAGATTGCCCCAAAAGGAACGGGAAAAAAAGATGGGATAATCAACAATCTTGCAAGGGACGGGGCGAACCAACGCCAAAACCGTCAGCCTGAAATTTGCAGAGTCATGCAAAACCATTTGGGAAACAAACTGCAGAACACGTAAGAGATAGGACTTCACTCGATGGAATTGGCTAGGAGCAATTTCTGTAACTATGGAAAAAATATTAAAAGGTGCGAGGCTGACGGTTTGGGAAAAAACGGTCGTTACTCGGAAAAGGAGACAAAAAAATCGTAGGAGGGAACCTAGCATAAGGGTCCCATGGGCAAGGCTGGTCGCTTACCGGAGGGCCCGTGCAACCAGAGGGTACGTCGGCTTTATTAATCAGGTCTACTTGAGCCGTGTAAGGAATTGAATCTACTCGGGGGGAGTCCCGAGCGGGGCCTAAAACTAGGCAAAAAAGTCATAATGGTACGACGCGACGGGCTCGGACGGTGAAAAAGAAAGAAAACGGTCGTAGAAGTCCCTACGCTTACGGGAGGAAAATAAAAGTCTAAAGGCGGAAGAGGACAGGGGGTGAATTAGGCCCGGTACCGAGAAGGGCGGCGGAAAAGGGACCGTCGCAGAAAAGATCTTCAGTTTCCATTGAGAAAAACGAAGCCCGTAACGACGTAGAGAAGGGGGAACTGGGATAAGGGGACTCTAGGAACTGACAATAGTCACAGGAGGATTGTGAATAAAAATGACAGCGCATCATCACCACTAAATTTTATTTTCAACCGGCAGCGCAGGGTCGGGGGCGTCCTCTGACTTAAGTTTTTGCTGGGGGAAGGTTCTTAATCAACGTTGCTGCTGGCGCTTAAACCCTCGTCGGGCATCCCCTCGAAAGGTTTTTCTTAGCCAATAATAAGTCCAGAAGGAGGGGTTAAGGCCAAACCTGCAAAGAAGCAAAGGCCATTGACCTGAACCCGGTTGAAAAAGATTTTCGAGTCGGCAGACAGACGTCTGAAGCGGACAATAGGATGGGAGCTGCGGCTGAGAGAAACCGCTAGGTTCGCCGGTGGGCTGGGGGGTAACGCCCCCGTCAAGGACTCGAGACCGGCACGGAATTAAGCGGTCACGACAAGATGCAAAGAACCGCTACAAGACGTAAGACGGGGAAGGTCGCGAAACCTTCTTCTAATACCGATCCGCATGATGAAGCTGCGGGGAGACGTGATGGAGGATGAAGGCCACAAAAAAAATCCTGGAAGGGAAAAGATGAAGAAAACGGGTCAGTTCGCGGTGCGGGAACAGAGGGATACGCCAAAGCTGAATCCAATCTGGGAGTTTGGGGGGGGGGGGGGCCCCCAAGCCTTTGGCCGAAAAAGGGAAGGCTGGGGCGCAGATAACGCCCTGAACATGCCCTAAGGCACCGAAGGGTAAGGCATGGGGGACAAACTTTCCGAGTTTTGCTCAGTGGAAATTAGGAGAAGACCAGATACGATGGCCCCTTCAATCTCAGGAACAGAAAAGGGGTCTAGTCGAACGCGGCGGGATCCAGCATTTAGCTGGTAAAAGTTTCGCCTGTGAGCACAGTTGACGTCTCAACGGACGCCCAGAGGGGAGAGACCGCCCGGCTTTCTGAACTTGGCCGTGGAAGTTCGGCACAAGGCAATGAGGCGGGGGCACGTAAGGCCTATCCTGAATTCTATCACTCGCCAAGAGGAAAGCGGAAACCAAATGCGCAGAAAGACCGGCCGTTGGCGGAGACAGGGGGAAGAAAGGAAATTCCTAACTGGCGGGCCCGGACGGAAGAATAGGGCCGCAGCGAAATTAGCAAGGGAAAGGGCCGCGAACAAAAGGGACGAGAGAAAACGGCCTTCTTCTGAAATACCACAAAGGCCGTTCAGGGCATCTCGGAACGACGAAAAGGAAGAGTAAGGGGAAATATGGTCTCCAGCACGGCCTGGGGGGTTGGGGCTTCAAGGACGGAGGTGCAAAGCGAGTACTGGGCGTAAAAGAATGCGGCAAGCCTGGTCCTGATATCCCTCTGAGGCGGAGTCAAGGGCGCGCCAGCCAAATTTAGCCAGGCATGGCCTCAGAGGCTCCCCATCTGCTTCTCAAAGGGCAATCGGGGAAGAGGGATTGCGGTCTGTGCTTCTAAGAATCATACTGGGGGGAAATAAAGGCGATATTTCGTCTTCCTAACATGCACGGCCAGGCGCAAATCAAACGACGTTGGGAGGTTGCCGTCGGCAAAGGGCCTGGAACGGAAAGGGCACCAGAGCAAGGGGGGGAGGACCGCTCTATTGGCCCAGCAAAGCATAGTGGTCCTGGATTGCAGGGGAAGGCATTAGCAGCTTGGATTTAGAACGACGGAACTTAAAAAATAGGGGAGGGCCCCGGTCATATTCCTTACCGGCGGGGAACCTAGGACAGGTGGAAGGCTCCGCTTGCCGTCAAAAATCCGGCCTGGTTCGGCAAGAAAGAGGTTCTGGGGTTTGCGAGCAGCGAGCAAACAGAGAGGAAGAAGAGCGTGGAATCTTTTAACATCGTCGATGAAAATGATTGTTGAGAACAAGAGTACGTCAAAAGCCGCACGTCAGGTATGCTCGGTATCAAATGAGCCAGCGAAAAAAAAAGGACTCGACGTGTCGTGATCAGAGGGAGAAAGTCGGGCCTCTGGGATAGGAAAAAAACAGATATTCATGCCGTCGATCTCTCTGCAGGGAAAGGAGCATCGTCCCCCATTCGTCGGTACGGGTAGGCGAAAATCACAAAAAAAGGGGGGGGGCGCGCCTGAGTCTGACGACTTGCGGGCGAGGCCTGAGGTCGAGAAAAAAGGGGGGGAAAGGAACCGGCTTTCTGTCGCGGAAATGGCAACGGGAGGGGATTTGAAAGGGATTGGGAAGAAACGAGGGCGGTCTTATATTTGAATGAAGAACAAACAAAGAGACCCGGCTATTCTCTCGGGGGTGAAAGGAACCGAACAAAGGGGGATTAAAAGACCCGCAGACCAAATTCATAGCCGAAATTCCGAGAGTGAAAAAGCATTTTTTGGGTCATGGCTTGTGGGAAAGGCGGTGCTATGATAAGGGGGGGCGACTGTCCTTGGCCCCTCGGGTTCGCTCCACAAGTATATCCACCGGGGTTATGAATTGCGAGCGAAGGAGATAATGATGGTGACCGGTCGCGTCGCGGGAAACGGCGCCAGGGAAGGAGTCTCTCCGTACTATCGCCAAAACGGATACATGGAATGGCGAAGTTGGTTGGTTAAGCAAGAAGCGGACATTCGCATCCAGAACGGAGGATGATTCATACACGTCAAGAGTCGCGCCGGTGGTGCATGACGTATCCGACTCGGGAACTAACCCGGGGGCGAAAATGAGGGATACCTTAGAAAGTTAAGTAAGATTACAGAGGGGTAGACTGCGGGGAACCACAGTGTCCGGCCATTGTCCTTCCTGCTATATTCGTGTTCCAGGGAGTTGGCTTCCCGTTAAAAAAATGAAGTAAACAGAAGATAGAACCCCGTCTAAATAGAAAGGAAAGGCTCTAAGCCAATAAAAGCTCGCTGATTACCATATTCACCTCATAGAGAGGGAGCGGGGAGGGAGGGGGGGAAGGGATACGTGGCAAATGGCGGCGATGCAAGCCTGAAGGTGGGGGATGTCGGCTGCTTTTACATAAGAGGGAGGTGACGGAAAAATAACGTGCTTGGGGCGCTGCTCAGAGCGAAAGACGGAAACAGCTAGGAATCAAACGGCTCCATTTGTCCAAGGGAGTAAGGAGGGGAGCAAGAAAGACTTATAAATCAAAGGGTTACTCGTACTTAAGTCCGTTCGAAAATGAACAGGGCAACACTCTTTCGTAAAATCATCGCAGAAGAGGCATTTCCTCGCATGGAGCCAAAGGGCGTTTGCAATGTAGGGGAGTCAAGGTAACTCTGCGTGGGGTATCCGGGGCACAGACGCCCTACTAAGTTAAGGGCGGCGTGGCCGGCGGCAAAATGAAAAAAAAGGGGAGCGAAATCATACCGGGAATGACCGAGACGTAGCAACTAAACAGGCTGCAAAGGTCCGGTATCACCGAGCGCAAAAACAAGGTTCACGCGCTGAAGGGTGTCAGTTGCGCTTCCCGAGGAAAAAATCCGGCACCTGGCCGACGAGCATGTAGAGGGACTTGGAAGGAAAGATAGGGACTTGTTGGGGGGGGACCATTTGACAACCTTTCTGGGAACAGAGCCCGAAGGGTAAATCGCCTATTCCGGGGCAGGCAAACATGTGGGGATCATTGCTCGTCTTAAGATCAGTGAAGAGGGGGATTGGCCGAAGATGGAGACAAATCACCATAGGTAGCGGGACCCCTCGCGCGGGCGCGATGTCTCGACTCGGAGAAATTCCATTTGGACAAAAATAATAACGATGCGGTAAGCATTGTGAGGGTGAGAGACCCCTCAGCGTTAGCCGGCGTGTTCCCTGCACCACCGAGATGGAAGCGAAGGGACGTAGGGCCGGCCGGTCAGCGGTCACGAAAAGGGAGGGAAGAACTTAAAAAGCAATGGACCAACGAGGGGAAGGGGTACATCAGAAATACGAAAGAAGTATCTCCCGCTCCTGAAGGGATTGAGGGATGAAACAAACAGGTTGGTGGCTTATAGGGGCCGGCATCAAACCAGCCTGAAAAACCCGCGGTTGAAAGGCAGGGAAACACAACGTTCAAAGCAAAAGAGGTCGTGGGTTCTGCTAACCTCGAAGGGCCAAAAGAATAAGGGGATAGAAGGAGTTCGCTCGAAAAGAACCAGCCGGCGTAATTTTCGGGGGTGGATAGCAGGGTTTGGTAACGGTCGACGGGGTTTGAAGGTAATAGCGCTAAGGGGAAGGGAAGATGGCAAGGCGGGGGAAGATTGAAACTCTTATCCCTACTACAAAGAGTAATTCAGCTCTCGCTCCGGGGGGGGCGAAGCCCCAATCACTTCGATCGAACGGCTGGCGAGCAGAAAAAGTGCCAGAAAAGGGAGAGGGGCTAAGCCTATCTCTTCACCAAAACAGGGTTTCCTTAGAGAGCAAAAATCAACAAAAAACAACGGGAGGGAAGGAAAGAGAAGAGAAAAAGGAAGAGTGGGGAGCGAAATGCGGAGAAGTTCAACACGGGTTCCCCCTTTTAGAGGAGACAACCGGGCCTGTCTGTAAGGGGGTCAGGCCGATCACGCGAGGCGATCCGAGGGCTTCTTTTATGATTATTGGAAAAAGGGGGCCATGAAACAAGGGAAATCTTAGGCAGGCAGCGGCAAAACGGAAAACAGGCGGACGTTACGACGTAAGACCTAGATAAACCAGAAAAAGGAAGAAGGGCACGCCGAAGTCGAGGAACCCCCTGAGAGTGGACATGGGGAGTACACGAGTGTACTATGTAGCGGTTTGTGGAACCGGGGGTTCCGTACAACGTGAAGTTGGTCAAAGGAAAGGGGGTACGCCGTAGATCCGCCAATGGGGAGGGCGGAGGGGCCGAAGCAGACCCCCGGTTCTAAGCCTGGAAGGGCGCACGATGTCGTTAGGGGTACCAAATCCCACCCTGCGCCTGGTGAACTGAGTGTCATGAGCGCTCGCCTTGCACGTGAAAGGAAAACAACCGGGCCGAACTGCTAGCGAGAAAACCGAAGCGTGGGGGGATGACCCCGCGAAGGAGAGACTCGGGAGGATAGCAACAAAAGGTCCTCTTAATCAAGAGTCTGTATCGGGAACACAGGGGGAGGAATGTCAGGAAGCAAATCTGGAGAGTCTCTGGGAGGCCACCGCAGGGGAAAAGAAAGGGTGACTTGGTTTCAGAGGGGAACGGCCAAGACAATAAGGGAAATGAGCCAGAAGCCAAGGACAAACCGGCAAGATGACCTTGCGTCCGACGCCACCTGCGAGATTGCATTTTTCAACAGCCTCAAAATGCCGGCGGGAAAGTCAACATATCGAGGACGGCACGGCGCTCAAATGCTCGGCTAAAGTGAAGAAGGGGGAGAATCCGGGTCTAATGTACCCGGCAGGCTACATCAGTAGCGTAAAAATTGCGCTCGCCGGGGAAAAGGCGACTGGGAGAGCACGGGGTGCTGCTGAGTTTTACGAGAGGAATGTTGCCGCCCAGAGAATGATCGGGAAGAAACTGGGGGGGCGGGGATTGTGAAAAGCGCAAGCAGAGGAAAGGCCCTCAAAATCTGCTTTCTGGCGGAAACCATGAAAAGCAAAAAAAAAGTAAACGATGAAAAGATTTGCAGAATTTGCTGAGATGATCCGAAAGGCTCCTTTCTTGACGACTGATTAAGAGAAAGAAGGGGCAAGGTTGGAAGAGGTCGAGTCAAGGCCGAATTTGGTCATACTATTGGAGGGGAGCCGAAAAGGATCTAAAGGGAAGACAATGTCACTAGAATGGGGTGATGTCTACAGCAGTAATAACGGAGGGTTAGCGGAGCAGGGATCTTCCAGCACAAGCACCAGCATCTGGACCATATGATATACCGAAAGAGTCACTGACACGGCCCAAAAACGCCACCGGTAAAAGGCATAGGTCATGCCAAGTCAGCTTCAATCCCAAAGAACCAGCCACGATCGATGAAATAAAGAAGAAAAACGGGAGTGCTCGCCTTGTCGAATCTGAAACGGGGAGCGGCGGCCGTGGTGGGAAGTGTCCCAACCGGAGCCCAAGTCAGGGGCCAACGACTCTATCAGGCTCAGACTTGCCGGCCTGGAGAGGCGCCGGCCGCAGAAAAAGCCGAAGGTAAGGCCTGAGAGGATCGGGGGGGGAGACTTGAGAATGTACCGTTCAAGGGAATCAAGGGGGGCAACAGCGCTAATGGAACCCCATTCGAAAACATGTACACGGAGAAGTAGAGACGGTGAAGAAAAGAACTCAAAAATTCGTAGTCGGTCCAGACCGCATGAGGGAGGACTAAAAACGCCTTCGGTAGCACCTAGGGGCAGGTTAGCATCCTGAGCAGGCGAAAAAAAAGCTCGAGAGGCGCCAGCGACTGTAACATTTTCAAATTTCGAACCTCTCTCCTAACGAGCGACACTACTGATGATCGGGAAAGAAAATACTTACTAAGAGAAGTCACCAGAGAGATGAAAAAGAAGGCAGAAACATTCATGCAATCATCATCAAATCCGGGGGGGTGGGTTAAAGTTCTGGAGGTCTCGTGAAAGAAGGTGGAGAAGTTGATTCTTTGCTAGGACAGTGCATGCTGGTTCTTGTGAACACAAACACCAAACGTGGAGAGACTAGGTCATGTGGGAAAAAAAAAAATTCCAACTATAAAAAACCGCGTCCCCAACTCACTACGTCCACTTAATTGCCGATGACCTTGAAAAGCAGAGGTCTTCTAAGGCTCTCCATCCATGACTGAAAGCGGGAAGCTGCGCGCAATTCGGATGTATTACGTCTGGCCTGACCAAAAAATCTATCCATGGGGCTGTGATTGAGGTAAGACGCACTAATCTGACTTAAAAAGTATCGGTATCCAAAAAATCAAACAGCCGAGTACCGACGTCTATGACTCATTTTCGCTGTAAAACATGGTCTGACGACGCGAGGTAACTTGCTTCTAGTTTCGGGCCCGCACAATTGGGTGCAAAGAAACGATGTCAGTAGCGGTCGGGAAGCGCGGCGTAAACAAGTAGACCCAACCAAACCCCCCCCCACCCAATGCATTCCGACTGTGCCGCAATCCGTAGGCAATCGAATGGAAAAAGCAGGAAAAAGTGGGGGTCAACGAAGTCCAAACACCAGGAGTCATCTGGCGACCCGGGCCGGCGATTTCAGAGTCAATGCGGAAGGGAAGAGTGAAAGTTGATGCCAAACCTCCTACAGGAAAAAACTAGGTCTAGGATAGACGAGTCTTCGATGAACTGTTCTCCTGGGTTTTTTCTGAATGGCGCACGCGGGGTCTTTTGAAAACCTAGTCTAAATAAACTTATATCCTATGGTTCTAAAAAAAAAAATGGGGGAAGGGATTTCTGCAAGATCTGAAATGATACACCATGGCATGAATCGGAAGGGATTAACTAAAGCGGGGGCAGAGCAAAGAGAAGACTTGAAAAAAATTCCCAACAATTTGGATCGCGTGAGGCCCGGGAGTTAAGAGGAGCGGAGTCTTCTCTCCTATCGCGCCGAGGGACGCAGAGAAGTGAAGCCTCTGGATCCACTACTCCTAAGGAAATCCGGGAGGCCTCCTGAGACCAAACACAGGATTGCAGCTATCAAACAGCAACCTATTATGAAAGGTTGGCTCCTCACTTACGGGGGTTGGTAAAGGAGGCACATACGGCAATCCCGCTGGAGTCCAGGGGGGGGAGGCCTATAAAAAAAATTAACGAGGCCTTCAATCTTTCACGACCCTCGCGGAAAAAAAAAACCGCTCGGCTCCCGTGTAGGCAAACCGACGTATGGGTCGACGGAAACGCGGTTCTCAGAGGCCAATACTGGGGAAGAAAGAGTTCTAGCTAGTAGACATAAGTCCGTACTGGACGATCTCTCCCGGGCGCTCTGTTGTGCCGTCGGCAAGGGATTGCGAAATCGAAGATCCGTTGTTGCATGAGCCGGAAAGGCAAGCGGAACAAAGGGAGAAAGAACGCGCAATCGCGCAGCAGAGAAGAAGTAGACATGTTTTCGTGCCGGTGGCCTGACAGGGACGTCATGGGAGGGTCAACAGACCACTCACATCGAGCGGGTACGCAATATGCTTAAAGGGGAAGGGGGAAGAAATTTCCTTGGTTCCTCTCTTCAGCACAAGACGGCAGGAACAGGAGAAAGAGGGGGGGCGATGGGGAGTGTCAATCCTGGGACGACCGCGCTGACACAAAGCAACGGAACGGTAGTGGGCAATCAGAAAAAGGGAAGTGTTGCGGAAAGATCCGCTAAAAAGCGCAACTGCAGTTGAAGCCGGTCGTCAAGCAGCGGTCCCATCCATGCCTCTAAGAGGACGGAGGGGAGAGCGGGTAAATCTTTGAATCTCAGGTATAAAATAATTCTGGGAAGGGGACTCTCAGATCCAGGTAAAAGCGAACAAGAAACGGAGTCACGGGCCTGGTCAGGGGGAAGAAAAGCCCGCCTCGGAGCCGCAGCATCTTAAATAGAGCAGTGGGTAGAAAGAAGCCAGCGATGTTGCCTTTCTCATGGGGCATGGGCGTCGTGGGCCGGGGAGGGGAACGTCAGGAGATAGGGTTAAGTGGAAGACCACCCAAACGAGAAAA
>Ga0179593_1511491_pt1 | contig 12438 bp, 16 predicted proteins | sample CZODoug2_1_08_16_FD_185931 | JGI IMG/M metagenome (GOLD analysis project Ga0179593, IMG submission 185931) | Vadose zone soil fungal communities from Angelo Coast Range Reserve, California, USA - CZODoug2_1_08_16fungal (PacBio error correction) | ecosystem: Environmental > Terrestrial > Soil >...
GGAGTCGTCGCTCATCAAGGGAAGAAAACTCGACAAAGTGAAAAAGATAAATCCGCTGTTGGGGGGGCTCAAAAGGAGGGACTGCATCTTTCGAAGAAGGGTTTGGGGTAACAGGGAGTGTCACAAACGGAAAAACCAACGACCAAACGAAGGAGGTCAGAGAACAACAGAGATTCTGTGCCCTGGCAGACCGTTAAGAACAGGGAGGGGAAAAAGGAGTCTACAATCTTTTAGGATCTTGTTGATTCCCGCTTGCGCGCCTAAAAGAAGAAGTGAAGCGCCATCTCCCGGTCATGTAAGAGGGCGAGACTGGATGGGAGTCCTCAGGCCATGGAGCTTAAAGGAAAAAGAAGAAAAAGGGAGTTCTCCCGACTCTCCCTCGGGTCAGGAAATTAAGCAAACTCATCACAAGACACACCAAACCAGGGTGAAGACTAAGGGAAAAGACAGCGGCGCTTCCTCGTCGACTGCCAAGGGTCGAGGACCAACACAAAGAGGAATGTAAGAATGGGGGGGATTTCCAGTTGAAGGAAAGCACAAACGAAACTATTAAAACAAGACGTGAAGTGGGTACAACGTTCAGGGATCGATCGAAAAAGATTCGATGACATCCGCCAGATTGGGGGAAGGGTGAAAGAATAAAGACTCATTCCCGCCCTGCCGAGCGGGCAGACATTATTGGAAAGCCGTTCCATGGGAAGAGGCCTATTCGAATAGACCGCTCAAACTATTTGTGCACCAAGGGAAGGGAGAAAGTGGTTGGTGAATTGACGCCCGCAACTGACACGAAAAAAAAAATCCTTACAATAAGGATGGAAGGAGGGGACGAGAAACGGAAGAGTGCCTCACCTTGATTGGACGAAGCGCAGGTCAGTTGGGGGACGAAAGGCGGGTCTCCAGGATCATGTGGGAAGGGGAAAGTGCTGAACGGGGGAAGAGACTCAAAGTTTCCGCTAGGGGGAAGAAAGTAGTGGGACTTGGCAGTAGGCAACGAGGAAAGAAGAGGAGTGGAGGTGGGAGAGAAAGGAGATTTGGAGACGGTGGGGAACAACGACACTTTGGGGAGACGACGATACGTTGGAGAGCCTTGGCTTTTACCCCGTCCACGTGGGGTGCATTGGGGGGGGGCAGAGAGTGAACCGCGGGATACTCGGAGAAAGGGGGAATCTTCAGAAAAATTTAAAAACACCCGCGCTGACGAATTATGTTCCGCGGAAAGAAAAGAAATCGGTGAGAAAGTGTTCCGGGGGCGGCGGAAATTTGGTGTTGAGAAAGGTTCCCAGGAAAGGAGTTTGGCCTTGGCTTGACTCGATAAAGGAGGGTTGCAACCAACGGGAACGGAAAAGGGGCAACCAAATTGAAGGGTGGGGAGGGGGGAGAATCGGGAAGGAAGTTAGATGCGAGGAGGAGGCCGGAAGGTCTTTAGGGAAGATTTACTTCAAAGCGAATTTTAAAAAAGAAAGGGGGGGGAAACGCCACAGCCACCAAGCTGAATATGGACTGGTAAGAGGGGACACGAGGAAGGACTAGAGGCTTTATTTTTGGGGGAAAGGGGGGCAGGGGGCCCACTCTCGTCGATCCATTCAGAGATCTCGCTTAAACCCGAGGGAACAATCCACAGCCATACAGAAATCTGCCTAAACCCGGGGGGAACCAAACTCCGGAAACGACTGCAGGGACCCATCCAAAAGGCTGTAAAACCGCAGGGGTTTACCGCCTCTGTAGAAAGGGAGCGGGCAAAAAAAAAAAGCTAACAAGGGAGGCTGACAGGAACCTTCGCAAATTTTTAACGACCCTGCACGTAAAGAAAAACGGGGAATAGGGGGCCAATGGGCTTCCCCGAAGAGGGCAAGCTATACAAAATATGGGAGGATGGGGGAACAAGGGGAAAAGTCCCGAATGGGGGGGAGCATCGCAAATATGGCTCTCTGCATGGAGGCCGGGGGGGAAGTCGCTTTTGGTACGTTTGTGGAAGAGGGGGTACAATCCCAAAGCAGGTCGTTTGGGGGAAAACTTCTTCTCGATAGCCTAGTTGTGCGAGATTAAAGGTGGGTTAGGAGTCGGCCGGACGAGAAATTGAAGTCGTAAGGTGGTGGAAGGAGAAAAGTTCATCCATTCCCTGGCAGGAGACTGGACCGGCCTCTTTGCTACAACAAAAAAAAAAAAAAGGAGGTGGGGGGCATAACGGAGGGAAAAAACTTTTCTCTCAAACAAGGAGGAGTATGGAATGGACCAGTCTGGTTCGGGGGACAACGGTTTGGGGGGGTTTTATCTCGGGGTGGGGAAGGAATAGCACATATGAATCGAATGACGATGATAGGGCCCCTCCCCAAAATCGCCGGGGTAGAGTCCCGAGCCGAAAAAAATATTGAAAGAAAAAGCATCAGTCTATCGAGCAATAACTTAAAAAAAAACTGGGCACGTGGTATTTCCCGGGAAAGCTGAAAGAAAAGAACGAGAGACGGACTTTGTAAGAAGTGGATCAAGAAAAAAAAACTTCCCAGGGGGGGTGAAAAAGCGGCAGAGGGTCTCGAGTAAACGCTCATCTGGCAAAAAAGGGCAACCAAAAGGGCCGTTTGTCGATTGAGTGAAAAAAGAGCGGGTTTCGAAAAAAGAATAACTGGGGGGGTTTAAGAGCGGTTGGGCCTCTCTTAACAAGGGAATAAGGGGGCGGGGATAATAAACGGTGAGGGCAACGAACGTGTGTCTCAAAGGGGGGAGGGGGGACTTTGAAAGGGGTTCTAATCTTTATTGGCTGAGGTGGTTGCAGAGGGGAAGATCAAGCTGGGCGCTTGAGAAGGAAGGAAAAAATGAAAAGAAAGAAAGTCACCGGAGTCACGGCATACGTGTAAAAGAGTGAATGTGGAGGGTTGGGGCGGGGGAGGGGGGTTCGCTTTTAAAATCGCCAGGGGCAGTGTGCACCGAAAGCCTACTAACGAGCAAATAATAGCAAAAAGAAACGACAGAGATCTAAAAATAGAAATCCAAGGGGAACTGATGGGGGAAGGCCTAAAACTACGAATCCGGGGGGGATAGGGGAAAACATCAACCGCGCCTCACACTCATGGAGGGAAACCAGGTTCAACCGTTTTAAGAAGTAAAGACAAAACGTCGGGGAAAGGCAAACAAGAAATGGGGAGTTTTTGAGAAGTACTAAAATCGTCAGTTGGAAAAGAGGAAGGAAGCTTTTGTCTTGACTGAGAGCAGCCGAAGGATGTAATACATGCACTGAACAAATTAAAACCAAAAGGGAAAAAAAAAATTCCCGCATTACCAGAAGTATAACGAACTGTCGGGCATCAGAAGAAAGAGGTAATGGACAAGAAAGAAATCTTTTTCCTTCCTTCTCTGAAGAAGGAAAGCCAAGTAAGAAAACCGGGAGGGAGGAAAAGGGAGAAAGAGGTAAGGAGGAAAATGGAAGAAATTCAAAATCCCGGAAACTTGGAACGCGGGAAAGTGAAATTCAAAATAAAGGGAAAGGTGTACACGAAGAAAAGGTGACTCCCTCCCGTTTCGTAAAACAAGTTCCAGAACTAGGGAAAGAACTCGGTTTCTAGGGCTAGGGCGGGGAGGGGGTCCATCCGACAGAGAGAAGGTCTAAGTAAACCGCAGTAATTGGAAATCACCCTTTCGTGAAGCGCTTACCTTAAAACGGAAGGGGCTTGCAGAGGGGGGAGGGGGGGTTATTTGACTTCAGCTTCCGAGGAAAGATGAACCACAACTCAGCTTACGGTCGGGGGAGGGCATCGGAAGAGGAGACTAGAAACGTGCACAGCTCAGGGGAAGGGGGAATTCAAGGGAAAGGGTTGGGAGAGGGGGCTCACTATACCCTATGAGCCAAACGAAAGTCGAGATCCGATTGAAGAAAGAAAAAGGCGATGAATTGGGATCGGCGACGAAGAAGAGAAGGAACGTACTGTATAGATACGTGGATTAGGTGGGGGAAGGTTGCGAATGGCAAGAGGCTAGAGTTGGAAGAAGGGACTCTTCGAGTTTAAGCGGAAAGGTGGCAGAGACATTATCAAGGAGAGAACTCCTTCTACATGAGCAGGGCAAGAAAACGCGTCAATGAGGTAGAAGCGATGAGCGGAAAAATGAGGGGAGAGTCGGGAACTAAGTGAAAGACTCTCACCATCATCAGTGCCTGCGGTAGAAAATCAATATCGGTTGGAAATAGAATAATCCTTCGTGACGGCTACCGGTTTCCAAAGGTATAAAACCCAACCCGCCACAGAGAAGAAGGGAAAAAAGGGACCTAATTTATCTTGTTCAATGGCGAAGAAGGGGGCTTTGTTCCTTTTCACCAAAGGGGAAGAATAGAAATAGTATAGGATGTTAGAAAAAGAGTTTGATTTCTAAGAAGGGAAAAGAAAGAAAAACTGTGGAAGATAAGAAAGAGGGTGAAACTGGGGGGGAGAAAAGTCGGGCCTGAGTGGCAATCATTTGAGTTTTGGGTAATGAGGGAAAGCCGGTCAGGCCGTAAAAAACGACACCCACGAGGAGGTCAGGGGGGGAAAAGAAAATCGGGGAAGAATCTCCTTAATTCCGAGGAGGGTGAGCAGCTGGAAGGAAAGTGGCCACTTGGAGGATGTGACTACTAGGGGGGGGTAGAAGCAAGAGGTGATCTGCCACCAACCACCAGGGAGCTGTCTCGGAAACGCAGGGTCCAGTAGGTCACTTTATAAGGAGTGAAGCGAAAATCGGAGTACATAAGGGGAATAGGTAACGAAAGGCATTCTCAAACGACTCAAAGGAAACATTGAAGGCAGGGAGTAGGGACCTAACTCATCACCTCCCCAACCAATGTATATACTATACAAAGAAGAAATGGGGAGGGGGGGGAGAGCCGACTGCTGAAAGCCAATTCAACGCGAGGGCAATTCTAGGGAGGCTCATGGGGGGGGGGGGGGTTTTCATCGGGTAAGAAAAGCAGGAAAAAAAAAATATAAAAACACAATTTGGTGAAGTGAAAAGACGGTGGAGGGGGACACCTAAACAATGATATGTGAGCGGACCACCCACAAAAAAATGAAGAGAAATACTCTCTTTTGATTAAGGGGGGAAGAAGATCAGTCTCCATACATAAGAAGGAAAGAAAAAAGGAGGGCAGGACCGAAATATCCCGCCGGCAAGTTTTTTAAGGCGAGGGGGGGCCGTGAACCGGGGGGTACCGATCTCAGAGCCCCACGCACGAGTACCCTCAAAGAAGGGAATTAAGGGGGGGGGGAAACAGGATAAATGGGGAGGGATGTCTCCCGTGGTGATTGACTTCTAAGGAGGTTGAAAGAAAAACGAAGAGTGGAGGGTTCTTTGAGGAGAATAATAGGAATAACTTAGAAGAGGGGTTGGCTCTTTCCATCCGGGGATGTGGGGGGCAATGTCTAGACAGAAGGAAAAACGAGCGGGATGAGGGGAGAGTACTTAGCTGGCTACGTACGTGATAACAAGGAGGGAGTCGCGACACTGGGGGAGGGGAAAAAGAGGGAGGGCCTCACCTTTTGGGGTTGGCAGGGGTGAATCCAGGGACCGGAGTCCTATGGATGAGGCTAGACGAAAGACCAATGAGTAAGGAAAAGAAAAAAAATGTTACACTCTGACTATGATGACTTAGAGCCTCAAAGAGCAATGAGAGAGGGAAAGGTGAGAGTGGGGGTGATTCATTGTGGGAAAAAATTCAGGGGGCCCCATATGAAGGCGGTTTCGGAGAGGTTTGACTCCGAATAAGGGGAGGTCCCCAAAATGGGGGGACGGAAAGGGGAAACCCTCAGTTGGGATGGGGTCGAGTTTGGGGGGGGGATAAAGGGGCTGGATAAGGGAGATGTGCGCCGTCTATGCGGTGAGAAAGTGGAAAAAGGACCGTAAAGAGTTTAAACTAAAAAGGGAGAAAAAACCAAAAAATCGAAGAGTGATGGAGAAGGTGGAAGAAGTATAACTAAAGGTGATGACAAAGGGTTTCTTTTGGGCGAAAGGGACTCTCGGGCGGCAAATCCAAATTACAGGAACGAGGAGAACCCGAACAATAAAGCATCGCAAAAAAAACCAAAAAAACTAAAGGAAAGGTACGGGGGAGGGAAGCCGACTCACCCACTTATAACGCAGGGGGGGGGAAACTTTGTAAAAGGGGCATTCCCTCTTTAAAAAGGTATTAAGGAAAATGAATAAGTAAAACCCAGAGAGGTGAAACAGGAAACGTCCACTCGAACACCAACGCTTATGGAATGTACAAGGGAGGAACCGTATCTAGGCTAGAGGGCTAAAAATATCTCCCGAAAGTTTGAAAAACCCGGGCCAAGGCCGAGTTGTGGGGCCGCATCTCCAAGGGCGCGTCGTACCCAAAGAGGAGTCTCTGTGTCTTAACTTTAGCATGGGAGGACACCCATAAGAGATAGGGTACAGACAGAGTATCGAGCTCGGCAGATTGTTGGGAGTGGGGAAAAAGAAAAGAGGGGCTGTCGAGAAGACTATAAAAATCCGGGCTTGTCAATGGCGGAACTGAATGAACTAGGTAAAGAGATGACAGGGGAAGACCTCAGGGGGGGGGGAATTCTATTATAAAAACGCCCAAAAGAGCATAACGAGGGACCAAGAATCTCGCGACAAAAAAAAAACAGGAGGAGGGAGAGTGCCAAGGCTGTAAAAGTATGCACACCTTTGTGGCTTATGAAGAAAAGGACCGTCGATCGCCCAGATCGATAGAAGGGGGAAAAAAAACGAGATGAAGTTAAGACGCCAAACGTGTTCTCGTCAGGCCGATAAGGAGAACACCTTTGAAGCAAAAAGAAGGGATAGAAGAAGAAGAACTCGTCACTGGGACGAGGAATAAAAGTGTGTGATGGGGGGAGGGGGGGACCGGAACCCCCCCGGACACCCCCTTGGGGGGGGAAGTCACGAAAGGGTGGGGGCAGAATAAAAAGGCCTGGGGTGGTCGGACCCCCCGGGACGGGCAACAAGCTAAATTCTCGGAATGGATTTGGGGAATTGCTTTTTCATTGGTTTTTTTTTTTAAACATGTGTTTGTGGGGTTGCAACAAAGGAACAAATTTTTGTTGATGGCCCCTTTTGGGTGAACCCCACGAAACGGGTGGGGGGTGTTGAGTGCGTTTTTTGGGAACTCAATTTTTGTTTCATTTGGGGTTCCGGGGGGGGTTTCACACACTCTGCGCCGGGGGCCCGCCTGCAGCCAGAAGGGACCCACTATCTGGGATCAATGTGTACGGAAGAGATTTTGGTTCAAAAAAGAGAGGGACGGGGGTCAAAACGGACAAAAATAGGCCGTGGGTAGAGGAGAAGAAAAAGACTGTGGGCAAAAAGACATTAAAGGAGGGGGTGTGCGTTACTTGTAGTTCTGGTAAGAGTTGGGGGGGAGAAAGGACATTAAGAAAAAAAGAACTTGGTGGGAAGAAGGGGGGCCGCCCGAACATTTAGGGATCGAATGCTGGAGAAAAAAATCTTTTTGATGTACCGAAAATGTGTCGGCTTGTCTGTACTGGTTTCTGGCGGATTGGTGGATGTTATGGGGGGGATAGGGGACTATGAAAAGGGAGGACTAGCTTCAAACATCAATACCTGGAATAAAAAGAGTCTTCATCTTTCAACAATTAAATAGAAATATGGGGATGGTTTTGGATTGGGGGGCTTTGAAGCATCTGGGTGGGGAAGAGCAGGAAGGGTTTAATTCCAATCATACTCTCCTTCACCTAAAACTAAGGTTAAGCAAAACTCTCCTAATTAAAAAATTAATTGGGGGGGGGGGGGCCAGGTTTGAAAGGTGTAACGAAAAGAAGGGTTGTCACTCCGAGCCTAACACAGGAGAAGAGGGGAAACTTGTAAGGAAGGGGGATGAAGAGACAACTGTCAGAAAAGGTTCAAAACTCCTAATTGTGTATTGGGGAGAAACAGAGGAAAGGGGCCTAAAGAGGGGAGAGAGGGGTGTTTCAAGACTTGGAACCTCAGTGGTCATGGGAAGAAGCAATCAATACGAAAAATGGGAGACTAAAAAAAAAAAACCTTTTATCAAAGCCGACCATTACAAGAATGTCTAAGAAGAAATCCGTGAAAGGCGCAGAAAAAGGAAGGATTAAAACGTGGAAGTGAAGGACCAAGGGTGAGGTTCCGTCTGTGAACGAGGTGAAGCAGGAATACACGGGGACCACTGAAAAAATTGATTCGAAGGAGGAATATCAACATTTACTCCTTAAACAAAAAAAAAAGTTCTTCCAAAGGGAGGGGATTCAAAGGCTTAAGAAGGGGAAAAACCCTGGAGCAACTAAGGCCTGCCTCAGTTCTCGGAAAGAAGGAAATAATCATGAAAAAGGAGGGGGGGAGTTGAGGGTCTAGTGACGGGTCTCGACCTGTCGGGGACAAAGGGGTCTTCACAGAAAGAGAAGTATTGTTAAAATCAAGGGATGAAAGGGGGAGAAGGGGGGAAAAAAAGGATAGACCGCGGCATTAAGAGAAAAAAAATCCTTATAAAGGAGGAGGTTGGATGATTTGAATGAGAATTAGTCAAGGGAAGGAAGACACAAAACAGGCGTAGGGTCGAGGGTCATCTGAATGGGGGGGTTAGTATCCCTGAATATTTTGAGGGGGATCAACGAGGCGGTCACGGGGTGGGGTGTTTCAAGAAGGGGGTTGGTCGCAGTATCAAGTAGACGCCAAATGAAAGCGCAAAAATTAAAGGTGAGGAAACTCTTCATCTCAGAAGAGAAGGAGAAAGGACACAGGTTTATGAGTATATACATTGGATTCTGGTGGTTTTAAGTGGTGCTAGTGAGACTGGCAGGAAGAGTCGTTGGGGATCTTGAAGGGGGGTAAGCGCAGTGAAAAAAAATGATAAGTTAGGAGAATCAGGAGCCCTTAAGAAGGGATCAGCTCCAAGGAAGATGTAGAGCGAAATAGTGAGATAAACAATAAGGATTAAACAGGAAATAGTGAAATCCCGACAAAACTGAGGGCAAAAAGACGGAATCCTTTTCTCCATGCAAGATTCGACGTGGGGAATCCCCTGGCGGGGGGGAGAGTCAGTTGTGAAGGGTACGGAGATCAGGTATACAGCCAACGCGAATTGGGAAAAAAAAAGAGAAAGGAACGTTTCGCAAAAGGGAATTAGGGGGAATTTTTCAAAGGGGCGATCTTTGGCCTTTGTTCCGTTGCCAGGAAAAATGAAGACTGCTCGGGAAAGAAAAAAAAACAACTTGGAGGGAAGGAGAGAGGATTTCCTAATCAAAAAGAACAAAGCACTTACGCCAAGTAGGAAGAAAGGGGGAAAAAGGGGTGGAGAGGTGAAGATGGGCAATCTTTTTGTGCTGTCTTTGGGGATGGAAAAGCGTACAGACAAGGAGAGAAACAGAGTGGACAAAAGAGCGGGGGATGGCGACCGGGGAGAGGAGTGCATAAGGGAAAGGGCAAATTAAGACTCGAATATTGGCACCTTTCGAGCAACGCTTAGGGGAGCAGAAAAGGAAAGGAAGGGGGAGCGGGGCCAAAGCTTAAAGGGAACTTACCATCCTTGAATATGGCTGATGCTCAAGAAGAAAAAGAGACAAAAAAGGAGAAAAATACTGAACCTCTTGAGTCCGAAATCGCCAAACTCATCACCGTCAACCACCAGACCAATGTAGGAAAGGTACATCAGTGTAAGGACGCCGTCACTGAATGCCCAACATCGCTGAGGAAATCCAGAAGAGGATCAGGGATTGAAAATCGAAGACTGGGTAGATGAAAAAAGCAATAATGAAAAACCAAAATGTGTGAGGAAGGCGTTGTCCTAAACATGAATTAGGTGGGCAGCGAGACGAACAAGAAAAGTTCCATGACCTCCGGAACGAAGAGCGCGGATTGGGGGAAAACTCGGCAGTGAAAATCCAAGCCTCTCCGATGAAGACAGGAGTTGGTACATTTCAGTAAGATAGGGAAAAGCAGCGAACCTAAGAAAGGGGTTAACTTACGTGCGACGGGAAGAATGGCCAAGAAGAACCAACAAAGAAGGAAACTCAAAAGAAAGGAGAATGAGGTTGGAAGGGAAGTTTAGAAGAACTGGGGGGCAGGAGGCCTTCAAAAGAAATTCCTGACATTTAAAGGGGGAAGTCAGAATTGCCTCAAAGGTTCGGATCATTTTTGAAGGCGTCTGTGAGGACTTACAGGAAGGGAGAGCAAAAATGGTGGTCGCTCTTCATACGGGGGGGAGTGGAGTGTCAGAAGGGGGAAGTAAATAACTAGGGGATGTTCATCACTTATTCGAGGGTGGGGGGGAGAGGACTAATGACGCAAAGATTTATAAGGGGGAAAACTCACTCTAACTAGGTTGGGGGAATCGGTTTTACGTGTCAGGGGGGGGGGGGGGAAGTTTATTAAAAAGGGGCAAAATCAGGGAGGATCTCCCCTCCACATTCTCGTCCTAATCTTGAACACAAAAGCGTGACGGATGGAGGACTGACGAAGCCTCATACTCCCCATTCAAGGAGTGGTTTCTACGTTGTAGCGAATTCTAACCGAGAAAAAGGGGAAAAAGATCATGCTACGAGGGGGGGCTCGAATACCCGAAGGGACCGTTTAAAAAAAAACCAAGGAAGGTCTTGATGTTCTAGTTTGATAAATCGCTCGGCGGGATGGGTCTATTATTGACGGAAGGGGAAGGGGGGGAAATGCAACTTGAAAAGAGGTAAAAACGCCCACACCAAAAAAAAAAGAGAGAAAGTGCTAGGAAGGGGGGGAACGAAAAGAAATAGTCCCAGGTTAGTCCTTGTATTTTTTGGCAGGACCTCTCGGGGGGTAGAGTAAGGGGAAGGACCAACGAGTAACTCTGCCCCCTCTGCATCGCCAGCCAACAGACGCCGAACAAAAACGGCCGCCGGAAGGGGGAGAGCAAGCCAAATAACAAAAGGGGAACAGATCTTTTAATCCCGGGGCTGAAGGGTCCAACTAAGAGGGAAAAAAAAAAAGGGATGTCTGCTTAGATGAAAAAAGAAAGGTGTTACCACCATAAAAAGATCGTAACAAAACGCCTTGTATGCGGGTGAGTTCCACAGGAAGGGAAGCAAACACCAGCGGACCCATTCTCCAAAATGCTTGTAAAACAGCCGGGGGGAAAAGGAAGAGTTTGGTGGATCGGAAAAAGAGGCGCGTCGTAACCCTCACCGAGGGATAGGGGTGATCTTAGGTTGAAACATGAGGCATCCGGGCAGGCAGAAAATCGGGGGGAAAACGTCCAGATCTCTGCATACTTATTTTTGCCGGTAGTAGGAAGGGGGTGGGGGGCAAGGAGGGGACTGAGAGAAGATTTGGGTCTACTGGGAAAAAGGAAGGATTCCGTAAAGAGATTCAGAGGGGGCTCATCGCCCTTGCTGGAAACACATCCCCACTGAGGGGGGGAAGAGAGTAAAACTCAGGCTCTTCTCACAACAAAAAAGTGCATTGATGATGAACCCTCTGTACGCATGATGGAAACGATTTGGGGGGGGGGAGTGAGTCGGACATGCAAGATTGCCAGCGGGAAAGCAATTAAAGGGGGGCAGTTCCGAAGGAAAAATCGCCGGCATTTCGTCCAGGACTAAGGGGGGAGGAAAAAAACGCCAGAAGTTAAAGACTCCCCGCAAATCAGGAAAGAAAGGGAAGAGAAGAGTGTGCTAGAAGAACCGTATTTCAGGGTCGGCGGGGATTGTCCCGCCCAGACCATAAACATAATCAACAAAGAACCGATGGGGATCATTAACGCCGCCCGAGTGGTGGCCACCCAATTCCACTTCTGTTTTCAAACAAAGGTGGGGGGGGGAGAGATTGGGCAGGGGCTGCGATAAATCGCCGGAGTTAATTTACAAGGCGTTGTGGTCGATTTGAAGGGGGGAAAGTTTTTGGAAAAGCCATGTTCCTCAATAATTTTGACTAGCTGTTGGGCACTAGAGGGACCCGGTATAAACTTAAAGGGGGGGGGCAAAGGAGGAAAAGGACGGGTATGGTTCAGGGCAGCCCCTTCGTGTACGGTAATGGGTTTAAGAAGGGGGGGGGCTGCGATTTTCTTGCTGGCGTGGATTGCAGGGGGAATATAAGAAGCAGGGGCAAGAAAAAGGGACAGGAATTCAGGAACCCTCACAGACCTGGGTAACCGGGCAGAACAACGTGGTCCCCCTAGATGGGAGAGAGCTTCTTGGAAGGGGGGGGGGCGTTTCGCCACCTTTAAAATCGAGTGGACCAAGAGAACACCAAAAAAGGGAGAAAGAGCCTCACCAATTAGAAAAGAACCTAAGGGGAAAAAAAAAAAGGGAATTGGGTGAAAGGCCGAAAAAAAGTTTTGAAGAAATATGAGACCCGATCCGAACAATTGGTGACACGTTCTCACTTTAACAGGGGAAAAGGAGAGAAAAAAAGTCCGAAACAGGGTCACCGAGGGGTTTCTTTTGAGGACGCGGAGAAAGAGGAAAAGAGGGGGGGGTTAAAGATGGC
>Ga0179593_1587332_pt1 | contig 12438 bp, 22 predicted proteins | sample CZODoug2_1_08_16_FD_185931 | JGI IMG/M metagenome (GOLD analysis project Ga0179593, IMG submission 185931) | Vadose zone soil fungal communities from Angelo Coast Range Reserve, California, USA - CZODoug2_1_08_16fungal (PacBio error correction) | ecosystem: Environmental > Terrestrial > Soil >...
GAGAGGTGCAAACAGGGGGAGGAATCTGTAAGTCTTAAAAAAAATCGCCCAAAAGTAGCTGGGGGCGAAACTTAAAGAAGTAGGAACGTGGATTTGGTGGGTAAAAAAAGAGGAACGGTAGTAAAGGGACAAGTTAAATCCTTGGATAATGGGGGGGGGGGGCAAAACTCCTGACATATGAGGCCTGAAAGAAAATTTGTTATTGTCAGGAGGGGAGGGCCTCCATCTCCGGGTCGGATACAGAAAAATTTGGGTGAAGGGGGAAAGAAAGGGGAAAGGGGTCTTCGTCCTCGGGGTTCTGGCAAATGACGATCAATGTTTTTTTATCAGAAAGGAAAGCAGGAAAACTAGAAAGACTATGAGGGACCAGAAGGGAAAATGGAAATTGCTTGTGGAAGAATATAAAATCGAGTAATGATAGGGCGTAAAAAGTCACGGATGAAAGGGGACTCTTCAATTGGAAAAGAAAGATAAAAATGGGCGAGGGAGAAGGGGAGAGGAGGGCGGTTCACCAGCATACACAGAAGGGATAAGCGGCGCAGGGGTTTCGGAGGGAACGGGAAAGCTCCTTTTACAAAAAAGAGAAAAATTAGGTTAGAAACAGTATCGCGGTCACTGTGGCGAGACACATAGCCAGGAGACACAATAACTATCGTAAGGTAAAAATGGAATTCGATTAGTCTTGTGATAAGGGAATGAGCAAATAGAAGGAAATGTGACAAAAAATAGCCCGGGAAAACAGAACGGGAAATAGGGCAGAAAAAGAAACGGGGAAGGGGAAAAAGGGGGGTGGGACATAGCTTCTGCGCTCATGCTAAGTGGCTAAAGCATATGGAAAAGCAAAAAAAAGAACAACTGCATTAGTCCTCTAAAAAAGCATTAAAAAAGTAAGTGTGATAAGTTTACGGTGGAGAAGGGGGAGGTGGGGTGAAACATAAAGGGGGTATAGTAAGGACTCTAAAACCGTCTATGCTGTATGTTATCAGGATGGAAATTAGGAAAGGAGAAAGGAGTATAAAGGGCTATCTCTGAGTGGGAGAGGAAAAAACACAGATAAAGGAGATAAAACGCCGTACCAATTATGGGGTAGAAAGGGGAAAGAAAGAGGGGAGGATAAGCAGGCCCGAGGAACAAGGGGATGGGGGAGGCAAGTGAAGCAAGAATTGAAAGGGGGGAAAAAATGCGTGGAAGCACTGTGGGCGGTGAAGGAAATAAGTGCTAAGTGGTTGGAAAAGGGGGGAGAGGGGGAAAAAGAAAAAGAAAAGAAGATCCGATTGAAGGTAAGGGTGGGATATGGGGTATAGGAAGGGCGGGCGGAATTAGAAAAGAGTGGGGTCTAGTCTGGGATTTGGGGGATAAAAGTTAAGGGGGAGGAGACAAAACCCACTATAGTGGCAAGTTCATATCTTACTAATACAAAAAAAGTAACGGAAAAAAGACTAGGAGGGGGATTCGGTGAAAAGGGCAAAACCATTAGCTAAAAAAAAGGGAGTGAGGAGTGAGGGGAAAGGAAGGGTTCTGGTAAAAAAGAAGGGGGGGAGTAGGGAAGTGTGAGAAAAAATGAATTGGGGGCCACAGGATGATGAAAGCCGAGATACAGGGGAAATTCGGACTGGCGGGACTGAGTTGTGGAACGCCCTCAAAAAAAGTTTTACACCGGCCCGGGGGCAAAAAAGAGAAAAGGGAAAAGTTAAAAGTGGCGTGCGTGGGCGTATTAAACGAAAGGTGACAATCCGTACCGGTGAAAAATTCCCCTCGGGAATTGGAAAAAAAAAAAAGGGGGAATTCTTCCAAAATAGAATGCAAGTAAATGATTCCCCCCAACAAGGTCTACAAGAAAAAATAAAAAAAAAAAGAAGATCCTATCAAAAGAGCAAGGAAGGTTTAGGGGGGAGGTCGTGTCGGTTGGGGGTGGAAGCTAAGTGGGGGGAAAAGGGAGAGTGGATGAGAGAGAGAATTCAGAAGTGGGGGGTGCAGGGGGACAGGATACATGGCATTATTGTTGGGGGAAAGAGGGGGATGTAAGGGTTCGACAAGGAAGAGTGGGGGAAAAGAAAGGGATAAAGGGAAAATTTGGAGAAAGAAGAGAAAAAGATTAAATGGGGAAAGTAAAAAGAAAATGAGGGGGAAAAGGAGGAAAGGGAAAAACACGCGTTAAGTTAGGGGCAAAGACATAATAAACGTACAGGCCATCTTTTAATTCAGACCAAGGAAGTCCAAATTTATGTCTCATGAAAGTGTCGCACACTGTCTCCCAGGAAAGGGAGAAGGCAAGTTCAGGTGGTAAAAAAAGAAAGGTAGTAAAAAAAGGAAGGAAGGGGTTGCCGGGGGACCTCTAGGAGTGTAAATGTAAAACGTTAAGGAAAAAAAGGAAAAAGGGGGGAAAAAACTCTAGGGCTTTTGGGAAGAGGAAGGATTGTCCCGACAAAATGAGGGGATACAACAAAGGCCGATAAAGCGAAGGGTTGCTGGAAAGGGATTTTTATTCAGCTGTGGACATCGCGGGGCAAAATACGGGATATGAGAGAAGGGAAAAGCCTAAAAGGGGTTTGCATGACAGGACAGGACCAGAAAGGGGAATAAAGGAAAAAGGAAGCGGGGAGAAATGGAAAAATGAGGGCGGGGAAAGAAGAAAAAAAAAAAAGGGAAGAAGGAGTAAAAAAAAAAAAAAAGGAAAAAGTGGAAGAAAGGGAAAAAGTGAAGAAAAGGGGAGGGAAGATGGGGGGATGATTGGGAAAGGGTAAAGGTTGGGGAAAAGGGGAAAAGAAATGATAGAGGAGAGGGAAAGAACAAGGGCACTGAGGGACGCGCTTAATTTGTTGAGGAGTGGGGGGGGGGTTAACACACACAATGAACCAGAGCGACAGGGGAGTAAATCAAAAAAGCTTTCTCAATCTGAGGCGAATGCATATTTGACGAAAGGGGAAAAAAACTCTGTAGGATACTTTTGGCGGAGAGAAGTCACAGGAAAAGAGGACAAGGAAACCTTAAACATAAAAACAGAAGGTTTGGCGGGATAAGAGCTCTACGTAAGATGGTAAAAGAAATTAGAAGGGGAGGATCTGGGAAGGGGAAAAAGTGAAAGGGAATTTAAATATGCGGATGGAGGGAAAAAAGAGAGTCGCGAGGGGCTACGAGGGGAGAAGGGAGGGGAACAAGAATGAAAGTGCCTATCGCGGGTCAAAAGGGTGGAAGAAATAGTAAGGTTAGCCCAAGAGGTTGGTCGGGTGGAAGAAAGAGAAAACAGTGGGGAAAATGGGCGACTACGAAAAGAGAAAAATGGGAAAGGGGAAAAAAGGTCCGGGGCAAAAAAGTGGGAAGTTAAAGACAAGAAGGGGGGGTGGGGAGACGAAATGGGCTAATGAAGGGAAGGAGAAAAGGTGAAATGTCGAACATATCTAGTGAGAGGGTGCAAGAAACGGAAAAAAGAGGGGGGGGGTCATAGTCTGTAAAGTCAGAAAGGGGGAAAAAGGGACCTAATAATAAATGGGGACAAAAGAAGGGGAAAAGGAAAAAGGAAGAAAAAAATAAAGAGGAGCGGGGGTGACGGGAAACAGGTGAATGCAGGGGTCTAGGAACTGAGGTCTAAGTCTTTGGGCGTAAAAAAAAGAAAAAAAAAATTTGAAGTAGCACAAATAAAAGAAGTCACGAGAAAATGAGCGCAGCGCGGAGTGGAACAGAGCCTGCGAGGGAGTAGGGAGGGGAACAAGGGAAAAGGAGGAGGAGAAGACCAAAAGGGGGGGTGCGGGTGGAAGGAGGGAAGGGACTAGGGATGCTTCTCTCTTAGGAGAAGTCTGGGTCGCAAGGGATAACGCGGGGAAAAAAGAGTGATAAACGGATCCTCAGAAGGACCCGTCACAGAAGGGAGAACTGCCAAAAAAAAAAAGAGGTGCTGACATGTTTATCCGGAGTGCATAAAAGAGAAGGAGAAGGGCAACGAAAGCCTCTTAGATCTCTAAAACGTGAGGTGTAGCTCAGATGGGAAAAAAACAAGTGGGCCTAGCGGGGGAAAGGGAGTAGATCAGGTCGGAAGGGGGGAGAAAGGCCAGGAAATTGGATAATGTGGGAAAACGGTTGTGGTCGTGGGGTAAAAAAAGAGGGATAGAGAGTTTGGGGAGTAGAGATGCAAAAGGAAAAAGGATCTTCGGGTCGGCGTGGAAAAGAAAAACGGGGGGATATAGTGAATAGAGTGGTAAAATGGAAAAAAGAATTCGCTGGGATGAAAAGAGTGGGGGGAGCGGAATCTTCTTCAAAATAGGGAAGAGGGAAAAGGGAAGGGTGTAAAAGGAAGGGAAAAGAGAGTTTTAGATGAGTTAGAGAGTTGGGGGGGAGGGGGGAGGTGAAAGGGGGGGGGGAGAATGGGAAGGAATTGGAAAAAGAATTTTAAAAGGGGGGGGGGAAAGAAAAGGGAATTGTTAAAAGGAGAAAAGTAGAAGGGAATGAATAGGCAAAAAATCAAGGATTTTGTAGGGTGTTGGGAAAGAGTTGGAAAATTTGCACATTCCCGGAACATGAAAGAAGTTGAAACGAGGAGTAAAGAAGCCAAGGATCGCGGTACCGGTCCAAAAATCCTTTATAGAGAAGGTAAAGAAAAAACAGGTAGGAAGAACATGAAGAAGGTGGGGCAATATGGGATTTAGAGGTGAATGCAATGGGGTATGGGGTTTGAGAGTGCGTCCCATGAAGTCGAAGTGAGGAGGCGCTTCACAGGAACAGTTGAAAAGTTGGGTGAAGAATCGTAAAAAAGTTGTGAAATCGCAAAGGTGAGTAAGGGTATTTAATCTGCCTGAGCCAGACAAGAGTCATAAAATTCTCCGTTCTGTTGGGTAGGGCTGGAAAAAAAGGGATAACAGTGATGGGAGAAAGAACTAATATCCTAAAGAGGTGGGACAAACAAACAACGAAACGAAGATGCGTACTGGGGAAGGAAGGGAATTGAAAAAAATTTATGGAAAAGCTTAATGTCGGAGAGAAAGATACGTTGAGGTAAAGGTGGGAGGAAAAGAAAAAAAAAGCGTGGGATTGTTGGCAGGGGCTTGTTATCGAAGAGGAAGGTGTTGACGCGAGGGAAAGAAGAAAAAAGGCAAAGAAATACACGGGGTGCTTTTTGGCTGAGGCGCTCGGAACGGAAGGTGGAGGGACACACGGTAACTTTTGGTCTCAATGGGAAGCTTTGGTCGCTACACAAAAAAAAAACAAGGGGTGACTGAGAACGCCAGGGCAAGTGGAAAGAAATAGGATGTAAAATAAAAGTCCAACGAGGGAACTGTAAGGGATGTTTAAGTCAGTACAGAAGGGTAGGGATTACATGCGGTAGGCTGGTGTATCAGCGCAGAAACGGCTTAGGACAACTTGCTACGGGATAAGTCAGACAAGGGCGAATGGGCCTAAATCTAAAAAAAAGAAAAGTCAACAAAAGGCTCTAGTGAGGGGCTGGATGGGCTTTAAAATGAATTGGTGGTTGGCATGATACCCGAGCGACTTTATACAAGGGATAGAATATTAAGCCACTGAACAACAAAAAATTAAGAATTCCAGCGTTGACAGTTTTGGAGGACCAAAAAAGAATATGGATGGTCCAGTAAGAGGGGGGGTTGTGCTGGGAACAGGGGAAAAAAGTATAAAGGACCTTTCCCTACGGTCCACGTTTAATGTAGGGAAAAAAAACATAAGGCGTGGCAATTCGGTTATGATATCGGGAAAATTAACTCCTCGTTGGACTGAAGCACTATCGGCGAAAGAAGGAAATTAGAGTGGGTGCTAAAAAGACAGAGTGGGGGGGAGGATTAGGTGCGAGCAATGTGGGTAGAGAGAATAGAGTGTTTATAGTGTGGTGGGGGATGGAAAGAGGTACAAAAGTAAATCAAAGCGGTAGGTGAAATAAGGAGAAGAGAGACTGGTGTCAAGGCGATAGGGGAAGTCGCTAAGTTTTCGGGCCAGGGTCGAATAAACCGCAAAGGAGAGGGTAAGACGGCGGGCGACAAGATGGTTAAGGAAAAATACCTGAGGGGGTGGCTACCACAAAAGGGAAAAACCAAAATACAAAGCGGGGTGATCTGTGACAAAAAAATAAATATAATGGAAGAATAACTTCTAGAAACGGGTGGGTGAGCTAACTGATGTATAGGGGTAGGGTCTAACCTAAATGTGAAGGGAAGAGGGGAATGGGGCGGGGGGAATTAAGGGCTGATAAGGTTGTGTATAATGGGCTCTGAAAGAAAGGGAGAAAGAAGTAGAGGAAACAAAAATAAGGAAGGGAGGGGGGGGAATAGTGTGGGCGTTATGAGAACACATAAAAAAATGGAAAACATAAGGTGGACAAAAACAAGAAATGAGTGGAGCCCAAAGAGGTGGGGGGGGTGGGTGTAGTGTAATGTGGAAAAACAGTAAAGAAAAGAGAAGGAAGGAAAACTATACGTGTTTTAAGATAAGAAAATCTGTTCAAAACGTCTGATAAAAAAAGAGAACAAGGGGGGGCGGAAGGAGGAATGTAGAAAAAAAGGGGCAGGGTTAAAGCCCCGGAATTAAGAAAAAAACTACATATTCTCTCTTTTCCTGTGCACGGCGACCCTGAGAGAAACAATAGTCAAAAGAAGAAAAAGGGGTGGCGGTGACAGGTATCAGAAGTGGGCCAGGAGCCAAGGAGACCGAAGGTTGAAAGGGTGGGGGGGGGGGATGGGGGGGGGGAAAGGGGAAAAAAGCGGTAGCGGATTGGAAAAAAAAAATTGGGGAATAGTTCCGGATGAGGTGGAAAAAGAAGGAGGGGTTAGAATTGTTTTCTGTAAAGACAGGAAAAAAAAAAAAGAAGTCAGAAAGGGGGAAAAAGAAGAAAGAGGGGGTGGATACGGGGAGGGGAATTGGGAAAGGGGTAACAAGAGAGAAAAACTAAAGACAACTCAGAAAAAAAGGGGAAAAAGGGTGTGGCCAAGGTTCAGGGGTGAAAACGAAAAATGCCGGGGGAGAGCTTTGCTGGAAAAACTATGATGGAACATAAGGGGAAAGACTGAAAACCAAGGAAAGAAAGGGGGGAAGACGGGCGCTAAGGGGGGAGGAAAAACGTGAAGGGACGGGACATGGGGGAGAAACGTTGTCGTAAGAGGAAGGGGGGGACAGTAGGATAGGGGGCGCAGAGAGGGGGAGAAAGAACTGGTTGCGCGGGCCAAGGGAAAAAAAAGTCGGGGGGAAGAAGTGAAAAAAATGGTAACTTGAAAAAAAAAAACAAATAAAAAAACTAACCCCAAAAAAAAGAAAAAAAAACTAAAAAAAAAGAAAGGACGCGCTCGGGGAAGGGAAAAAAGGGAGTGGGAGAAAGAAGAAAATTCAGCAGAAAAAAAAAGGGGGAAAGAAGGGGGCAAACGGGGACGAGGGAGAAAAGCGGGGTAGAAGACACATTGGAGAACACTAAGAAAATGTTGATTTCAATCCTGGGGGGATGGATGATAAGTTGTCACATGGAACAGGGGAGACGTAAAGCCAAATGAATCCGACCAAGAAAAGTGCATGCAATGGTGGGTAATGGAGGTGTGTTCCGGTAAAAGAAGGTTATATTATGGACTGGGGGATAAAGGTGAGAGGGGGACCGAAAAGGGATGAAAAAAGGAAAAGAAAAAGAGGATTGGGGTGAGGATAATGAAATCGGGCTAAGGCCAAACTGAGGTGACAAATGCCGTCGCAGCTAAATAGGAAAGAACACCAAATTGGCTTATAGGAAGTCACAAAGGAGCAAAGCAAAAGATTTAAGAGAATTCGGATTGGGGGGAATATTGATGTCAAAGAACTGGGGGGGCGTTCTTGAAGGAGGGTGCTAAAGTAAAGAAAAAACGAAAGCTTTAAAAAGCGCGGGGTTCGTGGGAAAAAAAATAAGGCGGTGTGGAAGGGCGGGATGGAGGAGGGGAAAGGGTAGGCCGGTGAAAGGAACTTGACTAGAAAGAAATGGAGAGGAGTTTGAAAGGGAAAGGAAGAGGGGAGAGAGAATAGGTCACAACATTGAAAAGGGTGCAAGAGAGGGAAAGCTCCTGATTCCCGGGCTCGGGGGTATTCGAAAAAAGAGAAAGGCAGGAAGGAAAGCCAAAACTGGAAACTGTAGCAAACACAGAGTAGGGTTGGACGCAAAAAACAGAAGAGGTTGGGAAAGGGGAAAAAAGAAAAATGTTGGGCCAAAAAGGGGAGTAAAAAAGGAAGGGGAAAAATGGAGTGAAGAATGCGTCGATGGGAATGGGGAGGGGAAAAATATAGAACGGGAAAAGTGAGAGGGATGAACGGGTAAAGTTACGTCGACGGGAAACAAAGGGCAACATGTGAACGAAGTATTTAAGGGGAACAGGAAGTCAAACAATAAAGTATGAGTCTATACGATAAGGGGAGGGTCAAAGTGAATGTAAAGCTCCAGAAGAGGGTGGAATAGGGGGAAGAAGTCTCATGGTGGAGAAAAGAGAAGGGTTGGGGAAACCTTCCTAGGAAAAGAAGGAAAAATCTACCCGAGAAAGAAACAAAATTGAAAAAAGAAATAAGAAAAAAGTCGGGAAGAAAGGAAAGCAAGGAAAAAGCTAAAAAAACAAAAAATTAAGGATAAGCGGGGCAAAAGTAGGAAAAAAGGATTAAAAAAAAATAAAAAAAGAAAAAGAAAAGAAGGAAAATAAGTTTATAATCAAGGCTGGAGGGGGTGGAAATGGGTAAGGAAATGGTTTAAAGGTGCAAAAAGATCCTTGGCGAGGTTAAGAGATAAAGAAAAGGAAAAAAACCGGATGAGTGTAAACTATTTTGATATAAAGATACAAGAGGGGGGGTTGAAATGTTGGCTATCTATTATAGTATGACATTTGTATGGATGTAAGCTGAGAACATAAGGGGGAAAGGAAAAGGGATTACGAAGGGAGGGAGGATAAATGGTGAGACAAGGAAAAATAAGCCCTCTGAGGTGATATTTAAAAGAAAAGTTAAAAAATTGTAATAAGGGTTCGGGCACTTGGAAAGCATTATGGAAAGAGGTAAGGGGCCGTTCCGAGTCCAGTAGGGTAAAAAAAGGATGGAATGAGATGTGAGCGCAACCGACAAATGGAACAAGTAGGACAGGAATAATGTTGTATTGGGGTGGAAATGCGGGTGGAGGGTACTGTAGAGATAAAGAAAAACGTGGAGGGAATTGGTGATTAAAAAGAGTGGAGGGGAATAAAAGAGGGAAAAGGTTCGTGACACTATAGAGGGTAGCGCGATCGAAAGAATAAAGGTGGAAAATTAAGGGTTCGATTGCCTGAGCTCCGGTGGTGGGTATAACAGTAAAAAGGTAACTGGTGATCGGATATGCTACGAAAAAAATAAAAGAAGGAAAAAGGGTGGGGCCTGGGAGTCAAACAAAAAATGATTCGAGTTGGTAGGATCGCGGAGAAGGGGCCTTTAAACGGCGTTTTGGTAAGGGAAAAGGGAAAAACCCGGGGTAGGGGGGGGGGAAAGTAGTGGAAAGGGTGTGAAACTTAAAAGAAAAAAATCTGGGGGGTACGGCTTGGCTGGCACTGAACAGATGGATGCCCGTTGATAAGGGAGAAAAAGAAGTTGAGAGAAAAAAAGGGAAAGGTTGATGGAAAAGTGAGGGAAAAGTGGGATAGGGGTAAAAAGAAGAGGGGGATAAGGGGGGGTTTAAAAGGTTGAGGTGGAAGAGGGGCAGGTTTTAACCTGGAGAAAAAATGTGTACCGACTACAGAATTCAAGCAAGAAAAAAAAAAAGGGCAGGTGGATATTTTGGGGGGAAAAGAAAGAGAGGATCAGTTGGAGAGACCGGAAAGCAGAGGAGAAATAGAGGGTGGTAGGGGTACAAAAAAATGAGGGAGAAACGAAGGGTGAGTGGAGAAGATGAAAAAATGGGGCCAAAAAATTCAAAAGTTGAATGTTAACTGGCAGAGAAGGAGGGGGCTTGAGCGCAAAATGAATAAGAACCTCCAATAAGGGAGTGGGGCGAAAATTGAAAAGAAAGGGGGGCATGATTGTGTTAAGGATCGAAAGGGTGGATAAGGGGAAGTGGGGGAAGATAACAACAATAAGAGGGAAAAATGAAGAAATGAGGGATTGGGGGTTTGGGTCCGAAAAGAAGGGATGGAAGATGTTCGGAGTGGCTGATGAAACGAAAAAGGTGAGATAAAAAGTTAAATTCATGCTTTGTGGGGAAAAAAAAAGAAGGCACAACTGGGTGAGATATAAGGGGAAGGACTGTGGGGCGGAGGATAGTGAAGAAAAAGATTTAAGAAAATGAAGAAAAGGGCCAAGGGTTAGGGGGTGTGGCGGAAAGGTGGGGAGAGAGGCCGGAAAATATGAAAAGTGGAGTATAAGGGGTAAAAAAAGTGAGGCCATGTTCACCAATACAAATAAGTAAAAAAAAAGGCCTAAGGTGTGGGGGGGGGAAATAGTGAAAGGCATGGGGTGGGGAATGAAATCAAAGCAGAGGAGGGGATATCCAGGGTAAAAAAAAGGGGAAGGCGGATTGACCTTTCCAAGTGCCCGAAAGGAGGATAAGGGGGGAGAAGGTGCAAAGAGTATTATACGGGGACGAGGGCCATCCAAAATAATAAATAGAGAGGTTGGAAAATGGCCTTTCAAGGTAGCAGAAAAAAGGATGGGAAAAATCACCGGGGCACACAGGAAGGGTCATTGAAGTGAAGCATGAATAAGACGGGCAACTTTTTGGTGGTTTATTAGTGATGGGACCGGAGGATATAAAAGCAGGTGGTTGGGCTAAGGGTTCCCATAGGAAAACGGGGGGGCGGGAATGAGAGAAGTAAAAGTGTGTGGAAGAGGGAACTGGGAACTGACAGGCCGTTGTTAGTTTTTAGAAAATATACGAAATTCCGACACTTTGTTTTGTGACCAATGTGGAGACTGTCCACTGACACGACGACATGAAATAGCCCAGTGTCTTAGTCATGGTAATGCTGTAAGGGGCTTATTTTTGGTAGACCATGAAGCGTGGTCGGAACGACTGTCCCGGAACAAGGCAGTACAAAATTTCAATACTAGCTCATAAGTCGGGAAGGAGAGAATGGTGGGAAAGAGTTTGGGTGGCCGCAAGAACGAAGCGAGATGATGAGGGGTGGAAACAGAGGCTCCTAAGTCGCAATGGGAAGGAACCGGCGGAGGGTGGAAATGTGGTCATTTTTGACAGAAGAAAGAAGTGCCGCATGGTAAAAGGGAAAACGGGATGGCCATGGAACAAATCTTCCCGGCACAACACGCCCTAAGGAAAAGAAAAAAAGAGACAAGCAATTAAAGGTAGACCAAAAGGGAATTTCTTAAAGGGAAGGGCAAAAGGAGGGGAATGAGGGAAGGAAAAAGGGGGGATGGTAGGGGGGAGACCAAGGGTGAGATCTAAGATAAAAGGAAAAAAGAAAAAATACTTAAAGGTTCAGTGGAAAGGGGGGTAAAATAATCATCTCCCAGGGGAGAAGGAGGGAGTTTGGAGAACTTCCCCCCGTCCGGACAGGGGGTAAAAAGGAATTGGAGCTCGATTCATTTGGTCAACTAATGGGAAGGAAAGTAAACTAAAGGGGGGGGGCCTTGGGGGAGAGAAAAAAAAATAAAGTGGAAAAAAAAGGGAAAAAATCCGGGCGACGACAAAAAAAAGAGGAGGGGATGTAAAATGGCAAGCGGTCGAATAATCAAGAGGATCCAATAGAGTACAAGGACGGAGCGAAACGGGGCTAAATAAAGAGTTGGATTTGATGGGAGTTTAAAGGGGAGGGTAGGGGTGCCCAAAAGAAAAAGGGATGGAAGATCTCCGCATACAAGGATAAGAAAAAGGGGGAGACAAACCCCCCCGTCAGGGAAAGATACAAAGAAAGAACGGGGAAATCGAATGGTCATGGTTGTTATGAGAAGAGGGGGAAAGACTGGAAAGGGAACCTGCCCTGTCAAACTTCGCAGGGTTTACAAAAGATTCATAAAGAGGGGGGAAATATAACTTACGAATACTGCGTAAAAAATGCAAGGTGGGCGAAACAAGGGGGGGAAGGAAATGGAAAGATAGGGGGTGGGGAAGGAAGAAAATGAACGCTCTTTTGAAAAAGACAAGAAAATGGGAAAAGGGCTGGGGAAGCCTCACCATTAGCGTATGCTAGGGAAGGGTTATACAGAGAATAGAGTAAAGAGGTTGAAGGCCTCTGAAATGGGAAAAAAAAGGTGGGAAAGCAGGTGGATAAGGGTTTCACCGGTGGAAGAATACAAGACAACAGGCCGGTTCTAATGGGGGATAAGAAAAAGAGCGGTAAAGAAAATTTATTGTTCGTTGCTACAAATGAAAGAAAAAGGGAGGAAAGAAGAAAAAGGCATAGGAAGATGGCGGAAAAAGGGGGAATGGAAACAGGATGGCACGAGGCTTAAGGGGGGAGGATGGGGCGTAGGGTCAGGAATAGAGGAATTAAAAGAAAGAAAAAAATAGAGAAAAAACCATTTTAA
>Ga0179593_1589137_pt1 | contig 12438 bp, 18 predicted proteins | sample CZODoug2_1_08_16_FD_185931 | JGI IMG/M metagenome (GOLD analysis project Ga0179593, IMG submission 185931) | Vadose zone soil fungal communities from Angelo Coast Range Reserve, California, USA - CZODoug2_1_08_16fungal (PacBio error correction) | ecosystem: Environmental > Terrestrial > Soil >...
GGCGAAAAAGAAGCTTTCTCAATGTATGGTATGACGGAAACTGGGGGGAAGAAAAAGAAAAAAGGGAAAGGGAAAAGAAAAAGAGATTTCTGTGCGGAAAAAGGAAGGAAGGAATAAGGGCTTATTACCCTGGAGCGCGTGAAGGGGTCATAAAGAACGAGCGCAAAAGGGAGGGATTTTCGTTCAAATTTTTCTGCAACAACCGAAGGAAAACACACAAAAAAAAAAAGAAGCGCCGCGGCTATCCCTTTGCCGAAGGCCTATGAAAAAAAAAAAAAGTCAAGACTTGCCGCAGGGGGGAAAAAAGAGAGGAGGGAAAAAAAGGGATCAACCCTTCCATAAGGGGGAAAAAAGGGAAAGTCTGGCAAGGCGAGAGGAGGAGGGGGAGGAAAAAGGGGAAAGCCTAAACCGGTTGCTGCGGTGGGAAAAAATCGCGCTTGCGTTGTGGAGAAAAGGGTGGTTGGGGGATCCGCGGAGAGAGAAAAGGAAAGGTTAAAAACCCAGCAACATTTTCGGAGAACAAGACGCCTTTTCCGCGGGGAAAAAAAAGAGGCGCTTCGTTATCGCCGCGGGAGGAAGACCCATTCTTAAAAGGGAAAAAAAGGGAGGCCACTCTCGTTAACAAGGGAAGGGCGCCAAGCATCTGTCCTGCTGGAACGAAGGAAAAAAAAGGGAAAAAGAAAGAGAAAAAGAAGAACCAAGGGTTCCCCCCTTCCTTACACCAAGCCTAGACAAAGGGGGATCTTCAAGAAAAAAGAAAGGGGGGGGGGGGTAACTTATCTCTGCGACAGAGAAAAAAAAAGCTCGCTTTCCAGGGGGAAAAGAAAGGGAGGAAGCTCGGTCCGCACAGGGTGGGATTGGAAAGGGGAAGTGTGTCTTTCGGGGAGAAGTCGCAAGGAAGAAATGTCAAAATCGCCCTAACAAAAAAGAAAAAAAGGAAATGGTTTCCTTCTTGCAGGGGAGGACAAAAAAAACAAAGAACCAGGCCCCACCGGGGGCCACAGGGAACAATGCGCCGGGAAGGGGGGGAATTGGGGAAAAGAGATCGTACTACGCCGTCTATGGAAGGAGGGAAAGGGAGGGGGAAATCGGAGTGGAGGGGTGGGTCGGAAAAAAAAAAAGGTTGGCGGAGTCTTCCTAGGAAAAACGCCGAAAAAAAAAGGGAAAAAGCTCCACAGAAAGGAGGAGGATGCAGAGAAAAGGGGGAAGAAACGCACCAACACCGTTGTGTGGGGAAAAAAAAGGGAAGCCTCCGAAGAGAAGAAAGGGAGGGGGGGATCCGCGGACCGTACACATGGGGGGAAAAGGGGAAAACACGCAGGGAAAAAAAGCACAGACAACGCTACTCAAGAAAAGGTAAAGGAGGTAAAAACTAAAAGAGAATCACACTCCTCCAAAGCAAAGAGAGAAGGAGCGCACACACGGAGTACAGAAATGTAAAGCGATTAAAAAAAAAAAAAAAAAAAAACCCAGGAACCCACGAAACCCACTTGTTCTTTGGTGGAAAGAAAAAAGGAAGCGCTCAATCAACAGAAAACAAAAAAAAAAGGAGGGGAAAAAGGGGGGGAGAAAATTTTTCCTCGGTTTGCCTCACAAAAAAAAAAAAAAAAACCACCGGCCCTGCCCAGGAGGAGAACCAAATAGAAGAAAAAGGATCCGCCAGGCTGCGCGAGAAAAAAAAGAAAGGAGGGAAAAAGGAGGGGGATGTGGACCTCTCTCACTGAAAGAGGGGGAGCAAGCCCTCTTGCTCCGGGAATAAACAGTAACCTAAATAACAAAGAAGAGAGCATCAAAAAAAATTGCTCTTCTTAGTTTCCCGAGGGGAAAAGAGGGGAGAAAAAAAAAAAGGGCTAAGAAAGTCTTCTTAGGTCAAGGAGGAAGGGGGAGGGGGGGGAAACTCTACCGGGGGGGGGGTGACAAAAGGGGGAGGCAATGCAAATTGTCCTGGAAAGAGAAAAAGAGGTTGCTCGTGCGGATAAGATGGGAGAAAAACAACTGCCGGAAAAGAGGGGGGAACGCCGGGGAAAACAGGGCGTAGTTTTACCTTTTTTTTTTTTGGGGGGGGGGGGGAAAGCAATCGTAAGTAGGAGTCACACAACACAAAGGGGAGGAGGGGAGGGAAAAAAAATATATATATCTACCTGACAAGGGTGATGGGGCGGGGGAAAAAAAAAGACACGACCTCCAAATTTGAAAAGGGAAGAGGGACAACATCTTTTGCAAGGAAAGGGGGGTTTGGGGAAAAAGGACACTCAACAGCACGCGGGAAAAAGGGGGAAAAAAAAGGGCGTTTTCCGAAAAGAGGGAAAAAAAATAAAAAAAAAAAAAGAAAAAAGGACTTGACATCCGATATGCCCTCGTGAGGAAAAAAAAAAAAAGAAGAGAGGAAGACGGTAACTCTCCTCAATCAACTGGGGGGGAAGGGAGCAAACCGAAAAGGGGGAAAGGAAGAGCCACGAGGGCTTTCCTCATAAGCCCCCGCGAGCGGAAAAAGAAGGGGAAGAAAAAGGTCTTTATTGCTTGCTCGTGCGTAAGAAGGTCGGCTCAAAAAGGGAAAAATAAAGGGGAGCCATCCTGGTGGCAGCCTTGGCGGCGCCGCCCAAAAAAAAAAAAAGGGGGAGGAAAAAAAAAAAACCATTCATCTCTTTCTTTTAAGTGAAAGAAAGAGGGAAAGGTGAGGTAAGGGGGGGAAGGGGGAAATTCAGCGGCTGGGGGAAGGGAAAAGGGGGACGATCCCTCCTTTGTGAGAGGAGAGGGGGGAGTCTTGTCGTGCAAGAAAAAAGACTCTCGGGGGGGATAAGGGGTTTTGGCCCTGGGAAGAGGGCTCCTACTTTTTGAAGGTAAAACGGAAAGAGAGCACGCTCGTCGGCGCGAAAAAAAAAAAAAGGTTTGGCCTGCTCTATAGAAGTAGGCGGGAAAGGGGAAAAAAAGAAAGGCTGTTAGCGTTTCGCTAGGAAGGCGAAAAAAAGAGAGAACACCTCCCACTCCCCGAGAGAAAAGACGCAAAAAAGAAAAACGGGGGGGGGGCGATATCTTCCTTTTTTGGAAGGAAAGGGAAAAATGCCCCATGGGGGTTTTTGGAAAAAAAAAAAAGAAAAAAAAGAAAAAAAACCGTCTCCTGTTGGGAAAAAGGGAAGTTTTTGCCTGATGAAGGGGTGTTCTTGGAAAAATGTTGCCTGTCCGCCGCAGAAAAGGAAAAAGAGGGACAGAGCCCTGCTTGAGGGAAGGGATATGAAGGGGGGGAAGGAGCCAATTTCCGCGGGTCAATCAAAAAAGAGGACGAAAAATAGAAAAGAGATCCCGTCCCGTCAAGGAAGACAAGAGAGCGTTCCTCTTTCGAGGGGGAAGGAACAAATAGGGAGAAAAAGACGTCTTCCTTGGTACAGAGAAGGGGGAGATACCCATTCTCCCCAAGTAGGATTAAAGGAAAGGCGTCCCTCTTCAAAAGGAGGAAGAGAAGGTGTAACTAGCCTTTTATCCTTACTAAAGGGGGAAGGCTGTCTTCCCGTCTTGAAAAAGTCCCGAAAGAGGCAAAGACAAGAGAAGAGGGGACGACGTAAAATTTTTGCTGGGGTTTAACGTCTCTGAATGAAAAATCACAGGGGGGGTGGACCGCCACCCACTGTGGAGAAAAAGGAGTAATAAAAAGAAAAAACGAAAAAAAGGGTTATCGGGGGAAAAAGTAGAAAAAAGGGGGGTGGCGGCCTTTCAAGAGCAAAAAAAAACGAGGAAAACCTGTGCCGGAAAGGGGGATTAAAAAAAAAAGAAAAGAAAAAGAATCGTCAACCGCGAAAGGATCGACCTTGTGGAGGGAAGAAAAGGGAAAGGGTGCAAAGAGGAACGGGGTGCGCCGTACTCGGGGGGGGAGAAAGGGGGGGGAAAAAAAAAAGGGGAAGGACCATTCCGATGGGGGGAGAGTCAAAAAGGGAGGGGTACCCTCCATGCCCCATCACGCCGAAAAAAAGGGAAAAGAATGAAAGTTTGCCCCGACCCTATCTCCAAAGAAGGTTTCCAGGAAGGGGGGAGAAAAAAAGGACGCCCGGGCTTTGTCTTCCACAGTTGCCTAAAAGAACAAGAAAAAAAAGGGAGGGAAATAGGGAAGAATCTTCTCTCAACACAAAAAAAAGGGAAGGGGAAAGAAGGAAGGGAGGTAAAGGGTCAAAAGAGGGGAAAAGGGCAAACTGTGAGCAATCCCGGCCGGCCTTACGTAGAAAAAAAGGAAAGGAGGGGCGGCAAGGAAAAGTGGAAGCTCGGGTCGGCAGTCCCCATCAGGGGGGAGGAAAAAAAAAGACCTTGTGGGGGGGGGAGGAAAACCGAAACGGTATAACGAAAGGAAAAAAAAGGGGGGACGGGCCGTTGGCTGTCAAGGGGCAGGGGGAAACGAGTAGGTCGCTGCCGCCGCTCCCTGGAAGGGAAAGGGGAGACAAAAAAGGTCGATCATCAAAGGAAAAAAAAACTGGGAAAAAAAGAACGAGCCACCTTGTTTCATCGTGAAAAAGGGGGGAAAGGTGAAAGTTTCCCTCACCCTCCTAAGGGGGAAAAAAAAGCGAAAACCATGAGAAGGTGTTCTTCCTGGGGTGGGAGAAAAAAAAAACAAAAAAAAAGAGGGGAGGGATTGTGCTTGTTGGCGCAAAAAGGGTTGGGAAAAAAAAAAAGAAAAGAAAAAATCGCGGACAGGAGTGCATCAGAAAAAAGGGTGAAAAAAAGGGGGAAGAAAAGAGAAAGGTCTCTTTGGCTGTCTGCTGAGACTAAAAAAGGGGGGGGGGCCCGGGAATCGCGCCAAGGAGAGAAAAGGGCATACCTCATTTAAGGGGGAAAAGAACTGAAGGAAAAAGTCCAAGAGAAAAAAAAAAGGGGAAGGAAAGATGGAGACCATATCTTTCCGCTTTACTCAAATAGAAAAAGGAACAGGCCGAAAAGAGAGTCCTTCCGGGGAGAAAAAAAAACCTAAAGAAAAAATTCTTACATCCTACTTCCTGGAAATATAGAACGTACCTCGCAATTAAAACTAGCTGAGGGGGGGGGGGAAAGACAGCCTACCGGAAGAAATCCAGGGAGGAGATTCTCTTCCTTGCCGGAAAGATCTAGATGCTTATTCCTCGTAAAGGGAAAGGGGGGAAAGAAAAAGGGGCTTTCGATCGCAAGCAGAGAAAAAAAACAAAAGACGAGGGCTCTCTATAGAAAAAGACGCAAAAAAAAAAAAGAAACCCTCCAAACCGGGACTTAAATCATTAAAACCGAAAAAACCTTGGCCAACAGGGAAAAGAGGGGGGAAATTGAAGGCGTCTCAACCATAATCTATATCACGAAAAAAGCGAGGGAAAAAAGATAAAAGGGGAGGGGGGCGCTCCTTATTTGTGGTGGAGAGGAAGAAGGAAAAAAAACAGCTCCACCAAGACCTGGGGGGAAGAAAAGGAAAAAAAAGTACTACAATGGAAAAGGCCGATCATCGCAAGCCACACAGGGGGGGCCACCGTGACTATAGAGGGGGAAAGTCAGATGAAGGGAAGGAAAAGTCACCGCGCCCCTCCCGCAGAAAGGGACACCACTCCGTCCCCCACTGGCCCCCGCGCGGGAAAGAATCCAAAATCCCACCTAGAGAGACGAACCACTATCTCTGAAATAACTCGCTAGAAAAAAGGCACCCTCGCCCTCCCTCACCACTAAAACAAAGTTGGAAGTTCAAAAAAAAAGGGGGAAGCCAAGCTCTTCCTGTTGTCCCCTGTTGTTTCAGAAGAAAATAGGTTGTCTCAACGAGAAGAGGGGGGGGGCAAAGCGAAAAAAGGGAAATAGGGTGCTGCTAATCATATGAAGAAGAAAAAAAAAAAAGGAATGGCTCTAATCCAATGCAATCAAGAAGGGAAAATAGGAAGAGGAGGGCGTTATTTGGGGGGATGCTTCTTATTATCAAAGAAAAGGAAAAAAAGGAAAAAGAAAGAGAAAGCATCTCCGTCTCAGGAACCAGTTTTTTTCTAGAAGGGAAAAGGAAGGGGGGGAAAAAAGAAGGGGGGCTTTTTCAGAACGATTGCCCCTCACGGAGGGGAGGGCGTTCGGCCAGGGAGAAAAAGGTGGGTGAAAAGAGAGTGTTTCCGAGTCACACTGCAAGTCGGGGAAAGAGACACGCTTGCCTCAAGGAGGGGGAAATAAGAAAACCAAAGGGGGCCGTCCCACTCTTGGGGGGTGGGGGAAGTCGGCCACTTTTGTGAGGGGGGGGGAAGGGGGGGTTTCACTCAGCACAGGAAAGCTAAAAAAAAAAAAAAGGTGGGTGTTATTAGGGGAAAGAGAGAAGAAGGAAAAAGGGGGGGAGGGGCGTTACAAACCCTTTCCAAAGGGGAAGAAAAAAAAAAAAAGTTGGGAAAAAAGGGGACGCAGGGGGTGGGGTGTTTCCTAGAAAAAAAAAAGAGTTCTCCCCTTCCCAAGGGGGAAGAAGAAGTGAGTTTGGGGGGAAGAGAGGGGGGGCACGAACAACCGTTCTATCCTGGAAAGGAAAAGGGAAATAAGAAGAAAGGCCTTTTTCTAAAACGCCTAGAGGGGAGAGGGAGGAGGAAAGCAAAGGTAAAAAAAAAGGGGGGGGGGATAGCGTTTCCTTTTTAGTCCCGGGGCGAAGCAAAGGAAAAAGAGGCCCTCCTGCCCACAGAAGGAATGAGGGGAAAAAAAAGAAATGTCTGGGGAGGGAGGGAAGACTCTTATTTGCCTAGAAGCCAAAAATAAAAAGGGGGGAAAAGAAGGGTGGCTTCTCGCCCCGCAGGAGAATGGAAAAGAAGAATGGGGACCGAAAGGGGGGGGAAAAAAAAGAGGACCGTCATTGCTGGGTAAATAACCTTTGGTTTTTCGTGTGAAAAGGACGGGAGGCGGGGGAGTGAAGCTATTAATTCTATCTCAGGGGGAGAAGGAAAACTAGAAAGGAAGGAGGGGGCCCTCTCTCAGGAAAAGGAGGAGGGTGGCTCTTTCTGGAGGGAGGTAGTTTTTTCTGACGAGGAAGGGGATCCTCTATCACTCCGTAGGAAAAAAAAGTCCACCAGAAAAGGGGACTTGCTCTTAGAGAAAGAGGTAAATGTCGGAAGGTTTTGCCTTCACCTCCTGGGGGAAGGCAATAGGGGGCAAGCTCCCGCCCCCATAAGGAGAGGAAAAAAAAAAAAGAAGAGAGCCCAGCTCTCAACTCGCGGACGGGGAGAGAGCCGGGGGGGAAAGAAGGGGGGAACATTGAACAAAGGGGGGGAAAAAAAAAGGTGGCCCCGGTGGGAAAGGGGGGGGGAGGGAAGAAACCTTGGGGGGTGGGAAGAAAGGCAACCGGAAAAAAAAAAGAAAAAAAAGAGTAGCGTCGCGTCCGGTTAGGGGTGAGGGAGGGATAGAAAGCCATTCCTGCGGGAAAAAGAACAAAGAAAATCCGGAAAAAAGGGAGAGATCTCTTTCGAGGGGGGGAGGGAGGGGGAAATAAAAAAAGGAAGGGGAGCGTACGTATGTACGAACGTCCCGGAATAAGGGGAGAGACACAGCTCCCATAATAGAGGTGGGAAAGTTTGAAGCTCGGCTTTTCCCAGAAAGAAAAGAAAGAAAGGAAATTCCTTTGTCCCGAAAGGGGGGGGGGGGGGAAGGGAGAGGACCCGTCTTTGAACCGCTGCGCGAGACCAGAAAAAAAAAGAAAAAAAGGGGGAAAACCTTCGTCGGTCCCTCAGAAAAGGGGGTGGGGGGGAGGGGGGCACGACGCCCGCTAGCGTGAAAAAAAAAAGAAAAAAAAACTGGAGCAACACTTCAGAGGAAAATAGGACAAAAAAGGGTATCTTTCCATGGCTTGAGGGAAAAAAGGAGGGGTGAGGGTGCTTCGTTCAAAGGAGGAAAAAAAAAAAAAAAAATACACGAAAAGAAAAAGGGGGAAGGAGCCCTTTCTCCAATATCGTCACCGAGGAGGACGACTTGTTTTTCTGCAGAGGAAGGAAAAGGACCCGGGGGGAAAAAAGGAAAACAGTTACTCTTGGGTCATCACCCTTGACGCCCAACGGAAAAGAAAAAAGCACATTTCTAGAATGCGACGAAAGGAAAAGGTGGCGGTTTTCCTCCCAATGACCCAGCAAAAAGAGGGAAAAAAAAAAGAGGAAAAGGCAGAAAAGGGAACTTTGTCCCCGACGCCGAGAGGGAAAAAAAAAAAAAAAGAGGTTACGAAAAAGGGGGGGGAGGGTTTGGCTTTCCACAGTTTCCTTCATTTGACATAAAAGGGGGAAAGAAAAAAAAGAGAGAGAAAAAAAAGAAAAAAAAACTTTATTTATTATGAAAGAGAGAGTATGTCGGAAAGAAAAAGAAAATAGTTCTGAAAGAGGGGGGGAAAAGGAAAGCCCGCGCCTTCCTTATAACTTACCTAAGGAAAAAAGAAAGGAAAAAGTGGAAGCTCGGGTCCCTGGCCAGTTAAGAGGAGGGGGAGGGGGGGAAGGTGAGTGGGAAAGGGGTGAAAGGCAACGGTATACTCAATAAGAAAAGAAAAAGAGAAAAGTGGACCGGGGTGAGGGAAAAAATGTTTCTTTGCACCCACGAGGAAAAGAGGGTTCGGCCTATTCCGCTTGAGAAGTGGGATAAAGGAAAAGAAAAAAAAAAGGTCCTCAAAAGGGGGATCGAATCCAAAAAAAAGAGGGGGGGGGGGGGGAATTGAGGAGAAATACGAGACAAAAGGAGTGATGGAGCCTCTTTTTCCACGGAGAAAAGGGATGGGGGGAAGAAAGCCATGGCCCGCAGAAAACCAGGGGAGAAAAAGATGCTCTTTTGCGTGTGGCTAAAAGAAAAGAAAGCCAGGAGGGGGGCCCGTTCGTTGCATAGGAAAAGGGGTTAAAAAAAAAATTTTTCGAGACCTGAAAGAGGTTCCTTCGCTGGGGGAGAAAAAAGGGGGGAGTTAAATCGTTTTGAAAAAAAGCCGTCTTTACGCGTCCAAGGGGAGAAAAGGAGAAGAGAGAAAGAAACTTCAAAGGGGGGAAAAGATGGGACTCCTCGATGAAACTTTTACCGCCGCTCAAAAAGGGGGGGGCACGCTTGGCCGCGACCACAGAAAAAAAAAAAAGGGGGGAAACTGCTGAACCCAGCCGACGTCCGAAAAGGAAAAAGAGAAAAGGAAAACTATCCCTTTTGGTTTTAAAGGGGAAAAAAAAAAAGAAAAAAAGAAGATCCTGCACTGCCTTCCTGAGGGGGGAAGGGAAAGAAAGAAGGCCGCTTGTATTGACCGCGGAAGGGGAGAAAAATCTCAAATGCATCGGGGAGGGGAAGGGAAGGGGCGAAAAGAAAAGGGGCGTCTTTCCTGGAAAGGTCCCCACACCTTGTGGGGGGAAAGGAAGGAGGAGGAATTGAAACCCAAAAAAAGGAGTTTCCGTCGTCGCAACCAGAGAGAAAGAGAAAAACGCTTCGATTGAAAAAAGGAGGGAAGTGGCGGTGGCTCCCTCCCTGAGTGGGGGAAAGGGGAAAAGGAAAAGATAAATAACAAAATAACATCGAGCAAAAAAGGAAAGGGGGGCAAAGAAAGAAAAAGAATTGCCGATCTCGCAGCACACCAAAATACCGTAACGTTTTTCGGTTCGCGGGAGCGCCGACGAGAAAGGGAATCCCGACCGAGGGAAAAGAAGGAGAGGAACGTCAAAGAAAACCAGCACCACTCGCCCGCCTCGCGTGATCGAGGAAAAGGAAAAAAAAAAGGACGGCCAAAGAGGAACAAAAAAAGAAGAATACTTCGGCTCCAACGCACAAGGTGGAAAAAAAAAAAAAAAAAAAAGAAACACGAACACCCCACTGGTTCTTTGACAAGAAAGGGGGGAAAAAAGCAGACAAGAAGAATTTTTTTTTCTTTCGGGCCATTGTGTCCTCGGGGGAAAGGAGGGGCGCGGCCCGCCAACACGGGGGGGGAAAAGAAAAAACCTATGAAAAAAAAAAAGGAAGGAAAAGCGGTCGCAGCCAGAGGAAAAAGAAAGCAAGAAGCCAATGCTCGAGAAAAAAAAAGAAAAAAAGAGATGGAAATGTGGGGGAAAAGCTGCTTTATTGAGCAAGCCCGAGGAAAAAAAAAAAAAGGAAAAAGGAGATATTCAAAAAAAAAGACAAAAAGGAACAACCCAGTTTTGCGCGGCGAGGGGAAAAAGGGAGAGCTAACTCTTCCGGGCCGTGGGAAAGGAAAGGAAAATGAGGGAGGTCAAGGCCGCGCGGGAAAATCAGCCGGGTTTGTTCCTCCGAGGGGGAGGTATTGGAAAGGGGGGAGAAAAAACGGCAATTGTCTTGTCAACGTGGAAAAAAAAGGGTGCTCGTGGTAGGAAGAGTCACCACCACCCGAGGAAGGGGAACACCTCTGTGGAAAAAAAAAAAAAATGACGGAGAAGGGTTTTGGACGTTTTTTTTCACGCAGCACAGGGAGGAGGATCTCTCCACCACACCACCAAGGGAAAGGGGGGGGGAAGTAAAAAACTAAAAAAAAAGGAAAAATCTGCACATGTGAGAAAACGTAAAACTCGACCGAAAAAAATGGAAAAAAAAAACACGTGTCCCTTCAGTGGGGGGGGAAAAAAAAAAGATTAAGATTATCCCTCACTAACGAAAAAAAAAAAGGGAGGAAAAGGGGGCAATACAATTTCAGGGGTTCAGGAAAAAAAGAGGCGAACAACCGGTCGAGCGGGGGAGGGGGGAAAAAAAAAAAAAAAGGGAACCTCCTACGAGGCTAGGTTAGGGAAAAAAAAAAAAAACGGAAAGAGAATCCCTTTAATCTCTCCGAGAAAAAGGGGGAATAAAAAAAAAAAAAGCACTAAAGAGAAGGAAAGGGGGGGGGGAGGGAGCAACGAGGTTTTCTCATAAGCCGCGGAGCGGGGAGGGAAGAAAAAGGGCATTTGTTGATTGCCTTTGCTCGCAGAAGGAGGAGGAGGGACACAGTCGGGGGGAAAAAAAAAAAAAAAGAGAGGGGCGGCATCCTGGTCATCCGGTGGGCGGGGAAAGAGGGGGGGGGGGGGAAAAGAAAACAGAGAAAATTTTAAAAGATCCATTCAAGACGCTGGGAGGGGAAGGGGGGGGGGGCGGTCAAAAAAAAGAAAAAAAAAAAATGGTGCGGGGCGCCTGTATCAGCGGGAGGAAAAAAAAAAAAGAAGACATCGTGTGGCCTCCCTTCGAGAGGTGGGGGAGGGGGGGTGGGGGTCAGAGAAAGAACTCTTGCGGCTCGTGGGATGGGGGGAGGAAGAGCCGACGTTTTTGCTTACTCTAGGAAGGGAAGCAATCAGAAAAAAAAGGGTCTTCGCACCTTCAAGAAAATAAAAAGGGGGTGGCCTTCTCTTAAGAGGAAAAAAAGAGAAGGGAAAAATAGCACTGGGAGGGGAGCCTCCCTTGTATATGCGTTTCTCTAGGGAGGGAAATAAAGGAAAAAAAATTCCAAAAAAAAAGAATAGCGCCTTGTCCTAATAGCTCAGGGAAAAAAGGCACGGCAACTTCCAAAAAAAGGACCAACGCATGGGGGAAAAAAAGAGGGGGTGCCCCTGCTTCCACGTGGGGAAAGGGAAGGTAACAGCCTCATAAATCTGCGGAAATGACGCAATAAAAAAAAAAAAAGGGAGAATCGAAAGCAAAGGAAAAAAAGCACGCAGGTTACTATCTCCTCATCGAGGAAAAGGAAAAAAAAAAACCGAAAGAAAAAAAAAAAAGGGCTCTGTCGCGAGAGCACATTTGGAAGGGGGGGGACCTGAAAAAAAGGAGGGGGGAAATCCAGTTTGTAACATTTTCTCGCCAAAGAAAAAAGGATCTTTCTCGCGGGAAGCAGCTAAGAAAAAAAACCTCTGGCGAAAGGAGGAACAGAGAAGTGGATCCTTTACTCTTCAAGAAGAGGGGCTGACCTTTAAATGGAAAAAAAAAATCGATCATCAATCACTCTAACCGGGAAAGAGAGGGATGGGGTTTGTTAACTTCGCTGAAAATGGGAAAAACGAACGCAGGGAAAAAAAAAAAGGGCACCCCACTCCCAACACTGGAATCAAAAGAGAGGGGGGAGAAAAAATCCTCCCCACCGGGGAAAAGAAAGGTGAGAGAGGGGGGGGTGCTTCCTTGACAAGAAAGATGAAGAAAGGGGGAAGGAGAGTCCCTTCCTGCCTTCATCCCAAGAGAGAAAAAAGCGCAGAAGGGTTGGGGCTATCCCCTTCGGCCAGGAAGCAGGGAAAGAGAGGGGGGGGGGGGGGGGCCTTTTTTTCCCATGAAGAAGGGACGACAAAAAAAGAGGAAAAAGGTGCGATTGCCGAGAAAAAGGGGGGAGGGGACACTCCAATGCCCCATCAAAAAAGGGGGGAAGGAAAAAAAGGTCAGAAAAGAAAAAAAAGGAAAAAAGAGCTTCCACCTCTTTTCCGCCACGAAAAAAAAAAAAGAAAGAGGGGGACCAGGCGAAGGAAGGCGCCTGGCTTTGCTTACCAAAGGGGGAAAAAGGAAAAAAGAGGAAAAAAAGGAAAAGAG